>Ga0206998_1031_pt2 | contig 35725 bp, 26 predicted proteins | sample Alteio_BWMinCont_FD_153309 | JGI IMG/M metagenome (GOLD analysis project Ga0206998, IMG submission 153309) | Enriched cells from forest soil in Barre Woods Harvard Forest LTER site, Petersham, Massachusetts, United States -... | ecosystem: Environmental > Terrestrial > Soil > Temperate forest >... | reverse complement strand
AAACATGAGGGTCGACAGATGATCACTCAGGGCCACGGGGGCGCGATTGTAAACGTCGCCTCGATTATGGCCGCCGCTCCCAGCCGAGGCTCGGCGGCATACAGCGCCGCCAAAGCTGGCATAGTAATGGTGACGCGGTGCGCGGCCATGGAGTGGGGCGAACGCGGCATCCGGGTCAACTCCGTGTCGCCGGGAATTACGGCTACGCCTGCGGTCGCTGCCCTTCTCGATAACCCAGACACTGCGGCGCCGTTCATCGCCCGCATTCCGATGGGGCGGGTGGCGTCAGCGTCCGAGGTTGCGGCAGCCGCGGTCTTTCTAGCCGGAGCGGAGGCGGCGTACATCTCTGGGTCGGACCTCGTGATCGATGGCGCGTTCAGTACCACCGGATACCCCTACGCCCGTAGCTCTGGAACAAGCGACCGGACGACGATCGAAAAGAGGCCTAAATAATGAGCATGAATCCGGAGCGCGTAACGTCGCCAGTGATAGAAACGACCGAGTGTGACACGGGAGGACCACTCTTCGCCGATACGGGGATGAAGTTGGGGATTTTCGGGTTCAACGTCTCCACCGGCGGCGGGCTGAGTAAATCGCCGACGAGGTATGAGATCGATTGGGAGCAAAACGTTCGACTCGCTCAGCGGGCGGAAGCGGCCGGTTTCGAAGCCGCCATTCCGTTCTCCCGGTGGCGCGGGTTCGAGGGCGAGTCGAATCCCTGGGGCCACAGTTTTGAGACCTACACCTGGGCGGCCGGCATCGCGGCCAGTACTAGTCGCATCACCGTTTTTGCGACCTCTCACTCGTTGACGGTGTCCCCGGTGGTAGCAGCCAAGCAGCTGACCACCGTCGACCACATCTCCGGCGGCCGCGCCGGACTCAACGTTGTTGCCGGATGGTTCGAGAAGGAGCTTCGAATGTTCGGTGTCGAGGAACTTGAGCACGACGAGCGTTACGAATACCTTGAAGAGTGGATGGACGTTGTCTATCGACTGTGGATCGAGGATGACGACGTCGACTACACCGGAAAGTTTCTGCGCGTGGACAACGGCTACCAGCAACCCAAGCCAGTACAGTTCCCGCGGCCGCCAGTTATGAATGCGGCATTCTCTCCCCGTGGTCATCAGTTCGCCGCGAAGTATGCAGACATCGCCTTCGTCTCAGCGCGTGACGTTGACGCTGCACGGGCCAAGGCTAAAGAGATCCGAGCGCTGGCTGACTCATACGGGCGCAAACTCAAGGTCTGGATGTCGGCAAGTGTCGTCCTTGCAGACACCGACCACGAAGCGGAGCAGTTGGTGGAGCGGTACGTGAGCGAGGCGGACGAACCCGCTGTGCAGAACTGTATTGACTGGACGATGAGTGGCGCTCAGATGCCCCCCGAGGTACGTCAGCACCTTGTTCGTTCGGTCGCCGCAACACCCGGCTTACCGTTGGTTGGCTCGGTCGCGACGATCACGGAAAAGATCGGAGCTCTCAGCGACGCTGGGATTGACGGGCTCGCTCTGACTTGGGTTGACTACGTTGACGGCCTGGAGGCTTTCGCCGAACTCGTGGTCCCAGAACTCCAACGAAACGGAATCAGGCATTGAGGCCAGGAATGGCGAAGATTCAAATTGGCACGGTGTTCGAGAATTCAAAGATATTGGCGAATCACGTCAAAAGAAGGCACTGGTAAACATGTTTGATCGGACGACAATGCAGGTCTTATTCGTAGATCTGCAGGACGAGCCTCTCTCCCGGTTCCCGCTGACCGTATCTGCGCAACAAATCCGACTCTCGGCTCGGGCTATGGCGGAACTCGCGATGGTCTATGGTCTGCCGGTCACGCAGACAGTTCTTGGAGTCGAGGGCAATGGCCATTCGATATCGGAGATAACTGACGTTCTCGGCGTTGCCGGCTACTTCCGTACGAGTCCCCACTCGCTGTCGGATCCCGCCATTCGAAGCGCACTCGAACGCAACGAGCGCGCAGATCTTGTCATCGGGGGATTGGTAAGTGAAGTCGGTCTCTACCACGCCGTGTCTGGTGCGCTGGAGAGCGGATATCGAACGTACATACTCGTCGATCTCTGCGCTGGCTTAAGCGCGAGGACGGAACGCGCAGCGCTTAGCCAACTCCAGTGCGACGGCGCAATCCTCACTAGCGTGGCAACTATCTCGTCTGGCCTCATGCGGGCATTCGATGGGGAGCTCGAGCAGGCAGCGCGTCCGTTCATGAGGGCGCGTATCAGCGCCGGTTTCGACAATGAGTCCAACAGTCGCGCGCGGGATCTGGCGGACAATCAAGAATGAATTTCTTCCTGATTCATGGAGGGGCACAGGGAGGCTGGTGCTGGGACGGGGTTATCGCTGAACTGGCCTCTTCTGGCCACACGGCCGTAGCTCCCACTCTCCCCGGTTGCGAACCGGGCACTTTGGTTGCCCCAGAGGTCGATTTGTCGGATCTGATCACGTTTGCAACAGCGGAGTTAACGTCACTTGATTGGGATGACGCCATTGTCGTATCTCATAGTGGAGGCGGGCCAGTCGCACAAGGAGTCGCCGAAGAACTCGTAGGAAAACTTCGCCACTTGATATTCGTCGACGCTTTCGTGCTCGACGATGGGCAGAGCCTCTTGGATGTGGCCCAGGCCGAGCAAGGTGACGGACAGCTCGGGGACTCGGGTCAGATTTCTTCGGTTGCATTCTCTCCGGAGGAGCGTTGGATTCACGAGCTCTGCCGCGACATGACCGATTCAGAGGCTCGATCTTGGTTGCCGAAGGTAGTTCCGATTCCGATGGGCTGGCTTACAGAGCCTGTGCGACTAACCAAGGGATCCTGGCGTGAGATCCCCGCCGCTTACATTCTGCTCGAAGGCGAGAGCGTTGAAGCCAGGGTTCTGTATGAGAGCATGGCTCGAAAACTAACGAACCCGATCATTGTTCGCTGTGTGGGCGCCCACGAGGCAATGCTTTCCCAACCCAGAGCGCTGGCGGCGGCGATTCTGAAGGCGACGAAAGTGGATCGGCTGTAACCTCAGCTCACGTCACGCTTTTGACACGCTGATCGATAGCTCTATAGAGTAGCTATTGCGTGAGGTATCGGTCGGATGGGGGGCCAGTGGGGGAGTTAGAAGACCGAGTCGTGCTCGTCACGGGAGCCGCCGATGGCATGGGCCTGGCGTCGGCGAAGTCTTTCGCCGCTGAAGGTGCAGTGGTCCTTATTGCAGATATCGACGGGATTGCGGCAGATCGCGCCGCGAAAGAAATACAGTCCTCCGGTGGCAACGCATGTGCCTACGCCGTGGATGTTTCGTCTGTCGCCGAGCTCGAGGCACTGTTCAAGTCGGTGGATGAAACGTATGGGCGACTCAACGTCCTGTTCAGTCACGCTGGGATTCAAGCTCCTTTGGGCCTCGATCTCACTGAGGATGACTTTGATCACGTGGTAAACGTGAATCTAAAGAGCCACTTCTTTTGCACTCAGTTCGCGCTCCCACTCATGCGTAAATGCGCACCCGAGACGTCGATCATCTATACGTCATCGACCGCGGGCATGCGCGGAATGCCTACGAGTCCGCTGTATTCCATGACGAAGGCAGGGATCCTGCTCTTCATGCGCTCGGTCGCAGTCCGTCTCGCCCCCGAGGGCATTCGAGCTAATGCCATCGCCCCAGGCGCCGTGCAGACAGCCTTTTCGCAGAAATATGTCGAGGCATCTGGAATGACAACGGAAGAAGTTGTCGCCAGAACGGCGCAGCGAATTCCCCTTGGTCGTATAGGACAACCAACGGATATCGCGTCTGTCGCCGTCTTTTTGGCCTCGGACCTTTCGTCCTTCATCACTGGTCAGACGATCGTCGTAGACGGCGGGCACCTCGCTTGAGTGTCCTCCGTGAGCATCACCTCGCCCCTTATGAACCCAAACGACCGACAAAAGAATCAGGAGTTTTGATGAAGAGTGAATGCAGGCGATGACGTTCAGCGACGATCACAACAACCTGAGCGCAACCGATCACACCGCGGAGTCGACTCACGAGTCGATTGACGCCATCTTGCGCCCCAACTCCGTCGTCGTCGTTGGTGCTTCACCATCGGGAAGTGCTTTCACGACGTCACCTCTAAAGAATCTCAAGCGGCATGGTTATCAAGGGCGGATGTACGCCGTCAATCCTCGATACGAAGACATTGAGGGAACGCTGTGCGTGCCCGACATCGCCAGTTTGCCGGAGGTGCCGGACACGGCCGTGGTAGTAGTCGGAGCTCGACGTGTGCCCGCAATCTTGGCTGAATGCGTCGGTGCGGGAATTAAAAGCGCAACGGTGGTGGCGGGAGGTTTTAGCGAACTAGGCGGTGAGGGCGAGAAACTCGAGGCGGAGATCCAGGAACTGATCACCGCTACCGGACTTCGATTGGTCGGTCCAAACACGGCAGGACTCTTCAACGTCGTAGATGGCTACGTTCCCCGGGCGAGCTTCAACCATCCAGAGCGTTTGAAAGTTGGAGGGCTCGCCATTGCCACTCAGAGCGGTGCGCTCTGCAATACCTTGCTCATACGCTCGCTCGCTCACGGCCAAGGTCTCAGCTATGCGGTAGCAACAGGAAGTCAGTGGGACTTGAATCTGTGGGACTTTATTGAATACTTCGTAGTGGATGAGCGGACCCGTTCCATCATCACCATCATCGAGGGGCTGAAAGATCCCGAGAAGTTCCTTGTGGCGGCCCGTCACGCGGCGACGGCTGATAAACCGGTCATCCTGCTCAAGGCCGGAAGATCGGAGCTTGGCGGGAGAGTCGTTGAGACTCACTCGGGTGCCCTCTCGGGGAGTGCTGACGTACAGATCTCGGTCATGCGCGAGAACGGTGTCATCGTGGTCGACGACCTTGACGAACTATGGGAGACCGCTCAACTCTTCGATCGATGGCCCACACCGGCTCGTTCCGAGTCGCGATCACTAAAGTCGCTTGGGATAGCGACTTACTCCGGAGGTGACGGTGCGCTCGCGGTCGACGCCGCCGCGGTGGTCGGACTTGACTGCCCGGAGCCCAGCCAGGAAACCGTCGCAATCTGGCAAGCGGCCTTCGAATTTGCCACCCCGGCCAACCCTTTTGACTACACGGGGGAAGTCATTGCCAAGCCTGAACTAGTCGGCCCCGCCACGGCGGCAATGCTGGACGACCAGGCATATGACATGGTCCTCGTGACGGTACCGACTTGGTCAACGGCACTGTTCAAGTTGATCGTCGTTCCCGCAATCGAGGAGTGCGTCGCACGACCCCAAAGATTTGCGGCCCTATCAATGTGGTCCGCGTCGGGTACGACCGAAGAAAATGAAGCCATCGTGTTGGAGTCAGGTGTACCTCTATTTGATGGGTCGCACCGTGCGGTACGAGCAATGGCGCGTTACTCAAGTTATATGGCGAACAGACAGACATTGCGATCTGACGTGGGAGCGCTATCCGCGGTCACGCGAAGGACTTCCGGGAACACCATCATTCAGGACTACTGGGCTTCACGGACACTGTTGGCCGAAGCTGGCATTCCCTTCAACGAAGCACGGCTCTGTGAAGATGCATCAGACGCCGTCGCCGCAGCCGAGGCACTCGGATTCCCCGTCACCGTGAAGTTGTCCTCAATTGACATAGTCCACAAGACGGCCGTTGGTGCAGTGAAGCTCTACCTTCGAGACGCCAAAGAAGTCTCGGATGCGGTGCATTCCATGTTGGCGGCCTCACCCGACGCGAAGATCGTCGTGGAATCGTTCGCGCCCAGTGTCGCGATGGCACTCGTGGGCGGACACCGCGACCCGGAGTTCGGTCCGGTCGTCGTCGTTGGTTTAGGAGGCATCTACGCAGAGTCGTACCATGACGTCACGCACGTACGGTGTCCCGCCACCGCGGAGTCTGTGCAGAGAGCATTGTTGACGACAGTATTCGGCGAAATGTTGGGCGAAGGATCGAGTCGTTTGCGCGAGCTCTCAGAGATTGCTTCTCGCGCGACGACGTGGTTCGCAGAGCACGATGACGTACAAGGTTTTGATATTAATCCAATACTTCTGGGCCTGGATGGACGGATGGTCGGGGTTGACGCGAGAGTGGAGTTGACGTGAAGGAACCGTCCGATAGGTCGCTGAAAAGGCCACGCGGACTTTCGTACGTACCAACAGAGAGTCTTGACGAAGGCACGGTAAGTCTCTATGATAGCTACAGAAGGTAGATAATGCGGTTCGTAAGGGCCGGTCTCCGTTGGAGACGTTGGGGCCTGAGACTTGATGAGTCTGGAATACAGGAGGGGTAATGCAGATAGTTCAGTTTGACGACATCACGCCCGAGGTTCGATCTCCCCGCGGTCGAGATGGCAAAGTCGAAACGAGAGTCCTCCTCACAGGGGACGAGACTAGGCCGGACAATTTTGCGCTGAGGTACAGCGAATATCTCTCCGACGTCTATTCGCCGCGCCATCACCACAACTTCGAACAGCTCATGTACATCTTGGATGGTGAGGGAGATTGGGGTCCTGGTTTGACGCTTGGAGCCCGAGGACTTGCCTACGTTCCAGAGGGTGTCTTCTACGGACCACAGAATCCCGCTCCCCATCGACGTCTCGGCGTACAGTACGGTGGGCCGAGTGGCCTCGGATACGTTGGCCAAGATGAGCTGAGTGCGGCGCTCGCAGAGCTTAAGCAGACCGGAGTCTTCGAAAAGGGGATTTATCATCCCAACGATGACGTCGAGGGGAAGAAGAACCAAGACAGCTATGAGGCGATGTGGGAGCACATCCGAAAGCGCCGTATTGCTTACCCCAAGCCCCAATATCGCGAACCGATCATTATCGACACTGACAACCATCCCTGGATCGCTTTGGCTGGAGCGGTGGGGGTCGAGGCAAAACTTCTCGGAACTTTCTCCAGCGCCAATACGAGGGCGGCCTTGTACAAGTTGGATCGAGGGGCAACTTTCACCGCGAGTGGGCGAGGTAACTTCATCGTTCTCTCTGGTAAGGGCAAAGTCGCGGACCAACCGTATTCGGAATTTACGACCCTCTATTTGGAGGATGATGAGGAGAGTGAGTTCGTGGCAGATGAGTCCACCGAGATCCTGTTACTCGGTCTGCCAAGTTCCAAGCTCATTTCAACGCCTCTTTTGTCTGACGCAGAGGCATAAGAGAAGCGGCTACGTGCAGACTGTTGAGCGGATTCGAATGTCCAGGCGCCTCTTCTCTGACGCCGCGCATGCTACAACTGCGAGTGTCGTCGCGCAGTCGTCAATGCTTGCTTCGATTGACAAGCGCTGTAGCAACTGGAAACGATGGTTTAGATACAGTTAGCGGCGAGTTCTTCCATTAGACGAGCTACCTCTCACTCGCTGCGCCCCTTCAGGGCTCTCATAATCAGCGAGGCGTTCAATCAACTCACCAGCGCGAAAAAGCAGCCGACGCTCACGTTCGTCAAGCACCTCGTCAATGGCTGATCGCAGCCAAGCGTGGCGACTCTCTTGATGACGAGCATCCACGGCTCGACCCTTCTTTGTGACGTCGACATACCATTGCCGACCGTCGTCAGGATCTTGACGACGCACGATCAGCCCGGCCTCCTCTAATGAGCGTAGCGAAGCCGCCATGTTTGGGGTTGTCATCTGCAAAAGAGTCGCGAGCTGGCCCGGGCGAAGTGACACCGGAGAGCGCGCCGCGGTCGTCAATACGATTGAGGACGCCGAGGTTAGTCCTGCGACTAAAGGGCGCTCGCGGCGCAAACGCCGGTTTAACAGTTTCACTTGGTTCAGAAACGCGTCGACGCTGTCGTTGGTCATCTCTTGATCGTACCCCCCACTCGATAAATATGTGTGTGACTGTTAGCCAAAGACCGAGTCGAGTACGACAAAGTTGGGTAATGCGTAAGTCGGTAAGAGGGAAAATACCTGGTTCTCGTCTCGCGTTTCAGTGAGACGGGAGTCGGTGAGACCGGCTAGTGCCGTTACGGGGCTAGTTCTGAGGCTGATGGCGCCGCAACGCTTCGTGAAATGCGCAGGCTTTGGGATGGCGGATTCTCTGGCTACGAAACCATTTGAGGTCGAGGGTGGGAAAACATCTTCAATCTGGGGACAACCGACTTCAATTTCCTGGTGAAGCCGGGCTTGGTGCTCCGGTCTATAGCAGCTAGCGGGGGCGATTGATGACTCAGATCGCACCTAATTGGCACGTGGAAGCACTTGACTTGCCGGTGAATAGCTCTATAGGATAACTACCTTAAGAGATACTATTCGTGTGTCTGGAGATCGAGTAGGGGGAGGTTTAAATGGACGTTGTTGTCGCAACCGAGGTGGAGATACAACAGCAGAACAGTGGGGGTGTCCCTTTACCCAGACCGGGCGGGATCCTTCACCAGTTTCTGTTGAAGGACAACGCTCCTGATGGATTGAGCTTCAAGTTCTTCCGGAGTCAGCCTCAAGCTGACAATGTCTTCGTTACTCCACGACACCGCCACTCTTTCCAGCAGGTGCGGTGGACAGAGTCTGGAGCCATCAACTACGGACCCGACCAATACATACGAGAGGGTGAGATCGCTTACTTCCCTCGGGGAACGTACTACGGTCCGCAGGTGAAAGACAGCGGGGTCGGAGCCCTTCTGCAATTTGGATTCGGGGCTGAACATCAGTGGGGAGAACCCTGGGACAGTTACCGGGCCATTGTGATGAAAGAGCTCGGATCCCGGGGTCGGTTCGAGCGCGGTCTTTACGTGGATGTCGACCCGGACACGGGGGAGGAGCGCGAGCGCGACTCCAGCTTGGTGGTCTACACGGAGCAGTACAAACTTCACACGGGCGAAGAGTTCATCGTTCCAGATCCCGGCTACGAGGCCCCGGTACTCATGCACCCCAATGCGTTCGAATACCAAGAGGTGACGAAGGGTAAAGAAGTCAAGCACCTCGGTAGCTTCTTCAACTACCCGGGACCGAACGCCGACATTCATTTCTCGATGGTCAGGCTCACCGATGGAGGCGTTTACGACTTTATCGACGAGCGGGCCCAGGTCGCATGGACCACTTCAGCAGGCCTCGTTGTCGACGAAAAGACATACCCCGAACTCACATGGCTATACAGCCCGCGGGGGGAGTCGGTGAGCGTGTCAGCCGAGACTCCTCTTGAGCTCTACGTGATCGACCTACCTCGACTTGATTGAGGAGCAACCCCTGTCAATTCACGCGAAGTGCAGATATACCAGTTCGGTCAACGTAGTCACGATGAGGATTCGCGACGTAGATTGCTGAACGTTTAGCAAGTCACGCTCAACTTGCGTCGGACGGTCTCCGCCTGACATTCGTGTGCTGTTATTTGAGATAATTGAGAGAGGAATGGAAATGGCGAAGGCGGCGGAGTCGATTGTCGACGTTCTCGGCGCCGGCGGTGTGAAGCGTGCGTACACCGTTCCAGGTGAGAGTTTTCTCGGCATGCTCGATGGTCTAGAACAGAGCCCTGACATTCAACTCATATCAACACGACATGAATCCGGTGCGTCGTTCATGGCTGAGGCAGACGCGAAAATGACGGGATCCCCCGCGCTGGTCATGGCGACGCGTGGCGTTGGGGCTGCAAATCTCGCAATTGGCGTCCATACGGCCCAGCAAGACTCCACACCAATGGTCGTGATTTTGGGTCAGGTCGAGAGTGAGTTCATCGGTCGCGAGGGATTTCAAGAAGTAGATCTCACCGCCTTTTACGGACCGATCACGAAACTTGCGGTCACTGCAACCCGTGGTGATCGACTTCCAGAACTCGTCGCGAATGGTCTGCGTGTCGCGCGGAGTGGCCGACCAGGTCCAGTCATGATTGCCGTTCCCGCGGATCTCTTTGAAGATGAAGTCGGCGTCGTCGCGGCCGCAACTTCGCTAAAAGTCGCTTCGAGTCCACTCATGGCGCCCTCGATTTCGAGTGAAGCGGTAGTCAGAGCACTAGAACTCCTCCGCGGCGCCTCTCGACCCGTACTTATCGAGGGGGGTGGCGCGCGAAACTCTCGAGCTGAATTGATTGAACTCTCGGAGCGCTTTGGCATTGGCGTCTATTCATCCTTTCGACGGCAGGATGGCTTTCCGAACGATCACCCGAACTACCTCGGCCACCTAGGGCTCGGCACACCTGACGTGCGACTAACTGCCCTTCGAAAGGCGGACCTCGTCTTGGTACTGGGTGCGCGATTAAGTGAAGTCACTACTCAGTCGTACACGTTGCCGGCCGCGACTTCGAAGATTATTCAAGTGGACATTGATGCTGCGGTGCTGGGCGCCATCGTTCCAACCGACTTGTCCATTGTCTCTGATTGCACTCTTGCTCTGCGCGGCATTCTGGAGGCTTCGAAGGACTTCTCCACCACACGATCGTGGATAGCAGAGCACGAGTCATATATCAGTTGGAGCTCGGATGGTGACACCGTGTTAAAGGACACAGAAGGGGTCGATCCCGCGGATGTTATTGGCGAGATGATGCGAATTCTTCCTGCGGATGCGGTCATCGCCAACGACGCCGGCAACTTCGCTGCGTTCCTTCACCGATATTGGAGGTACCGGGCGCCGAAGTCTCAACTCGCGCCCACGAGTGGCGCGATGGGCTACGCGGTACCGGCTGCGATTGGCGGAGGATTCGCGGCTCCTGATCGTTGCGTTGTTGGCCTTGCGGGCGATGGTGGCTTCCTGATGACCGGGATGGAGTTGGAGACGGCCGTGCGCTACAACATTCCAATTACCGTCGTCGCGTTCAGTAACGGTATCTATGGCACCATTGCGATGCACCAGGCTCACTACAAAAAGCGCTTGGCGGGAGTTGACATCGGTCGCGTGGACCTGGCGGGATTTGCGCGAAGCCTGGGCGCCGAATCCGTGCGAGTCGACGCCATCGCCGACTTCGGGGAAGCGCTCAGCGCGGCCGTAAACAGTGGCAAGGTCAACCTGATTGAAGTCCGCACGGAACCCGATCTCATCTCGCCCGGGAAGCGGTTGTCGGAGATCTTGCGCGCATAGTGACGCACCGGTGCATCAGCGTTTCACGATTGGCTTGACTGCCCTCTCAACTCCGAGTCGGCAGGTAGGAAAGGAAAGAAGTAATGACGTCAGAGGTTAAGGCAGAACGAGTGCGCCGGTCTTTTCTGATCTCCCCCGCTCATAAGGAACGACTGATTCAGAAGCTGGCGACGTCGGCGGCAGATGTCTGCATCTTGGAGCTCGAGGACGGCGTCCACCCCAGCATGAAAGAGGAAGCGCGACAAAGTGCCGCACGTTTGCTTCTCGAACTCGAGTGGGGTGGGCGCGAACGACTTGTGCGTATTAATCGCGTAACGTCGGACGACGGCGCTGCGGACATTGCGTGCTTAGCCAAGGCGACGCCGGACGGCCTTCTGCTGCCAAAGGTCGAAGACGCGAGTGAGATACATCTGGCGAGTGAACTCTTGTCAATCGCGGAACGCGAGGCCGGTGTGCCCGAGGGTGCGATCCAGCTGTGGTCGATGATCGAGAGCGCGAAGGGCCTCTGTCGGATAGAGGACATCTGCGCGGCCGATCCTCGGATGACAGGGGTAGTCTTCGGCGCCGGTGACTATGGCGCTGATATCAGGGTGAAACGACTCAGTATCGGTTCGTATCGACGTATTCCCGCCCCGAGTCACGAGTATCTGTATGCGCGTGGACGCGTGGTTGCCGCCGCGCGGGCAGCGGGCATCGACCCGATTGACGTTAGTCACTCGACATTTGGGGATCTCGAAGGCACGCTTCGATCGAGTGAGATCTCGGCTCAGATGGGATTTACGGGAGCGGCTCTCTTTTCCCCGCGTCAAGCGCCGGTCGTCAACGAGGCGTTTAGTCCGGCGCCGGAGGACCTGGCCTGGGCAACTGAGGTTGTGACGTTATTCGAGGCGGAAGGGGCGAAAGAAGAAGCTGGCACGGTCGTCGTCGTGGACGGAGATATGGTCGACGGACCCTTTGTCGTCAATGCTCGCGACATCCTTGATCGTCAAAGGCGCATCGACGAACTGGAGAAGAAGAAGTCATTGACGGCCGAGAAGTGAGATATTTGGATAGGCCCCGTATCGGTCCCGCAGTGAGCTCGATCTGATCGCAGATTGGTGTCGGAAGAAAACGCAACTTGCCTAGGAATTCGAGCGCATTCGTGACCAACAAATACGGGCTTGCATTGTCTAGTTACCTGGACACTTGTTGCTGGGTCGGGTAATCGAGGTACCCTCGTTCGTCCCCGCCGTAAAAGGTCGAGCGATCGGCCTCATTGAGAGACGCTCCGGAGCGAAGACGCGCAACTAGATCGGGGTTGGCGAGGGCGTGGGTGCCGACAGTGATCGCGTCGGCGAGCCCCGTCTCCACGTCACCGAGACGCGTCGCGAGATCAGCGTTGCCACGGTTGAGCAACAGCACGCCGGGCCAGTGCAGTCGGATGAACTCGACGAGATCGCCGTCTCCTTTGTAGTTGAGGTGGAGGTAGGCGAGTTGTAGTGAGGAAAGAGCGCGGGTCAACACGCCATAGAGAACCTCGACGTCGTCTTCTGCGATGTCGTTCAGAGTGTTGGCGGGGGAGATGACGACCCCGGTGCGATCGCGACCGATCTCTTCGGCGACCGCGTCGACCAGTTCGATGGTGAAGCGAATGCGACGCTGCACCGAGCCGCCATAGTCATCGTCGCGACGGTTGGCGTTGCTCGAGAGAAACTGATGGGCGAGGTAGCCGTTTCCCGCGTGCACCTCCACGCCGTCCGCGCCCGCCTCCATGGCGGCGGCCGCGGCGCGTCGATGTTCGTCCACGATGAGGCTGATCTCCTTCGCGGAGAGCTCGCGAGGTTCAGGCATCTCGACCATGCCGCTCTCGGTGAACATTTTTCCTGCTGGTCGCACGGCCGACGGCGCGACGGGCTGTCGACCATGGGGCGTGTTGGAAGGGTGAGAGATTCGGCCCGCGTGCATGAGTTGAATGACGATGAGCCCGCCGTTCTCGTGCACCGCGTCGGTGACCCGACGCCATCCGGCGATGTGGTCATCGCGATAAATGCCCGGAGTCAAGGGATAGCCCTGACCGTCATCGGAGGGTTGGGTGCCCTCGGTGATGATGAGGGCCATCGACGCGCGCTGGGCGTAGTACTGCGCGTTCATCGGCGTCGGTACGCCGTCATGACCCGAACGAGCCCGCGTCATGGGGGCCATGACGAGCCGATGGGGTAGCCGGAGCGCTCCCACGTCGAGCGGCGTCCACACATTTGAGGTCACGAAACCCTCCATTTCTTCCTATGTCTAGGAATTAAATCGGCAAACCTAGACCGATGAGCTGGCCGCGTCAGCTGCGAGTTCATCTCCGCCTTCACCATCATCAAACCCGAGGTACGCGGCTTTAACGACTGAGCTTTCTAGAAGTTCAGTCGTGTTGCCGTTGAAGATCAGCGTGCCGAAGTCAATCACGTGAACGACGTCGCATATTTGGCGCACGAGTGACATGTCGTGTTCGACGATCAAGACGCCGCTGCCCGTCTCGGCGACGACACGCGTGAGGATGTTTCCGAACTCTTCCGTCTCGTGAACGTCGAGCCCTGACGAGGGCTCATCGAGGAGGATCATGTCGAACGGCCCTGCGAGAACCCGTGCGAGCTCGATGAGTCGACGCTGCCCCGTGCTCATTTCAGCCACATTGCGATCGAGAAGGTCGCGCGTACCGCTGAGCTCGGCGGCACGCTCAACGCACGCCGCCACGCTGGCGGCGTCGCTTCGGCGGGCAAAGGACTGGCGAATCGGATTGGCGCCGGCCATCGTGGCCTCTCGTCCCATGGCCAGGTTCTCTCGCACGGTCAACGAGTTGAAAAGCTGAACCCTCTGAAAAGTTCGACCGAGGCCTTTACGAGCGCGCTCGGATGAACTCAGTTTCGAGATCTCGCGACCGTGAAGGAGGACGTGACCCGACGAGATCCTCACCAAGCCGCAGCATGCGTTGAAGATTGTCGTCTTCCCTGCGCCGTTCGGCCCGATTAGGCCAGTGATCTCGCCCCTGCGAGCAACTAAGTCCACATTGGTGACGGCTCTGGCGCCTCCATATCGAACCGAGAGTTGCCGAATCTCCAGGCCAGCCTCGGGAGAAGACTCGGACAGCGTCCCTGCGCTGCGTGCGGGCGATGCCGTGGGCACGCCGATGACTTCGGGACGGCCTCCTCCCAGCAGTCGATCGAGTCGATTGGCGAGCCGCTGCACGGCTGGTGGTGCGCCGGCGTGTCGATGGAGCCAGGCAACGGAGAACGGGATCATCATGGCCGAGACGCCGAAGACGACAGCGAGATAGTTTTGAATGTTGGAGAAGTTGAGATAGGCGGGCAGCACCGAGAGCGCGAACGCAGCGATCACCGCATACCATGGGTCACCAACGGTCACGATCACGACGAGCACGAGCAGTTCGAGTGAAATGAAGAAGTCGAAGTTACTTTGGACGGCGTAGTGATACAAACTTGCCGAGAGTGCGCCCGAGATGCCGGCGAGGAACGCTGATACACAAAAGACGATGACTTTAGAGACATCGACATTCGCCCCATGCATCTCAATGGCTACTTGTGAGTCGGACATCGCGCGAAGAATTCGTCCGAGCCGACCCTGTCGAATACTTAAGGTGAGACCGACAGCGAGGACCGCGACGAAAAGGCAGACATAGTAGAAACCCGTATCAGATCCAATATTGAGGAAGGAAAGATTGGGGCGGTTGGTCAGCACATCGCCGTTCGCGCCGAACATCCACACTTGTGAATAGAAGAGATACTCAATGGCGATTCCGAAACCCAAGGTGGCGACTGCGAGAAACACTCCTGTCAGTCGGATCGCAGGGATGGCGACAATGGCACCGATGGGCACGACGCAGAGGCCGGCGAGCACCAGGGCTGGTACCCAGGGAACCCCGAGGGTGGTCGTAAAGTGCGCCATGGACACGGCGCCGATGCCCGCGAACGCCCCTTGGCACAGTGAGACGATTCCCGCGCTCCGAACGAGAAGTCCGAGAGACAGAACCAGGATGATCTCCACGACACCCGAAGAGTACGAGACGAGATTGGTACCTGCGAACATCGGCACGAAGCACAAGAAGGCGAGAAAGATTGTTCCCGAGAGTACGCGGACTCGGGTGGGCGCATGCCAAGCCTCGGACCAAGAGTGTGGTTGCACGTATCGACGACTTACCAATTTTGATTTCGGCGTGACGATAAGGACAATGAACAAAATAATGAACGGGAGAGCCGGCACGACTCCGCCGAGCCACGAGATGGACGCGGTGAACTTCGTCAAGATGGAGCCCGCGATTCCGATGCCAAGCGCGCCCGCGAAGGCGAGCGGCATGCTGGAGAAAAAGCCGATTGCGGCGGCGCCGAACGCCTGAACCACGATCAACGTAAGTACCACGGTGTCGATGCCGTAATACGGGGCAATCAAGATTCCGGCGAGTGCAGCGAAAACTGTCCCGATGACCCAGGCCCAGCGTCGAACTCGGTATGCGCTCTCACCGGTCATCGAGACGAGATCGGAGTCGTCGACGACTCCGCGCATCGCCATGCCGAGGCGGAAAGTTCGAAAGAAGTAAAAGAAACTCCCAGTAATGATGATCGAAATCACGGTAATGATGATCTCTTCGTAACTCACGTACACACCGCCAACGCGCACCGTTGTGGTCGGCAAGAAGGATGAGAGTTCAGGATTATCGGGGAACCAGATTGCTCCCAATGCCAGGACCGTGAGCATGATTCCAATGGTGGACGCTATCTTGATCGTGTCGCTTGAGGTCGCGAGAGATCGCGCGAGGAGTTCCAATGCGAGCCCCATCAAAGGGGCGAGCACCACTAAACAGATCGCAAGTGAGATAGGCCAGTTCACGCCGCGTTCAACATGAAGCCAGTAGAACAAGAACACGGCCACCGCGGAAACGGAACCCTGCGCGAAGTTGAAGATTCCTGACGTCTTGAAAGTGAGTACCAGACTGGTGGCTGAAAGTCCGTAGAGTGCGCCCGAAACGATTCCAATGACGATGAAGGGTAAGTACTCGCTCATCAGGCTTCGACTCCCAAGTAACTGGCGTAGATCTCTTCGCTTGTGAGTCCTTTCGCAGGACGGCTGAAAACAATCTGACCCTGATTGAGCAGGTAGACGGTGTCGGCGAGTTCCAACGCCTTCGCGACGTATTGTTCGACCATCAGCAAGGTAGTTCCTTCGGCTGCCAACTGGGCGAGGAATCGAAATACGCTCTCAGTTACTAATGGAGCCAAACCCATCGAGGCTTCGTCAACAAGGACCAGCCGAGGATTAGAAATGTACGCGCGAGCCAATGCCAGCATCTGCTGCTCACCGCCGCTGAGGCTGCCCGTGGTCTGCTTGAGGCGCTTGCCCAGCGCGGGGAAGGCGAGCGTGGCCCTCTCAACCGATTCGTTGGACTTATCACGACCTCTCGGACCGAAAAGTCGAAGATTCTCTCGTACTGTCATTGACGGAAACACTCCGCGCCCTTCGGGTATGTGACACAGGCCAGCGCGGGCGAGTTGTGTAGTCTTCCAGCCCGTCACGTCCTGACCTTCCATTGTGACGGTTCCGGCGGATGGTCGTAACAGACCGGTGAGAGTACGAAGCAAGGTTGTTTTGCCGGCGCCGTTGGGTCCGAGGAGAGCGATGACTTTTCCGGTAGGACAGCTCAGTGTCACGTCACGAAGAACCGTGACCGATCCATATCCGGCTGTGAGTCCTTCTACTTCCAGCACGTTGAACTCCTACTCATGAATGACTTGCCTTCGCGATGAGCATCACGCTGAAGCAGAACGCGAAATGCGGCGCCTGCCCGCCGACAACTGCCCTCATGAATTAGTCCTTCCCATACGCCAACTTCTTGGCACTACACCCATTATCAATTGTGCGAGCCCTCTCTTACTGGAACCCGCTTAGCCCGGGAGGCTAAGCGGGTTCCAGTTCAACTGCTCACTGCTGGCGGGGCGTTGGGTCCCCGACTCGCTCTACGAGCTTGGAGGGCAAGTCAGCTTCGTTCCATTGTTCAAAACAAACGCACCGTTTGAGATCGTCTCGGTGAACACGCAGGAGGGAATGACAGGGCCCTTCGCGTTCACGGTGATCGGGGGGGACATTCCACCGAACGTCTCGTTCTTGAATGTTGCGAAGCCCTTGATCATCTTGGCGCTCGTCGGGCTGTTCCCGAGATCGCCATTGACCATCGCGAGCTGGAGTTCCTTGCCCGCAACCCAGGCGTTCGGGACTTCCTCGCCAAAGTTCGCCGAGGTGAGCACCGAAGGACTGTATTTGCCCAGTGCAGCAAACTCGGCCTTCGTTGCCGGAGTGTTGGTGACGAAGGCGGGGATGTCTGATGCGTATAGTTCGGCACCGTTCATGTTCGGGTCTTGCAGCCACGCGGGAATCTCGAGCGCGGTTGTGGCAACCAAAAGCGGGTCATATCCTTGAGCCACGCAGTTGTCTACGACTTTTTGAACGATTTGTCCAGTCTCGAACACGACGAGCGAGGTCGCACCTGCCTGCTGAGCAGCCAGGCACTGCGCCGTGTACGTGGGTGAGGAAGCCGAGATGGACGCCACGTAGGCCAACGACGTTCCCGTTTCTGAAAGATATGGATCAAAAATCGCGTCGATGACGTTGCACGCCGCGTATTCAGCGCAGTACAGCGCCGCAACCTTCGTCTTACCTGACTTTTGAATCGTCAACAAAGTGTCGATGCCCAGGTTCGAAGATGGAGAACCCGAGGGATACCAGTACTTCGACGAGCCGACGATGCCGCTCGCGCCGGTAGTGCCGACGACTGGGATCTTCTTTGAGTCGATGTACGTTTCAAAGGCGGTGTCCTCGTTGCTGTTGTCAAAGAGGGCGACGATGTGGTCCGCAGTGACGAGTTTCTGGACAGCGCTCAGCGCGGTCGGGTCGTTAGTGTCGGTGGCCTGGAAGAGCTTGATCTTGTGGTGGTCGATGCCTCCCGTCGCGTTAACCGAATCCGCCCACGCGACAACCGTTGGGACCACAACGGAAAGCCCTGAAGCGGTCGTACCGGCCGCTGTGGAGACAATACCGATGTTGTATGTCGCGAGCTTCACCTTCTTGACGGCGGCGCCTGCCGAGACGGCGCTGACGCCCGCAAGAGTTAGACCTGCGGCCAGAAGTACGACGGATGCCCGACGAGCGAGGCCGCTTTGGGTCCGCAGATTTCGATGCAGATGTTTCAATTTTTCCCCCTAGATATCGATCCCTTGCCGCGGCCGGGCGTCGTGCTTTTGCTTCTTGACGAAAGCCTCCCATGAGCAAACAACCCGCGGGTCGGCAGGCGCCACTCAAAGGACGGATAGCGGCGGAAAAAAAATGAAAAGTGCTTAAAACGCGCTCAGGGTGTCATCTTCATGCGTGTGGAGCATGTTTATCTGCATTTGTTAGCTATGCCAAGGAGGCATCGAATCGCTCACAACGGTCCTATGCCCGATGCGTGCCTCGAAAGAGTGATTATTTAGAGGCTCGTCGGCCCCCCGGTCGGCTCTCAAGGACAATCAAGGTTCGCGTGCTGAGCGGGTTACCGCTGCTACGAAGTTTGGTAATGACGCGCTTGAGGTCGTCAACGTGATCGACCCGCAAATGCACTAATGCGTCGGCGTTACCGGCCATCGCATAGACGCTTTCGACCTCTTCGATGCGTGACAAAATCGAGAAGATCTCCTCCTGATCCACGTCGCCCGCATATTGGAGTTCGGTGAAGGCCTCTAAGGAATCCCCGACGCGTCCTTCGTCCACGCGCACGGTATAGCCAGCGATGATGCCCTCGTTCTCGAGCCGCTCAATGCGTCGCTTGACCGGCGCTGCGGAAAGGCCCACCTCCGACGCGATGTCTTTAACGGTGCGCCGTCCGTTCAGACGCAATATGTCAAGTATTTCGCGGTCTACCTGGTCCATAGGGCGGGACTGATTCACGCTCAAAGTATAGATTAAGGCCTCAAGGAGCGCATGAAGATACGAGTTTTGGAGGTTAAAGCGTAAGAATTATTCACTTTCGAGCAATAATGCAGGCACTTTCTTGCATGCGTGGTGGTGTCTCGGCTGTACTCTGCGGGGTGACGACTGACGCATCTCCCCGACTCCAAACGACGCTCGAGGATCGCTACAGCGCCCCCTCTGGTGAGGTGATGCTCTCAGGGATCCAGTCGCTGGTTCGCATAACCCTCGAACAACGACGCCTCGACGAACGGAGGGGACTCAAGACCGGCCTTTTCGTGAGCGGGTATGAAGGTTCGCCTTTGGGTGGCCTCGACATGGAGATGTCGCGCGCTAGCAGCCAACTCGAATCAGTGGGTGTTGTCTTTCGCCCAGGAGTAAATGAAGAGCTGGCGGCGACCGCAGTTTCGGGTACCCAGTCCCTCGGTCTCTTTCCGGGACGCCGTGTGGACGGCGTGACCGGTTGTTGGTACGGGAAGAATCCGGGCCTCGACCGGGCCGCGGACGCCATTCGCCACGGCAACCTCAGCGGGACGGCCCCCCTTGGAGGTGCGGTGGCCTGGATCGGTGATGACCCAGCGAGCAAGTCGTCTACTGTCCCAAGTTCATGCGTTCCAATGTGTCGGAACCTGGTGATGCCGGTGCTGGCACCGAGCACTGTTGAAGAAATGTTGAGCCTCGGTCTCCACGCGATCGCTATGTCGCGTTACGCCGGACTGTGGGTTGGCATGCAGATCGTCACCGATATCGCCGACGCCACAGACACGGTCGATCTAGACCGGGCACTGTCTTCGGTGGTTGCGGTTGAGCTGGAACCGCGCGGTGACTTTGAACCGGTAATGATGTTGCCGCCAGGGAATCTCGACGCCGAGCTCGACCTCATGCAGAATCGACTAGCGCGGGCGAGTACGTACGCTCGAGCTGCGAACCTCAATCACGTCACGTTCGAGCCCACGTCGCCACGTCTCGCCCTCGTCGGAGTGGGGTTTGGCTACCAAGCGATCACGCGAGCGCTCGAGGAGTTGGGTATCGACGAGCGTGAATGTGATCGCTTGGGCATACGCACTGTCCAGTTGGCGATGCCCTGGCCACTCGACGGCGACGATGTGGTGAGACTTTGCGGTGACGCTGAAACAGTGCTGGTCGTCGAGGATAAATTGGCCTTCGTCGAAGTCTTGATTCGAGACGCTCTCTATCGACGAGAAGACTCGCCAGTTGTTCTCGGGAAGTTCGACGCGCTAGGAGCCAATCTTCTCCCGATGCGAGCATTCCTGACGGCTGACGACGTGGCGCGAGCGCTCGGGCGAATCGACGATGTCGATCAGTGGTCGTCGTCGTCGCGCTCGCGTTTAGCTTCGCTCCAACCCCGTCAGCGAATCTCGTTGAAGGTGGCTTCACCGAGTACCAGAACTCCCTACTTCTGTTCCGGCTGCCCTCACAACATTTCTACGAGGGCGGCGTCAGATCAATTGGTGGGTGTGGGAATCGGCTGTCACAGTCTGGCCAACATGGACAGTGGCGACCGTCGCGGCCACCTCACCGGGATCACGCAGATGGGGGGCGAGGGAGCCCAGTGGTTCGGTCTTTCGCCCTTCACGGACGATCCACACTTCATCCAGAACATAGGCGACGGAACGTTTCACCACTCTGGATCACTCGCTATAAGGGCTGCCGTCGCGTCGGGCGTGACGATGACGTACAAGCTCCTTTACAACAACGCCGTGGCCATGACAGGAGGGCAGCAGCCTCAGGGCAAGTTGGACGTGCCGGCGCTAACTCAATTACTCAAAGCGGAAGGCGTCAAGAGAGTTGTCATCACGACGCCCGAGCCGGAAATCTATGACCGTATCAAGTTATCGTCCATCGCCTCGGTACGACATCGCGATGAACTGCAAGAAGCGCAGTTAGAACTCGCGGAGGTATCGGGAGTGACCGTGTTGCTGCACGACGACCGATGCGCTGCGGAGAAGCGTCGGTTGCGCAAACGAGGTCAATTGGAGATGCCGGCCCAGCGTGTGGTCATCAATGAGCGCGTCTGCGAAGGCTGCGGTGACTGTGGCGAAAAATCAACGTGTCTCTCTCTCGTCCCCGTGCCCACTGAATTCGGTCGCAAAACGCAAGTCCATCAATCGTCATGCAATATTGATATGTCGTGCGTGAAAGGCGACTGTCCGTCCTTTCTCCTCGTCACTCCCAATCCCCGCAAGAAACCCACGCGGTCGACCGTCGAGCCACCTTCTACTTTTCCCGCGCCCGTGATGCGAGTTCCTAGTAACGTCCTCATCCGACTCCCAGGAGTCGGCGGGACGGGCGTCGTGACCGTCTCGGCGATTCTTCAAATGGCGGCGTATCTCGATGGAAAATACGCGGCGGGCCTCGATCAAATCGGCCTCGCCCAAAAGGGAGGCCCGGTGGTTTCGGACGTCCGTTTGGGCACGATTCCTGTCAAAGGGCAACTTCGAGCCAGCGCGCGCTCGGCGGACGTCATTCTCGGTTTCGACGTCCTCGGTGCCGCCTCTGATGACACGTTGGGGGTTGCTGATGCCGAGCGAACTGTGGCGATTCTCAATAGCTCAGTAACGCCGACCGCAGCCATGGTCACCGACGTGAACTCGCTCGTCACGGGAACCGACGAATACGCCGAACGAGTTGATCGGGTCACTCGTTCAGGGGAGAACGTGCGGGCGGACGCGGGCGGACTCGCAGAGGCACTTTTTGGCGATCACTTCGCCGCCAATATGATTTTGCTCGGCGTTGCCTTTCAACACGGTTGCCTCCCTGTGAGTGGCGAGGCGATCGAGAAGGCAATTGGACTCAATGGCGCCGCAGTGGACGCAAACATACGGGCATTCCGGTGGGGACGCGCAATGATCGCTGCACCGAACGAGGTGACGAAAGCGCTCTCGCCGACGTCGGACGTCGTGGTTGTTCCCTCCGCGGCGACCGTCGAACAGATTGACCGATACGGTTTTGTAGGCGAAATACGCGACGCCGTCGCTTTGCGGTTCGGCGAACTCGTGGCCTACCAAGGCCACTCGTACGCAGAAAACTACGTGGCCGATGTCGCTCGAGTGCATGTCCGAGCGTCGGAGGCTCTGGAGTTGAGCGCGGATGAACTGTCGCTCGGCTTCGCCAAGAGTTTATTCAAGCTGATGGCGTACAAGGATGAATACGAGGTTGCTCGCCTTCACCTCGTCGAGCGCGCGCGCGTTCGCAGCGAATATGGCAATGACGCCACTATCAAGGTGCTTCTCCATCCACCAATGCTTCGTGCGATGGGATGGAAGAAGAAGATTCACCTCCGACGCACCGCTTACCCGACATTCAAGGTGTTATACGCGCTGCGAAGAGTCCGCGGAACGAAACTCGACCCATTCGGCTACGCGCACGTGCGTCGAGTCGAGCGCGAGCTCATCCGGGAATATCGGACCTTTGTCAATGAGGCCTTGCAACAACTGACTGCCGACAATCTTTCGGACATGATCGCGCTCGTCGAACTGCCGGACGTGATTCGTGGCTACGAAAGCATCAAAATGGCGAACATCGAGATCTTCCGATCGCGCGCTGCAGTATTGAGCACGCAAATGACAGTGGCACCAGCAACGTCATGAAGTAAAAGTCGGGGCTCGCGGGTTGATTCCATCTAGGGTTGCGAGTGGTGTCGATGCTCTAACCACGAGTCGGTCGAGCTCTCACCAGATTTCGTCCATGTATTCAAATCGATGAAACATCTTGGACTCCATTCGGTAGCTCGCTCGCCGTGATTTGGTTTCCGCAACCGCAAACCTCAAGGTCTCGGGATAAATCACCACGCCGTAATCTTCGAGGGCGCTGTCGACGCTGACGAAACCGTCCCGTACGTCCTGCTGGACTAGTTCGGGTTCTCGGTCGAAGGGGTGACCCCAGCCGCCACCACCGGTGGTCGAGATCTGCACGATGTCGCCATACGTGAGCGGATTTCCTTCCGAGATGGTCTTGATGATCCGTTGGTCCGGCGTGCCCGGATTGACGATGACAGATCCCGCACGTGCGCTGTGGCCACCAGCTACACCCCATGCCGGATACGTGGTGTTACCGAAGCGAGGCGCGATCTCTCCGATCTCGCCGAGAAAAGTGAACTCTCGGATCACTCCGCACCCACCGCGGTAGCGGCCCGCACCGCCAGAATCACGGTTGATCGAATACCGCTCCATGCGAACCGGAAACGCCATGTCCATGTATTCGCACGGGAAGTTTTTTTGCGCAGTTGCGTAAATGGCGTCAGGTCCATCCGAAGCATTGTGCGCACCCCGTCCGACCCCGAGGCCGTCCGTGCAGAGAGTCCATTGCCCCAACTCTTTGTCGAAAGATCTCAGCAGGTAGAGGCCGTAGGCAGCCGAAGCAGCGGGCGCCTGGCCAGACGTGACCCGGGCAACCAAGCCCTGAACGGCAGCCTGCAAGACCCGCAAGGTGAGGCTGCGACTGCCGATGGGAGCTGGAAACTTGGGACGCAAGATTGAGCCGCTTCGCGCCTCGACATGGTCGACGATGGTGCTGACACCAGCGTTGAGCAGAATGGTCGGGTCATCACGGGAAATATTCGCCGCCAGGAACAACATCGGTACCGACTCGTCCATAAGGAAGTTCAGTGGCCCGGGAGCCTGGTCATCAGAGCCCGTTGTGTCGATTTCGATACGATCCCCTGTTCGCGTCATCTCCAGTCGAACCCAGTACGGCACGTCGGTCAGCCCGTCATTGTCCACACCATCGGCAAACCGGACCGTTCCTTCGGGAACAACACGGCGAAGCTCAGCGGTGAGGGCGGTGCGAGTCTGTTCGATGAGCAAGTTGAATCCTTGCACGAGAACATTGTCGCCAAAGCGCTCAGCCATCTCCATCAGTCGCGACTCACCGAGATGCGCGGCGGCGGTTAGGGCCCGAATATCACCGTGCAGCATCTCGGGATAACGAGAGTTCCGTACAAACATGCGCAGGAGTTCGTCGTTCCATTGGCCCTGTCGTACGATCCGAACTGGCGGGACAAGTATCCCCTCTTGGAAGATGTCAGTCGCTGTCGGAGAGAGACTTCCCGGCCGAATGCCGCCGATATCCCAGCAGTGTCCGTAGACCGCGCAAAACCCTAAAAGTGTGTTACCAGAGAATGCGGGTGTGACGAACGCCAAGTCCGGCGAGTGAGAAAGCGCTCCCTCTGAAAGGTACGCGTCGTTGTACCAAAAGAGGTCCCCGGGTCTCATCTCATCGAGCGGATAGTACCGGGTCACCGGCCGTACGAGATTTGTACCCGCCAAGACTGGAGAGTCCAGCGTGATGTACTGACCTTCGGCGTCGGTGAATCCGACGAGGTAGTCGTGTTTCTCGTTAATGATCGGGGACATGCTCGTGCGTTCGATAAGAGAGCCCAACTCACTTACGGCGGAGAGGAGACCGCCGCGGATGAGACTGAGAGTCACCGCGTCGACTTTCAGAGAATTCATGATGAGGTGGCCCGTTCGATGTTTGATGAAGTGTTGGTGAGAATCAAGTTGCCCCCGCGGTCGACCCGCGCCGGTTGATCGGGGAGGATGAGAGTCGTGGTGTCCATCTGTACGACGAGTGCCGGACCCGTCAAACTGACGCCCGGCGTCAGGGAGCGCCGCTCGTAAACTGGACAGTCCGTGAAGTCTCCAATCTCGTTGAAGTAGATCGGCTGGGTCGTAATCGGAGCGGGAGCCGCAGTTGATGTCGACACGGGAAGTTCTCCCTCGATTGGACGATCGTTACCTACCAGCACTCCGATCGCGCTAGTTCGCACAGTCACGAGTTCCACGACCGAGTCGCGAAGTCCGTAGCCGTACAGCCGTTCGTGTTCGGTATGGAATGAGTCGTACAGACCCGCAAGGTCGGGCGATCCTGAGGAGTCGCGGGGGAAGCTGACGGTCAACTCGAATACCTGACTGGGATAGCGCAGGTCGGCCTGAAGGTTGACGATCTGACTTTCCTCAGGAATGCCCTCTATCGCCAACCAATCGTGAGCTTGCTGCTCGAGTTCCTTAAGGATCTCCACGACGTCGTCCGATTTCGGATTTCGTATGTGGCAAGATCGGGCGAAGTCGTTCCTCACGTCGCTCACGAGGAGACCCAGTGCAGAGAGGACCCCGGGAGACCGACTGACCAAGATGGAGGGAATGTCGAGGAGTCGAGCTAGAGATGCTGCGTGGAGAGGACCCGCGCCGCCGAAGGGCAGCAACGTGAACGCTCGCGGATCAATGCCTCGTTCGATCGTGATGACCCGTATTGCGCCCATCATGCTGTTGTTGATGATCTCGATGATTCCGGCGGCGGCCGTAACGACATCGATCCCGAGTGGATCTGCAACGTGGCGCTTGATGGCCAGACGCGAGGCCGCCACGTCGAGTTCTAGCCCACCTCCGGCAAGACCGATTGGCAGCCGTCCCAGCACAAGGTTTGCGTCGGTGACACAGGGCCACTCTCCGCCGCGGCCGTAGCACGCGGGGCCAGGGTCGGCTCCGGCACTGGCTGGACCGACGATCAAGTTTCCCGACGTGGTCACCGACGCTACGCTTCCGCCACCCGCACCCACCGTGTGAATATCGATCATCGGTGTCGCGAAGGGCCACGCTCCAACGTGACCCTCAGTGGTGTTGTCTGCACCATGATCACGGATGAGGCACAAGTCGGCGCTCGTGCCACCAACGTCGATGGAGATGAGGCGGTCGACCCCGGCGGCCTTGCCAACTTCTCGCGCGCCGATGACGCCCGCGGCTGGCCCGGAAAGCGCCGTAAACGCCGGTTGGCGCGTGACGGTCGCAGCCCCGATGACACCACCGTTGGATTTCATGATGTAAAGAGGCGCGTGAATAGAGCGATCTTCTAGCCCCTTTTGAAGTCGTCCGATGTATTTGCTCACCGTCGGCATCACGTAGCTGTTAAGCACGGTGGCCATACTTCGTTCGTATTCGCGAAACACGGGGAGTACCTCGGAGGAAATGGAAAACCACGCCGTAGGGTGCTCCGCCGCCATGATCTCTCGGGCTCGTGCTTCGTGGGTCGGATTGGCATAGGAGTGTAAAAAGCAGATGGCGATTGAATCGATGCCACTAGCTTTGTAGTATCGCGCGGCGGCACGACAGTCGTCCTCGTTCAGAGCCTTGAGTTCGCTGCCATCTGCGCCGATTCGCTCAGATACTTCCCAGACGTTCTCAGGTAAGACGGGCCGTTTTGGCTTCCGCCACGTGAGTATGTTGACCCAGCGCGGAGCGTCGTGGCGACCGATTTCCAAGACGTACTTGAATCCTTGTGTGGTGACAAGCCCGGTCTTCGCCCCCTTCGACTCAAGGATGGCGTTGGTCGCGATCGTGGTGCCGTGCAGTACCCGCACAACGTCTTCTGGCGATGCGCTTGCCAGTTCGAGCACGCGATCGACGCCGGTAAGAAAACCGATTGAGGGGTCCGAAGGAGTGGTGGGATTCTTGGAGTTCCAGATCCGCCCGGTGTACAGGTCGGCAAGGGTGACATCGGTGAAGGTTCCACCGACGTCCACCGCGACTGCGAATCGACTCATTGAGCGTCCAGGGGATGTTTAGCGAGGAAATCGGCCATCGCATTGTCGAACTGGTCCAGGATCGCTCTCGATTCCCAGATTGCGTGGGGCGCGCCCGGCACAACGACTAGCTCCGAGTTCGGCATCGCAGCGTGAACTTCCTCTCCCGCCCACGAGCCCATGAGCGGATCTGTTGCATCGCCCGTAATAACTACCGATGGCGCGGTCATCCGATGGATGGTCTTAGTCACGTCATGCGTTGCACAGGCGCTGATAAAGGCAAGGTGCTGTTTCTCCTTCTCCTCACTGGCGAGAGCCGTCCATTCCTGACTGGTTAGTTGGTCCGCGTGTTCGTTGAGGTATTCAGGGGTGTGGCAGATGGCCAACATCAACCGCTGACAGGCCGCATAGCCAGTGTGCAGGCGTAGCGCTTCGATCGACGCTGAAATCCAACGTGATCGCACGTCCATCTTCAAAGTTCCCTGCACGAGAGCAGCGGCCATCACTCGGTCGGGATCCATGATGCCAACTTGCATCATCACCATGGCGCCCATGCCACCGGTGCCGACGAGGTGCACCTTGTCGATTCCGAGGCGGTCGAGGACTCTGAGAGCGTCGGCGGCGTACGCTTCGGTGGTCTGTTCGAGTTCGGCACCACTTCTGTCCGCCGGCTCTCGGTATGAGGTCGAGATCACCGTTCGGTCCTGCACCGTTCGCGGAAAGCGGCTGGAAATGACGTCGTACACCACCGGGTTGAGGCCCCCGGCCCACAAGATTGGGTCTCCGGTTCCGTTGACGTCGTAAGGAACGTCGACGGACTTAGGTAACTCGGATGACTTCACGCGTTCCTCCAATTCGAAGCAAATATCTGCGCTTCGCAGTAGCTAGCGCTAAACGATAGCAATCGCGGATAGCTATTTCAAGTAGACAAAAGTCCGTCGCCGTCGAAATCGAATGTTTACGTTCATTTCATTCGACATGAGTAGCAGTGCTTCAGTCTTCGGCATCGAACTTCAGTCGAAGACGACGATCCGCATTGTGTCCGTCTCTCGCGCCGGAGATCGTTTCCGAGCAAAGCAACGATCTCGTCGACGGTTCCCCAGCTTTCCGATTATTTTTCGGTCCCTTTTTTCTCGAACTCAATCGGGCCTCGTCTAGGCCGCCAACGGACTCAGTTCAGGCTGCCTCAGAGAACGGCCGCTCTTATGAAATTTTCAAACCCACGTCGAGGTGGTTAGCGAGAATGGGCATGACATCTGATCCGAATTGGCGAAGGCCTCTAATAAAATCTGGAAAGCACAGGAGCACCCCGTCAACGTCTCCCTCCACGGCAAGATCAATCAGCGCGTGTGCCACCTCCGTGGGACCACCCACGATAGGTAAGCCGAGCACTATTTTTCCGCCGTCGGCGAGTAGCGCTGCCCCGCGTTCCTTAGTGCTCACACGGGTCTCGCCGCTAAGAGACCTCCCCGCATGAGTAAGAGCAGTCAGATCGGCACCTTCAATCAAGCGTTCTAGATACGTCTCAGCATCAGCGTTCGTTTCTCCGATGACCAACATCGTGAGTACTTGTGTCTTCACTGTCGTGCCCTCTTCGGCGGCGATCAGCTTGGCCCGGAGGGCTTTCTCTTTTGTCTTCGCGATCGAGTCCTCAGATATGAAGGCGTAATCGACCTCGCGCGCTGTAAACCGGAGTCCTTCGTCCGACGCAGCGGCACAGACTAAAAACGGATAAGGCTTCTGCAGGGGCTTTGGCTCTGAGATGCAGTCCTCCAGATGGAAGTAGTCACCGTCGTAGGTCACACTCGGCTCTGTCCAGAGTCGCTTTAGAGCGCCAACCCACTCCGTCGCGTAGGCGTATCGATTCTTGTCATACCCAGGGGGAAGGACGCCCATTTGCGCGTACTCTTTCAAGATTGCGCCGGTCACAATGTTCAATCCCAGCCGACCGCCACTGACATTGTCGAGGGTGGCACTCATTTTCGCCATCAGAGCTGGATGAAACAGCAAAGGCGTCACTGTCGCTATTAATTTGATTCGCGCGGTCGCTGCCGCCAGCGCTGACATCAATGAGAACGACTCAAGGGAAGCATCCCAGAACTCCGTCGAACCGCCGAAGCCACGCCACTTCGCCATGGAGAACACATAGTCCAGACCAATCTCTTCGGCCAGCAACGTGATGTCGAGAATGGTCTGGTAGCTGGGATCGTAAGAAGGCGCCGCCGTCGAAAAAGTGAAACCATTCTTTGCGTTGGGCAAAAAGACGCCAGTGTCGAAGCGCTTCATGAGGACCCCCTAAGGAAATAGCCGACGCAGCGCCGTCTAATATTGCTATGAGACATAGATACTATGAGAAGCTTTTTCGCCTTGTCAAGCCCACTCATTCTCAACGTGCGTCGAGGTCTAACAAACGATCTCCCAATGCTGATTCGCCGAACCGCGACCGAGCGCAGCCTTGGTCTAGCTCGCGTGTCGCAAGGTGAGCCAATAATTAAATCACGAGGAGCGGGACCGTGACTTCAGATTCGCTTATGTCGATCGCGTCTGGTTCGGTCACCAGCGGCCCTACGGCTGCTTTGGCCCGGTTTGCCAAGCCGGTTTGAAAAGTTCACAACGCCCTCGTTGGGGTCGAGCAGATTGGACAGGGTCAGCCTTGCTCGCGGCCTAGCTCGCCAGGGCGACGCATAGACGTCGTACTCCGCGACCCTTTGAATGAGCTCTCCCGCCCGAAAGAGTAGTTGGCGCTCCTTGTTGTTAAGCGCTTCGTCCACTGCTTCCTGAAGCCAAGCATGCCGACTATGGGATGTCCGATCGACCACTAGGCGACCTCTTTTTGTGACGTCAACCAAGACCTTGCGTCCGTCACTGATATCTGGGCGGCGTCGCACCATTCCAGCTTCCTCAAGCACACGAAGTGCCGCAGCCATATTGGGAGTCGTCACTCCTACCTCGGTGGCAAGCTGACCGGGACGTAATGGCTCGGGGGCGTGAGCCGCCTGTGTTAGCACGACGAGCGCGGCCGTTGAAATGCCTTCCACCGCAGGTTGCTCGCGCATCATCCGGCGACTCAGCGCTTTGACCTGATTCAAAAGTAGCTCGACGTCTTCGCTGGCCATGAAAGATACTTTAGCCATGCATGTAGCTATTTGAAGTAGTTAAGTTGCTTATATTAAAGCCCGGGCCGCATGGCGCATCCGATCTCTGTTCTCGACGTGCATGTTCGCAAGTGCGCGTGATTCGGCGCACTTGGCAGACCTCTCCTTGACGATCGCGGTATTCCTCTATAGGGTACCTACCGGGGAAAGCAACCTTAACTGGGAGTAACACTTACCAGCGCGAAATGAGACCATTCGATGAGCGAACATCCGGAGATAATCGGTGGATACCACTGGCGCGACCAAGAACACGTCGACGGCTGGGATTCGCGGAAGCGGGGGATGGCTTCTGAGCGCGAGCCAGGGTTGGCAGCACTCCTGGAGCAACTGCCGTCGGACACTGACTTCAAACTCCAGGTGGTGGATCTGGGAGCCGGCGACGGTACGGTCGCGGGCATTGTTCTCGAGTCGTATCCTCGTGCCACAGCAGTGTTGGTGGACTTCTCGGAGGGGATGATTGAAAAGGGCGCCTCGGCAATGGCCCTTTTTGAGGGTCGGTATAAGTATGTCTATTGGGATATGAACACTGCCGACTGGCCTGAGGAACTGAACGGACCTTTTGACGCAGTCGTATCGTCTGCGGCACTGCACCACTTAACGGACACCCGCAAGAATTGGCTGGCCAAGGAGGTCGTTACTCGGCTTGTCCCCGGTGGGATTTTTGCGAACTACGACCTCTTTCGTGAAACTTCGGCAGTCTTCACGGGAGAGCACGCGGCTCACAATCAAACTTGCGCGACTCTCGCAGACGCCGAGCAATCCTTGGTCGATGCTGGTTGCGAGGTGCTGATGACAGCCCGGGCTCCGCGACCTCGGCATCCCGGCTTAGAGTTGGCACTCCTGGTGGGAAGAAAACCGAGTGGAGTTGATCATGGCTGAGTACGACAGCGAAGCAAATTTCGCCGTTCCCGCCGATCTGGACGCGTACTCCGCGGCGGACGCAGCTCGCGCCTTAGGAAGTGGCGGCGGGGTAATCGAGGGGATCCATCCCCAGACTGCCAATACGCGATTCGCCGGGCGAGCTTTGACCGCGCGCGTTGAGTATCGGCCGAACGAGCGAGTTCCGATCGAAGAGTACGGCGGAGCGGATCTCTGTGCTCGGGTTCAAGTCGGTGACGTAATTGTGCTCGACGGTGGTGGTGTACCGCTGACAGTCTTTGGCGATCTGGCTGTGTTGGCGACATCGTTGCGCCAAGGCCGCGGGATTGTTCTGAATGCTCGGGTCCGAGACATTGAGGACATAGATCCGCTAGGCCTCCCAGTGTTCGCCACGGACGTCGGCATCTCGAGCGTCGTTGGACACGCCCGCATCGTAGACGTGGGCAGTCCGCTCGAGATCAATGGAATTAAGGTCGAGACGGGTGATCTCGTTTCGGGTTGTCGAGGCGGCGTGCTCGTGGTACCGAGAGCGGAAGCGGCAGCCGTGCTCGCACGTACCCAGGAAGTTCTCGAGCTCGACGCGGTTATGCGTAAGGCGCTCACAAGTGGGCGGGCCTTCAATGAAGTGTGGGCCGAACACAAGAAGTCTTAAGCGATCTGTCGAGTAACCGATCCGTTAGGAGAACGCAGCCATCACCCGTTGCTGATACTTCTCCGTACGTGCCATAGCGCGTTCGGCGTCGGTGAACACGTAGAAGCGACCGCTTCGTGCCGCATCTATTACTCCGTCGGCCACTGCGGATGGCTTCTGCCAATCGGACGGCGAACTATGTGCCAAGCCTGAATCCCGCAGCTGGCGGTTCAAGTTCGTTTGGACGGAACCCGGGCAGACTAGAGAGACACCGACAGAGGCACCTTCCGCAATCAATTCGAGTTCCAGCGTCTCGGTATAAGCACCGAGCGCGCGCTTGCTCGCAGCGTACGCACCGAGAAAGCCGACAGCCCACATGGCCGAGCCAACGTTGACGATATGAGACGGTTGGCTAGCAGCGCGCATGCCGGGGAGAAACGCGCGGACGGTGTTGATCGTCCCAAAGAGGTTCACTGAGAACACGCCCTCCCAGTCGTCGTTCGAGAACTCCCAAATCTTCTTGTCGTGGGGACCCATGCGACCCGCGTTGTTCACCAGCAGACTTGGGGTGGCCAGATCTTGCACTACGCGGATGGCAAGAGAGTCCACGTCTTTGTGGTTACTGACGTCTGCGACGTAGGTGAAGCATTGTTCGGGGCGAGACACTGACGAGGCGAGTTCGCTCAGGGCTTCATCGTCAACATCGACCAGAGCCACTCGCATGCCTAGGTCCACCAATCTCTCGACGATCGCGCTTCCGATGCCTCCCGCAGCTCCGGTGACAATGCCCACTCGATTATCGAACTTGTCAATCATGAAAGATCAACTTGATCGGAAAACTGTTCGAACCCATACGTTTCCTTCCCGAAATAGTTCCCTCTGTGAATCTCGACAAAGGTCGGCGACTCCGATGGAAAGGCTCAGGCCTGCGCGAGTTATCTCGCAAAGACGCGAGCCAATACTTTCACAAGCTATGTAGCTATGCATAACATCTATCCGCGTGAGGAACCATAGACCGCCGGCGGTTCACAAATACGGGCCGGATGGATCAGGCGATTCAACCTACCGGTCAGCATTTTCCCCGGCGGGATGCTGGGTGACGTAAAGGGTTCATCCAACTGCCATTAATCGTCGATACCGCATCGTCGGCTCAGTATCGGACACCTTGAAGGGGCTCGCGAACTCCGGTAGAAATCTCGTTTCTGGTCAGCTATGGTTGGTAGCTATCAGTAGTAGGTCAACTGAGCGGGAGTCTCGGGCTAACACAGCGCGCAGGTGGGGGAGGATCTCATGGACATTGTTGTTGCAACTTCGGTCCCTATAAAGCAGCAGAACGCAGGTGGCGATCAGTCCGTAAGACCCGGCGGAATACGTCGTCAGTTTCTCCTGGATGACAGCCCCCCCAGCGGACCGAACTTCGTGTTCTATCGAAGCGCGTACCAGCCGGGCACTGATGCGTTCTCCAGTCCCCGGCATCATCATGGTTTTCAGCAGATTCGATGGACAGAGTCCGGTGCCGTCAATTACGCGCCGGACAAGTACATCGAAGCCGGCGACATTTGCTACTTTCCCCGGGGGGCCTACTACGGGCCGCAGATGAAGGACACGGGAGTGCAGTGGCTGCTGCAGTTCGGATTTGATGGCGAGCACCAATACGGTGAAGCTTGGGATGCCTATCGGGCTGCGTCCATCGAGCAGATGAAGGCGAACGGCCGGCTTGAGGGGGGCCAGTACTTCGACGTCGATCCCGACACGGGGCAGGAACGTGTGCGCGATGCTTCTGGTGTGCAGTATGAGCTCCAGTGGCGGATGGCCACGGGCAAGACGTTCGTCATTCCTCCTGAGGGTTACGAGACCCCAATATTGATGCATCCGCCAGCGTTCAGCTATTACCAGACCGCGCCCGGCGTGGAGGCGAAGAACCTCGGACGTTTTTTTGATCACCCGGGACCGAACGGCGACACTCGGTTGTCGATGATGCGAATTACCGACGATGCTGTTCACACCTTCGGACCGGAGAGGGCCCAGATTGCTTGGACAAGAGACGCAGGACTTCGCATCGACGGAGAGGGCTATCCCGAACTGACCTGCCTCTACAGTCCTCGCGACGAGAAGGTAGACCTGTCGAGTGTGGGCGAGGTTGAGATGTATGTCATTGAACTTCCTCGTTTGGACTGAGACGAGCGTTGCCAACGAGTTGTCGGAGGCTGGCTTAACATCCGTCGGAGATACATGTCGAACGCGGCATTGATCGCTACAGAGCCATTGTTGGCTAGAAAAGTGAAGGAGCGTTGATTTGAAGGGTCACGAAACACTGGCGGCAGCCTTGTCAGACTTGGGCGTCTCGACGATGTTCGGGCTTATGGGCGACGGAAATATGTATTTTGTCGACAGCTTCGTACAGAGAGGCGGACGTTACGTCGCCGTCGCCAACGAGGCGGCGTCGGTGTTGATGGCATCAGGATATGCGTGGGCTTCAGGAGAGGTCGGAGTTGCCACCGTGACGCACGGTCCCGGATTGGCTAACACGCTGGCATCTTTGGTTTCCGGCGCTCGCGACCGAGTACCGCTACTCCTGCTGACCGGCGACACAGCGTACAACGGACGCGAACAGGGGCAGAAGATCGACCAGGCGGCGCTCGTGCTGCCTACAGGTGCGGGATTCGAGGCGATGACATCTGCTAATTCGGGACCTGCGGTGGTAGCTCGAGCATTCCATCGGGCGCTCGTGGAGCGTCGACCAATTGTGGTGAACGTACCCGTTGACTTCAATTTCGAAGAAGTTGAATACTTAGCGCCGACGATGGTCAACGTGGCGGGTGTGCCGTCAATTCCGGGCGACGACGCGATGGACGTAGCGGTTGGAATCATGGCCAGCGCCCGTCGTCCGATCGTGCTGGCCGGAATCGGCGCGATAGACGGTGATGCACCGCAAGCGCTGACCGAGCTCGCCCAGACGTTGGGAGCCCCGTTGTTGACTACTTTGGCGGCGAAGGGCTTGTTCGGACCAGACAAGTACGATCTCGGAGTCTGCGGTACTCTTTCGAGCCCGCCAGCAGTAGATGCGATCATGGCTTCGGACTGCATCATCGCCGTTGGGGCGAGCCTGAACGAGTTTACGGGCGGCGGTGCCGGCTGGCCCTATTTCCGGGGCAAGCATGTTGTGCACTGCGACGCTGACCCTTCCGCGCTCGCCACGCAGTACCTTGCTGACGCGCCCGTTCTAGCAGACGCGACTCTTTTCGCTCGAACCTCAATCGATTGGCTCAAGCGCGCAGGGTACGCATCGAGCGGTTTCCGTGAGACAATTACGTTGGGATCTGGTGAGGGCATCGCCAAGGCGAGCTCCGGTGAGTTCGTCGAATTGATCGATGCTCTCGTCGAGCTGAACAGAGTTTTGCCAGTTGAGAGAGCCATCACCGTTGACGGGGGCCGATTCGCGTGGGAATCGATCAAGCGACTCGAAGTCCCACGGGCGAGATGTTGGGCTGGCACCTTTCGCGGATTTGGGGCGGTCGGCAATGCCCTATCTACGGCGATCGGTGTCGGTATGGCGCTTTCCGGGCTGCCCTCCGTGGCGGTCGTCGGAGATGGCGGGTTTATGATCGGCGGCTTAGCGGAATTCAACACCGCGGTCAGATACGGTGTTGACCTCATTGTCTTCGTGTGCAATGACGGCACATATGGAGCCGAGTACGGCAAGTTAGTAGCTCACGGATTTGCTCCAGAATCGAGCTACGTCGATTGGCCCGACTTCGCGCCCGTCGCCCAATCGCTGGGCGGGTCGGGATTCACGATCCGCAATGCTACCGATTTGGCTGGTCTCGCTTCGGTGATCGCCGACCGAGACCGCCCGCTTCTTATCGACCTCAAACTCGATCGCACTGCGTCGCCGAAAGAATACTGATCTCGAGATAGACCTGACCTTGTAAGGGTCGGAAAGATTGGAACCTTAGTTGGTTAGGGAACTGGTCGCGTGAACTATGGAGGCTTCGATTTGATGTTCCGCAGTAATTCTGCGGCCGCTCGATTTGAACATATGGCGATTTCGATCAGTTGAACAAGGTCACTCGGTCGGCTCGTACTGACTTTTGCCAGGGCCATCCTGAATGGCTTGACATGATCAGTTTCCAGATACACTTCGAAGGCAGTGGCGTGCGCGAAATCCACGGCCTCAGCCACAACTCGATCTCGCCTTGGTCATGAGCGCTGAAGCACTGTTTATCCTCACCGACCTCCGCGGTCTAAGCGTCGAGGACGCCATTGACAGTGCCGAGAAGACTGCCAGAACGCTTACTTCTGCCGCTACTGAACGGATTAGCGGCCGCTCGCGCTTGGAGTAGTGGTCGGTGCTGCAATCCGATCCGACCGTGGATGGAAAAACTGCCCGACGCCCGGGCGCTGCAACATGGCGCTCGCCAAAACTGGCCGGACGGCGATAACGAGGGCTCCGAGAGACATAGATATTAGATTTTACTGATAGCTACCTCTGGAAGGTAAACATGCTTCGTAAGCATGATGATGAAATCCGGAGTGTGTTCTAAGCACTTT
>Ga0206998_1030_pt1 | contig 35794 bp, 33 predicted proteins | sample Alteio_BWMinCont_FD_153309 | JGI IMG/M metagenome (GOLD analysis project Ga0206998, IMG submission 153309) | Enriched cells from forest soil in Barre Woods Harvard Forest LTER site, Petersham, Massachusetts, United States -... | ecosystem: Environmental > Terrestrial > Soil > Temperate forest >... | reverse complement strand
CCATCGAGCAAAGCCGTTCCGGCTGCTGTAATTCCCGCCCCTTTGAGGAAACCGCGGCGCGTGATGCCGTTTCGCCCGGGATCGCCTGATGGTTGGTTGGTTAGCGGATCTTCTTTGCCTGGCGGTCCAGAGTTCGGATGCGGTCTCTTATCAGGGGACATGCGTTACTCCTCACGACATTTGCCTGTTACTTGGCCGTTGTCGGAATCAGCGCCCAAGTGAAACCAACTTCTCATGGTCATTTTCGGTTTTACACTCGCGATTGATTCTCTACCGGAATAGATAAGTTCGTCCCCAATACAAAAATGGGCGTGTCAGTCGCGTTTTGGTAGCCCGAACACTGTGCCTCGAAGGAAGGAAACACGCGAATGCATCAGGGCTGAAATGGATCTGTTCTTTGAAGGCCCCTCAGCAAGGGAAATTACCGATGTAAAACTATAACTCCGGCCAGTTTCGGCTTGCAACCGGTTGCAGAGAAAACGGCGATTGTGACGTTATCCTAAATCGCTACACGGTCGCGTGATGCCCGCCGCAGCCGGAATTCGCGCAATAATGTCGCAGTAGAATTGGGAGAATGCGAATTTCATGGCGCCTGTGGTTCAGGGTGGCGCTCCTCGTAATAGTGATCGCCCTTATCTGGGTTCGCTTGATTCCGCACGGGCGATCCCCAGCACACCCCGGCCACCAAATTACCGATCTGGCGGCTACCAACCCAATGAACCAACCAGGTGGCGGACCAGTTCCCGCGGAAGCGTACGACGTGTACTCCGCGCTCTATCAGGCGCCAAGCAAGGATCCGCTGTCATTCGCGGAGTATTCAATTACCGATATCCCGCAGGTGGATGGCAGCTGTCTGAAACCCTCGACGCCACAGGAGCATGCGATGACCGATGCCTTCGTCGCGGCCAATCGGCAAAGTCATCGGTGGGAGCAGAAATTCACGATCCCACAGGGATACCGGTTGCTGGTGCGGGTCGAGGTTCCACAAGTACAAACCTGCCTGGCGACTCATGGACGTGACGCTGGTTGCGACAGCTACAAGCAGCTCAGGTATGTTCGCTTTCTCGGAGTACCAGGATTCGACGAGGGTCATACGGGAGCGCTGGTATCCGTGATCAAGAGCTGTGGCGGCTTTTGCGGAAGCGGAGGGATCTTCGCAGTCGAGAAAGACGGGGGCGCGTGGAAACGCTCGGAGACAACCGATTTCACTCGCAACTGCAGCTGGATCTATTAGCGATCAAAATTGGGCCCGCTCATCTCAACGAAAGATCGAGACCTTCAGCAGATCGGTCGAGGCACTGGGGTTGAGCACCATCTTCAGGACGCCGCTGCCGGAAAGATTGACCTGGTCGGCGATCACATTTCCGAGAATGTAGGTTCCGCTACTCGAGCCGCCACTGATGGCGACCTGATTTCCGAAGGTAGTGGAATGCAAATACAGGGATCCGGAGAATGCCAGCGATCCTGATCCGCTGAACGAGAGTCCCGACGAGTTGCCGTGGTCCATGAACAGGAGCAGGCCTCGGCTGCCGCTGCTGCTGGCGGAGTCGGTCGTGTCGCCGGCACTGTCCCAGTACGTGCCTCCCGCAGTGCACTGCCCCCAGAGGACATTGCCGGAAAGCGATGTCGGGATGCTCAGCGACGACGAGGGCGCACCGCCATTGCAGGTGAGCATGCTCGAGGACACATTGTCGATCGATGTGCCACAGCCCGTGCACCCGGAAAGCTGCAGCGAACCGGTGAGGAAATAGAACAGCACGCCGTCCGTCTGATGCCAGGTCATGCCGGAGGTCTTTGATCCGCAAGTGGGCGTGCATGGCGTTGCATTGCGCAAGTACTCGCTCGCACCCGAGGAGAGATTGCCGTTCAGGTAATAGACTCCGGGAAGGAAGATGGCGGTGGAGTAGCCGTCCAGATTGGTGATGCCGCTGGGATAATAGCCGGGACCGAATTCTATGCACTGGTTCGTTGTTGGGTAGTGCGAGGTCCGACTGTCGGGGCAACCATCCTGGTGATAGCTGACCCAGGTTCCACTGGTTCCGGTGATTGGCGTGAGCGATTTCATGCCTGCCGGAACGGGAACTGCCGCATAAGGATCGGGCACAGGTGCAACAGGGTTTTGCCAGATGCCGGTGGTCCCGGGCTTGAATCCCCCTCCCCAGCACCAACTCGCCGCTGCCACGGTAGTCGCCGAGGGGCCTCCAACTACGCCCACGTTGCCGCCGGTCGAGTTAGGGCCGGCCAGGCTGGTATCGATGATGCCGGAAGGAGAGCAGGCGATCCCCGTGCTGCTGGACGAGTTGGCGGTGACGCTGCGCTGCGGGCCTCCGGCGATAACCAGATCGCCGCCGCCGGAGACGGTGAGCGCCCCTGACATCGTGGGATGAAGAACGACTAATGGAGGCGCGGAGAGAACCGGTGTTAGTCCGCAGGTGCAGGAAGCGCCAACCTGAACGTACTTTCTCCCTACAAACCCCATAAACCAGGTCTTGACGTTCTGGGCTATGCTCGTGGTCATGAAGGGATAGCTAGTGTACTGCGTTGAGCTGGGGGCGGTCACGCCGCTGACGGATGCAGGAAAGGTCCAGGACACGCTGCTTCCAGCCGTGCTCGCGGTGAAACCGGAGCCACTGACTCCTGCGTAACTGGCATAGTTACACATTGGCGCGCCAGGCGACGAGACGCAGTTGCTGGACGTCCCAATCGTGAAGAGCGTAGTGCCGGAGGTGTTTTTTACGGCCAGGCAAGTGTTGACGCCGGCGGAGCACTCGCCGATCTGATAGAGCATGTCCATCGCGCCGGCGACGCAGGCTGAATCTGCGGCGGTCTGTGCAGCCTGACGTTGAAACCAGAGGTTCGCAAGGTCCACCGCAAAGCCCATGCCGGCAAGCAGAAACACAGACAGCATCAGAACAAGCCCGACGGAGGCCTGCCCGGAGTCGGAGTCGACAAATCTTTGTAGAAGGCGTTCGAGTCTGCCGCTTCTCATACTGTCACCTCAGTAAAGAATGCGGCCCTCGGTGGAGGCCGTTAGAGTTTTCTGGAAGCCGAGAATTGAAGTGAAGGGCGTGTATGGATATGACACTGTAACGGTTACCAAAGATCCGGGAGCGGCGCCGGTCGCCGGATAGCAGACATTGACGGTCATGGATGAAGCATTTCCCAAGTTGTATTTTGTAGCCGCGACAGTTACGGTGCTGATCACGGCGGAAGGCGACGATGTAGAACAGCCGGATGCGCTGACGCCGGCGTCCGACCCATTCACGATTGCAAAACGAAGGCCCTCGTGGGCGGCCTCGGAGAGCGCACCCGACGTATACGCAAGCATGCACAGCTCGAAAAGAGCCAGCGCTGAGGTAATGATCATCAGCATGGAGAGGCTCGATTCGACAATGCTCTGCCCGCTCTCAGAATTGAACAGTGAGAGTAGTCGCATACACCTGCGCTGTTGACTTCCCATCTTCACTGGATGGCCCTCATCTCGGCCATGCGATGGAAGCTGAGTTTTGGCACAAGGGTGTAGCCCATGAAGGTGCCGGGGATTGGCGGAGAGATCGTGTAGAGGACATCGACTCGATAGAGAGTGAATCGAGTGGGTTCCGGATCTGTATGGGGCGTCCACGACGTAGTGGTAGCGCCCCAGGTCTTGCAGGTCGCCCCGCTGACGCTCGTATTCACGGAGTTCGAGCAGACCTGTACGGTGGTCTTTGTTGACGCATTCACGAATCCGCTGAGATCTCCTTGAGCCAGAGCGGCCACTGATGTGGACGTCGTGAGAGGCCCGGCAGCAGGAGCCGCGCTTTGACTTGGAGAAGCGAAGCCTTGAATCGCGTATTCAGCGGCATTGCGCGCCGAAGATGAGAGCGCCGCGGCGACAATGAAGTAATAACCGTAATCGACGGCAAAAAAGGCGAGAATCGCAAAAAACGGCATGATCAATGCTGTCTCGATGAGGCTCTGCCCTGCCAGCCCGCGGCATAGACGCCCCCCGAGGCTGCGAGCCTTCGCGCCAGGCTGATTTCGAGCGGAGGTATGCCTCACAGTTTCTTCTCCGGCTGCGAGCTAGCGTGACGACTGAGCGCGGCGACATCGCCGGGCGCTTTGTTCTGGGTGCCGCGCGCAATAAATACCGCGGCGACTTTGTCTTGATAAGCGAGAGTGAAGCGTGAATCCAGGCGCAGCAGCTGCGCGAGCGCTGTCTTGACCGGAGCGATCACAATGCCGGCCGACCTGAGATCCGGATCGGACGACCAGTCGGGCCCGCCATTCCAGGTCGCGATCGAGCGGTCGATCTGCTCATCTCCATAGAATGCGGCGCGCCCGTCGATACTGACCGGCTGGCGCAGATTCCAGATGAGAAAGCCGCCCCAGCCGTAGGTGTTGTACACTGCGCCAGCATATTGCCGCTCCTGAACAACTTTGACTGCCTGAACTGGCATTTCTGCGGCAAGGCTCTCCTCTAGCCGCGCATTGTTGATATGCAGCAGCAGCGCACTGGCAAAGACGAAGAGCCCGGTCGCTGAGAGGGTGATCAGGCTTGCCCACAATGGCTGCCGGTAGTCCCGCTCTCGGCCAGGCGCCGCAGGCAGAGCTTCGGCAAGAATGACCGCCGCAGTCACCGCCATGAACCACATGTCACGCTGGGACCGGAAGGAGAGGACGGCCGCCATAACGAGCATCAGCGTCTCGAACGGATAGAACTTATGGAAGCGAAAGAGCACGCCCGCAGCAGCGAGAGCAAGAAAGAGCAGGACGAAATCGCTGATCGAACGAAATGGTAACGCACGCATCTCGCTTACCGTGTTGAGAACACCGCCCTGGGCGGCGAGATCATGCGCAATTTCGTAGATTCCCGGACCGTAAGGATTCAGGCACGTGGCAGTGATCGATGCCGTCAGCGTGATCCACAGGCTGCGCGCCGTCAGGCGATTCTCAGGTGTTTTCCACCATCGCGCCAGCAACGGTTCTAACGCGGCCACGCCGAGCACGAGGAGTCCGTTAATGAACTGAATGTGGATGTTGGCCCATAGCGCGAAGAGCGGCGGCAACCAGAGGAGGAGGCGCCTTCTGCCCGTGCGGCGTGCCTGCATGAGGATGTCGATCTCAAGCACGAAGAAAAGAATCGTGAACAGCCACGGGCGCGGCGTATACAGCCGGGATATTCCGGTCATTACCGCGGTCGTGATGACGGCGCATTTGGTGAAATCGGGTTGCAGGCGGCTCACCATGCGATAAACGGCCGCAGTGATCGCCGTCAGCATCGCCGCCATGTAGATCATTACCCCGTCGAGATGAAACCAGCCGTACAACTTGAGCAACAGCAGCTCGAACAGCCAGCTATACGCCTGCCATGGCCTGCCTGCGCCGAAGCGGGAAAAATCGTCCACATGCGGAAAAGCGCGATGCTGAAGAATCCATTCTCCGGCGCGCAAATGCCAGCCGAGGTCCGGATCCGCTACGCAGGCGCTAGCCGAGCCATAGAAGCACACAAGCGCAGGAGCCGCGCACAACAAGGCCACGAGCAGCGCTCGGGCGGTTTGGGTGGAGCGCAATGAATTCGTAACGGGCCGCTGCTGCACGCTGGTTCTCTCCCACAACAATTCGCCGGACACGTTCCGCAAATGGTTACTTCTGGTTACGGATCGTCGCTGTCTTGGCAAGAAATTGCAAAGTTCGGGCAGCACTGCGGTTACTACCATATGAATCGCAAGTATCTAATCTATCTGACAATAGCCGCAATTTTTTCGTTGCCCACAGGCACTATAGAGCAGGTATAGGTAACCGCATCTAACACAAATGGGTCATTTACGGTAATGCGCACTTTCCCGATATTGAGTACCAACAATCCCACCCGTTGTGGTTACTTAAGTGCGGCCTTACATGGGCGCGGAAATTAAAAGGAGAACCAGCATGAGCACGAAGCAGTTGATGAAGAACCTTTTGAACGACGAGTCGGGCCAGGATCTGATCGAGTACGCCCTGGTTGCTGCCGTAATTGCCCTAGGAGCGATCGCGGCGATGCAGGGCCTTGCCGGCAAGATCGGCACGGCACTGAACAGCGTCGGAAATAACCTCGCCAACAACACCTAGTCCGCAAATTGCACCTGCTCGTCGTGGCCATTGGCCGCGCTGAGCAAAGCGCGGCGATGAAAAGCTGCCGGCACGACAGGCAAGCAATTCACGACGCTTTCAACCACCACCCACAGTTTCAACTTCGTTTGCCTTTACTCCGCCGCGGTGGAGTTATTGCCTTGGGGATCTCGAAATGTCGAATCAATTTACCAACTTGATGTACCCGGTCGCTGCACTCGTCTGCGCAGCTTCAGGCGCAGCGTTTGATGTGCGCAGCCGCCGGGTACCCAATTTTTTGACACTCCCCGGAATCGCCTGTGGGCTACTGCTTCATCTTGTATTTGGTGGATGGGCCCAGCTCGGCCTTGCGGCTAGCGCCGGCCTGATCTGCGGACTTATCTTTCTTGTCTTCTGGCTTGCCGGCGGCATGGGGGCCGGCGACGTCAAGCTCATTGCGGCAGTCGCCTGCCTGGCGGGCCTGCCCCATGTGGCTCCGCTGCTGATTTTGACGGCCCTGGCGGGAGGCGTAGTGGCCCTCGCAATGGCGCTGTGGCGCGGCCGGATGAAGGAGACGCTGTTGAATGTGGGCGCCTTGGCTATCCACCATAGATTCGAAGGGCTGACGCCGCATCCGTCACTCAATCTCACCAATAACCAGACAATTCGTCTGCCGTATGCCGTAGCCATTGCTGCCGGCTGCGCACTGACGCTGTGTCTTGCAACGTTTCAGAGCTAAATCGCCATGGCCCGCCGTCTGATGCTCGCACTCATTGTGGCTCTGGTGATCTCCGGACTCTTCACGTTCTGGCTCAGCCGCAAAATGGCACGCAGCCGTAACCCAGGTCAGGCTCCGAACAGGTATGTGGCAGCCGTTCGGGTCGTCGATCCCGGAGAGACGTTGAAACGCGAGGATGTTTCGCTCGTCGAGTGGCCAAAATCGATGCCGCTGACCGGGGCGTTCAATAAGATCGACGATGTCGTTGGACGGGCGGTGCTGTATCCGCTTGGCGCGGGCGAGCCGATCCTCGATCGGCATCTAGCAGCAGCTGGATCGGGCATTGGTCTCACCGGAAAAATTCCGAGCGGTATGCGGGCCATCGCTCTTCGGTCGGATGAGGTTGTCGGCGTAGCCGGCTTCCTGATGCCGGGGACGCATGTGGATGTGCTGGTGACTTATCGGGACACCGGGCATCCGGATCCGTTGACCGCGACCGTGCTGCAAGATGCAGAGGTACTGGCGGCCGGCCATCAGGTACAGCCTGATCCCTCGGGCAAGCCGGCAAGCGTGGATGTGGTAACGCTGCTGCTTTCACCCGAGGACGCGGAGAAGGCGGTGCTGGCGACGGCGCAGGGCACCATTCATTTTGTGCTCCGAAATGGGGGAGATCACGAGCAGGCGGACGCCAAACCCGTAGCTCTGGCACAACTGGCTTCGGTTCCCGCCTCGAAGCCACCGGAGGCGGGCCCGCTAGCTGCGCCGGTTGCAAGAAGGCCCAAAGTCTCTGAAGCAAAGCCCTGGGTGGTCGAAACGCTGATGGGAGCCAAATCATCGACGGAGAGTTTTAACTGAGGCCGGAGATGACGATTCGCAGCGTCACAATTCGTAACTGTATCAGGACCTTATTGGCGGTCATGCTCGGCTCGGGGCTGACCGGCGGTCTCGCCGAAACTAGCCAGCCAACCGCCGCTGCCGACATGTCGAGCACGGCGACCGTGGGCGATCCGATGCATCTGGTGGTCGGGCGCTCCATGTTTTTCAACACGGTGAATCGCCTGCGGCGTGTTTACGTGAGCAATCCCGCTATTTTGGATTCTTTCACCGCGAGCCCTCATCAGATCGTCGTCACGGCGAAATCTCCCGGTGTGAGCAGCCTGATTCTTTGGGACGAGAACGGTCAATCGCAGGTTTATTTGATTGCGTCCGATGTCGATGTTTCCGAGCTGCGTCACGCGCTGAGAGATGCGCTGCCGTCAGAGAACATCCGCGCCGAAGGCCACGAAGAGGATGTTTCACTGGCAGGAACAGTTTCCAGTCCTGAAGCGGAACAGGTAGCAGTCAAGCTTGCGGCGTTGTTCTCGAAGAGCGTCGCAAATTCCATGCTGATCGCACCGCAGCATGCCCGCCAGGTCAGACTTAAAGTTCGCATCGTGGAAATTGATCGCTCGCGCGCGCAATCACTGGGGTTCAACTTTTTCGGTACGGGCAAAAACTCGTTCAATTCGACCACCGGACAGTTTCCCGCGATTACTGTCGCTCCGAATACTTCGAGCAGCAGCTCCAGCAGTTCAAGTAGTTCGAGCGGCTCATCGAGCGGATCCACAGCATCATCTGCCGCTGCGTCGTCGCTGCTAGCGCTTACCGGTCTGCTGAATCTCTTCTACTACAACAACGCGCTTGGGCTGGGGGCTGCGATTGAGGCGCTGCAGAACAAACAGATTCTCCAGATTTTAGCTGAGCCAACGATCACGGCGGTGAGCGGCGAGAAAGCGTCATTTCTCTCCGGCGGTGAATTTCCCTTTCCCGTCGTGCAGGGTGGCACCGGCGGATTCACCTCGGTGACGATTCAGTTTCGCCCGTACGGCGTGAAGCTCGACTTTACGCCTGCGGTGCTGCCCGACGGCACGATCCAGTTGAAGGTAGCGCCCGAAGTGAGCGCACTCGACTACACCAATGCCGTTACCATCTCCGGCTACACGATTCCCGCGCTCGCCACACGCCGCGCAGAAACCCAAGTGGAGTTGCGGACCGGCCAGAGCTTCATGATTTCTGGCCTGTTGGACAATCGCACCACCGATCTGCTGTCGAAAACGCCGGGGATCGGCGACATTCCGATCCTCGGCAATCTCTTCCGCTCAAAAAATGTGAACCGGACGGTGACAGAACTGGCTGTGATCATTACCCCGACATTGGTCGACCCGCTAAGTGAGAATCCCGGGAGCCCGGCTGAGCCAAACCTGCCCGTTCCGTTTCTCTCCACACCCAAGTTTGATAAGGGCATCACACCTAAGACGCCGGTAGAGGGACCGGCTAAGCCATGACGCGCACGGTAACCAGCACGCCCTCCCTGGCAGTCGCGCTGCTGACGGTGTGCGTCGACCAGGATTCGGCGGAGAGACTCGAACTGAGCGCCGGAAATCAGCCGTGGGCGCTGATACACGAGAGCTTCGACGAATACGTGTCGGCGCTCCGGCGTCCTGCAATATCGACGGATGTCAAAGTCGCCGATGCCGTCCTGGCTATCGTTGATTTCGATCGCGATCCGAGCGGGGCGCAGCAGACGGCTACATTTCTGCAACAGCTCTTCTTCGGAAGGCTCTTCATGGCGGCGCTTTCCTCGCGCCACGACAGCGATCTGCTGTTGAGCGCGATGCGCGCGGGATGCGGCGAACTGCTAAGGAAGCCCCTCGATGCACGGCATCTCGCTGAGATGCTCGACCGCCAAAACCGCCAGTGGTCGGCAACGATGGGCCACGGACGAAGCACAGGACAGGTCCTGTCTTTCTTCGGTTCCAAGGGCGGGGTGGGAACTACCACTATCGCTGTAAACCTAGCCTTCCAGTTGGCCCGGCTGCAGAAGCGCGTGCTGTTGATCGATAACCACGCGGAATTCGGCCATGTGTGCCTCTATCTTGGGCTCGATGGCAATCGATACCACTTCCACGAGCTGATTCGAAATGTGAACCGTCTTGATTCCGAACTGCTGCGCGGCTTCATCGCCAAACATTCGAGCGGCCTGGATGTGCTGTCGTCGCCCGAGTCGCACGATCCCAACCGCGGCACCGATCCCGACGCGTTGGAGCGCACGCTCGAATTTCTTCGCGGGGAGTATGACTACGTGATTCTGGACTGCGAGACTTCGCTCAGCGAAGTGAATCTGGCGGTAATGGACAGCTCTGATCAGATTTGCCTGATAGCCACACCGGAGATTGGCGCCGTGCGCGATCTTTCGCGGTACATCGACAACTTGAGCCGGAATGAGCAAGCTACGGCAAAACTGCAAGTCATCATCAACCGCCATTCTTCGAGCGGCTCCATCGGGATTGAGCAGATCGAGAAGGCGATCCGTGTGCCTGTGCATATCAAGATCGCCAACAACTATGCGGAATGCCAGCGCGCGATCAATCTTGGCGAACCTGTCGCGCCGGAGAAGAAAAGGACGGAATTCGTCTCGCAGCTCTCGAAATGGGCGGCGAATCTCAACGGCATGAACGGTACGCAGCCGGTGCAGCATGCGAAGAAGAAGTTTTCGTTATGGCGCTAGAGAAGGATACGAGGAGCAACATTCATGGCTGACGCGGCTCTCAACATCGCACCTGCGCGAACGGAGATTGCACCACTTCGCACAAACGGGTCGAGCCTGCGCAACGGCTCCCGAGCCTCGCGTCCCCTGGAAGAGAAGCAGCAGCAGGAGCTGAAGTCAGCCGTACACCAGGAACTGATTCGGCGTCTGGATCTTGAGAAGCTCGGGGAAGCGCAGGAGACACGCATCGGCCAGCAGCAGTTGCTCGCATTGATTCAACAGGTGATCGGCGAGCAGAACATCCCGCTGAGCTCCGGGGAACGTGATCGCGTGGCCAATGAGGTACTGGACGAGCTATTTGGCCTGGGACCGCTGGAGCCTCTGCTACAAGACGACACAATCAGCGACATTCTGGTAAACACATGCACGCATGTCTATGTGGAACGCAAAGGCGTGCTGCATCGCACCAATGTCACGTTCAAGGACAACCGTCACCTCCTCCAGATCATCGACAAAATTGTCTCGGCAGTAGGTAGACGCGTCGATGAATCGACGCCGATGGTAGATGCGCGACTGAAAGACGGCTCGCGTGTGAACGCCATCATTCCTCCGCTGGCGATCGATGGCCCGATACTCTCCATCCGTCGCTTCGGATCGTCGCCGCTTACGGCGGACAATCTGCTGCACTACAAAGCGCTCAGCCCTCCGATGCTGGAAACTCTGCGCGCAGCAGTGCAGGCGCGATTGAACATCGTGATCGCGGGCGGCACCGGCTCCGGTAAGACCACGCTGCTCAACATGCTTTCGAGCTTCATTTCCGAGAAGGAAAGAATTGTCACCATTGAAGATTCCGCTGAACTGCAACTGCGGCAGGAGCATGTTGTCCGGTTGGAGACGCGGCCGCCCAACGTAGAAGGGCGTGGGGCGATACGACAGCGCGAGCTGGTAATCAACGCACTTCGTATGCGCCCTGACCGAATTGTGCTGGGTGAGGTGCGTGGCGAAGAAGCGCTGGACATGCTGCAGGCCATGAATACCGGCCATGACGGCTCGATCACTACGATCCACGCCAACACTCCCCGCGATGGCATTGGCCGCCTCGAGACCATGTGCATGATGGGCGACATCCGCCTGCCGGAGAAGGCGATCCGGCTGCAGATTTCGTCTGCGATCCACATTATTGTGCAGGCGGCACGCATGAGCGACGGCAGCCGACGCATCACGCACATTTCGGAGCTGACCGGCAATTACAGCGATGTGATCAGCATGCAGGACCTGTTTGTCTTTGAGAAAGATGGCCTTGGCACGAACGGCAAGGTAAAGGGAAGATTTCGTGCAACCGGCATCATGCCCAAGTTCAGCGAACGGCTGAAGGTTGCGGGAATTCAGGTGCCTGCCGGCTTGATGGACCACTCGATGGAAGTGTGACGACGATGATTCTGCTCATTTCCGGATTTATCGCGATTCTCGTCGTCTCTTTCGGGGCGGTGATGCTGGCTGCCGGTCCTACCCAGCACGACAAGCGGATAGTGCAGAGACTCGCCCTGATTCAGGTGCGAACCTCGCGACTGGAAGAAGCCGGACCGGAGGCCACGAGTTTACTGCGGCAGACTTCCTCCAGCCGCTTCGGGTGGATCGACGAATTGTTTGAGGAGTATTCAGTCGGCGGGAAGCTGCAGAAGTACGTTGTACAGGCAGGCGTAAAGAGCACGGCATCCGGTGTCGTGATGCAGATGCTCGCGTTCGCTGTTATCGGCCTTCTTATCGCGTTGATCGCTCTACCCGCACTGTTTGCGGAGATCGGTGCGGCGTGCGTTCTCGGAAGCCTGCCATGGATAAGGGTCATATGGATGCGCTCGCGCAAGCTGCGCGCGTTCGAGGCAGAGTTGCCCAGCTCGATCGACACAATGGCGCGCGCGCTCCGTGCGGGACATGCCATGTCAGGTGCAATCGAAATGGTTGCCGATTCCGCACCCGAGGCAGCTTCAGTCGAATTCCGCGAGGTCTTCCGGCAGCAGAACTTCGGGCTGCCGTTGCGTGACGCCCTCCTGCAAATGCTGGAGCGCGTACCGTCGCCTGATCTTCGTGTGCTGGTCACGGCAATCATCGTCCAGCGGGAAACCGGCGGCAACCTAGTCGAGGTAATGGACCGCACAGTATTCCTCATCCGCGAGCGGCAACGGATTCAGGGAGACATCAGGATTCAGACAGCGCAAGGCCGAATGACGGGCTGGATTCTGAGCCTGATGCCGGTTGGGCTGATGGTGGTCATCAACATCATTAATCCCGGTTACTCCAGCATCCTGCTCACCGACCCCCTTGGCCGGGAACTCATTTACGTGGGGCTGGGACTCATCGTGCTGGGAGCCGTCATCATTCGCCAAATCGTCAACGGAGTTGATGTTTAGGCAAGAGACATGGACCTAATTTTCTACATTGCGCTCGCTGTGACAGTCGCCTTCGTACTTGCGCTGTTGCTCGCGCCACTCTTCCTGCGTCCGGCGCGCCATGAGCGACGCATTCTCGACGTCATCAAGAGCGACCGGCCCGATCAGAGGAAGATCAGCGACAAGGAGCGCGCCAAGGAAAAGATCCTTGCCATCGCGCGCGCCTTCCACGCCCGCATCGGCTTTAGCGGAGATGACAAGCTGAAGCAGAAGTTCCTGAGTGCGGGGCTCCGCGGCGGTAACAAGATGGATGTTTACATGACCGCTCGCTTCCTCGTGCCCCTCGCCGGCATCGCAGCCGGTAGTTTCATGCCAAGCAACACCTTTACCTGGTGCCTGGTCTTCGGCGGAGTCGGGTACCTGCTTCCGGATATCTGGCTAACGCGCCTGGTCAAGCGACGTCAAAAGCGCATTCAGAAGAGCATCCCGGATGCGATCGATCTTCTCGTGATCTGCGTCGACGCCGGCCTCGGGCTGGATCAGGCGCTCCTGCGCATCGGCCAGGAAATCGCCGTCAGCCATCCAGAGCTGCACGAGGAATTCATGCAAATCAACCTCGAGCAGCGCGCCGGCAAGCCGCGCATCGATGCATGGCAGAGCGTAGCTGACCGCACCAAGCTCCCGGAGTTCGCCAGCCTGGTAACGATGCTGACGCAGACAGACCGCTTCGGCACGCCGATCGTGCGGGCGCTGAGCCGCTTTGCGGAAGAGATTCGCACGCGACGGCGGCAACGTGCCGAAGAGGCCGCTGCCAAAACGAAGATCAAGATTTTGTTCCCACTAGTGCTGTTTATCTTTCCTTGCATTTTCATTGTGCTGATTGGGCCAGCGATTCTTCAGCTTATGCGGACGCTGAGCCACTGATTTGTAACTTCAGAGGGAACGGAGTGATCGTGCGCGGTTGTCTCGGCCGTGCCGGAAAGGAGAACGAAGATGGAAGCAAGCGTGATTATCCGTATCGTCGCAGGCGCGCTCGCCGTGTTGGCCGTAGGCGTGATCGCATTCCGCAGAAACAAGAAGACGACCTAATCCTCTTCTACCTTCTGCACAACATCCTGAACAATCCTCGGCTTGACCGAGAAAGGAGATCGATCCATGGAAGCAACAATTATTGTGCGAGTGGTTGCCGCTGCGCTAGCCGTCGTGGTGGTTGGCATCATTGTATTTCGCCGCAAGAAGACTGCCTGAGATGCGGCTTCGGCCGCATCCCGGTACTTCCGTTCTGACCTGCAAAGGAGGATGCAATGACGGAATCGATCATGGTTGTTGTCGTTGTTGCCGGCGCGGTGGCTGCGCTCGTCCTCGAAGTGCTTACCCACCCTTCCAACTGAGGCCGGCTGCGAGTGCAATTGAAATGAAGCATCTAACCATTAGAAATGCCGGGAAGGCTGTAACCATCGGCACACGAATCGTTCCTGCGGATACGTTCCTGTCACGATTGTTCGGCCTTCTCGGAAAGACTCGCCTTGAGCCCGGCTGCGGGCTTTTGATTCGTCCCTCTTCGGGCGTTCACACCATGGGAATGCTGTTCCCCGTCGACGTTGTTGCGCTGGACAAAGCTATGCGGGTGGTGAAAGTCTGGCGTCGCCTGCGTCCTTTTCGAGTAACCAGCGTGAGTTTCAAGATCTCCAGCGTTCTAGAACTGCCCGCAGGGCAAATTGAAACCTGCCAGATCGAACTCGGCGATCTACTGGAGATTGTTGGCAGTTAGGGTGAATCGTCCGGGAGAAAGGATTTGAACCTCCACCCCTGGGAGCGAAAATGTAACACGATTTCGGATTGACCCTTCTGAACCTTCTTAACGAAACGCGAACAGGTATAGCACAGCATCAAATTTGAGCTACCCTCATGGCTGGCGTAGTTCGGTGTGTATCACCAGTGTTCGAAAGATCGGGGTGGACCAAACAGGGATCGAGCCTCAAGGAGCCTATCTGCGGAAATTTGGGTGACGCAGAGAGTGTCCTTGCTTCCCGATGGCGTCTCCTAGAGAATAAGTGGACCGTCTCCGTTTGAGGTGTCCTTGACGACTTGCCTGGTGCGAAATCTGTTGCTCGGAATTGCCGCGATCCCTTCCATTTACTACATTATTGCGCTCTTCAGCTCGGTGCGTTTTTTCCTGACAGCTTCCGCCGAGACCGATGAGAAGAGCAGCGGGTTCGAGCCTCCGGTGAGCATATTGAAACCGGTGCGCGGGCTTGATCCGGATGCCTACGAGAACTTCGCCAGCTTTTGCCGGCAGGACTATCTGGACTATGAAATTCTGTTTTGCGTCGGAGATACGAATGATCCGGTGTTCCCCTTGTTGGAACAGCTTATTCGCGAGTTCCCGGAACGCCGGATTCGCGTCCTGATCGGATCAGGCCGCGACGCCGTAAACGACAAGGTTGCTAAACTGGTCCGGCTTGTAAATGAAGCCTCGAACGAATACCTCGTAATCAATGACAGCGATGTGCGGGTAAAGCCGGACTATTTGCGCAGGATAGTCGCGCCGCTTGCGAATCCAAAGGTCGGAGCTGTTACCTGCTTTTACGTCCCCACCGAGGAGACGAGCTGGGTTCAGCGCTTACAAGACGTGGGAATGCTCTCTGACTTCTATCCGGGAATCCTTGTGGCGAAACAGCTGGACGGGGTGAAATTCGCGCTGGGTCCTACGATAGGCACGACGCGCACACGCCTACAGGCTTTTGGCGGCTATGCTTCCCTCGAGAACCGTCCAGCGGATGATCTGCTGGTGGGCCGGCTGATCGCCGACCAGGGCTACGAGGTCGCGCTACTCCCCTATTCAATATCGACGGTGCCCGATTACCAGTCGCTAAGAGACTTGTTTCTTAAACGCTTGCGCTGGATCACGGTGATGCGCCATATGCGCCCGTGGGGGCACTTAGGCCTGATTTTTACGCTTGGGCTGCCGTGGGCACTCCTGGCAGTTGCAGCTCATCCTACTCTCGGAGTCGCTGCGAGCTACGTGGGCGGATATCTGGCATTGCGCATTGCGCTGACCGCGGTGGTTGGAGTGTGGGGACTCAGACAGTCCGGCGTCTGGGTGAAGATGGCGTTTATACCGGTGTGGGATGCCCTTGCCTGCCTGATCTGGTTAGTCAGCTTCACACGCAAGAGCATCCGATGGCGAGGACAAGACTATCTGATCCACAAGGGCGAACTGGTCCCCGCGCCCTGAGACGGATCTTAAGATCTACCTTCCACCTTTAAACGGTTTCCTTTGCGAAGAGTGCCTCTTTTTTGAATTTACCGCCAGCGACGCGCCTTTCGTTTCTTGCCTGCCGCCAGTTCACTTGGGGCGCAAGCAGCCCAGGGTCGATGCGGTCCTGATAACGCAAAGCAATATTGATGAGGGTACCGACCAGTTCGTTGGAGAGAAGGTGCGGCTGCAGGCCAAGGTTTACCAGGCTGGAGTGTTTCGCATTATAGTAATGCGATTCTGCTTCGACTCGCGGATCAGGAATATGATCGATCTCTACCTGCAGTCCCATCTGTTCGCCGACTGTTTTGACGATCTCGGCCAACTGCAATACTGAGAACTGCTCGGTGAACTGATTGAAGACGCGGAATTCGCCTCGGTCGGCCGGATTGAGACAAGCGATCTCCACGCACCGAACGGTATCGCAAATGTCGAGGAAACCGCGGGTCTGGCCGCCTCGTCCGTAAACCATGAGTGGACAGCCGATCGCAGCCTGAGCGCAAAAGCGGTTGAGAACAGTTCCGAAAACCTCGTCGTAATCAAAGCGGTTGATTAACGCTTCGTCGATCATGACTTCATCGGTGACTGTGCCGTAAACGACACCTTGATTGAGGTCGGTGGCGCGAAGCCCCCACACTTTGCAGGTGAACATGATGTTGTGGCTGTCATGCACCTTTGAGAGGTGATAAAAGGATCCGGGCTGCTTGGGATACGGGAGAACATCTTTGCGTCCGTTGTGCTCGACGGTGAGGTAGCCCTCTTCGATATCGATGTTTGGCGTGCCGTATTCTCCCATCGTCCCAAGCTTCACGATGTGACAGTCCGGCTGTAGCTCACGAATGGCGAAAAGAAGGTTGAGGGTTCCCACCACGTTGTTCACCTGAGTGAATACCGCGTGCTTGTGATCGATCATGGAGTAGGGGGCTGATCGCTGTTCGGCAAAGTGAACGACCGCTTCGGGCTCGAAGCCCTTGATCACGGAAGATAGAAAATCGTAGTCGCAGACATCGCCCACGAAAAGCTCGATTGTCTTTCCAGTCAATTGCTGCCAGACATCGAGGCGCTGGGACAGAGGGCGGATAGGGGTCAGAGTTTGAACACCTAGCTCGTAGTCCCAGAGCCGGCGGACAAAGTTATCGATGATCGCAACCGAGTGCCCTTTGGATGCAAGATATAAGGCGGTGGCCCAGCCGCAGAATCCATCACCACCGAGAACGGCAATTCGCATGTTTCCTCCAAATCACATACATGTGTCGTATCCTTCGAAGCCTTGATACACCCGGAATGACCCGGTCAAATACGACAGTCTGACACACAAGTTCGTTTTCTCATAATCAGAAAACTTCAAAAGCTCCCAGCCGGTACAAGTGGATGGTTCGTGAGCAGAACCTTGCCGCCACTCTCTTCGACAGTATTTATTTGCCCCTTGCCTACTACTGCCTCTAAATCAGGAACCGCAGATGCTTTGCTGAATATGTAGTACCTTTCCGGTTTGAGCCAGAGATCCTTGAACTGACCGTCACTAAGAAAGACGCCTGGCGCGTTCGGCGCGTACGAACCATAGACTAGATTGTTGAACCTTCCATTCAGGAGCAACGCGGTTCTGTCCGTATAGAAGAACACGGAAGAAAACCAATAGTAGTGATGATTCACAATCAGACTGCCCTGCGGCGATCGCTCCAGCACCTCCACCAGGGGCCTAGAAGAAAGATACGGATCAAACCTGACCATCGCGAGGCGCGCCGCCTGAAAAAAGAACACCATCATAGTTGCGATTGCGAGGTAGGTATACCTCCGAGCAGGACGCAGCGTGCCAATGGTTCCAACGAGGAACGCGACCGCAGCCAGAACAAGCGGAAGACGCAGGTAGGCGAACGAATTGATCGTCAGATCCTCCATGTGTCCCAGGGAGAGCTTATAGGCGGCCGGGTGCGAGCTCAGGGCTTGGGAAATGTCACCGGGGGTCGGCACGTGCCGGACAGCTACGAGGATCGCCACGGCCGCGATGACTGCACAGGCGCACATCACGGTCAGAACTCGCGTTCCTCCCCGGATCATTCGACCATTCGTCGCTATCGCCGAGCCAATCAGGAGTGCGAAGGCCGGATAGCAAGGCATCGAATAGTACTCCTGCGTCGTGGAAAATGTGAAGAAGACAAGAACGAAGCCTGCCCAGCACAGTGCCAGGAGCCTGGTCTTTCCTGCCCGGTCGATCGGCCGATATCCGAGCTTCACAGCTGCAGGCAGGTAAACGCTCCAGGGAAATAGCCAGGCCAAGTTGAGCAGCCAGAAATAGAGACGCGGCACGGTGTTGTAGTCGCGCGGATAACGAAGATTAAGGAATCGCAGCAGCTGCTCATTGAAGAAGAAAAACCAGAAGAAGCCGTGGTATTCGCCAGGAACGCTCCTCATTGTGAAGGAGAAATAAGGCGGATTTCGAAGCGTTGCCAGGATATGCCAAGGTGCGGCAATCAGCAGGATAATGGCCAGCCCGCTGAATGGATGAAGGCGCTTCCAGACGCGAAGCGAGAAGATCTGGCGGGTACACAGGAGGTAGATCGCAGCCGCGCCAATCGGAAAAACGATCCCGATCAGGCTTTTCAAAAGCAAACCGGCGCCTAGCGCCGCGGCAAGCGTGGCCGCCCACACTCGCGGATGCTGCTCCTCAGGGTCAAGGACACGAAGAAACGCCCACATTCCGAGTGCGATGGTGAAGGTCAGCATGACATCCGGAATCAAAATGCGCGTGAATAGCCAGAGCCCAACGCAAGTCGCCATAGACAGGCCCGCGTAGAAGCCCGCTCGCCTTCCGAAAGCCCAGGCTCCAAATGCGGCGGTGAGCCAGCACAGAGCGATGGAAGAGAGCGCGACCGGGATGCGAGCCACCCAGTCATGCACCCCAAAAACTTTGTAGGAAGCGGCAATCATCCAGTAGATGAGAGGAGGCTTTTCGAGATAGGCCACTCCGTCCAGGCGCGCAGTGACCCAATCGCCGGAACTGAGCATATTCCTGGCGATCTGCGCCTGTACTGCATCCACGTCATCCATCAGCGACGGCGGAGAGAGAATGCAACCCAGATAAACGGCAGCCGCGAAGAGCCCAAGAACCAGAAACGCCTGGCGGCCGCTTATAGTTCGACTGCGAGCGCCTGTTTCCTGAATGTCAGAGACGGTGCTGACTGAATATTCCATCGTTTCATCCAGAGAAACAGAATGACCAAACCCCATAAGTGATAACCGATGTTTATACGCTTGCTCAAGTGAAGTTGCATGTAGTTTCGGATCGTTTCAAAGCAGAACAAGTCGGAGTGTTCTTCTTCCGCTGCGGTCAAGGTTTCCATCATCATCGTGCGGAGAGTCCCGCGCAACCAATCATGTGCCGGGATATCGAAACCAATCTTCTTACGCTGCACAATGGAGGCGGGCAATCGCACCGTCATCAACTCCTTGAGCAGGTACTTTTGGCGCGCACCGCGAATCTTGAAATCGGTCGGCAGAGTCGAGGCAAATTCCACGATACGGTGGTCCAGGAAGGGAGGGCGAACTTCGACAGCATGAGCCATGCTCATGCGATCGGACTTCACCAGGATGTCATCCGGGAGGTAGTATCTCTGGTCGAATTCGAGAAACGGCGCTACTCCGTCGCCGGGAAGTTTTCCCTCGAAAGAGGTAAGAGTATTCATCAAAGTGCCCGGTAACGGAACACGTAGAAGAGACGCCTTTTCCGCCTCAGAAAAGGTTCCGTTCCAGTAGACGTGGGCCCGTTCCGGCGACATGAGACTGCCCTCGAGCAGACGCTTCAACTTGTATTCCAAGCTGATTTTCTCATCCGAAGGAGGCCACAAGTTCAGGCTGCGAAGCGCGATGCGGAGCGCTCCTTTTGGCATGCGCCTGAGCTGGGCGGCAATGCCGTTGGCACGGTACGTGAGATAGCCCCCGAAGATCTCATCGGCTCCTTCTCCGCTAAAGGCAACGGTCGTCCGCGTCTTGCACAATTTGGAGAGAAACCATACGGGCAATGCTCCTGAATCTGCACTCGGCTCATCGGAGTAATACGCAAAGTTTTCGATGGCGCCCTCCAGATCTTCCTCGGGGCTGAGATTCAACTGCTCGTGATCGGTCCCGTAATGGTTTACCACCTGCCGGATATAGGGGGTTTCGTCGAAACTGCGGCCACTGAAAGAGATTGAAAAGGTCCGAAGGCGTGTACTTGACGCCTGGGCTGCGTAGTGCAGGATGGTCGACGAGTCCACTCCCCCGCTGAGCCAGACGCCCAACGGTACGTCCGACATAAGGTGCTCGCGAACGGCCTGGTCGAGAAGGAAATCAAGTTCAGACTTTGCGTCTTCGAAGGACGCTGGCCGAGGTGCAACGCTGGGAATGCGCCAGTAGGTATGCTGGGTAGTCCGGCCGTTCCGCCATTCCAGCCATCGGCCCGGCGGCAGCTTCTCCACTCCCTCAATAAGCGTCCAGGGACACGGGACATAGTTCATCGAGAGGTAACAGTCCAACCCCTCAAGGCTCAGCTGGCGTTCGATTTCGGGATGGATGAGGATGCCCTTCAGTTCCGATGCAAAGTAAAGTTCATCCCCTCGTTCCGCGATATAAAGCGGCTTGATACCGAGCCGGTCCCGAGCCAGTATGAGCCTCTGATCGGCGTTGCTCCAGATCGCCAGAGCGAACATGCCTCGCAATCGCGCAAAGCAGTCGGTATCCCATTCAAGAAATGCCTGCAGAACGGTTTCTGTATCGCAATGGGTCTGAAAGCGGCGGCCTAGCGATTCGAGCTCGCGTCGGATCGCGAGGTGGTTGTAAATTTCGCCGTTGAATACAATCACGGATTCGCGATCTTCAGAAAAAATCGGCTGATCGCCGGAGGCGAGGTCAACAATCTTCAGGCGGGTTGCTCCGAGAGAGCAGGTCCTCGATCGATAGACTCCTTGTTGATCTGGTCCGCGATGGAAAAGGGTATCCGTCGCACTCTGGATTCGCTCATGCTCAGGAGCCCAGGATTTTGTTGTGAATCCAGCAATGCCGCACAAGCGATTCTACCCCTCTCGAAACATCACGGTACTTGCTGAATTAGCGCGGCGGAAGCTCGGAGTCAGCAAGGGAAAAGCCACATCAATGATTTCGCTTAAGATACTCCAGTTTGACGCAACCGATCAAAAAAGAGTCGCATTCCCACATTGTAATGAAGTGGTCATTCAAAACGAAATGCTTCCGATGAATGGCTCGCACGAAGGCGAGTGAATGACGGGGTATTATCTTTGAGAGATGGTGGTGAATCTTTCAAGGCGCGGCCCGTACAAACAATCTGTATCTGCTGCCGGGATCGATGCTGCAAGAAGCCGATGACCCCGCACAAAGCTCTTCATCTGAAAACCTATTTGCTGATTGCGGTGATGATCATCGCAGGCCCGATGGGGAACGTCCTATTGGGCAAAGGGATGAAGCATATAGGAGAATTCGCCTTCTGGCCTCCGTCTGAACTGCTTCACTCGGGAGTGCGAATCTTCACAACCGGACCGATCTGGCTGGGAATTGCTTCGCTGATCGCATTTTTTGTGGCATACATGCTGGCGCTCTCCTGGGCGGACTATAGCTTCGTGCAGCCGGCCTCTTCGCTCGCATATGGCGTGGTTGCGCTTCTCGGTTACTGGATGCTGGGAGAAAGAGTGTCACCGTTGCGTTGGGTTGGAATTGCCGTGATCTGCTTAGGGGTATTTGTGGTTGGCCAGACGAATCCTCGAACGACGGAGCGGGCTTAGTTTGCGACAGCTGATTCTCTTTGCCCTGATCGTCGTCGCAGGCACTGGAGGCGAACTCTGCGTCTCGCGGGCCATGAAAGTTGTGGGCGAGGCCAGGAGTTTCCGGCCGCGTGACATTTTGGCCCTAATCCTGAGAGCCTTGCGCGTGCCGTGGATGTGGGTTGGGGTCGGAATGATGGCCACGGCCTTCTTTGCTTTGCTGGGCGCTCTCTCCATCTTCAATGTAAGCTTCGTAGTGCCTGTAACGGCATTGAGCTACGTCGCCGGCGCCTTTGGCGGTGTAACCTTCCTCGGCGAGCGAGTGAACCGTCAACGCTGGCTTGGTGTCCTGTTAGTTGCCATTGGGGTCACACTGGTATGCTTGGGCGACCATTGACGGTTGACCGGGGCCGCGATGACTGACCTTGGCAAGTTCACCAGGCAACGCCAGATCTTTGGCGATATCCTCCATCTCGTCATCGATACGTTTCGCGCCAATCGCGCCCGCTTCCTCCTCACGTCTGTCGGCATGGTACTGGGCACTGGATCACTGATCTGGGTCGTGACGATCGGTCTTACCGGCCAAACGTATGTCCTCAATTTGATTCAGAACGTCGGCACGAATCTGATCTGGGCGGAGTATTCCGGCCTAGCTGACCCCGCGGTGGGGGCAGAAAGCGACTTTCTGACGGTGAGGGACATGGAAGCAGCGCAACGGGAGGTGCCTGGAATCGTGTCTGCCACTCCCGTTGTGAATCTCCAGGTGCCATTTGCAACAGGCTCCGCGGGAGAAATTTCCCTGCTGGTGCTGGGTGTCTACCCTCAATACGAGCAGATTCGCCGTTTGCAAATACTTTCTGGGAGGTTCTTCGACGAGCAGGACACCGCGCTCGCCAGTAAGGCGGCCGTCGTGACCGAGGAGTTTGCGTTGGCCCAGTACGGGAGTGTCAATGACGCCCTAGGACAGACCCTAACTATTTCGGGAATTCCGTTCAAGGTTATCGGAACATTTACGGAGCGAACGAACACTTACGGTCAGTCCGAAATCACCGACTATACGATACTCATTCCTTATCAGGTCGCCCGTTACTTTAAGGGCAGTGACGCCATCAATCAGATCTACTTTTCCACTTCAGACATGAGCACCGTCCCGCAGGCCACAGCGGACATTTTGCGTGTCATTAAGTCCAGGCATAGACCGGAAGCGGTTTACGACGTGGGCAATCTCGCGCAAGTCCTGGGCGTCGCGCAAAAGACGGTGATTGCTCTGAATATCATTCTGCTCTTGTTTTCTACTGTCACCTTACTGGTCGGCGGCACCGGCATCATGAACATCATGCTGGCCACGGTGGCTTCCCGAATACAAGAGATCGGAATTCGGAAAGCTTTGGGAGCGACACGAGGCGAGATTCGACTTCAATTCCTTATGGAATCTACTCTGATATCGCTGGCAGGTGGAATCCTCGGCACGATTCTCGGCTTCATTGTGCCATTCACGATTCACGTGTTCAGTGGTGTCGACCTACAATTTTCGTGGCTTTCGGCGATGGTTGCTCTTCTGGTCTCTGGGGCGATCGGCATTGCATTCGGAACGGCTCCCGCAACGCGTGCCGCTCAATTGGATCCGGTTGTCTGTTTGCGATCCGAATTTTGACGGCCGAGCTGCATTCCTGAGGATGAGCCTGGGCCGGAAAGTCCACGGTGCCACAGTGCAGAGCTTTGAACTCGGTCCAAAAGAACAGAAGCCGGGTTGCGGCACTCCCTCGCGATTCAGTCAATTCGCTGGTCGCATGATGCCGTGGGTCGCGGAAGCTCAACGCCATATCCTGCGGCCTTCCGCAGGCTTCATGTTGGCGATTGCTGGCCACGTTTCGCATCAGATGGTTGGAGTACCACTCCGACGTCCCGTCGGGATCTCAGACGGTTCGCCACAGCTATTTCGATCTGGCGAATCAAATCACCACATGCTTCCGGTTGATATCTCTTGCCTCGGGCGATTCCAGGCTCCTCTCGCCCCAGTTTCCTCTGTTCTCGAACTGCCCCAAATTTTGCCGGCCGCTCTGCTTTCCTGAGGCCCATCGTTCTCCCTGCGATTGCCAAAATAAGTGCTTAATTTTGATTGACGGATGAATTCTAGCCAAGCTGTGATCCGTTCGCGCAACGCAGCATACTTAAATAGATAATATACTTAGCACATTGCTAGGCTCATAAACTTGCTAATCAACGGGCCGGGCGCGCGAAATTTTAAGCGCCCAATTCTTAATGGCGTCCGGGTCTATCGATTTACGGCTTTATCACCAAAGACGTTTCAAACTACGAAACTCGAGGTCAACTATGAAAACGAAGATCCCCCGCTTCCGGCCGTGGCAAGGCAACACCGGCCACGCGAACAGCTCACGGAAGACCTTTGGGCTGGCGATCGTGCTATCAGTCGGGCCGCTTGTTCAACAGACACAAACACACGCACAAGTTAATGGAGTCGGCCAGAGACCTTACCTAGGATGGAGCACCTACAGCCAGCAAACGATTGCCCGCAACGTGATGAACGAGCAGAATATCCTGGCGCAATCGGACGCGCTGCTCAACTCCGGCCTCGAAGATCATGACTTCCGCTACATCAACCTGGACGCGGGCTGGAGCGGCAACAGCGATCAGTACGGACGGACGCTCTGGAACACGACCGCCTTCCCGCACTTTCTGGACATGATCCAGCACATTCACGCGAATGGGCAGAAGGTTGGCATCTACCTTCTACCCGGCGTCGGCTCAGGCGTTGTGTCAGCTAATTTGCCTATCCTCGGCACGCCCTATCACGCGCAGGACATCGTGGCCCGGCCCCTCACCGTTGGCAACGGATTCGGTTACGGATACAAGATCGACTTCACCAAGCCCGGCGCTCAGGAGTAGATCAACTCGATCATCGACCTGTATGCTTCCTGGGGCATCGACTTCATCAAGATGGATTCGGTCACTCCAGGCTCGTATCTGGGCCGCAGACTTCACTAACAAAGCCAGCACAGTCGCTAATTCTTCCCCACGCCGAGCGCAGAGCGAATCGTTGCAGCAGCCTGATCGCCCTGAATCCGTGCTCCGGCGGTGTTGAAGTGGACTGAGTCCTGGTGCAGATCCTGATGCTGTTGCATCAGTTTGTATTGATCGTCCAGCTCGATTCCCCCACGTTTTATCAGGGTTTCCGCGATTGCGTTGCGTTCTTCGATGCGCGGGTTCGTCGCACCGTTGGTAGCGTCTGGTCTTACAGGTGTGATGCTTGCCCAGACAAGTGCTCCGTCTTTTGCCACAAGTGAATGAACCGCGTGCAGAACTGATGGGAAGGCTGCTTTATATTGGGCCTCGGTGTAGCCCCATCCATGCATACCGTTATTAAAATGCACCACACGAAATCGCACCTTTTCGAGTGCTGCGAATTCCTTTATCTGCCGCGGCAAGCGAGGGTCGCCGATCGATGTAGACGATGCCATTAGGTAGACGTTCGCAACTCCGGAGAGATCCTTCGTTACCTGCGGGAAATAATTACGTGTGATCGAGTCGCCGAGTAGCAGCACGTTCGGCAATTGAGCATCGGGATGGAGCGGCCGCACTTCCCACGTCCATTCGATTTCCTCTGGGATCGAAGCCGCTTTCTGCGCGACGGCTAAAAGAGACGTGAAAGTCGCGAGTGCAATCACGAGTGTTGCAGGAAAGATACGGAGTAGCGCGGGGAATATCGGACGAGCCACCCGATTCATAAGTATTTTCATCATGAAGGTTGAGCTCCCAGCACGGGCGGCTGAGCGACATCGGCGCTATGTTCAATTTGACTGAAGACTTTTGCATCGATCCGTTTACTCTGCCCTCTCTGCAGGTCAATCTTTGTGGTGAGATCACCGTATCGAATCTGGGTCGATCCGCCGTTCCGGCTAAGGACGGTGGCCGAGAGAAGCTTTCCTCCAGTCCACGCGATATCCACTACGAATCCGCCGCGAGCGCAGAGCCCTTTGACCGAACCACGGGGCCAGGCCGTTGGAAGCGCGGGAAGAAGTTCTATCTCTCCGGTTTCCGATTGCAGCAGCATCTCTGCGATTCCCGCTGTGCCGGCAGTATTTCCATCCACAGCGAAGATGTTCTGTTCAGCTCTGGCGATACCACCACTCGAAAAGGTAAGAAGGTTTGAGTCCGCCGCCTTTGCCAGGATGCTCACGAGATATTTATGCGCGTCGTCGCCTTTAAGTAAACGCGCGTAATACACCACCAGATTGGCGCGTCCCCACTCGCTCTGCTCCCAGTTCGGGCTGCTCATTCGACGCTGGATGGTGATCTCGGCGGCGTGAGCAAGTTCGGGAGTGCTTCGCGGGGAAATCTGGCGGTCAGGATAGAGAGCCACGAGGTGCGATGTGTGCCGGTGGTTCGGTTCTGCATCTTCGAAGTCTTCCAGCCATTCCTGCAGCTGACCATGCCGGCCTATCTGAAATGGAGGCAGCTTTGCCCGTGCATCCTCGACTCGCCGGCGAAAATCAGGATCAATGCCGAGCGTCTTTGATGCCTCGCTGCACATTGTGTAGAGCGCGTAAACAAGTGTCCGATCGCAGGTGTTACCCATTGATTCGCTGGCGCGGCTCCCAGACGGAGTGAGATACCAATTCTCCGGGGAGTCGGATGGGCCTGTGACCAGCCAGCCGTGCTTTGGCTCTGGAACCATGTATGCGAGAAAAAACTCGGCGGCTTCGCGGAGCGCAGGATAAGCGCGTGTTCGCAGAAACTCGAGGTCTCCGTTGAATGTCCAATGATCCCAGAGCTGCAGCGAAATCCAGATCCCGGCTGTTACAAATATTCCCCAGCCGGTGCTGCCTGTAGCTGTGAAGCCCCATGGATTCGTCACTGTGTGAACGACCCATCCTGGAGCGACATACATTTCCTTTGCCGTCGCACGCCCGTGCGTACGCATCACCTCAATCAATTTGAATAGCGGTAACTGACACTCACCTAAATTGCATACCTCTGCAGGCCAGTAATTTTGCTGTGTGTTGATGTCGAGATGAAAATCGTCAGTCCAGCCCATGCTGCTAGCTAATCCGTCATTCCAGATGCCCTGGAGAGCAAGGGGCAGGGGAGAATCTGCACGGGACCCTGCGATTACCAGGTATCTCCCGTACTGAAAGAACAGCGCCACTAATTCTGGATCGTCCGCGCCATCCTCGACTCCCTTACGCCGCACATCCGTCGGCTGCCGGCGTATTGTCGCGGAACTGCGGCCCAAATCAATCGACGTTCGAAGATACAGCGGCTGATAATCGGCAATGTGATCTTGCTTGAGCCGTGCGTAATCTTTGCGGGCAGCGTTTTGAATGATCTCGCGCGGCATCGCCTCCGGGTCGTTTCCATTAAAGCTGGTCCCAATGGCAACCAGGATGGTCGCCGAGTCGGCCCCTCTGATCTGTATCGTTTGATCACCTGCTGTGCTCTCGCCGCCATGGATAACGGCACGCGCGCGGATTTGCAGAGCCACTCCATCGCGGCCTGAACTGTGCATATGCTCCCAGGCGTGACCGTCCAGCACGAGCGTGTCATTACCGTTTGTCCTCATGCTTGCCGGGATCACACCGCCGCCGAAGCTCATGCGAAATGAGATCGCTCCCGGTCTGCTGCTGGTCAGGCGAAGCACCAGGACGCGGTCCGGATGAGATGCAAACGCTTCGCGGTGAAAAGCCTTACCGCCGTCGCGAAATGTGACACGTGCGACGGCCTCGTCAAGGTTCAGTGAACGTAAATAGTTCGTTGGGGCGGCCGGGTTGTCGAATGCAAGCTGCAGTTCAGGCAGAGGAAGGTTGCTTCCAAAATTCGTCATGTTGCCGACGAGATATTTGCCGCAAAGCGCTTGTGCTTCTTCGTACTTACCCGAAAAGAAAAGCTGCCGGATTTCGTTCAGATGAGGCAAGGCGCCTGGATTGACTCCGCCTGTTGTCGGCGCGCCGGACCACGCGGATGATTCCGACAGAGCGATCCGCTCCACCCGGGTGCCGCCGTAAATCATCGCGCCAAGGCGTCCGTTTCCCAGCGGGAGTGCCTCCAGCCATCGCTCCGCGGGACGGTCATACCACAAATCGTCATGCGGAGCCGGCTCTGGCGTCACCGATTGCGCCGGCGCGATCCGTGACACGATGCCGCACGCCAGTGCTCCTTGCAGAAACCTACGTCTTGTTGCGGGCAAACGCTCTCCTCTTCTTTGACGTTAATTCATATCGTCGACTTGCGTTTGAGGCGGTGCGCGAGAATATCGCTGAGAAAAATAGAAGGGGCGTAAGAACATAGCCGCCCCTTCCGGGATGAAGTCTCTAAAAGCTGTATTTCAGAGACAATTGCAGGAATCGCGCGTCCGGCGTGTTGTTCTGAAAAAACTTTTCGCTTGTGATCTGTCCGCCCTGTGGACCAATTCCCTGGTTCGAAGGATTCGCCCACGTCGGATGATTCAACAGGTTGAAGGCGTCCGCGCGGAACTGCAGAAACTGCTCGCGGAAGATAGTGAAGTTTTTGAATAGCGACATATTCACCGCGTTGTATCCAGGGCCGTAAATCAGGTTAGACCGCCCGCCGAGGTACGCAATCGCGGCTTGTTGATTTGTGACAATGTTCGAACCGGTAATCAGATTGCCCGGCAAGGGGTTGGCAAATGAGCAAGGATTGTACCAGTTGGCTTTTGTCCTCACCTCGGTTGGGCAGGACGTCAGACTGGGGTTGTTGACCGTGTCGGGTGTTCCGCCCTTCGCGAAAGGATCACGCACAAGGATCGCGCGCGCGCTCCCGCCGTTAGCTGTGCTGATGCTAGGGGATACTGTAAACGGAGTACCGGTCTGCGCAGCAAAGGTAAGGCTGGTGGACCAACCTCCAACAAGCTCATCTGTCCAGCCTGAGTTGTTCAGGAATCGCCGCCCTCTTCCGAAGGGCAGCTGATAATTCCCATTCAGCGTAACGCGCTGGCGAATGTCATATGGAGAGTTCGTGTACTCCTGGTTGTAGGGAATCAGGGCCATGTTGCGGTCCCCGATGGCGGTAGAGAGCCCTCCCGCGTCGCTCGTGTCGTCGAGCGCGTGCGCCCAGGTGTATGTCGTAAGGAAGCTGAGGCCGTGAGAAGTTCTCATCTCCAGCTTGGCCTGCAGCGCGTTGTAGTTGCTGATCCCGCCAAAGTGAATAATGCCGATTCCGCTCAGGTCAGGAAAGGGCATGTACTGCTGGGTTGAGACTCCGGGAGCGAACAGGCCGCGTATCGTATTCGGGTCACAGTACAGAGAAAGATGACGCGACCCGTTGCCAACATAGCTGACAGTAGCCGCAAGGTTGTTCGTGATTGCGCGCTGCACCGACATGTTGTAGCTCATGGTGTAAGGCGTCTTGACGTTCGGATCGATGCCGTGAAGCCCGGGGTTCGACACGAAGTTCTGCAGGCCGACACTCGTCTTGGCAGATAGTCCGTTCTCCAGATTGACATCTTCAGATGCCAACGACGGGCAGTTACCTGTTTCGCAGTTCGGCGCGTACAAGTACACGTCATTCGACCACGGGAAATTTGTGCCAAGGTTCGTGTTGCCCTGGCTCTGTAAGCCGCCGTAAAAGATGCCGTATCCGGCACGGATCACAGTCTTTGGATCCAGCGAGAATGCGAACCCGATACGCGGAGCGAAGTTTGTAGTCTGCGGATTTGCCAGCCGTTCATTGTCCACATACTGGACGGTCACGTTGTCCTTCGCCAGGGCCGCAAGGAACGGTGCGCCCAGGTCCTGATTGCGGGACCGGCTGGGAAGCTGGTAGATACCGGTTCCCGTGCCGATGCCGAGATTGCCGGTGGAAATGAAGTTTGCCTGGTTTCCGGCATTCTCCTTATAAGGTTGGTAATAGTCATAGCGTACCCCCAGGTTCAGGGTTAGACGATGCGTGATCTTCCAGTCGTCCTGCACATAAACCGAGTCGTACCACTGCGCATCGTTGATCCTGGGGCTTGTGTAAATGTCTGCCTGGTGCATCGAATCGGCAAGGAAATCCGCAGTTCCGGCGCCGGTCGTGATCGAGCTTCCAACCTTCGCGGTGAACTGTCCGTTGTAAAAGTACTGACCCAGCGGCGCGGCCGCATAGCGATCGAAGACGCGGAGTGCCTGAAACGAAACTCCCGCCTTGAGCGAGTGATTGCCGATCGCCTTGGTGACGTTATCCAGGATCTGATAGACGTTCTGGGCCTCGTCCTGCGTGCCGACTGAGCCCCACTGATTCACCCCGATCGCTCCGTCAAAGTAGCCAAGAGGCAGACCGCCCAATCCGGGACCCAGATTCGGAACACCACCTAGCCCGAGCGAACCAGCCAGAGTGTTGTTGTTGGCATTGGGCTGCAGATATTTCGAAGCAATCCAGTTATAACCAAAGCGGAATTCGTTGGTCAGCGTAGGGCTGAAGATGTGCGTTTCGCTGAGCATGAAGTTCTGCGACAGGTTCGTGTCCGACTCGCCGCCAAAACCGCTGCCGTCGAGGATAGGACCGAGAGGCAAACCATGCTGGATAATCTCGTGCGCATAGCTGTAGCGCGCATATGCCTGATCGCGCTGACTCAAGTTCCAGTCGATGCGTTGATCCCACTGTATTGTGTTATCCGAACGCCCCACGTTGGTACGGTAGTTGTTATAGGCTTGTCCTGCGACGCCGATATTCGGCTGCGGATACATCTTGAAGATATTCTGCGCAACCGAATTGATCTGGCTTTGGCAGAAGACATTGTTCGCGCCGTTGCACGACAGAGGCTGCGCCCCGCCCGAGTTGGGTTGATAAAGCTGCACAGGGACGCCCTGGTTGTTCAGATTCGTATTCCAGCAGCTCCGAGAAATCTCCATTCCGCATCAGCATTGTCGGAACCGTAAGCGTGGATGGATTGGCAATGGAGATGCGATTTGCCTCAATGTCGCCGAAATAGAAGAGACGGTTTTTCAGGATAGGCAGACCCAGCGTGCCGCCGAACTGATTCTGGTGATACGGGGGAATCGTCGTTGCGTCCCAGCTCTTCGAGTCCAGGTTGGTGTTCCGGAAATACTCCCAGATGTCGCCATGAATCTGGTTCGTGCCGGACTTGATGCTCGCGTTCATAACGGCTCCCGCGGAGTGTCCGAATTCTGCGCTGTAGTTGCTGGTCTGCAGGTTGAACTCAGCCAGCGCGTCCGGGGGAGGCCGCATCACAAAGCTGGAACCATTGAGGAAATCGATCAGGTTGGTATTGTTGTCTACTCCGTCAAGGATGAAGTTGTTCTGTTCCGCTCGCTGGCCGTTCGCCACGAAGTCCCCGGTGCCGCTTCCGCGCGTATTCCCAAAGGGAGGAGCGACACCGGCAGTCAACTGCGCGATGTACACCCAGTTGCGCCCATTAAGCGGAGTGTTATTGATCGTTTCTGTGTTGATCACCTCTCCTACCGTGGATTGTTGCGTTTCCAGCAGGGAGGGATCACTCGAAACCTGAACGGTCTCGGATACGGCACCCGGCTCCAGCTTCAGCACCAAATTCAGCCGCTGCTGAATGTCCAAATGTAGCTTCTCCTGGGTGGTTGTTTGAAACCCGGGAGCGGTTGCACTGAGCTTGTAGTTACCGATCTTTAACGGGGAGAAGACGAAGGTGCCGGTGCTGTTGGCTGCTCGCTGCAGGACCAGATCGGTATCCGTGTTGGTTAGAGTCACCTGTGCGCCAGGTACGACTGCGCCTGTGGAGTCCTCGACCGACCCGGTGATTGTGCCCTGATCGACCTGGCCATGCGCGCCCGGACACAGCAGAAGGATGATTAATAGGCACGGCACTCCCCAGAAAGTAAACAGACGTGACAATGAAGTTCTGATTTGTTGAAACATATTCCACCTTCCGTTGTGTTTGCGCACGGAGTGCATCCGCTTATTTGAGGCCTCAAAATGTCATCGCTTACATATCCGTCTCGATATTCTAGCTTGCGAATTTGAGCACTCATAAGTCGAGGCTAAAATTAAGCGCTTAAATCTACGCCTGTCAAGATGTAGCGGTAAGATGCTGATTTATATTAATAAATCTAACAATTTGCGCAGAAGTCCAAGATTGGGGATTAATGGGAGGTGGATAATAGCGGGACAGAGGAGAGAGCCCTCGAGGTCGTGTCTTATTTAAGCCGTTATCGCAACTTTCCGGGTTAAGTGTGGCCACTTTGAGTGCTTATTATTTTGACTGCAGAAAATCGCTTATTTATATAGTCTGTGAAGCAATCGAATGGAAACGCCTGCGCCAGTGACTCCGCCCAACGGTATCGCCGAACCTCTTGTTAAGCACACCATTGCGGATCGTCTCCGGAGTGAAATAGCCAGCGGAGCGTTGCGCCCTGGAATACGAATTGTCGAGGGAACGTGGGCGCGCAAGTTTGGTGTTGCCCAGGGGTCGATCCGCGAGGCAATCAACATGCTCGCGCAAGATGGATTTGTAACCAAAGCGGCTGGACGGAGTGCTCGTGTTGTCAGTTTCAGCGAGCACGACGTTCTGCAGATTTTTGAAGTGCGTGGCGTTCTTGAGGGTCTGGCTGCGCGCCTCGCCGCACAGCGAGCTTGTGATGTGAAACCTCTCCAGCAGGGGCTTGACATGATGCGCCACGCACTCGAAACAAATCGCCCCGAAGAAATGATCGACGGCGACCTTAAATTCCATCTCGAGCTCTGCCGTCTGCCAGGCAATACCTGCCTTTTTGAGCATGCGAAGAAGGTCCTTGTGCCGATGTTCGCGTTCGCCCGGATCAGGGTTCTTTCCTCTGGGCAGAATGCGGCTGTCTGGGAAAAGGATCTTGAGGCTCACCAGAGAATCATCGATCTGGTGAAAGAGGGTCAGGGCGAGGTTGCAGAGCAGTATGTTCACCACGCGATGGCGCGGTTTGGGAAGAACGCCTTCGACAACTGGGAGAAGAAATCCGCGCCATCTGATTCCGTTCGTCGCAAGAGATCGCGAAGCGGGAAGGAAGTGGCTGTTGAGCCGGCCGCGCAAGCAGGCCATGCAATGCGGTAGTCATGTTTCGAAGATCACCGCCGGTTCGCCATCGTAAGTAGTAAGGTCGCGAAAACCAGAAGTGCCATCCCGGCTGCGAGGAAAGCCTTAGACTTTCCAGGAACGCTCTTCCATTCTCCCGTAAGCGTGCCGGACAGGGTCGCGGTCATGATCATAAAGATCTGAAACAGTCCCCATCCGATGGAGGTTCCCAGGTTTCCAAGAAACGCGGCACTCATGCCATAGACGGCAAAGGCACCCATCCACAATGCGGCCATCACGAATGACCACAGTGAATCTGGAAGCGGCGTGGTGAACGCGCGCCAGCTTCGGCGGCGGATCAGCAGATAGACGGAGTATCCGGCGTTGGGGAAGAATCCCCCCATCAGGCTGATCGGCCATACAGCATAAGCCGCGTGGAGAGGCGAATTGCCGAGTGCGATGCTCCGCTGCGCGATGTCCTGGCCGAATGCGAACGAGTAATTCAGCATCGGCGCCAGAAAGCCGCACAGGACTGCAAGCAGAACTGCTGCCCGGAACCTCGTTCGCAGGTGGGATGAGCCGGCTGGACGCGTCTCTCCCGAAGGCGGCCTGCCCACGTAGTAAACGCGATGCCCACTACCATGAGGGATATACCGGTCAGGACAAAGAGCGGAGTGTTCCGAGCCAGCGCATTACGTTGCGCGACGAACAGGGGAACAAGTGTCCCCAACGCCGCTCCCATGCCTACGATAATCGCATAGGCAAGTCCGAGGCCCAGCCTCTCTACGGAGATGCCGAAGAGCACTTGAGCGACGCCCCAGCACATCCCGAATACCACGGGAGCAATAAGTTGTGAAGGATGCAGCGTCCGGTAAACGGTCCCCAGGTGATCCACCAGGAGAAGCGCGAGTGTCCATGGAAGGATCACCAGGGACATCACGCTGAATATCGACCACATGTTCTCCCATCCCCAGCTGCGGAGAAATTTCGAAGGCAGCATGCAGTTGCCCGCCATGAATCCCGCCAGCACAGTGAGCGCCAGACCGGCTGGTGTGGATGAAATCATGCGGGAGATGCAACGGGAAGGCCTGCCAGGTCGGAAGATGCTCCTGGTTCCTGAGGGGTTTTGTAGATGCCTCCCTCTACCTGAGCCGGAAAAACAAAGTGTGATCTCAGGTGGGGAATGTATTCCAGGAAGAGAAGATCGTGCTCAAGAGCAATGCGGTTGAACAGCACCAGATGCTGATGAAGCTGTCCCATATCTCCGACATGCGGAGCAAGCGGCAGGTTGAATTTCTTCGCCAGAAGACTGACGGTGAGAAATTCACTAATCCCGGCTAGCCGCGTAGCGTCCGCTTGAACAAAATAAATGGCTCCGGCTTGAAGAAAGTTTTTGAACACCACTCGATTAGGAATGTGTTCTCCCGCCGCCAGCTTTACGGGGGCAACCTCTCGAGCCAATTCCACGTGACCCAGCAAATCGTCTGGATGTGTCGGTTCCTCAATCCACAGCGGGTTGAGCGGAGCAAGTTTCCGGATCATCTCCGACGCCGTAGGAAGATTCCACTGCTGGTTGGCATCAAACATCAGGGTTGCGGAATCCCCTGCGCACTCGCGAAGCATGTACGCACGGCGCAAATCGCGATCCCTGTCTGCCGAGCCCACCTTCAGTTTGAACGCATTGAAGCCCTTTCCGATTGCAAGCTCAGTCAGCTCGCGAACCTTCCGGTCATCGTAGGCCATCCAGCCAACGGAGGTGTCGTAACCGGGATAGCCGCGATGCAGGATATCCTGGCGCTCCGGTCGGCTCGGCAAATGGGCGCGAAGCAGATCGATGGCCTCCTGCCGCGATAAAACCTCCTCGAGATAAGTCAGGTCCAACAGGTCGACAAGCTGTTCCGGCGTCAGATCGAGCAGCAACTTCCAAAGTGGAACGCGTTTGCTCTTCGCCCAGAGGTCAAAGCAGGCGTTGGTAATGGATGCAAGTGCAAGGTGAACCACTCCCTTGTGAGGACCGAGCCATCGCATGGCGGGGTCGTTCGCAAGCTGATTTGAAAGCTTGCCGAAATCAGCCATCATCTCTTCGATCTCTCTGCCGGCCAGGCGCCTGGCGAGTAGTTCAATGGCATCGCATACCAGACGGTTGCCTTCGCCCAGCGTGAGCGTGATGCCTGTGCCCGACACAGCACCGTTAGTTTGCAGTTGCGTTACGGCCAGGCTGTATTCAGGATTTGTGTGGACCGCATCGCTGCCCGCGCCCGGCGGCAGCGTATACCTCATATCGAATGCGGCAATGTGGTCGATAACACAAGACATGATGGCTCCCTTACGAGCGTCTGTAGCCCAGCTCAGCGCCTCCGCTGACAGGGACAATGCAGCCGGTCATAAAACGCGACCGTTGCGAAAGAAGAAATATCGCTACATCAGCCACGACATCGCCCCGCGGAGACGGACCGAGAAGATGAATGTTGTCGAGAAGCTGCCGACTGCCGGCGGGATCCGATTGCTCTGCGCACCAGCGCTCAAGCATGGGAGTCAGGACGGCGGCGGGACAGATTGCGTTCACCCGAATCGAAAAACGGGCGTAGTCTGCAGCCATCGCTTTCGTCAGCGAAATCAGCGCACCTTTACTGGCGACGTAGGCAGCGTGATCTGTCTGACCAATTAGGCCGACCATGCTGGCGGTGTTCAAAATAGCGCCCTTCGAAGCAACCAGTGACGGAAACGCAAAACGGGTCGTCCAGTAAGCCGATTTCACATTGACTCGGAACAGATGATCCCACTCAGCCTCACTCGTTTTATGGAGCGGAAGCGAAGGAGTGGCTATTCCTGCGTTGTTGTGCACCGCATCAATACGGCCAAAGCGCTTGAGTACCTGCGCGATTGCGGATTCAACCATCAGTCCGTCCGCGACATCGGCTTTAAGCGCCATGCATCGTTCGCCGGCTTCAGAGGCGACCTGCTCCGCACCTTCGAGATTGCGATCGAGAATGGCAACACACGCGCCTTCGCGCACGTAACCCAATGCGCATTCCGCGCCGATTCCGTCGCCGCCTCCGGTGAGGACGATGATTTGTCCAGGAGTTCACCAG
>Ga0206998_1028_pt2 | contig 35937 bp, 25 predicted proteins | sample Alteio_BWMinCont_FD_153309 | JGI IMG/M metagenome (GOLD analysis project Ga0206998, IMG submission 153309) | Enriched cells from forest soil in Barre Woods Harvard Forest LTER site, Petersham, Massachusetts, United States -... | ecosystem: Environmental > Terrestrial > Soil > Temperate forest >... | reverse complement strand
AAATTATGAAGTTGATCCAGGCGCAATTGCCGGCGCATCGTTCAGCGCAGCGCATGGATGTTATGTCGATCCGGACGGCAACATCTACGTCTCCGACTGGAATCGGACCGGACGCGTCAGCAAGCTTGCCAGGGTTCGCGGTTAAGAGTGTGCTAGCGTTCAGTGGCAACTCGCTCGAAAGCGTGGATGGACTGCATGCAGATCAATAGCGGGATGCTGCCGAAGATACCGAAGCTGCAATCGATGAACCGCCACGGAAGCGGTATGCCGCGAACGTAGCCGGCTATGAGGGCCAGCGGGATCACACCGGCGCAGGAGATCAGACCGAAGCTGATGACCCACTTGTTGCGAACGGGGTCGATGTATGGACCTACGAACGCAATGGCGATGACGATATGAGCAAACGCGAGCCAGTCTGTGCCATATGCCAGAATGGGATATCGATCGTTGGTGGCGCTAAGCGCTGTTTCAACTCGATCTAACCATGGGAGCAGGTGGATGGATTGAGAAGCGGCGAACATGGAGCCATTGCGCAGCGACGAAACAAGCCAGTGAATTTCCGATTGGAGCGGGAAGGCCGTGACGCCGCTCAGTACCAGGCCGCCGATGATGATGGCGAGGCAGAAGCGGATGCGTCGAAGATGGTTGATTTGAGCCATGGATGGAAACAGAGTATCGAATGCCCCGCCGTGGCTTGAGTCATGTGGTGGCCCCGTCGAGAGCGGCTGAGTGAGGCACGGTGCCGAATCGACGCTCGCGATGGTGGAATTCCTGAACGGCCGCATTCAGGTCGGCTTCGTCGAAGTCCGGCCACATGCGATCGGTGAAGAGCAACTCGGCATATGCCGACTCCCAGAGCAAGAAGTCAGATAGGCGCTTTTCTCCCCCGGTGCGAATGAGCAGATCAACCTCGCCGCTTTCAGCAGTGAGTGCCTCCATCAACATGGGGCGAAGAAAATCCGGCGAGAGCGGTTCGGAGTGCCCGGTCGCACAAGCGGCGCGGGTGATGGAGTCTCGCGAGGAGTAGTCGATGGCCACCCGAAGGTGAAGGCCGCGGCCCGCGGCTGTGGCTGCTTCGGAGTGCTCAATCACTTTGAGGACGTTTTGCGGCAGGCGGTCGCGCCGGCCAATCACGTTGAGCCGTGCTCCGCGCTGCCGCAGCCGATCGGTTTCAAGGCGAAGGAATGCGCGGAGCAACCAAAAGATTCTTTCAACTTCAGCTGCCGGGCGCCGCCAGTTGTCTGCGGAGAATGCATAGAGGGTGAGGCACGCGATGCCGAGGTGAGGAGCGTGCTCAACGATTCGGCGTGCCGCGGTGAGGCCGGCGCGATGCCCCGCAACGCGCGGTAGTCCTCGACGCGTCGCCCAGCGCCCGTTGCCATCCATGATGATGGCGACATGCAATCCCTTTTCTAGGTCGTGTTGCATTTAGATATCACCTCACATGTGCCTTTTCGCGGCCGCATTTTGGGGTCTACGCCGGGTTGGCGGGGCTGTCGCTGGCGCTATGACGGCCCGGCGCGGAAATTGAGCAGTACCAGTGGATTGAGCGCGTAAAGTACATGGCCGCCGCGACGGCCATGAAACTTGCGATTGCGCCGACTAACAGGGCATTGTCTTCAAGGCGGAGCAACAAGTAGATCAGGCTGTAAAGCAGCGTGAAGAGGGCGAATGCGCCGAACGCCTGTGCACGGCTTGAAAAAACCCAGCGGGCGTTGGCGGATAGCAGGAGAACGGTGGCGGCTCCCGCCAGAAGGAATCCGAGATCGAAGCCGAGCCGCTCCGAGAGCGAGAGCAGTAGAAGGTAGAAGATGATTTGCGCAATTCCAACCAGGACATATTGAGCGGGATGGACTCGCTTGCCAGTCGTGACTTCAAACAGAAAGTAGGAGAGGAAGACCAATCCGAGGAAGAGGGGCAGGTATTTCAGGGCGCGATTGACGGATTGATAAGGATCGGCGACTTCGATAAATGAGACACCGAGCGAGGTTCCATCAAGGCCGGTGAGGGAGTCGGCAGTGCTTTCTGCGCGGACACCTCGGGCAATGAAGGGCACTGACCATTGAGCGGTGAATCCCTGTTTGGATACGCTGCGGCTGATTGGCAAGTAGCCGCCGTCGAATCCGGGGCTGGGCCAATCGCCTTCGATCGAAAGGTGGGTTGTTTTGCCGTAAGCCAGGACGGCGATTCTCTGCGCACCCGAAAAGCGCAAAGAGGACGAGACTTGGAATTGCGCGTCCGGCTTGGCGATCGTTGCGACGGACGTCCCGAACAGCACCAATCTGACATGTTGACTCTGGTCTGAGCCAATCGACATACCGTCGGCGATCGCCGCTGGAGCGAGCGTCAACGTCTTGCCATTGGCGGTAATTGTGGCGTCAGCCAAGGCGCCGCGGGCATCGGTCACGCCAACGACCACTTCAGCGCGATTCCAGTCCAACTGCGCGCCGAGCGGAGTTGCAGCCGGCACTCCAGACAGATCGAAGGCTGCGTCAAACTTGAGGTTCGCCAGGAACACCGGAACCTTGAAAAGCGACCGGCGGCGCTCCTCTGTAATGGTCTTTACCGTGCCGGAGGCCTGCGCTGGGAACACCAGGTAGATTCCATGACGTGGAGCGTCTGTTGGCGATTGGGCCGAGACGGTGTAAGGAATAGCCAGTGTCGGTCCGAGAAACGACTGCTGTCCTCCCACACGCCCGCTTACCTCGCGGACGACGTCGTCGGCTCGCCTGGTCCTGTCCTCCACTAGACCCTCAACGAAGAAAGCTGGAATGCTCATGACCAGTGCCAAGGCACAGACAACGATGAGCTTCACGCCCATGGATCGGGATTGGATACCGATCTGAAAATTCGATTGCCAATTGGATAGGTGGCTCACTTCTGTTCCCCTATAAACACACTCACTTTGCACTGCAAAGTTTCAGGGCAATTTTTTTTAAGCCCTTGAAGGAGACACGCCTGGAAGAAGGGCGGGCTTGGCACCCTCCCTGGCTCCCTTGGCTGCATCGCGCACCACCTGTTCAAGGGTGGAGAGGTACTCCAGGTAACGTTTATGGCCAGAAGCGGTGATGCGGCAGATTGTTTGTGGACGATTGCGCTCGTGCCCTTTTGCGATTTCAACCATATTTGCTTCCTCGAGTACGCGCAGATGGCGGTTCAAATTGCCGTCGGTGAGCGAGCACAACTGCTTGAGATCGCTGAAAGTGACTCCCTTGGGGTGGGTGACAAGCGATGTAAGTACGCTTAGGCGCGCGCGCTCGTGGATTACGCGATCGAGTCCTTCGTAAGCGAATCGTCCTTCGTTCGATGGGGCGTTAGCTTTCATCATCTGACTCCGGCCGGGTTGAGAGCAGAACCGCCGCAACCAGCATTTGCCCGGCTCCATAGGGAATCCCCATGGCCCAGGGGGCGAGTGCACGCCCTTCGCCGAACGAAATGCAAAGAAGGCCCGTGATCAGGTACCAAACGCCTGCGGCGACCATAGGCCGCGGCAGGAATCGGCACGATGAAAAGACACCAAGGCTGAAGGTAATCTGCCACAGTCCGGGCAGCATCCAGAGCGCGGAAGGAACAAACGCCCCCAGCACGAGGGTGAGCAGTGCTCCCGCGCCAGCGGCCGGCAGAAACTGCTCCGCCGCCATGCGGATCATTTCATCGGCCATGCCGGAGTGAATGCGGCGCGTGCGGGCATACATCTGGGTTGCGATCAATGCTGCCGATAGAATCGCGGTCGAGATCCAGATCGCCAAGTAGATGGGAAAATGAGTCGCTGGATCGGGCAGCCATCGCGCCTGCGCGCAGGCAGCCGAGATCGCGAAGAGGCCGGTTGCGGCCAGCGTTGCTGGGCCGTAGCCGCGGAATTCCGTGCTTCGCGCCATCTGCCTGCGAATGCTGCTGATGTCGCCCAGCGCTTTGTTGAGGTCAGTCACGCGCCGCTCACTTTGTATTGCAAAGTAACTGAAACCGGAGCATCTGTCAACGAGACTGAAGGCGCGGTTCAAGTTGGCTCTGTTTTCTGGGCAGTTAATTGCCGGCCGGATTGGACCGAGCGCAGACTCAATTCCAGGATTGGGCTATTGATTCGACGCAGCCATTCGCTGGATTCGATTCAATCCCTCCTGCGCCTTCTCACGTGCGGAAGGGCACCCAAGGACATGTTGGAAAGCCGCCCTGGCGCTGGGTAGATCCCCCCCGTGCATATAGAGTTCGGCTCTGTTGAGAGATCTCTGAATTTCCTCGGCCGTGAGATCACAGTGTGACTCCGCCGGTTTAAGAGACGGGGGGAGCGGTTCATCCTTGGCGGTCTTTTTCGAAGTCAACGAGTCCCTGGCGGGTACTTGCTTGGGATGAGGCTCAGCTTTCACGGGCCGAGCCTCCGGAGTTGGCGTTACGGAAACCGGAGCCGCGGTTTGGACAGGCGTGGCGCTCTGAACCGGAGATTTGTGGAGGAAGAAAAAGAGAAATGCGATTCCGACCAGGAGAACCGCTGCCGCTCCGACCAGAATCGGCATGCGCGAAGACTTGCCAGCCCCGGATGACACGGATTCATCTCTGGTTTCATCGACCCTATCCGCGGGGCGCCTTTGCCCGACTTGGGCGTCACGGACGGGCACACTTGCCAAAGGTTGAGGGACGGCAGGGGGTGCCTTGAACGCGGACGGATCGGTCCGACCAGCAGCTTGGATGATCTCCAGAACAGCCTTCTCGTCCTTCGCGGAGGTTGCCGTGAGATTCGATGTTTTCCAGGGCCAGCTCCTGAAGCCCTCGGCGGTCGCTGCTTCAAGAGCCACACTTGGCTGCCCCTCCAGGATTTCGGTGAGACTGGGGCTCAATAGAATCCGTCCGTGACTGGAGAAATCCCGGCCGAGATTCGGAGGCCATTCCCGATTCGGATTTTCGGTTGCTTGATCCACCAGAATCGTGGCCACGGCACCCTTGAACGGCTCGTACTCTGCCAATCCCTCAATCGCCCATTGAATCCTCCGTGCGCAGAGCAATCCGGAAGCAATATCGGAGAAGCCGGCGGACAGCAAATCCGGGTTCTCCGGTTTTGGAAGTCCTCCAGAGGAGCGGATCAAATCTAAAACGAGGCCGAGCAGGGGGGAGTTGTTCCGGGATGGGCGGCAATCCAATCGCTTTGGACCAGCGGTCCACAGGCAAACGCCGACCACACTCGATCGCACCTCAGGGGTGCGCGGCCCCGGCGCAGAGGAGTCCGCGAGCGTCTCGCCGGGCACTCGATCCTTGTCGTGTTTGGCCATAGTACCTGAGAGACGCCCCTTTTCGGCCCCGGCGTAACCAGAAAGCAAAATTATTGCGCCATGCCGGAGGAGGTGGTATTTTAGCAGCCAGAGCGAACGGCCGCAAAGGGCGCCATCTCAGGTACCTTGGCCGTCCCCCGCAGGCTAGATTCTACCCGGATCGCTGCTCCGCAAGACTATCGCGTACCTACAAGGCGGGCGGCCGGCGGGACAGACCTGTCTGAGCGTCATCAAGGGGAAGTTATGACATCCGTTAGAGTTGTGAATCCAGGGGCTCTCTTGAGAACTCCAGGTCGTGCATTGTTGGTAGTTGTAGTGATTGGCCTGGTGCCTTTCTGCCCCTCTGCGTGGGCGAAAGGACCCTCACTCAACGCGATTGAGGTCTATGACGGACCCTCGGGTCCGGCCTACGTCCAACTCGCCGAAGTTCTGATCAACGGCAAACTGGAGCTGAAGGTTTGCGGCACATCGGATTCGGGTCCCATCGATAAATCCGCGTATGGCAAGATGGCCAGGATTACGATTGCCGCGGGAGGGACTCTGGAACGCGATGCAGCAGGCGTGCTGCGTTACAGCGCCGCGGATACCCCGGTCACCTGCGTTCTTCCGGATAATGTGAAGTTTGAACACAATGCCACTTTCACGGCTGCCGCGATGGCGGATATGGCTGATCTGCGTGGGCGCGCACTCGTGGAAGCCGGCGGCGATGCCGCCGCCGCAGCCCAGCCCATGAAAAAGGGCGTGAAACTTGTCTTCGTTCTTGCCCCGGATACCGAAAAGGCAGATTTCCTGGTTGCGGAACGAACGGCTAACCAGGCTGGCTGGCAAACGTATCTTGGAAAGTACCCTGCCGCACCTCACACCGACGCGGCCAAGCAGGCCCTGGCCTCGCTTTGCGAGGATGCGGGGGAAGCCGCGCTGAAAGCCTATCTGGCTTCGGAGTCCAGCCCTTCACCCTCCTTCTCTGACCTTAAGAACGCCGTGGCTCAGCAGGGGACGGTACACTCCCTGCGCCCCGGCTCCGAGGGGGATCTGAAGCTCGCGGGAGAGATTCACAAGACCCTCCAGACCCTGATGGATAAGGCTCAGTCGGAATTTCAGGCTTATCGGGCCGCATTGGCTTCTTCGTCGCCGGGATACGTCCACCTGAAGAATTCGAACGGGTACGCAGGCGCGATCGCCAACATCGATCCCAACTTTCCCTCACTCGGAAAACTTCAAGCAGACCTCGCGGGCGAGGGGAATTCTTTCGAGTCGGCCGTTCACTCTGCGCAGGCCGCGGCAGCGAAGAAGACCTGGGACGAAGCTTTGAAGTCCATCCAGCCCTATCGCCAATTTGCCGCGGAGGATCCGCGCGTGGCGAGCATCCTCGACGCTGCCTACGACGCCTATTTCGTGCAGGCTCAGGAGCTTGATGCCACGAAAGACTTGCAGAATGCGATCGTCGCATACCAGAACGCACTGAAGGCGAAAGATACCCCGGACGCGCGTGCCTCGCTGCAGACGGCCGAGAAGGCGTATGCCGCCGCCCAGGACGATGAGGCAGCGAAGGCTGCTCTTGAGAAGAGCAAGAACTTCGAACTCCAGCGCGACATGATCCCTGCATACGAGGTGCTGACCAGCCTGCCGGAGCGGCAACAAGGCATCGTGAAGGATGATATCGTGCGCCTTGCCCCCGACTATGTCACGGCTGCCTCCGATCGAGCCAAGGATATTGCACAGCTTTACGACACGATCAAGGGAATTGGGGACGAGAAGGCCGTCGAGAGCGCTTATCGATATCTAGGCCGTGCCTACGATCTGACTCTGGATGATGGCGTCAAGCAGGGCTTTCAGGTCAGGATCCAGAATCTAAGTGACGAGTTGAGCGCATGGTTTCTCGATCGTGCGAAACACAGCCTCCAAAAGCCCCTTGGTTCAGGTACCGAGGTTGGTTGGGCCTACTTGAAGGAGGCCGAGGGCTACAAAGCCGCGAACCTTGAAGCCGTGCGCGACCAGATGAAGGTGGCGGCCATCGCGCACGAAATGCATTCAAAGCTATCGATTCGAGTTCAATTCCGCGATCAGACGTCGCAACGCCAAAGTGAAGGATTCGCCAGCCAGATGGAGAGCGCGGTCGCGGCCGGACTCGATACGGCTGGATTGCAAGTGAAGGTCATCCGTTCCGGAGACGCGACACATCCTGACGTGGATCCGGACTTCCTCATTGCTGCGGATGTGCTCGAGCACAACATTTCCCTGCCGCCAACGGTGGAATCGTTGGACTCGAACTACATTGCTGGAACTCACGACATCCCAAGCGATGATTGGAACAAGCTGAGCCGGCAATACGATTCGGCAATGGAGGAACTGCATTCGGCCCAGGCGGCCTTGCAGGGCGCGGAGACCAAAGGTGCCAAGAAGGCGGTCACCGAAGCCAATAACAGCGTCCAATCCGCGCAGAAGAAAGTGGATGACCTGCGCACAAAAATGGACGCTACACCGAAGAGCCGGATCGAGGACGTGCTTCGGCCTTACAGCTACAAGAAGACCACCTACAACGTGATCAACCGTATCGTTCTGCAATTCCGAATTGACGACACCTTCGGGAACCAGAAGGGCGAGCCGGTTCAGGTCACCAAGGAAGAGCGAAAGCAGTTCGTTGTATTCAGTGAGGTCAAGGCCGAGGATACGAACAAGATCAAGAACGAGGGCACAACCCCCGACAAGGAAGAACTGCAGAACGAGCTTGAAAACACGGCTCGTGAAGAGTTGATCCAGAAGATCAGGGAAAAGATCGTCGAGCTGCCTCACAAAGTCTACGAGGATGGGCAGAGGCGGGAACACGACGGCTACACTGACGATGCCGGTGAAGCGTATATGCGCTACTTGAACGTTGCTCCTCCAGACCAGTTGGAAGAACGCCAGCACTCTGAGGACTTCCTCAAGGAACAGTTCAATTTTCAGACCTTCCCGAATGAGAATCGCGAAAACCCGAAGAAGACTCCTCCCCTTGAGCAGGGCATGACCCGGCCCGCACCCGCCGCCGGTAATTGACCGCGAGGGATTTGTGCCTCAGAGGATGAGCTAAGGCGCAGCATCAGTGATTGACAGGAACAGGAAGGTTGACCACGTGGACCCGGCGAAGAACGACAAGTCCGACGAATTGAAACGTATTGGCAAGTACGTGGTCATGGAAGTCCTGGGCCGCGGCGGGATGGGCGTCGTTTATCGGGCCCTCGACAACCAGCTCGGTCGCGAAGTAGCCATCAAGACCCTCACCCGGGGCGTTGCGGACGATCCTGAAATGCTCGCCCGCTTCTACGAAGAAGGGCGAAAAACGGCCCGGCTGAAGCACCCTCACATTGTTACGGTCTACGATCTCGGCGAAGAGAACGGCATCCCCTACATTGTGATGGAACGCGTGGAAGGGGATTCACTCGAGAAGCTGATCCGCGACAACAGTCCGCTGTCGGTGATGGACCGTCTCAGGATTGTTGGAGAAATGTGCGAAGCGCTCGGTTACGCGCACAGCAGCAACGTAATCCATCGTGATGTAAAGCCGGCCAATATCTTCGTGGAGCCAAGCGGGAATTCCAAGCTGCTGGATTTCGGCATCGCGCGGCTCGAAAAGCGAAGCCAGGAACTCAGCCTCACACGCACCGGGCATATTGTTGGCACTGTTCCCTATATCGCGCCGGAGAGGTTGAAGGACAAGTTCATCGATGGCCGGTCAGACATCTTCTCCATCGGTGTGGTCCTGTATCAACTCCTCACGGGGCAGCTTCCGTTTTCTGGCGAAGACTATGTGCTCATGCAAAAAATCATGAGCGAGCCGCACCCGCCTCTGTCGAGTCTTTGCGATTTCACGCCTCCTGGTGTGGAGGCGATCGTCGACAGATCTCTGGCCAAGCTCCCGGATGACCGCTATCAGACTGCGGAAGAGATGGCTGCGGATATCGATTCCGTCATCGAAGATCTCCGCCAGCAAGAGGTCGTGGATCTCGTCCCCAAGGCGCGCCAGCTCCTTGAAGTTCGCGATCTGACGCGGGCCCGCATCGTTCTGCAGCAGGTTCTCAAAGTTCAAAGCAGGAACACCGAAGCGCGCGAGTTGCTTTCGGAAGTGCAGCGGCAGCTGGGGCGGAGACAGCGCGATGAGAGGCTGGAGCAAATTCGGCAGCAGGCTGAAGAGGCGCTCCGAAACCGGGAATTCGACGAAGGCATCTCGGTCTTGAAGGAAGGCCTGGCGCTGGATTCTGCCGATGTGCAGCTTGTTGCTTTGCTGGAAAAGACCAAAGATGCAAAGAAGAAGAAGGAGCAGATCGACGAGTTGGTCCGGCGGGTCGATGCCGCACGCCGCAAGGGCGACTATCAGTCTGCAATCGCGTCGGCTCAGGAGGCGCTGAAGGTCGACAAGGTGAACTCAAAGCTGATCAACCTTTGTAGTTCCCTGGTTGCCGAGGCCGAACAGGTGCAGCGCAAGGCCCAGGCCCGGACCCTGCTCGATGATGCACGGCGTCATCTTCAGGGCAGAAGTTTTGAGCGAGTGCTGGAGATACTTGTTCGCGCGGAGGAGCTCAGTCCTTCCGAGCCCGAGATTCACATCCTCAGGGCAGATGCAAATGCCGGGTTCGAACAAAGTCGGCGCAAGGGTCTGATCGCGCGGCTCGAAGATCAGGTGTCAATCGCGAATTCGATTGAGCAGCTTCAACTGTGCGTGCGCGAGATCAAGCAGGCCATGGTCAATATGCCATCGGAGCCTGCGCTTGTCCGTCTTAATGCTCAGGTCGAGCGCAGACTCAGAGAAATGGAGAGCATCCGGCTAGTGGAAGGCACGATCCAGGCATGCCGGGATCTTCGCCCGCGCGAAGCCCTGGAACTAGTTCGTCGATCGCGCCAGCAGTTGCCAACAGATGAACGCTTGCTTTCACTCGAGGCACGGCTCAATGAGCGGATTCAGCAACTGTCTGGGGAGGAACGTCGGGCAGAGTATTTAGCGAGAGCGGACCAAGCCCTGAAAGCGTCCCGATTCAGAGATGCTGTCCACCTTTTGGAGGCCTGCCAGGCGGAGAATCTCGGCGGCGAGGAAGTTACTGCACTGCTCCAATTCGCACGCAACGAAGACGCAGAGCACAATCGCGAGCAATTGAAGCGGAATACGCTGCAACGCGCACAGTGCCTCATGGATGAGGGCGCTTTCGATGAGGCCATCGATCTGCTCGGCGACGCCCTTTTGCAATCCGACGACACCACTTTGCGGTTGTTGATGAGCCAGGCGTCAAGCGCACGGGAAGCCGTACTGCGGCAAGTTGAAGGTGTGCTTCAGTCAGCCGGAAAGTTGATCCGGGCGAACAAATCGGATGATGCCGCAAAGCTCTTGAAGAGCCTGCCAAAGGAAGTGCTGCGTTCGCCGCGCGTGCAGACAGCCGTCATCATGCTGGATGATGAGAGCAATGATGTTCTGTACCGGCACGTGGGGAGAGCATACGCGCTGTTGAATTCCGATCCATCCGCGAGCAAAACTATTGCGCAACGGGTTGGAGCAGCCTCAGACCCCGCATCCAACACGTCCGCACTCGTGCACGCGCTCGATGCCAGAATTCGCCACTGAGTGAAGTCTGCTCGACTATCGGCGGATTCTGATTTGTCCGGAGTTGAAACCTATTTTGGAGCAATCTGTTCGATGAACGCCCTTTTCTTCGATTCGTCGACATATTTTGATGTTCCGGCAGAGAGAGAAGAAACGTGAGAATCCCACCGCGCGCTGCAGCGGTTCTTGGAATCGCCATCGTGTTTTTGTGTCTCGTGACCGGGGCATCTGGCCAACCGAACGGGCTCTCCGGGAAGCCGGGCGCACGATTGCGGCGGGCTAGGATATTGCGGTCACCACATGCACCTTTGCCACCGAGCCCAACCCGGGGTACGAAGCTCTTTCCACGCCGGCGATCTTTCGATCTGCGAGACCGCACATGAGCGTTGGCGGCTTGCGCCGGAATGCGCGATATTGCCGGTCGGGACCCTGCCTCTTGATTACTTTCTGACTCCCGCACTTTTTCTGGCGGATCGAACGCGAGTTCGCGTTCCCTCAGTCAGGTTGGGCTTCTTGGCGTTGTCATCGGGAAGCTGATCATGAAGAATCACGTTCAGCAGGGATTTGTGCACGCGAATCCGGCCGTTGTATTCGATGAATCCGAGTTTGCGGAAGCGGTTCATGAAGAAGCTTACCCGGGATCGCGTGGTGCCAATCATGTCCGCCAGCGTCTCCTGGGTGACAGGCGGAATCAGTGTCTCCGGGTCACCCGGCTTGCCAAACTCGGCCATCAACAAAAGGATCCGCGCTAGGCGCTTTTCGCTGGAATTGAAGAGTTGATCCACCAGGTCGGCCTGAACGCGCATGCTGCGCGCCAGCAAAAAAGAGAGAAACAGATCAGTGAATGCATGCTCCTCGTGCATTACCCTGACCATCTCGTCGCGCGCGATTCTAAGAGCGGTGCAGCCGGTGACCGCGGTGGCTGTAGCCAGGCGCAGACCCGGTACGGATGCGAGTGCTTCCTCTCCCACAAAATCCTGCGCGGCAAGCAAGGTGATAGTAGCTTCCTTGCCCGCCTTCGAAACAACGGTCAACTTGGCGCGGCCCTTTTGAAGGAAGAAGACCGAGTCAGCCAAGTCCCCCTGCGCGAAGAAATTCTGCTGAGGCTTGAGCTCGACGACGCCCCTACCCAGGCCGGAGCTCGCCAAAAAGGCCGCGGGGCTAAATGTCGTGATCGCGTCTAAATCAACCAACGTGGCCTCCTTTCGGCCCGCCTCTCCGCTTCAGATGGGCCATCGTAACCCCAGCCAGTCAGCTACCCACAGCGATCGTAGTTCTATTTTTCCATGCTCATGGGACGCGGTCTGTATCGTTTTATACACGTCGGACGTTCTCGATGGCCCGAGACCATTCACAGGCCGCCTCGACCTCGAGACTGTGAGCGTTGCCGTCTGCGCCGCAATCTCAGGTTGTGCGAACAGGACTGCCCCAGCTTCCGCACTGAACGGACGTCCCACAGGTTCAGCATGCCCAAAGATGCTGTGATCGTGAAAAGCATCATGGGAATCGGGCGGGAGGTGCAATGGCGGAAAGACCGAAAATGCGGTCCCGACAAATGGGGGCGAGACTTTGCTCTTTACCTGGATCGTTCCGCCGTCTGCGCACAATCTCGGAGCTCATCCAAAGTCCCAGGCCCGTTCGAGTATCGCCCTTGGTGCTGACAAATGGATCAAAGAGCCTCGTGCCGATCTCGGGCTGAATCCCGGATAGGGTATCCGCAATGATCAAACGGGCTCCATGGCGCGCCCCATTCCTGAGTTCGCGCCTGTTGCTTACGCGGATCTTCGCATTGGGACGCGTTTCAGAACCGCGGACTTCAATCCGGCGGGCCGCCGCAACGTCGTTCATCGCCGTTGTCCGGGCCCATCCACCCCGAACAGACGAATACCCGGGTCGTATGTCGACCCGAAAGGGCGGATCGTGCTCAAGCAGTTGCAGGAGCATCCCGGGTGGCTAGCGCAGCAGCGCCGTAGCCGCCCAGAGGATGGGAGCCTGTCCGTGATAATCGCCGGTCTTTCGCCTGCGCTCGAGGTAGTACCCTAAATCGTTCTTCTTTGAAGTGCCTTCGCAGACGCTGGTTACGTCGCTGTTCTGGTCGACGTATCCGGAAGCCGCAATCCACCCCTGCCTCGCAGCAGGCCCATAGGAGCTGGGATCGAGCCAGCCGTTCTTCACGCCCGTAATCATGGCAAAGGCGAACATGGCCGAGCCTGAACTCTCCGGCCATGATTCCTCATGATCGATGAGTTGCCTCCACATGCCATCCTTTCCCTGGTACTTGAGCAGCGCGGCCATCATTGCCTTGTAGCCGGCCATGATGCGCGGCCGGTGCGGATGGTCCGCGGGCAGAGTTCGCAGCATTTCCGCCATGCCCGCTGCCACCCAGCCATCGCCCCGACCCCAGAAGAACGGCACGTCTGGTGCGTGGTAGAAGAGCCCGTTCGGCTGCTGCAGCTTATCCAGGTAAGCCACCATCTCCAGAGCATCCCGATCCAAATACTTCCGATCCGCAGTAGCCCGGAATGCCTCCAACTGCAGTATCGTCAACATGAACATGTCGTCGATCCAGTAGCGGGTCTCGCCGGAGAGGCCATCGGGCTGCGGGTTTTCCCACTGGCGGTCGGCAAACTGCTTGCCATAGGCTAGGTATTTCGGGTCCCTTGTCTGGATGCCAATTTCCAGGGGAACAATGCCGAAGATCTCATCGTCTACATGCGCTCGTTTGCCAATCAGATTTGTCTCTGCGCCTCCGGGAAGAAGCGGATCGAAGCGCTTGATGAGCCTGTCCCGCAGGTCGGGGTCGGAGGTGAGTTGCGCAAAGGTAAGGGCTCCGTACCACGCGCCAACCTCCCCGTAGAAGATGGTCTTACCCTGGTGCGGACTAGTGATGAAGTGTTCCGCCACACGCTTGCCAACCTCTTGCGGGGAAATTCCGGCCGGCCAATTTGCGAAGTAATCCTGCTGCGCCGCCGCATCGACGGCTCCAATCGGCAACAGTGCCGCTAAGGCGACCATCATGGTGAGAGGTTTCATTTTGCACTGGTGCTTACTTGTAGTCGTCTGCAAACGCATCCGCCTCTCGATTCAACTCATCCACACTTGCATCCCGCGAATAAAGGATTATGCGGTAGCGGAAAGCTGCTGTCTGATCCTTCTCGATGACGAAGTTGAAAGCAGGCTGCTTTGGATCGAAGATGCTACGCCCAAGCGGATTGGCCGCGAACAGTCCATACCCTCGCGCGTGCCAGTAGGTTGGGTAACCCGGGTTCTTCGGGTGGTCGAATATCGCAATGGTTGCCGTGTGGTCCCCGTTGTGTCCGGTGAGTGAGCACCAGCGTCCGCGCGTCGACCACACGGCGATTCCCTTTGTGCCCTCGCTGGTGAGGTAGACGCCCGTAGCGTCTGTTGTATCGGCAGCATCCACTTTGGTGGGCCTTCCACTCGCGTCCATAAAGGTGCCGCCCTTTTCATCTGGCGATTCGAGCCAGTGGGCAACGCGCATACCGAGGAGGCCCTCCTTATCGTCGTTAAAGACGACGCGGTCGAGGGCTTTGAGCGTAACCACGAGATCAATTGTGCGGTCATGATTGCGGCGCGAGAAAATGTAGCGCGTAGTCTGATCCAGAATCGGCTGACTCTCTCCCGTTATCCAGGTCGACTCCACCACAAAGTCGCCGGTGTCGGAGCCGCTCCTGGTGGATACGATCTTTTTGAAGACAATGATGCCCATTTTGGCGCGACTCTCCGGCTTGATGGCGTCGGAGTTGTTCCAAAAGTCGAAGCCGTTGGCATTGCCATAGTTGAACCACAGGCCGGCGTGGTGCGGGTGGTCAACCCGTTCCCCGGGCCGCAGCTCGAGCGGAAAGCCACGGGTGACGGTAATTCCTTCGTCATTGACGAGCGGATAGAGAACCGGCTTCTTGAGCGAATCCGGCCAGATGTAAGAAGTGAAGGGCTGACCGTCAATAGTGATGTCGACGCGGCGGTGGGCTTTGTCGGGAACCACCTGAACGCCTCTGGAGGCTGAGGCGGCAACCTCTGGAACGGTGAGTAGCATGGCAGCGACGACAAACCCCGACACTTTCATGCTACGCATATACCTTGCCCCCCACCATGACTTGCTGGGTCTTGTCGTCGAAGGTCACCTTCTGGCCCGTCTGGATGGCGGCAACGTTCATACACAGCGCGATGGAATGACTGTATCCGGCTTCGATAGGCGCGTTGGGCGTTTTGCGGGAACGGACGCACTCCATCCAGTTGCGCATGTTGGCCGAGGTTTGTGGATCGCTGTGGGTGTCAGCATCGGTCGAGACGGACTCAACCTTTTCGACGAGCGAAAAACTGGAAAGCAGGTTGGGCTTCATTCCCATCTCGGCGGCGGAACGGGCGGAAAGGCCGCCGGCGGGGGTCACAGTTTGCTTGTCCATGTCGATCATGCCGCCGTTGGAGTAGTAAAGCTCCTTGACGCCTCCGGCGGAGTTAGTGAATCGCGAAGTATATTGCACCTGGAAGCCCTTTGTAAGATCGTCGAGCGGGCCGTAGTCGAAGACGGCCGTCATCGTGTCCCAGTTCTGGCGGCCGTCCTTCCACAGATAGATGCCACCATTGGCAACCACGCTGCGCGGATGGGGAAGACCTGTGAACCAATGCACCGTGTCGATCTGGTGTACGAGCCACTGATCCGGAATACCGGATGAATAAGGCCAAAAGAGACGGAACTCGAGATACTTGCGCGCATCGAATGGCTCATGCGGCCGATTGAGCAAATAACGCTTCCAGTCCGTGTCCTGCTCCTTCAATAGCGGCACGACGTCAGGGCGGCGCCATCGGCCCGGTTGATTGACATTCCATGTCATTTCCACCATCACGATGTCGCCGAACTGGCCTGACTTGATGTATTCGGCGGCTTTTTGATAGCTCGGCGTGCTGCGGCGCTGCGTTCCGACCTGAACGATTTTGCCGGTTTTTTTGACGGCGGCAAGAAACTTGCGGGCGTCGTCCATCGTATGAGCGGTCGGCTTTTCAACATAGGCATCGCGGCCCGCGTTTACGGCTTCAACACCGTGGAGTGCGTGTTGGAAGTCGGCAGTGGCAACCAGGACCGCATCGACATCCTTGCGCGCGTAGAGTTCCTCGTTGTTGCGAACCACGTCCACAGGGCTTCCGCTGAGCTTCTGGACGTAGGCTGCGCCTTCTTCCCGGCGGCGGTTCCAGAGGTCGGAAATGGCGACGAACTCGAAGTTCATCTCCTTGGCGTGCTGAAGGAAGGCGGGAATCAGGGCCTGCTTCATGCGATCGCCGCATCCGACCACGCCCACCTTGACAAGATCATTTGCGCCCAGGATGGCGGCGTAGCTCGAGGCGTTCCACGAGACGGCGGCAGCTGCAACAACAGCACCGCTACCCTTCACAAAATCCCTGCGGTTCGTGTCCTTGACCACCATGTTTCTCCTTGATCGTTTGCCTGCTTGATTTAGATTTAGATGCGAATTTGGAAGGCGCCAATTATGTGTTGAGACGCCGACCTGAACAAGTTGAAGAGCCTCGGCTGAAGACATGAAATCCCGCTCAAAGATCGGACAGTGTCATCCGAGCATTCTATTCCGCTCGAGGAGGCATTGGATCCCATCGCGTAACGCTATCTCCGGTAGGCGGTGTCGTCTTCAGCCGGCCACGCATCTGCTGGGCTCTGAACAACAGCTTCGAAACCATTCACCACGCGTTGTGGCAATGCGCCGCGTCTGCCCGTCATGCCGCGAGGGGCTCGGACTAGAAGTTGACCTTCACGCTTCCCTGGAAAACTCTGGCTTGGTTGGGTGGTGTAGACGCAGTTGAAGAGACCTGGCCAAACGTCGAGGACGTGAGGACCTGGTTCGAACCCAGCGAACCGAGACCGAAATCCGGGTGGTTCAGCACGTTGAAAGCCTCCAGGCGAAAGTCCAGAGCAAGGCTTTCGTGGATTGGAAATATTCGTGAGATCTGGGAGTCGAGCTGGAGATATGGAGGTGTCCTGAAGGCATTCCTGCCGACATTTCCGTAGGTTCCCAGTTGGGCGCATCCATTGAGGTTTGACCCGCAAGGAGCGGTAACCTGGGCGAATGCCGCCGGGTTGAGGTATTCCCGGTTTGCTTCTCCGCTGGCTTTGTTGAATTTCACCTCATGGTAGGGACTAACTCCCGGCACGCGGTTGGGGCGATCGAGGTTTACATCGGTAAGTGAATTATCCTGTCCGGAAGTTACATTGACAGCGGCGCCGGAGGTAATATGCATCAGTGGCGCGAGTTCCCAATTGTTGACGAGTAGCCGACCGGCGCGATTAAAACCATGAAAGTTGCTTTTGGCAACGATGACAACATTTTCGACGTCTCGATAATCAAAGCCGCATGGGCCGTAGTCCAATCGGGGGTTGTCAGGGTTCTCGACGGTAGTACCGGCAAGGTCTCCCTGGCCATCGGCCTCATCCAGGCATTTCGACCAGGTCCAGTTTGCTAGCAGGCTGAATGTAGACGAAAGACGATGCTGGAGCGTAGCAATCAACCCGTGATAGTTGGCCGTGCCCTGATCACCCACTAGAGACGACCCAGTGCTGCCGCCCCCGAACTGATTACCCTGCAGCGGATTTGCGACGGTGAGTGCAAAGCGTGACGCTTGGTTCTTGGTGCTGGAGCAATTTGTTCCAGCCGCGCCGGGTTTGACCGCCGCTGGACCCGTTGTAACAATGCCTGAGCAGCCCGTGCCGCCTGCTCCCCACTCTCCAGCGATGAAGACTGCGGGGCTCATCAACGTGCCGAGGGGGTCGTGCCGGGTGGTGTTGCCAATGTAATCGAGCTGCATTTGCCAGTCGTGTCTGAATTCGTGCTGGGTGCTGAGTGTCCACTGCAGGGTGTAGGCCGCGTGAAATTGGCTGGGCATCACAATGTACTGGGACTGAGCGAAGAATTGAGCTTGAGCCGGAGTAGGCACACTCGGCTGCGGAAAGGGGCTTGTGGTGATGGAGCCGACGGACCAGGGGGCGCTAAAACTGAGCGGCCCCGACGACGACGTTTGCAAGTTGCTGACGGCAGTGGCAAAAGGCGGGTTCTGCTGAACGCGCTGTCCGGTGAAGAAGTTTGGCTGATCAAATGCCAACTGGGCGCCCACGCGAAACACCGTCTTGCCGTCGCCGTATGGATCGAGCGATGCCCCGACGTTGGGAGAAAACTGCCATGGCGAATTCTGCGTGAATCCGCTGGGAACCCCCTTATCCCCATGGAACAAGATACCCGCGGGGGCATTCGGATAGATCGCGCTAACTGTGTTTGAAAGAAAGTTGGCCATGTTGAAGACGCTTCCGCGGTTGAAGTAATCGGTCGGCATGAAATTCGGGCCCCAGCGCAGGCCCGCAACAAGAGTCAACCGCTTGGTGGCATGAAATGTGTCTTGAGCGTAGAGGCTGGGGATTGGGCCACGCAACGCGTTCTGCTGCTGCTTGCTCTGTTGGAAGGCGCTCATCGTTCCTTGGAGGAAGTCCAGGCTCTGGTCTCCAATGACGCTTCCTCCGTTCGGTCCGCTGCCGCTGTATTGGCCGTTGAAGGTGAAGATGCCGTTGGATTCGTAGGCATTGCCGATGTTGAGCTGGTTTTGAACCCACTCTCCGCCTAAGGCAAGTTGGTGTTTGCTACGCACCCAGGTGATGTCGTCGTCGATGGCAAGGGTATTATCGTTGAAATGGGAAACCGAGTTGGTTCCGCCGCCGATATTGAATTTGCCTTCGGCCATTTGCAGGCCATTCTTCACGGCCTGGTAGAGATCGACGCCGATGTTACTTGAGTTGATATCGTTTGAGGCATATCCACGGTTGTTGACCCGCCTCATGATGGTGACGTGAGCGGCGTTTACGAAATTTGACGAGATGCTGTATTGGTCACCGAGTGTGAATGTCTGCACCCGCTCTATGTTTCCGGATTGAGTGGTGATCAGGATGTTTTGGTTGGAAAAGAAAGCCGGGGCCTGGTACCCGTCAATGAAGTACCGGCCGTAGAGATTGTTCTTGGTATTAATCGTGTAATCCACCCTGGTGACGAACTGGTTATCGAATGTCTCGGATGGGATGGAATAGGAAACAAGTCCGCATCCCTTTGTATCAATTGCAGGGTCGATAGGCGGCAGATACTTCTGCAGCGCCAGCGCTTGCGCGTTGAAGGTGGGAGGGGTTGGATAAATGTCGCCCGGTAACTTCGCACCAGTCAGTGGGTCGACGAGTTGGACGAATTTGCCCGACGCTTCGCAGTTGGGCCCGTCTGTTACAGAGAAATCGCCAGCCAGATTCGCCGCGGTGGGCACGAAGGCCTCGGTACTTGCCTGAGACTGATCCGCCTTCGTGCGCTGATATCCAGCAAAGGCAAACATTTTGTCGCGCTTGATCGGACCACCAAAAGTGCCACCGTATTGATTCTGGTGCAGTGTGTCCTTTGATGTGGAGTAGAAGTTGGTGGCATCGATGAAGTTATTGCGGATGAATTCAAACGCGGATCCGTGGTAGGAATTGGTTCCGGACCGAGTAACAACGTTTACATAGCCTCCGGTATGCTGCCCATCCTGCGCGCCAAGCACTGAGGACTCCACGCTGAACTCGCTGACGGCGTCAGGGAATGGGAACGGAAGGTTGCCGTTACCCATATAGTCCTGGTTATCTCCGCCATCAAGTCGCCAAAGTGTGGTGTTCCCATTGCCGCCGGCAACGGAGACCGAGATAGTTTGATAGGAGTACTTGCTTCCGGTAAAATCGCCGGCGGGCGCTGAATTGGAGCCGCCGGAAAGAGTAATCAATGCTGTCATCTGCCGGCCGTTAAGCGGCATCTCGGTCACCGCTTCATGATCGATGGTCTGCTTGAAGGAGGCATCCTCCGTCTGCAGCGAGAGGCCTTCGGCCTGGACCTCGACCCTGGTTTCCGCACTACCGACCGAGAGTTGCGCATTGATCGCGATGCTGCTGCCGACCTCGAGAACGATTCCGCTATTTACATCAGTCTTGAAGCCTGCGGCGGACACGACAAGGTCATAGGTGCCGATGGGAACACCGGGAAATGCATAAACGCCGGCCTTGTCGCTCTGGATCGTGCGCGTCACATGAGTCGACTCATTAGTTAGAGTCACTATTGCCGACGGGACTACGGCGCCAGAAGGATCCGTGACCGTTCCTTGAATGTTGCCCGTTCCGGCGATCTGCGATCTACTCTCCGTAGCGAACAGAAGCACGACTGCGAAGCCCAGAAGGGTGGCGCGGCAAGCAGCCGACCAATGAGCTTTTAAGCGCATGTGTCGCATGGAAGCCTCCAAAAATTGTCTTGCTTTTCCGGTTTCTTGGGGAAACCTGGCACTAGAGAGTGGTCCGACCACTCGAATCCGCTGAAATACTTGCAGGTGCATTCATGGCTTGTCAAGGTTTAATTGAGAATGGAATCGGCGTGCAGGGTCGGCTCTTGGCGATCAGCCTGTGAACGCCGGTACGCACAGTGGTTCGGAGGACACGGAAGGAAGATTGGTGCTTGCCAATCTCATCAATCGCTCGAGCGCGTTCGGGGAAGTGGTTGACCACCTGAAGGTTGGACAGTATTAATGCTTCGTCATGTTTGAGCCGCTTCTCGGTGTTCTACGTGGATTACTGTCGATTGTTGGGCTTGCGATGATTGCACTCGCACCAGTCTCGGAGCTATCCGCGCAAAAGTCTACCGCCCGAATGACGCGCGCGGCTCTCGATTCCGGCCATGGCGATGATATTTCCTCAAATAGGGGACGTATCCGCCTGAATCTGCTTCTTAATAGCGTCGCTTCAAAATACGAGTCAGATCGTGCCGCTGCCGTAGCGGCGATCCACACTCGCGCAGAGGCCCAGGCGCGCCAAGCAATGATTCGAAAGCGGTTGCTCTCCTTGATTGGCACACTGCCCGTGCGCACTCCTCTGAACGCCAGAATTCTTGGGGAATCGAAGGCAGATGGCTTTCGCATCCGCAAAGTCATCTTTGAGAGCCAGCCCAAATTTCCAGTGTGTGCCCTGCTTTACATTCCGGATCCCATATCCGACGGGCGGAAACATCCAGCCATACTCATAACTCCCGGTCACTATCCCACCGGCAAGGCCAGCGATTTCAACGCCGCGGCAATGTTCGCGCGTAACGGCTTCGTCGTTCTGTCCTACGATCCTATTGGTGAGGGCGAGCGTCTTCAATATCCCGACCCTTCAAATCCCGGGTCTTCACTTGCCTCTGCGCCAACGGGGGAGCACGGCGAGGCCAGCCTTCAGCCCATGCTCATTGGCGACACCTTTGCTCTGTACGTCGTCTGGGACGCGATGAGGGGCATTGATTACCTGGTCGGACTCCCCGAGGTCGATCCGCAACGTATCGGCTCATTCGGCTGCTCAGGCGGCGGAGCCATTACCGCGCTCACTGCCGCGCTGGACACGCGAATTGCCGCAATTGGCGTGGCATGCTACATCACATCATTCGATAGCTTGCTACCGTCCCTCGGCCCGCAGGATGCTGAACAGTCTACTCCGCGGTTCATCTCGTCGGGTCTTGATTTTCCCGACTTGATTGAGCTCGCCGCGCCGCGCCCTTACGCAGTCATTTCCACATATGCTGACATGTTTCCATTCGCGGGAGCCCGCGCAAGTGTCGCAGAAGCCCGCCGGTTCTATGCGTTGTTCGGCCCGGCGAGTGCAGGAATGCATAACGACAGGGCTTCCACCTCGATCCCGCCGATCCGCACCGCGCCAGCGTTGAATCCCGACACGACCAACCTCGTTGCACCGACGGCTGCGTTGCAGTTCATCACGGGCCCAGGCCGTCATGCGGCACTCGCACCGATCCTGGGTCACATCCTGAGCTTCTTCATACGCAACCTTCAGCCCGACGCCGACGCCGATCACCCCGCGCTCGCGATCTCAGTGACCCACCCAGAAAACGAACCTGATTCCGCGGCTGCCAACCTTTCCAGAGAGGACCTCCAGGTGACGTCCACGGGTCAGGTGGCGACCAGTTATCCCGACTCTGAAACGGTGTTCAGTCTCAACCGCAAACGCGCCGCGAATTTCATCTCTGCCAGACGACACACTTTGACGAGCAAGAGTCTCACTGATGCAATCCGCGAAGTGACGGCGACTGGCGCCAAGCCAGGTTCGTCAACGTTCGACGCCGCGTTACTGGTCGCTGGGACTGGACATTTGGCGCTTCCTTGCAGCGACGGCGTCGTCCTGGACGGCGACATCGCCATTCCCGCGAGTGCGGGGCGACATTCGGCGGTCATTCTTCTCGTCCCCGATTCCATTCATGGAGACGGCTCAATAGCGCACGCCAATCTATCGAAATTCGATAAGTTGGCGGCCGCCGGAAATGTTGTTGTGGCAATCACTCCACGGCCGTCGCCTCCCGGGATCGACGACATGAAATCTCCGTTGCTGGGCCCGTTTTACTTATTGAGCTTGCGTGCCGACCTGATTGGACGAACATTGGTCGGCATTCGCATCGAGGACGTGATTCGAACCGCTGACTACGTTGCCCGCCGCCCTGATGTCAATCCAGCAGATATTTCCGCCGTTGCCGGTGGGCACCTGGGGCTGGTCCTGATTCATACCGCTGTTCTTGATCGTCGGCTCAAGCGCATCGAAGTTGACCATGTCCTTGCAAGCTATCACAGCCTGCTCGATGCCCCATTGACCGTTGGAGCATCCGAAGATGTAATTCCCGGTGTTCTGCTCCACTACGACATTCCTGATTTGACGAAGGCTCTTGGGTTGCGGCTTACTCTGACCAACCCGCTCAACGGGAGCGATGACTTGAGCCAGGGCTCAGCACCCATGAATGCCTTGAACGGGAAGCGCTAGGAATATTTACGCCGTATTGCAAGGGAGCTAACGGGGAAGGCTCTGTCCGGAGTTGGTCGTCTTCAATCGCAAAGGCTTGTTCTTCGATGCACTCGCAGCTTTTCGGTCAGTTGGGCGTTCCGCGCCCTGCGCAGTTTGGGCCAATCGCAGGTGTTCCTCCATCAGCTTTCGCGCTTCGAGCGGGTTCCGGGCGCGAATTGCGCGGTAAATCTCCCGATGCATCTCCGCAGATTCCCGCAGGTCGGTCGCACGTTCCACGGTCTTGCGCCGCTTATCATACATCGACGACGTTACGGTCTCCATGATGGCTGCGAGGATCGGATTACCCGACGCCTGGGCGATGATGCGATGAAAGAGGACATCGTGAATCAGGTAGTCGGTAGGGCTGGCGAGGGCCGCGAACATCTCTGCCACTTCTTCAGCCAGCGCCGCATGATGCTCCTCTTTCCCGCGTTCCGCTGCAAGAGCGGAGAGGCTGCATTCAAGGATAATGCGTGCTTCAAACATCTGCCAGGTTTGAAAGCCATGAAGGGCACCCATCCAGCTGAGTGACGCCTTGCCGAAATCCGGTGGCCCATCGGCCACAAAGGTTCCCACGCCGTGCCGGATCTTCATCACTCCCATGGCGGCAAGGTACCCGATGCCCGTGCGAAGACTGGCGCGGCTAATCTTGAGCGATCGGGCAAATTCGCGCTCCGGAGGTATTTTGTCGCCCGGTTGCAGCACCCCCTTCTCAATCAGTGATCGAACGTGGTCGACCACATGCATCGTTCGGTGGTTGTTAGGCGAATCCTGGATACCAAGCGGCATATCGTGCATACCCTCATGCAATCTGGAAGTCCGAGCAACACGAGATTAGCATCGAACGCAACCTCCCGAAATGGAAAACCACGCAAGTCGCAAAGGAAATGCCGGCCAGTGAGAGTATATACTCGTGGTCTGACCTCCTGGTACATCGGGTCAGCACCGTAGGTATCCACCGACGGCTTGGTCGACAATAAAGATGCGAGGTTGCCGGCGGTCAGAAGGGGGCAGACTTGGATCATCGAGAATTGAAACTCAGCAAGTATTCCATTGGAACCGGCGACAGATTTGCGCATCAGGCGAAGGCGCAGTTGCAGGCTTGCATCATGGCTCTCGACAGCGGAGTGGAAGTGATCCCCGTTTGGAACAAGTCGAATCGCGAACACACCATCATTGGTTCCCAACCGATGACCGTGCGGCAGGCGGCAGATGCCGCCGTCAAGGCGCTTGGCTGGAACCTTCCATATTTCTGCGATGCCGACCATATCACCCTGCACACGGTCAGCCCCTTCCTTGACGCGTGCGACTTCTACACTATCGATGTGGCTGACTCTATCGGCCGGCCCGCATCGACAAACGATATCGAGGATTTCGTCGCGCGGCATCCTGAATTGACGGGACGCATACAGTTCGAGGTTGCCAGTGAGGCCTTTGAGATAACTCCGCAGAGCCTGCGCCGCACCGCCCGGAAGTACCTGGCCGCAGTGAAGAAAGCCGGTGAAGTCTACCGCACCATTGAGAATGCCAAGGGTAAAGGCAATTTTATCCCCGAAGTCTCAATGGACGAAACCGATAGCGCGCAAACCCCGGTTGAGCTGCTCATCATCCTTGCGGCCATCGCGGACGAAGGCATTCCGGTGCAAACCATCGCGCCCAAATTCAGCGGCCGCTTCAACAAAGGCGTGGATTACGTGGGCGACGTGGAGCAATTCGAGCGTGAGTTTGCTCTCGATGTTGCGGCCATCGCTTACGCAGTCGCTCACTTCGGGCTTCCGGATAATTTGAAGCTCAGTGTGCACTCGGGCAGCGATAAATATTCTATCTATCCAGCGATCCACACGACCATGCAGCACTTCGGTTCCGGTGTCCACTTGAAGACCGCTGGAACAACGTGGTTGGAAGAGCTGATCGGCCTGGCCGAAGCCGGAGGTGAAGGGCTGGCGCTGGCAAAGGACATCTACTCAGAAGCCTTTGCTCATCGCGAAGAACTTTGCGTGCCGTATGCCACTGTCATCGACATTGAAACATCCAGGCTCCCCTGGCCCGGCAAGGTACGTGGCTGGACGTCAGAGCAATACACTGAGGCGCTGCGCCATGTAGCAGGTGCGGCGACTTTTAACAGCAGCTTCCGCCAGTTGCTGCATGTCGGCTTCAAGGTTGCAGCCCATATGGGACAGCGGTACACGGACCTGATCGAAGCTAACCAAGATGTGATTGCAAGGAACGTGACGGAGAATCTCTATGACCGCCACATTGCGCCCGTCTTCCTAGGCCTGAACCAGGCGCAGCATAATCACGTGTTTGCAAAGGAGGCGGCTAGACGTTGAATAGTCTCTCCCTTAACGAATGGAGACCTTCGCCCCCGCCAGCTTCGTGATCTCTTGGCCTTCCTCGGCATGCACCACCAGGCTCTCGCCTGATACATCGGCATAGCCAATCGTTAGCCCTTTGCGGGCGCTGATCTTCACGTTGTGCAGGGTCACGCCGCTGATCGGCGCTTCCGGCAGACCCGCGATAACGCCTGCCGAATCGCTTCCGGTGGCTGTTACGTTCTCCAGCGTGATGTTGTGGAAGTGTGGCGTCAACCGCGTAACCGGCTCGGCTGCCTCTCCCTCGGGCGGCAGAACCTTGGGATAGTACTCACTTATCACCAGGGCGCTCTTCACCCCCTTCATTTCGATATCGCGAAAGAACAGTTCGCTCACATCGCTGCCACGGTCTCGATTCGCCTTGATTCGGATGCCGTTGTCGGTGCCCTCGAAGTGAATGCGCTCAGCCCGAATGTTCCGCGCGCCCCCGGCAATTTCGCTTCCGATAGAAAGACCGTGTCCATGAACGAACGTACAATCGGCAATGGAGATATCCCGGCTCGGATCGTCCGGCCCTGGAGAGTCGATCGGGCCCGACTTGATGGCGATATCGTCATCGCCGACGTCGGCAAAGACGTGATCAATGCGAACGTTCGAAGACGAAAAGGGATCAATGGCGTCAGTGTTCGGAGAATTCGCCGGTGCCAGAACCCTTATGTTTCGAATCGTCACATCATCGGAGTAGTAGGGAACGACCTGCCACATCGGCGAGTTCCGCACCGTTATTCCCTCCACCAGAACATGCCTGCAATGATCGAAGACGATCAGCTTCGGCCGAGGGTGCCCATTCCCCAAAATGCCGTGATCCTTGATGCTGCGCGCCTCCAGCCACCAGCTCTCACCCGCACCATCAATCACTCCATCCCCTGTGATCGCCACGTTGACGGCGCCGGTTGCACTCACAAGCGGTTGCAGGTCGGGAAGATGAAACTCAGTCTTGGGTGGATAATCCTCATGGTTTGAGGAGCCCAGCAAGGTTGCACCCTTATCGAGATGGAGAGTGACATTGCTCTTCAATATGATCGGCGAACTGAGATAGGTGCCCGCCGCAAGCGGGACGGTTCCTCCTCCCTGGCGCGCGCATGCATCTATCGCTGTCTGAATTGCGGTGGTGTCCTTTGCCACGCCATCCCCTTTCGCGCCATAAGCCCTTGGATCGCAGCTGGAGGAAACGCGGAGAGAACTCGTGGAAGCCCCAACGTAAGCGGCAGTCAAGACCAATTTCACGAGCGTGTGGCGGAATGAAAGACTCCCGGGAATCATTAAAACCCCTCGCCCGCACCAGCTTCCGTGCGCAACATCATAGTACGTTCGAGTCCGGAAGAGGTGCCAGGAAATCTACGAATTTGTACCGTGAATTGCGGCATCCCGACTGGAATCTCGTCAGGACAATCCTCGCAGAATCTGCGTCATTCGGCGCCTTCCGGGACCGATCTTCCGAAAAAACAGAATCTCCTTGCGAGCGCGTAAACAATTGCTGGATTCATTGCGCGCAAAGTTGCGTCGAATCCGTCAAACAACACCGCGAATCGGCAGAGCGGGCGCGGCGACCCGGGGGAATGGTGTGAACCGGCAATTTGGTTGAATCAGCCGGATTGAGAGCATTTCTCGCCACGCTTAGAATCCTGCCATGGGCCATCCGGGTTCCGTAGTCAGCCCGATCATTGTGATCGATCGCAACGCGGGCATGCCACTGCATCGGCAAGTCTACGATGGATACAGGGAAGCGATTCTTCGCGGCGACCTGGCGCCAGGGCAGAAGATTCCTTCAACCAGGGAGCTTGCATCCGAGATTCAGGTTTCGCGCTTTCCCGTTCTGCATGCATACGCTCAGCTTCTGGCCGAAGGATACTTCGAAAGTCAAGTCGGCTCCGGAACCTATATCTCGACAACTCTGCCCGAGCAGAGGATGTCTTCGGACCATCAGACGGCTCCGTCTGAAAAGGTCCTGTCGGGCCATAGGCCAACTGCGCGACGCACCCTGGTCTACCCGAAGCGAGAAATGGGATCGATTCTCCAAGGCTGGGGACCATTCGGACTTCATCAGCCAGCATTTGATCAGTTTCCTTTTTCGGTATGGTCCGCACTGGTTGACCGACACAGCCGGAATCCGGCGCTAAGTGCGCTTCACCACATTGACCCAATGGGCTCCAAGCGATTTCGGCAGAATATTTGTACATATCTGCGCACGGCACGAGCCGTTAAATGCGAGCCGGAGCAAATCATGATCGTGTCGGGCTCGCAGCAGGCGCTCGACATTACAGCGCGCGTGCTTCTTGATCCGGGAGACGCGGTTTTTGTGGAGGAGCCTGGATACGACTTGGAACGGACGTTGCTCGCGGCGGCAGGTTGTCGATTGAAATCCATCGCGGTTGATATCGAAGGTATGGACATTACCAAGGGAGCCAGGTACAAGGGAGTGAAGGCCGCGTTTGTTACGCCATCCCATCAGTTTCCGCTTGGGTACACAATGAGCGCGAAACGCCGGCTCATGCTGCTCAATTGGGCACAGAACTCAAGCGCATGGATCATCGAAGACGACTACGATAGCGAATACCGTTTCGACACCAGACCCATTCCCTCGCTACATGGGCTCGATGTGAACGCGCGCGTAATTTATATCGGCACATTCAGCAAGATTCTGTTTCCCTCACTGCGTATCGGCTACATCGTCATTCCGCGCGACCTGGTTGAACACTTCGCAGCGGTCCGCATGGCAATGGATATCTTCCCGCCCTATCTATACCAGGAAGTTCTCGCCGACTTTATTGAGCAGGGCCATTTCGGCCGGCACGTTCGGAAGATGCGGCAGATTCTTGGCGAGAGACGGAATGCGCTGATCGACTCAATTTGCGATGAGTTTGGAGACATCCTCGAAGTGCATGGCTCTGCCGCTGGAATGCACGTTTCTGTCACTCTGCCCGCAGGCTTCAATGATCGGGAGATCGCGACCCGCGCTTCGAAAGAGCGACTGTGGCTCTGGCCGCTCTCTCGATACTATGCCTGTAAACGGCCGCGCCACGGCTTCGTTCTTGGCTTCGGCAGCACACCGACCGAACAGATTCTAGCTGCAGTGAAACACTTGCGGGCACTCGTGTCGGGTTAGCAGTAGAGTTACGTCGTGTTCTTCCGCAACAACCCATCGACAACCTCAGGGGTAACTCGCAGGCGCATTCCGCAAGTCAAGTTCGCGCAAATCAAGTTAGCGCGCGCTGCGCCCTGTCGCTGTAACTAGCACCGCGTCGAGCCTTCCAATACTCGGACTTGGTCGATGGGCAGAACGAATCGTCAACTCTGTGTGAAGAAAGTCACGCGTGCGGCCCGATTGGGGCAGTGGTCATAGCAGAACTGCAGAAGTGGGTGTGGCCGGCGGTTGAATGTCAGACGCACGCTATAGGACGAACAGGGCGTAAGCCTGCGTTCAAATCGATCGTTGGTCAATATGTCCACCAACGAAGCAAACTCGCACTTTAACTCGTTAGAGGTCGACTTGACTTCGCGGGTGCGCGATCTCACTGTGCGCGCCTTCTACACGCTCTCGCGTACCGTCGATCCATCCCTGGGCGGAGGCGGCGGAGCCGACCTTACCAACGTGTCCAATCCCTACCTTGGGTGGAAGTACGACAGTGGACCGGGAGGCTCCGACAGGACGAATAACGGTGCTGTCAACTTCATTTACGACATCCCCTTCCTCGGCAATAGCCCCAGGAAACTGGTGTCCACGACCCTCGGCGGATGGGAGGTTTCCGGCATCGCTACCGCGACATCTGGACTGCCGATCAACCCGCAACTCACCGGTGGCCAAAGCAGCAACGGTCTGCCGAACGCCACCAACCGCCCCAACCAGGCGGGCAGTGTTTCCTATCCACACGAGGTCGGGGAGTTCGACACTTCGGCGTTCACTGACCCTGCTGTTGGTGCGTGGGCAATGCCGGGTTCAACTCCTTGCGCGGCCCTGGGCGCGAAACGAAAATCGACGCTTTGAACTCCGGGCAGAAAGCTTTAACGTCTGAAACCATAGCGAGTTCGACCAGGTAAGCAACGGGCCCGGTTCCAGCAACTTCGGCCGGGTCACCTCCGCATTTGATCCACGAGTCTTCCAGTTCGGCGCGAAGCTGTACTTCTGAGCCAGCGAAACTGATCTTCCTTCCCCGTCCCGTTCTTCATCCCGGCGATGCGAACGGGGCGTCTTTTTTGCGAGCAACGCGGTGCGCTCCTTCCTTTCTTGCGACACCCCATTCGGTCGTCACTTCTTCCGGCTTCAGATTCGCCGGAGCCTCGCTCGATTGTTTGGCCTGGCCGGCCTGCGCGAAATGCGAGAAGTGGTTATTGGCCCCCAGCACCGAACCCGGTAAACTTTTCAACGTGCGCCACGGTTCCTTTAATTCGCAACTGGCATCAGCGGGTCTTCTATTGTGTGGCATCTGGCAAGCCGGCGTTCTTGGGATGTGTCAGGCGTCTGAGAAGGCAGCCACTGCACCTCTTCAACACGCCCAAGACACCCCGGTTCTTGTCGAGCTTTTCACCTCCGAAGGCTGCTCGAGTTGCCCGCCGGCGGATGTATTTGTGCAAAAGCTGGATCAACTGCAACCCGTAGCCAACGCGCAACTGATCGTTCTCAGTGAGCACGTCGACTACTGGGACCATGATGGATGGAAGGATCCGAACTCCTCGGCTGCGCTTACCGATCGACAGGCAACCTACGAACGGACCCTGGGACTGAGCACACCTTACACGCCGCAAATCATTGTCGATGGAACAGGCGAAATGCGCTTTTCGGACGTGCGGCAAATTGAAAAGGCGCTGCAGCAGGCCGCCGCAACGCCCAAGATTCCCGTCCGTCTCGAAGGAGTAAGTGTCGACCCCGCCAACCCCGCGTTGCTGCGGGCGCACGTCGTTGCCGACCCCAATACCGACAAACACAATGCCGATGTTTACCTCGCCGTCGCCCTCGACCACGTGGACTCTCAAGTCCTGCGGGGCGAGAATGGTGGCCGACGCTTGGCCCACACGGCCGTTGTTGAGCAACTGGTAAGGATTGGGAAGCTCGAAAGAGGGCGGGGGTTTGCGCAGGATGTGCAGGTCAAACTCAATCCAGGAATCGGTGCGCAGACCATCCGGGTGGTTGCATTTGTCCAGGTCCCGGGACCGGGCAAAGTACTTGGAGCAGCGCTCTGGAAAGCTGCACACTGACGCAAGCGACAGCGCGTTATCAATCTCAAACATAGGGCACTGCATTTGAGAGCGAAAGGGATTGCAAACCATCAAGAATGAGAGATAGAAATTGCCGCCATCGATCATAAGTCGTTATATAATGAGCGATAGGAGAGGGAAGGCTATCGCTCATGACATGGAACTGGCAACAACCGGATTGGCCCAACTTCGACTGGGACCGCTTGCGGATGACCCCTGCCGAAGAGCAGTTCCTCCTTGGCGCTGGCGTTGCCATTGGCACGGTCAAGCATCTGGGCGAAGACGAACACAATCAACTCCTCGTAGAAGTAATGAGCGGGGAGGCCGTGACCACCTCGGCCATTGAGGGCGAAGTCCTCAATCGGGCCGGTGTGCAGTCGTCCATCCTGCGTCAGCTCGGGTTGGCGTCTCCCGATAAACAGCGCGTCATGCCCGCGGAACAGGGCATCGCCGAAATGATGGTCGATCTCTATCGGTCGTTTTCGCAGCCTCTTTCCGGCGAGATGTTGTTTGGCTGGCACCGGATGGTGACTTCCGGCAGGAAAGACCTCGCTGACATTGGAAGATACCGCACCAGCCAGGAACCAATGCAGGTCATCTCCGGTCCAATCGGTTCTCCAACAGTGCATTTTGACGCCCCCCCCCCTCGAAACAAGTCCCGGCAGAGATGAAATGGTTCGTTTCATGGTTCAATCGCACCGCACCAGGCGGCAAGGAACCGTTGCCGGCGATCACGCGCGCAGGCACAGCAAATCTGTTTTTCGAGTCGATCCATCCATTTGAAGACGGGAACGGGCGAATCGGGCGCGCCATCGCTGAAAAGGCAATGACACAAAGCTTCGGCCAGCCGGTGCTTGTGTCTTTGGCGACGACAATCCTGGCGCACCAAAAACGCTATTACGAGACCCTTGAAAGAGCCAATCGGCGGAACCACATCACGCAATGGCTGGTCTGGTTTGCTGAAATTGCGTTGGAAGCGCAGCGCCGGAGCCTCGCGCAGGCGGAATTCATCATCGCCAAGTCAAAGTTGCTTGACCGGCTGCGCGGCCAGATCAATGAGAGGCAGCAGAAGGCGCTCGTTCGCATGTTCCGCGAAGGCCCTGAAGGGTTCAAGGGCGGTCTGAGCGCCGGCAACTACAGCACGATTACTGATGCATCACCGGCCACCACAACCCGTGATTTGGTCGACTTGGTAGAAAAGGGCGCGCTCATTCGCGCAGGTGAGCGGAGACATGCGCGATACACGCTGAATCTGAACAGAGACTGATTGAAAGAAATCGCGATCCAGCGATGGCAATTCCATCTACAAGGCCTCATTCCCAAAGAGAAACACTCAAGAGGAAATCACGGCAAGAGACTCGCGGAAGGGGGTCTGGACGACGACGCAAACGGTGGAAAACGCGTTTTCGTTGTTCAAGCGTGCCATCGTCGGCAACTACCACGAGCTCAGTCCATGGCACCCGGGACCGCTACATGCGGGAGTTCTGCAGGAGGTACAACCGCGGCCGCATGCAGACGTCAATCTTCGACCTGGCCCCGGCAAACATGGTCAGCCGAACACCTTTACCGAACAAGACGCTGGTTGCGTTCTAGGCTAGATCGTCAATACGTCCATGCTATTTCCCGATCCTGCCGGCCTTGCGCCGCGCCTGAATGTTCTGATTGATCTTAAGCCGCGATAGTGGCTTGGACTGCAACATCCGCCGAAGAATCTCGTCGAATCTCTTCTCCGGTGCAGTGTTACCGCTCACCGCCAATTTGTAAAACTTTGTAAGGCTAACCGTATGTGTAACTTCGCTCGATGCCCAGCCTTGTCCGTCCCCTCCTACTTCCCTTGTGATCGGGAGATCGGAGTTAGCGAGAGTGCCTCGGCGGCGATTTGATCATTTTGTAATAGCTCAAATGGTAACCAGCCTGAACACACTCGAACGCTCGCCTTAGGCGGGTCTGACCCTCAGACAGTCAAATAAACCGTAGAATTGCCCGTTTTCCTTGCTCTCGAGCACGAAAGCCTGCGCAAGGATAGTCGATTCTGTTGCTCTTGCATGTGCGCAAGTCGGTTTGGGGTTACAATCATTCTGAAGGATTCCGAATTCGATTCAACAGCTTGGACTTGATTAGGCTGAGGTTCAAGCGGTGGAACGTCCGGGAGTTTCAATCTACCTAGGGCTGTCCCAGTTCTTAACAGGGCACCTGAGTAGTGTCAGTTTGTCGCTTCGGGGTTGGCAGGCCAACTCAGGAATAGGGATTTGTGCGCCATTGAAGATGACAGAACCGTCATCTTCAGAATCAGAGCAGTTCTGCCCGGGGGAATTCCGACGACGGATCCAGACGGAGCAGAGATTGCCTCGAATCGGTCTTGGGAAGTAAACCCGTAACTCAACCGATTGAGAAGAGGGAGGCGGCGAAAATGGCAAACGCGACGAAGGTCACGTGCGCCCGAACGGTGAAACAGTCGCGAGCCGAGTCGATGGACATTGTTGCCTGCGTGTTGCACGAATTGCGGATTCCAATTACTGCCATTCTCTCCTCGGGGGAAAACATCCGTGACGGGCTGCTGGAGGACAAGGACAGCCTGCGGGAAGAAGGAACCAATATCATCGCACAGGCCATGCGGCTGATGAATCTCGGGGACCAGATCCTGCTCTACGCCAGCACGGGCAGACCCGGACCTAGACGGGACATGCGCGCGTTGACAGTCGCCGACGTAATAGACGATGCGGTTAACAGTGCCGATATTCTTCTTCGGCAAGGTGGATTCACCTTGGAACGAGAAATCCAACCGAGACTGCCTGCTGTGTGCGGCGATCTATCGTTGGTCTCGCAATGCCTGCAAAACCTTATCGCGAACGCCGTGAAATATAGCGGGAAGAGCCGCTGGGTGGGTGTCTCCGCGCTGGTTGCCGAGAGTTCCGGCGCTGGGCAGGAGGAGGTCCATATCAGTGTTCGCGATCGTGGACTGGGAATCAGCGAGGAGGACACACCGCACGTCTTTGAACCTTTCTATCGCAGTCGCCACCCAGCTGTATCCAAGATTCGCGGAAGCGGTCTGGGACTGTCCATCGCCAAGGGCTGCGCCGAGGCTTGCGGGGGTGCTCTCTCCGTCGTCAGCGAGGAGGGCGCCGGGTGCGTCTTCACGCTTCACCTGCCGTTGCATGGAGGACTAGAAGCAGAACTGGGAAAGCAAGAGGTCAGTGCAGGAGGCGAGTGATAGGGGACAACAAATTCCCGATCTCAAAGGCGGTCAATTCACTTCATCCGACAGAGGCAGGACGTCTTGGGCTCTTGCGCTTCTCGGTGCTGTTTTCAGACAAACATCACAGAGGCGCGACTGCGCTCATATTACATCCGCCGCACTCAGACGCACCTTCGGGTCCCGCGAGATGCTCGTCGCGTAAGGACATGAGACTCGGAGTCTCATTTTCGTTCAATCTTGTAATGTAAAGCAGGCGCGAGTTAGCCCTGGTGGAGACGCTGCTTGGGGTCAGTTCTGCGGGTGATGTCGTTTGTGTCGATGGGGCTGTAGTAACTGGTGTCACATCTGCCCAGCACCAGCCGCCGAGAAATGGAGTGCTCTCGTTTGGAACGCTTCAGATACAGAATTACTTGGCGCTCTATCCACGCTTAGGTGTAAACGTGACCCGGTTACTTGCCGTCCAACATAACAAACTTGAATAGCGATTCATTGAAGACCCAACTGATGCTATCGCAATGGTCGGAACAAGATTTAATCCTGAAAGCGGGAGAAGCAGTTACGGTTTGCAATCCGAGACGCCTCGAACTCATGAATGCAATCTGAGTCTCAAGAGACAGAAGCTTCTTCGTCTCTGACGGCATCATCGCAAGATCGGAAGCGGGGCAACTAAGTAAACTCCAGCGATGGAGGGTAGGCCCAGGGCGGCGCATCGGCGCATTCAGGCATCAGCAGGAGGCACACATCCCAGGGATGCATTTATGAAAGAGAGTGTCTTACTTATCGAAGACGACCAATCAATCCAGGCAGCGTTAGGCCTGCGACTGCGCAGCGAGGGCTACGTCGTGGAGACCGCAAGTGACGGAACGGAAGGGTTAGAAAAGGCGACCACTTCTCCTTTTGATCTGATTATTCTCGATGTCATGCTCCCCGATCGAAACGGACTCGACATCTGTCGCGAGATTCGCCAAGCGGGACTGGCGACTCCTATCCTGCTTCTGACTGCACGGAATCAAACTACCGATAAGGTGATCGGTTTGAAACTCGGGGCCGACGACTATGTTACCAAGCCGTTCAAGTCTGCGGAACTAATGGCGCGGATTGAAGTACTGCTGAGAAGAGTTCCGGTCCGTTCAGGACAAGGAGTTCATCAATTCGGCCCCATCCGCGTGGATCTGCGTCGCGCCGAAGTGACGCGGGATGGCACGCCAGTGTATCTCTCGGCACGTGAATTCCAACTATTGCGGTACTTCATCGAGCATGCGGAGGCCACAATCCCCCGGTCGGAACTATTGCAGTTTATCTGGGGATACAACGGAAAGACGTTGACTCGTACCGTGGACATGCATGTCTCCAGCCTACGGGAAAAATTGGAACAGAACCCCAAGTGTCCGGAGTTGATCGTCACTGTTTCCGGAGTAGGCTACAAGTTCATGGGCTCGACAAACCTCTGATCGGTGCCCCGAAATTTCTAAAGCAAGCCTCGGCTAACCTCCCACTTATTGATAGCTAGCGTCCATTGTTAGCGTCCGCGTGTATCTATCTTCGCTTAATTGTAAAGAATGTCAATTCGTTGTCAGTTCCCATCCTATTTGCCAAGACGCAAGCAGAAGCGCAAAGACCGCCAATACAGTCAGCTGCGTAGGTCGCGGCAGGCGTTAGGATGCTTCTTCGTCTCTGATGGCATCATCGCGAGCATTCAGGCGACAACAGGAGGCATACATCCGAGGGACGCATTTATGAAAGAGAGAGTGTTATTTATCGACGACGACCAATCAATCCAGTCGACGTTAGGCCTGCGGCTGCGCAGTGAGGGCTACGTCGTGGAGACCGCAAGTGACGGAACGGAAGGATTAGAAAAGACGACCACTTCTCCTTTTGATCTGATTATTCTCGATGTCATGCTCCCCGATCGAAACGGACTCGACATCTGTCGCGAGATTCGCCAAGCGGGACTGGCGACTCCTATCCTGCTTCTGACTGCACGGAATCAAACTACCGATAAGGTGATCGGTTTGAAACTCGGGGCCGACGACTATGTTACCAAGCCGTTCAAGTCTGCGGAACTAATGGCGCGGATTGAAGTACTGCTGAGAAGAGTTCCGGTCCGTTCAGGACAAGGAGTTCATCAATTCGGCCCCATCCGCGTGGATCTGCGTCGCGCCGAAGTGACGCGGGATGGCACGCCAGTGTATCTCTCGGCACGTGAATTCCAACTATTGCGGTACTTCATCGAGCATGCGGAGGCCACAATCCCCCGGTCGGAACTATTGCAGTTTATCTGGGGATACAACGGAAAGACGTTGACTCGTACCGTGGACATGCATGTCTCCAGCCTACGGGAAAAATTGGAACAGAACCCCAAGTGTCCGGAGTTGATCGTCACTGTTTCCGGAGTAGGCTACAAGTTCATGGGCTCGACAAACCTCTGATCGGTGCCCCGAAATTTCTAAAGCAAGCCTCGG
>Ga0206998_1025_pt2 | contig 37870 bp, 39 predicted proteins | sample Alteio_BWMinCont_FD_153309 | JGI IMG/M metagenome (GOLD analysis project Ga0206998, IMG submission 153309) | Enriched cells from forest soil in Barre Woods Harvard Forest LTER site, Petersham, Massachusetts, United States -... | ecosystem: Environmental > Terrestrial > Soil > Temperate forest >... | reverse complement strand
CGCGGCCGGGTCGCGGGCCTACCTCAACGCCTGAATAGGAAATCGGCCCCAGGCCGAAACGCAAAAACGCGCGCCCGGCGGTATGCTCGGTAACAAGTGCCATCTTCGCGGATTGGGTCTGTGCATGAAACGAGCCTTCGCTCTTCTTCCAGTTATGCTCGCGCTCCTGTTCATCTCGACGCTGCGTCCGATCGGAGCCTTTGCAGGGAAGCCCGAAAAAGCGCATGTTCGCTGGATCGAATTTGAAAATGGAAAGCTGGTTTATGGCAGCGATCAGTTCGGAAATCGCGTCCCTGACTTTTCGAGTGTTGGTTACGAAACCGGATTGAAGCCAATCCCGGATATCGCTACGAAGACTGCACTTGACCCGGCCCCGTCAGGAGACGATACGCCGCGAATTCAGGCGGCGATTGACGAATTGGCTCGGCAACCCTTAGACGCAAACGGTTTTCGCGGCGCGCTGCTGCTTCGTGCTGGCCTCTATCGCATCACCGGAACAATTCAACTAAACGCTTCCGGGATTGTGTTGCGCGGCTCGGGAACGGGCGAACACGATACGCTGCTGGTAACGGAAGGAATGCCGCACACTGTGTTGAGCATCGGGGGCGGGGGTGAGTGGCAACACGCTGGCCCGACCCATGCGGTCCTTGATACTTACGCGCCGATCGGGAGCAGTGTGCTCACCGTCGATGACGACCACGACTTGAAAGCAGGAGATCGCGTGATCGTTCAGTGGTCGATGACGTCGGCGTTTATCCACATGATTGGAATGGATGAAATTCCCTCTCGCAGGGATGGACGTGCGGTGGTCCAGTGGCCAACGAGCATGGGCTTGCGATTCGATCGACGTGTTGTGGCTGTAGACCGAATGCCTCAAGGCGAACGACTCACGTTGGACGCACCGCTGACAAATGCCATGGGACGCGAGCAGGGCGCGTTCGTGTTCCGCTATACATTTCCGGATCGGATCGACCATACGGGCGTTGAGAACCTGCGGACAGACGGACGGGCATTCGAGAAGACGCCGAACTTCGGAAATCCGCAGACGCTGGACGAGTCTGGCGGAACGCCGAGGTTTGTCGGCGGAGGATTCTTCGATTCGCTCTTTGTGCAGTTTGCGAGCGTCGAGAATGCCTGGATGCGCAATATCACAGTGACCCACTACAGCAATATTGTCGCTATCGGGAAGCATGCGCGGGCGGTGACTGTGACGGATATCCAGGGCGTCGATATCCATACGCCTGAAACGCACAGCCCGCCCCAGGCATTCATGATCGACGGGCAGCAGAGTCTGATCGAGAACTGCTCGATGACCGGCGATTACAACCATGTGTGGATGACGCAGGCGCGTGTGGCGGGCCCTGACGTTTTCTACAACTGCACCGCGAAGGGCTATCGCCTGGATGCCGGTCCACATCAGCGATGGGCAACGGGGATTCTGTACGATAATCTGCGCATTCAAGGCGACATCAAGGTGATCAATCGCAACAGCATGGGGACGGGGCACGGATGGGCCGGTGCGAACAATGTCCTGTGGAATTGCGAAGCCGATAGCTACCAGGTCGAGGCTCCGCCGGTAGCCTACAACTGGGCATTTGGCGTGAAGGCGTCGTATGAGCCTCCGCAACTCGGGATGCCGGAAGGCCAGATTGGTTCCTCAGGCAAGCATGTCCAGCCACAGAGTTTGTATCAGCAACAGTTACAGGAACGGCTGGCAACGCTGCAAGCATCTCATTAAAAGGCCACGGGATCTAGGAGGGGCTGGCGTCCTTAATTATTGCATCGACTTTCTACCAGAGTTTCCCGTTGCCTCCTGACCCCCGAGACGCGGACGTGATCGCACTGCGGGAGCGGCTACTAAGCCAAATGCATATAGATTGTCGGCCGCCTCACTCAGCGGATTTTTCCTAACGATTTGTAAATGCTTGACCGTGGTAGATCACCATGCGCCACCCATCCGGGTCTTCGAATGTATAGCTCTTGTCCTTCCAGTATGGATTCTCCGGGTCAACTGGTTCATAACCATGATCGATCATCCGCTTCACCGCTTCCGCGTATGCCTTGTCTTCGGGAATATAAAACACAAGTAGGTTGTCTTTGGTAGGAGCGGGGCAAGGGCTCCCGGCCTCAGCCTGCGTAAATTCCAGGTGGAACTGTTCCATCGGCGTCCCAAGCATGACGCCGGAGTACCCGGCATGGTTTTCAAAATGAGCGATCACTGGCAGGCCGATTCCATCATGGTAAAAAGCAACAACATCGGTTAACTTATCTGTCGGCCGGGCCACCCTGATTTGCATGTTTGGTCGTCCTAACGAACTGGTGTTGGTAATCGCGACTACAGAAACGCTGAAGCCGCAGCTGCGAACCCGCTCTTCTGAATAAAATCTTCGAATCAGCCAGTCACAGTTTACCCAACGATTCAGAGCGATGTGTTACAGGTCCAGATCAGCAAAGGTGCCTTCGGCGCCGAGCTTCTCGGCGCCGGAAAGGCGGTTATAAGGGTGTAATCGCTTTGCGGGCGCCGTGCCGCTTTGCGAAGCGGGGTAATGAGGTTCGGCTGATCCTGGCGCCCGGCGCCCAGAATCAGTCCAAACCTATTCCCACTCTGGTCAGGGCAGTCGCTCAAGCGAAGACCTGGTATTGGATACGACAGAGACTACCCCGATAGGCGCCCCGCGTCAGGGAAGCCCCGCATAGATTCTTTCTTACATCTTCCTGTGAGTTAGATGATTTCGATAACTCGGCGCCGAAAAACCAGTCTCGCGCATCTGATCGCGAACCTCGAGATCGATTGGATAGGACAGAGGCTACTCGGATGGGCGCCCCTGTCAGAGAAGCCCCGAATAACTGCTTCCTTACGTCGCCCGGTCGAGTTAGTTGGCGCCCGTCACCGGGCGCCCGTAACTGGCGCCCGAAACCAAGGGTCATTTTTGCCTTAGTGCTATGTTTGATCAGCTAAAAGTGGAGGTAAGCAATGCAATCGTCGACAACACCGTTGGAAGTTACCTACCTTCGTACGACATCTCTGAAACCCGACCCGAGAAACCCCAGGGTTCATAGCGACAAACAAATTCGCCAGATCGCTCAGAGCATCGAGTCGTTTGGATTCAACGTGCCGCTGCTGATCGATGACCAGCAGAAAGTCATCGCTGGTCATGGACGCCTCCTGGCCGCGCGCAAGATGGGATGGGACACGGTACCGGCTATCAAGCTGAGCCATCTCACCGAGTCGCAACGCGCGGCTTTCCTGATCGCCGACAACCGCTTGACCGAGAACTCCTCCTGGGATGAGCGGATGCTCGGCGAGCAGCTCAAGATCCTCTCCGAACTGGAACTCGATTTTGATCTGGAGGCAATTGGCTTCGAGGTTCCTGAGATCGATCTCCTCATCGATGGTCTTAACACAGTCCCCGAGGCCGATCCTGATGATCGCTTGCCAGAAATGTCGGAATCAGCGATTAGCGTTCTGGGTGATCTATGGCAGCTGGGCAAGCACCGCGTACTCTGCGGGAACTCATTGGTCGCAGCCAGCTACGAGCGCCTCATGGACGTCGCAAAAGCCGATCTTGTGATCACCGATCCTCCCTACAATGTCGTCATCGACGGGCATGCCACCGGACTCGGCAGGATTCACCACCGAGAGTTTGGCATGGCATCGGGCGAGATGAACTCGGCCGAGTTTACCGGCTTTCTCCGCAAGGCGATGCTCCAAGCTCGGGACCACAGCATCGCCGGCTCCCTGGCCTACTACTTTATGGACTGGCGGCACATGACGGAGATTTTGTCCGCCGGAGAGGAAGTCTATACAGAGCTCCTGAATCTATGTGTCTGGGCGAAGAGCAATGGCGGCATGGGAAGCTTCTATCGCAGCGCCCATGAGCTGGTGTTCCTCTTCAAAAACGGAACGGGATCGCACCGAAACAATGTTCAGCTGGGCAAGTTCGGCCGGTATCGAACGAACGTCTGGAATTATCCAGGAGCGAATAGCTTCTCTCGCTCAGATTCTGAAGGGAACCTTCTAGCTCTTCACCCCACCCCAAAGCCCGTCGCTTTGATCGCGGATGCCATCAAGGACTGCACGGCCCGAGGAGATCTGGTTCTCGATCCATTTCTTGGCTCAGGAACTGCTGTTATCGCTGCGGAACGTTCCGGGCGCCGGTGCTACGGACTTGGAGCTTGATCCGCTCTACGTGGACACCATCATCCGTCGATGGCAACGGCAGACAAGCTCGATGCAGTCCACGTGGAGACAGGAGAGACATTCAACAGCAGAGAAATCGCAAGGGGCCAATAGATCATGAGTGAGAAGAACACGCCAGATAGCTACGATATCGGTTACGGAAAGCCTCCGAGGGACACTCAGTTCAAAAAGGGAGTCTCCGGAAACCCGAAAGGCCGTCCGAAGAAGGCTTTAGACTTCGAGCATGAATTGATCAAAGAATCCAAATCCTTGATGACCATCAATGAGAACGGACGATCTAAACGTATTTCGAAGCATAAAGCTGTGATCAAGCAATTGATAAACAAAGCGATGAGTGGAAACATACCTGCGGCCCGGACCTATCTTGATCGTTACCAACTGGCGTTCGAGAAACGCGCTCTGCTGGAAGCAGCACAAGCCAGGGAGCTCGAAAGGTACACCGACGTGAAGAACCTAACCGACGAGGAATTGAACAGGCTCGTGCTAAAAAACCTAACCGAGGAGGAATTGGAGACCATCATTGCTGGTCGGAAGAATAAAGAACAGGAAACAAAAAAGGGACACGTTTCGAATGCGGATTGATACTTCGGCGCCTCTGCAGTAGCCGTCTACCATCCCCCGACGCTGGTGCGGGAATTCGATCAATCGGGCTGATATCGCCTCCAAATCGCGAAGTGAAGCTGCGTCTGTTATGGACTTGACTGTGTGCCCAGCCGGAGCGTCAATGTGAATGCCGGTTCTCTTTTGAGAGAAAAATCCGGCACACAGAGACGTTCGGATGGAGCAAGCCCTCACGCAGAAAATCGCAGCCTTACCAGCCCTGAACAAAGCTGAGTTGCTCGTCCTCTGGCGTGAAAACTTCGACCATCCCCCGCCGCCGAAGTTGAGAAAAGAGCTAATGGTGCCGGTTCTGGCCTACCGGATGCAGGAGAAGGAGTTTGGCGGCTTATCGCACACCGCCCGGAAGCGGCTACGCGAGATTGCCCGGTCGCTCGGCTCGAGGATACAGCAGCCCGATTCCAGCCTCCAGGGCGGCACCCGCCTGGTGCGTACCTGGCGGGGTGAAGTTCACGAAGTCACCGTTACCGACACCGGCTTCACCTACCGAGGCCGGCACTTCACCAGCCTATCGAGGATTGCGCGCGAGATTACCGGCACGCCGTGGTCCGGACCTCTGTTCTTCGGAACCAGGAAGAAGGCCCGATGACAGTACCCACTCGGGTGCGCTGTGCGATTTACACCCGCAAATCCTCCGAGGAGGGTCTCGAGCAATCCTTCAACTCGCTCGATGCCCAGCGCGAGGCGTGCGAAGCCTATGTTCTCAGCCAGCGGCATGAGGGCTGGCAGGCGATTGCCACGAACTATGACGACGGCGGGTACTCCGGTGGAAACATGGAACGTCCCGCCCTCAAACGCCTGCTTGAGGACATTGCCGCCCGGAGAATCAATACCGTCGTTGTATATAAGGTAGACCGGCTGACGCGATCTCTGGCTGACTTTGCCAAGATCGTCGAGGCATTCGACAGGCAGGGCATCAGCTTTGTGTCGGTCACCCAGCAATTCAATACCACCACTTCCATGGGACGACTGACTCTGAACGTTCTTCTGTCCTTTGCTCAGTTCGAACGGGAGGTGACCGGAGAGCGAATCCGGGACAAGATCGCAGCCTCCAAACGCAAGGGTATGTGGATGGGAGGCGTCGTTCCAATAGGCTATGAGCTGCAGGATCGAAATCTGGTCGTCCATCTTCCGGACGCCGAAGTCGTCAGACAGATCTTTCAGATGTATCTGAAGTTGGGTTGTGTTTCGAGGCTCCAAGAGCATTTGGAGCAGCAGGGCATGCACAGCAAGAAGCGGGTCAGCAGGACAGGACGAGCCTCAGGAGGAGCCTTTTATTCGCGTGGCGCTCTCTACGGCATGCTTCAGAACAGGATCTACCTGGGAGAGATCGTCCATAAGGGCGCCTCTTACCCCGGACAACACGCAGCCATTATCGATCAGGCTCTGTGGGACCAGGTTCAGGCCCAGTTCAAGGCCAATCTGCAAGCGGAGCGGAAGAGGCCGCGAACGACAGGGCAAAGCGCGCTTACAGGATTGCTCTATGACTCCGAAGGGAACCGCTTCACGCCGTCCCATGCGAACAAAAAGGGACGGCGCTATCGCTACTACGTATCCCAGTCATTAATCCACGGTCGTGGGAAGGGAAGCCGGGGGCCGGTGCGATTGCCGGCTGGGGAGATCGAGGCCCTGATCTCGTCGCAACTGAAAGAACTGTTGGAGTCACCGCAGCGACTACTCGATCTGTTGAGTGAACCTTCTGCCAGCCAACGCGAGGTGCAAAGCTTATTGCATGCAGTACAGGAGTCTGGCGACTCTACGGATAAAGCCCAAAGTTTATTGAAGTCGGCGGTGGCTCGCATCGTTGCGTATGACGAGCAGATCGAGGTGCAGATCGACAAGCGAGCGCTTCATCACGAGCTTCTGGGCAAAGAAGTGGATCCTCCGATGCAGTCCTCCACGGAAGATCCTACCAATCTGCTTATCCTGAAAACAGATGCGCGGCTCAAGCGTTGTGGCGGAGAGGTCCGCTTTCAGCTGGCGCCGGATTCAAACCATGCCAAAGCTCACCCCGCCCCTTCCCTGATTCGGGCCGTAGCTCGGGCGCACGATTGGGTCGATCGCATCCTCCGCGGCGAGCTGACGAATCAACGCGCTCTGGCAGAAGCAACCGGCCTCAGCGAACGCTATGTTAGCCGCATCCTCCCCCTGGCCTTTCTTGCGCCCGATCTTACCGAGGCGATCCTGGATGGCAAGCATGCGGCGCACCTGTCACTCGAGGTCTTCCGCGGCGATGTGCCGATCGATTGGAACGAGCAACGCGCTCAGTTTGGCGGCTGTCAGAACCCCGCTAGCTTCGTGAGGCGGTTAGGTACCTGAATTTCCTCCTCAATAACACCCCTCTCAAACCCCAATAAAATCGTGCTGCTCTTCTTGCTGTTTGGCAGGGGTAGACGCGGAATCTGAACTCCTTTCATCACCGCTTACAAGGCAGGTTCCTCTCCCCTCAGCTGCTCGGGCAATAAAAAAGCCGCCTATTGGCGGCTCCATTTTCAATGACCCGAGCGAAATTTTGGGCGCACCTTTCCTGAGTCAGTAAAGTCACTTTATACAAGTTTTTCAGGGTTGGAAGCGTTTTTATGGCTCATTGATGCCGGACCGCTCCGTTGAACATCCTTCTGACCAGCACTAGCTTTGCGGGCGGCATACAGCACCAAAACATTCTTCAAGCCTGGCAATCCCGCGATCACATCGTTGAACCCCTGCTGTTGTGAATCATGCGAATCGCGTTCCGGATCGCTTCGTTTGAACAGGAGCTCGGCTCAATGTCGCTAAGGAAAGACGCCTCCGGCTTGAGAATCATTGGAACTACATGGAGTGCCAACTCCTGTTCGGAAATCGACTTGACCATTGCGCGGCAAGTATCCATAGCGGCGAAGCGATTCATGTAATAGGCTGCACGCACTGCCAGGTCAAACGCTGTTGCCCGGGTTGCGGGAGGAACGGTGGGAGTCCTGACAATCCAGTTCATTCGCTTCGCAATCGTCTCCGCGTGGTCCCAAGAATAGAGCTGGGCCTCGACGTAAGCCTCGTAAGCTGTGAGAAATGTGCCGATCTGATTGGCAAGCGGTGGTTGCGATATTGCGGAGAAGAAGATCTCCGGCAACTCGCTGATCACCTGCCGTTGCTCATCCTGATCGGCAATAGCCAATTGTTCAACGAAGCGCGAAAGCTCCGCTGCGTCATATTGGTTGCTCGTAACCAGACGATCTTTGATGGCAGAAAAAAGCTCCTGTAAAACACCCCCCACTCGGTTCTGGAGCACGTCATACGATGTGACTAGAGCCTGCCTCAACTCAGCGAGCGTCTGGTAGCGTGCCTCCTTAGCGAGGCTGCAGCACCGGTTAATAATGTGGAAGAGCGGCGGTGGAACTCCATCATGCATCAAGTAAGCAGGTTCGCGACCTGTCAGCAGCACATAGAAGGTCTTACCCAGCATGTAGATGTCTCCGCTCGCATCCGCATACTTAAAACCACCTTGCTGGAATTCAGGCGGGATATAACCATGTGTTCCCCACCAGACGGAGCTTCTCGTGAAAGCGGTGGCGGAGGATACTTCCGTCGATAAACCCAAGTCAGACACGACCAGTTCTTCGCCCTCTCGCAGGAAGTTCTGGGGCTTGAGGTCACGGTGGTATTCGTTGCGAGCATGAAGTTCCTGGACGCAGTCGATCATCCTGAGAAAGTAGGCTTCTTGAAGTGCATAGGATGCACGAAGTTGCTGCGCGATCGTCAACAAGTCTCCATCAGCGTAATATCGCATGACGAAATACGGAGGATCAGCTTCGAGGCTCTGATCCCAGATCTGGACGACCTTCGAGTTGCCCCTGAATTCACTCAAGAGTCGAACCTCCCGGCGAAATCGTCTCAGTTGTTCATCCCCTGTCTCACGGCAATACTTCAGAACCAGCCGGAACGCGGGAATGTTGCTCAACGGCGTAACGAAGAGTATCTCTCCCATGCCTCCCGACTGGCTGCACACGCCATCAACCCGATATTTTCCATCAATGACCTCGCCTGTTCCGAACAACCTGCCTCCTATACCTATGGCGAATTAGACAACTCGTATGTGTGACCTATCTCTTAGCTCGAATTGCGTGAACAGCAGCGACGGCGAACCTGCCCCATTCCGAATCTTCGAGTATCTCATTGAGCGCGTTGATGGAATCCGCATTTCCAATTCGACCAAGATCGGAAATGACATTTTGGAAGACACATGAATCGAACGAACCGCCATGGCGGAATATCGAGGTCAAGACCCGGCGATTTGGGATTGCTTCATGCAGGATTGGCCTGACTTGACCTGAGAAGATCTCAACCAAATCGATCGGCGGTGATTCCTCGTCAAAACGCCATTGCGAATGCTGCAGATTATGGAGAATGTCCGGAAGAGCCATCGCACACTCGCGTTGAAGAATCTTCCAGAGGTCTGCGATTCTGCTCCTAGAATCTTGCGATCCGGATGCGCGTAGAGTCCAGAACAAGATTTCCCCGACGGCAGCCCAAGCCAAGTGGTCCTTGGAGCTTGTATCGGAGTAGACGGGCGGAGTTTCACTCCAGCGGGCGGATCCACGGACGCCTGCGATGAAGGCACCAATCATGTCTTGTGGAACGGAAGTATCGGAGTCGAGTTGAGATGCGAAATGACGGAAGACCGGCAGTGCGTTTGCGTCGCCGTTCTTCAGGAGCTCTATCAGAATCCAGTCCGTATGGAATCCTGGTCTGCTTGCCATGGCAGCCAGAGAAAGGATCTTCGCTTTCTCAGGGGCTGATAGCTGCCAGTATGCCTCCGAGTAGGAACCCTGAAAGATGTCCTCAAATATCCTCCCTAGTGCACCATACGCCCTATCTCTCCGAAATTGCTCCCAGCTTTGCTCTTGGAGTTCCAGCAGTTCAAGATCTTCCAGACTGGACGGATGATCGATGGCAATGATTGATCTGATTTCATCGAGAGCTGCTTCAGCAGAGACGGGAGGTTCGAAGCCCTCATAGGTTGCGAGCACCTCCATACGAAGACTATTCACAAACATGTTGTTCGTCTCGAAACCTTCAAGCACTGCACGTATTTGCTCTAAACGTTGTGGTCCCTCTTGTTCTGCTTCGCGATGCATCGAGTGAATCAGATCAGTGCCCGCGAGACGCAGATGATAGATGCCCGTATCCCATGCTGCCTGCGCAAGTTCGATCTTCACATCAAGGCCGATCTCATCGGGAACATAACGCTCACTGTCGAGCAATACCGCTAAAGAGAAATATTTAAGTGTTCCTTCGCGCACTCTTGATAGGAGTTGTTCAAGGATAGGCAGTTTCTTCCGCGGGCGCTTCGAAAAGGTATAACTGTTCCGGATCGCCGCGAGGATCGCAGTGCAGAAGAAAGGTGGATCTTGGTATTGAAGTCCGCTTCCATACTGTCTTACGACCTCTTCATCTGCCAAACTGGCACGAAAGCCGGCCCGTTTCACCGCGGCACGCGCAGCATCGAAGATGTGCGCCTCGCTTTGGTCGAACATCCTCAGAGACCTCTCTTGGAGAACCGGCTCATCCAGATTTTCTGCAATCACTTCGCAGAGCAGCCTTCCATACTTCGTCCATGACCTCTTGTGGGACTCCGAAATGCTCGCAAACCTGGTTTTGCCATTGTCATCCTGGAAGGTCTGACACTCGAACGTGATCTGGTTCTCAGCTTTGGAGGCATTATCCAACAAGGCGTAGCAGTGATTCCTCACAAGATGCTGCGCGGTCTGACCGCACTGACCACGAAATGCAGCACTTAGGACGGCTCCGTTCTCTGCACAATTCAAGAGCTGATCGATCTCTGTTGGATCGGTATGCTGAGGCAGTATGAGTTCGAGGAGGCTCCAGTTCCTGGGCCTTTTCATCTCCCGAACCAAGTCGGGGACGGACGACCAGGAATATGCCAAATAATCGGCTCTGAAGTAATCAAACAGAAGTTCGTGCTCGAATGAAACATATTCATCGCTGACCTGGAGGAGGCGGCAGGAAAGAAGCTCATCGATTATGGTCAGAGATACTTCCTGATCGGTAAAAAAGAGCACTGCTTGGCGCTCGAATTCGTCTCGCCCGACTGTCATTGTTAGCGAATCGCCCATGGTGCCAGCGATCCTCCGAAGAAAGGAAGATGTCACAACCACATGACTCTTGTGAGAGCCACGAACATAGCGGCCGTACAACTCCCATCGAGACGCGGGATTCTCTCCTCTGGAATGACATTTACCGGCAATTTCAAGGTCATATGCATTCGAAAATGCTTCGCAGAAATGACCGATCTGCTCGGTGGGGGTGACGCCGGCGTAATAGGCGAAGATTTCGCGCTTGTTAGCCCCCTCCGGCAATGGGATCATCACACGCTCTGAATAAAGTTCTGCCGGAAGGTCAACCTCAAGCTGACTGGCTGACAGAATTCTTGCCTGATGCTGCAAGACGAATGCCTGAACGCCTCTTAGGAACTCTGCCAGATGCTGCGCGGGACATTCATTGAGGGCATCAATAAAGAGAACGGTTGAATGACCGGTCAGCGCGATAGAGTCGAGTAGCTCGGACAGTTTTCCCTTCAGAAACGGGGCTGCACATTGCTGCAGGAGCGGCCAGACCGGACCACCTCTGTAGCTCTTCGGGTAGACAACGATTGGCACTTCGCTCGAGTTCTGTGACAGTTCGACCATGAGATGCCGGAGATGAAAGGACTTGGCACTCCCGCTCGCCCCGACAAGAAGTTGGTTCTGCGGTCGCCGAAGGCGACTGATCAAGGCTGCACCGTGACTCGCATCGGTTGATCCAGGCAGAAGAGGCGGCAGATTGTGGCCCATAAATTCCTTGAACCGTCCGCGATAGTCCGAAAGTAAGGACTCACTCCTACCGACCCGCGAGTCTGTTGCTTCTTCCAAGGTTGCCGATTTCAGATGGAGACAGTTACCGGCGAAATCCCGCCAGTGTGACTTATTCCACGAACAGGACTTAGTCTCGACCTTTACCGCCTGCACAACGTCGCTATATGGTTGAACCTTGACTTTGAAATCGCCCGTTGTCACCTGTGAGCGCAGGTCAATTTGTGGATGGATACAGACAAAGGCATCAAACTCTGAGTAAAAGGTGCGTGCAAGCGGCTTCGGAATGCTTGCGCCGTTCGCTTGAAACTCAGCCATCTTGTCGCTTAGCGCGAATTTCTGAGCGAGTGCCTGTTGCCAAGGATTCCCGCCTGAGTATGGCTTTTTCTGTTGCGCACAATCCTCCAGCAGCCAATCACCGTTGATATCCCCAAAGACGGGCCCACGAAAGCATTTCAACTCAATGATTGCGGCGTAGCGTTCGGTCACGACCAGGAAGTCAATTTGGCGATGGTTGACCTCAAAGTTGGCCATCAGCAACGCGTCGGTGTTCGTGAGGTCTTGGTAAAGCTGCCTCAGTACCAGAGCTTCTGCCCTGACCATGGGCGCACCGATCATGATTTCTATTGGCATCAAGAACCAGGCTTTTCAAACAGAATTATTGCAGACTGAAGAATTGCCTCTTTGCCTTTTAGAAGCACCAAGGCATAAGCCGTTATATCTCCACAGCCATTCGCAACTGCACTTCACGCGGGTTCGCGCGTGCCATCACCATTCGCATGAACGAAGCGAAGATAGCCATGTTGATTTCACAGTAGTTTTATCACGATACATTAGCCCAGAGGGAAAGCCGTCTATTAAGTTGTCCGAACGCCGCGACGGCAGAAACGAAACCAACCTCAAACTGAAATCTTTTTAGAAGCGCATCTGTTGGAATGTAAGAAAAAGTCTAAATCGTTCGTTCAGTCGCTTCCCACTAACTCGACTCGGTAGCTACAATTTGAGTTTCGCCGCGGGAGGCGCTTGCATGATCAGTAAGGCTTCGCTCATCTCGTTTCGCAGCCTCGATCTTGCCTGGTCTCGCATCACCACGGCTATGAACCTCCAACACAAGCGAATGTTTCGCCACCTCTACCGCGCATACGAGCCGGGGCGAAAGGCGAACCTCCAACTGCTACATGAGAAGCTCAAGGGCGGATGGAAGCCAACGAGCCCCATTCGCTTGTACCTGCCAAAAGCGTCTGGGCTACTTCGCCCACTGACATTACTCGCGCTGGACGATCAAATCGTCCTTCAGGCAATCGCTAACCAAGTGGCAAAGCAGATGTTTACGCGCCGGCGAGCCGTTGAAAACAGGCTGGTCTTCAGCTCGTGTCTGAATTCGAAGCCAGACTCGATTTTCTTCCTACAGGACTGGCGACGGACCTATCACGATTTCAAGTTGCGGCTCGCAACGCATTTAGTCCGCGGTAATCACTGGATCGCACACTTTGATCTGGCTGCCTTCTACGAAACGATTTCCCACAGGGCACTGCAGAACGTAGTTTCACCGTCCGGAGGTAGTAACGAAGCCTGGGAGATGATTCGGAAATGCCTCTGCGTCTGGACTTCTGATACCAAGGGTATTCCCGTCGATCACGGCATACCGCAAGGGCCCATAGCTTCAGATTTCCTCGCGGAGATTTTTCTCCTGCCGGTGGATGAGGCGATGGACAAGGCTGGTATCCCTTACATCCGCTACGTCGACGATATCCGTGTTCTGGGGAAGACTGAGAATGAGGTTCGGCACGCTGCCGTTGTCCTGGAAATGGAATGCCGGCGTTGGAGCCTGATCCCGCAGGGGTCAAAGTTCAAGGTGTCCTTTGCCAAAGACGTCACGGAAGCTTTGGGCACACTCCCGAGTATTGCGGAGTCGACAGGTCGTGACGCGGATGAAACTGACATGGACGAGAACGCGGCGCTTGAAATCTTCGGCGACGCGGTCGGAGGACGACCACTGCGCGTGTTCGACAAGAGCCGGCTTCGATTCGTGCTTTACCGCAGCGGCCCATCGCGCACGATCTTGAATAAGTCCCTGAAGCTTTTGCCAGCGCACCCCGAGCACATCGACGCATTTGCGGCATTTTTCCAGAACTACTCGAAATCACGGAAGATCGTCCGGAACGTCACAGCCCTGCTCAAGAAGGGGGTGCTGTACGACTACGTTCAAGGAGAACTTTGGCTGATCGCATCGCGCCAAGCTAGGCCCGCAGAGCTTCAGGTTCTGCTGCCAATTGCAGTCGCTCAAGCAAAGTGTGGTCATCTTTCATTCTCAATGCAGCGGGCATTATGCATTTTCTTTCTGTCATGCCGGAAAGTTGGGATTTATTCCAGTTTCCGTGCCCTCAAGCGGGTAAAGTCCAAGAGCCCCTATATTCAGTCGCTGCTGATCCCATATCTATTGAACGAGGATTACCACAAGGGCGGCATCGCGGCTGAGCTTTGCCAGCGACCTCTGCCGGCACCAGGTATGACTCTGGCGGAAGAGATTGTGGATCGGGGACTGTCACCAAAGCAGATGGGGATAGCTACCTATCGCCTATCGGCGGAGGTCAAGAACGTTTTCCAGGGACTGGGCCTAATCAGTGCTGGATCAAAACCACACTTCGATCAGATCGGCGATATACTCCGCACGTCCTATAAGCTGCGCCCCTGGCGCGGTTGGAGGGCTCTACTCGGCCCGAATTATCAGCACGCTCTCCAGCTTTTGCTGACTGCAGAGAACAAGTTCTACTCAGATCGCTCGGGCTGGCTCGCATCGCAGAATTCCTTCAACGATGCGGTCTTCGGTGCATTTCAGGATGTCCTGAATACCGACGGCTTGCCTGGCGCCATGCCGCGCAAAGGAAAAACCGGTAAGTGGATATCGTTCGGGGTGATGTTGGAAGCGACCTCACCGTTCGCACAGCAGTTCCCGGCGATCGCAACGGCGCTGCGATCGACGAACGACAGACGAAACAGCATACCCGACAGCCACCCGTTCGAATTCAAAACTGGCCAGAAGACGAAGCACCTCAAAGTCAGGGAGCGCGACAATATCAAGCTCGACCTCAATGGCGTCTATCGCGGCATTATGGATTTCCTGGACGCTCTTCCTTGAAGTATCGGCTCTACGAACGAGCAAATACTAGAAGAGGCTGGATATCATTCCTGTCAGCGGCACGAAGAGCCTCTATATAGGTGCGGCGAAAATCACCTGCCCGCGCGATATCTGACCCACCCCATGTGAATACTGGCCTGCCGAGTCTCCGCACGATAACATCGGCCATAAGCCGAGCGTGACGTCCATTTCCATTCGCAAAAGGATGAATCCAGACTAGACGATGATGAAACCGCACTGCGAGTTCGTCCGGCTCGAAGGTTTGATGTTCGACCCAATAGCGAGCATCGCCCAATAGACCCGCCAGCGCCTCGCGGATCTGATAATGAGGGATACCGATGTTCTTTTCCGTGCTCCTATAGGTCCCAGCCCACTTCCACGTCTGGTCGAACATACGGAGGTGCAACTCTCGCACGTAGGCTTCCACAAACGGGTCCTGCCGATTCAGATTCCTCGGCTCAAGCGCCCAGGTGTAGGCCTCGAGGATATTCTGGCGCTCCCACTCATTCAGTTCTTCCTTCGTGGAGAGATCGGGGATGAGATCATCCTGCTCTTCGGGAGAGAGCGGAGTATTCCCGTCCCCGGTCGTGAAGAGGGTCATCGGGAGCCGCGCTTTCTGAGTCGGCGTACCTCCGCTTCGACCGCTTCATCTATCCGGCCAGCGGCCTGATTCTCCAGCGCCATCGAATGCTCAACTCCGAGCACATGCTTCCTAGCCTCCGCCAGCGCATGCTTTTCCATCAACTCCTGCATACTCGCTGCCCGCGGAACGAGAGCATAGACCAGATCGCAATCAAGCGCATTGGCTGCGGCGCGAAGACTCTTCAAAGTGATGCGGTCCTCCGCCTCCCCTTTTTCGAGCTGCAAAGGGAGCTGCCGGCTCGTTCCCAGTCGGCGTGCAAGTTCTCCGGAGGAGACGCCAAGGGCCTGCCGGATTGTGCGAATCCAGCCTTTTGACGGACGCGGCACTTCCCGCGCTGCCTGGAATGGAGTCAGGCTGCGGTCCAGTTGCTTGAGTCGGAGATTCTTAAATTCGTCGCGCATAGATGTCTTTCTGACAAGATAAATATAGTCAAGTCTACCCAATATGACAAGTTATATATTGCCATATGAATCACAAATGACAATATATAACTTGTCTAATCTGGATTCAGTATAGATAAGGAACCTCATCACACAGATTCACTGCCAGTGGCAAGGCAACGACAATTGAAGGCAGAGCCTGAAGGTCGTCTTCGGGTTTTCTAGGGCTTTAGCCGAGATTCTCATGTCGCTGTCCTCAGCGTTAGCCCTGTAATTGAAATGCTGGAGGGTGTGTAACGGTGATGGTGACCAGGGCCGGAATCGAATGCCCTTACGCCTTCGGAAGTGTGTAACGGTGGTGGTGGCCAGTGAGGGCATCGAACCGTCGATACCGGTTTTTTGCGACAAGATTCGCAAAGGCTTGAATGCGACCAAGCGAGACGTAGAACCTTGGTCCCGTTCAGGTCTCAAAACCGGACTTCCGTTCGTTCCTCTGGAGAAAATGGGTGTTCAGACCCCCATAACTCCGCTCAACGTGATTCTCTGACTTCAGCAGGATCTGTGATTTCGCGGCCAAATGCGGTGATTTCGGGATGCAAAAGTTCCGAGGCGGGGAGAGATAGACTCGCTGGCGGAGAGAGGGGGATTCTCTACTTAATTGATTGTAAAGGGCTATAGTCCATTGTACGATTCTTTGTACAGCGAAAACGTGGACGTTTTGAACGCTGGCAAGGGGAATCGAGATGACATCTGCAACGGTACGACTTTACTGGATGGCGAAGGATGATAACGGGAAATGGTTGCGGCATGCATGCGAAGTAAAGCCAGTGAACCACGTTTACACGGTCTGCGGTCCCGATAAGCAGCCATTTGAAAAGGGACTCGGCAAGCAACTGCCGAAGGGATATTTCCAGCTTCGCACTTATGAGAACGGGAAGACGGTATGGGTCACACTCAAAGACGGTCGCCGTCAACAGGTCACTCACCCTGTATTAGCGTTGCATGCGTTTAACAAAGCGTCGGACACTGCATTCAAAGCTGTGCGTGTCGCGACACGGCAAGCCGTTGTCGAGAAGACCGACGAACTGTACAAACTGGATTCTGCCATCGAAGCGTACAAAGACCATCTGACCGGGAAGTTCGATGAAGCTGCGACTCAGGCGCGGCTCGTTCTCAAGGAATTCTTCGTCGTCTGCTCACGTGCGGGTGTGGTCAAGACGCACGACATCAGAGCCGAACATATCAACGCGTACATGACGAGTCTCGAAGGCAGCAACAGTGACCGCACACGTGCCAACAAACACGACCGCGTGATGATCTTTGCAAAGTGGGTGAACACGAAGGCAGGAGAGGACGCAGAGCGGTCGGGTCACGTGTTCAAGGGTGACCGTATCAACTTGGCGGCTCTCCGCAAACTGTCTCCCCGTCCGAAGTTTGACGCGCATGCCGAAGTCAAGACGTATTCGAAGGCGCAGATTGAAGCGCTGCTCAATGCGGCTGACGATTACATGACCGTTGTCCTCAACTTGGGATTGCGGCTCGGTCTCCGTGAGCAGGAGATTATGAACGCTGCGTGGTCGGATGTGAACTGGAAAGCGAAGACTCTTCGCGTCGAGAACAAGGAAGACTTCAAAACCAAGACCCGACAGGGCCGGACGATTCCTCTGGGACAGGTCATGTTCGATCTGCTCAAGGCATGGCGGGAAAAGACACCAGCGACGCGTCTAATCGTCGGCACGGCCAGCGACAAGCCAAACACTCACTTGCTGCGCGCCTTAAAGCGTATGGCGAAGAATGCAGGATTGAATTGCAAAGCGTGCAAAGGGTGTAAGTCTCCCACGCAGGAGTGTCGCAAGTTCGGTCTGCATACGCTGCGCCGTACCTACTGCACTGGACTCTTCCGCGGAAAGGCGCTCGACGACAAGTCGATTATGGTTTACATGGGTCATAAAGACTTGGCCACAACGCTCCGTTATAGGGACGCGCTGAAAGCTGCTGAAGAGAGAGCGCAGAATGCGGTAACAAATATCGACTTCGGCGACTGATCCCGTAAACGACAAAAAGACCCTGCCTCCGATGTCTTGGAAGCAGGGTTCGTCGATGCATTGCTGGGATCATTTTAGAACGCTGACAAGTCAGCTTGCTGACGAAAACGTGGACGTTCTGAATTGCGCTTGCAGGGTGCGAATGGTATCCAGAGGTCACCCGAGGCGCTCCGACGCGTTCTAGGACGTCAGAGACCCTTGTAGAAGGGGATTCAGGCCGACAAAACGGCTGCGTTTAACCCCGCTCGCATCTTTGCCAAGTGTTCAGGAGAGATGACCTTCTTGGGTCTGCAACCAGCCACCTTGACGGCCAGTGCCGCGAGTTCTCCATTCTTGGGGTCAAACAGCAGGGCTCCTTCGCTGTCGCCGTTCTGGTGCACGGTCATGCCAGCTGCTTCACATCTGCGTCTATGATTGCCCCATGTCTTCGGCTTCCATGCGTTCTTGGCGGGTTGGTAGATGACGCCAAACTTACCGGCGCTGTGCTCGTATATCTGTCCGTTTCTGCCGGAGATGATGGTTGTTTCGTCTGCGTCCTTTGAGGTGCGAAGACGGTAGGATTCTGCAAATTTCTTAATGTTCAAAAGGTCTCCTTTCGGTTCTGGTTCCGTAAATGAAAAGGGCCACCCGAAGGTGACCCCGCTGTCGTTTCTGAATGTGATCTATCAGCCAAGCAAGATCGCGAAAACAGCACAAGTCGCCAGAGCAGTGCTAGCGACGGTGAATGACGGCGAGCAAGTCACGTTGACCGTGACGCTAACCGTGCTCAAGTCTGTTCCGCTCGGTACGTCTGCGCTATAGGCCGTAATCTGCGATTGCGTGTCCGTGATGGTCGCAAGCGTCGTGACCGTGCCCGCGATGCTTGCTGAAATTGTTACGGTGAACGCGCTGTCTACCGGAACTGGCTTCGTGCATTGGACATTTATGAAGAGCGTCATGTCGACGCTTGTCGTGATGTTCCGGAAACCTGACCAAACACAATTGCCGAATGTACTCGTGCTTGCCGTGATGATAGCCGGATGACCGCTTGAAACACTGGTTGCGCTCGCCGAGACTGTGGCAGGAGTGATTGTGTTTGAGACCGCTGTGGTTGGAAAGTAGGACGGAGTTCCCATTTATTTGATTTCCTTCCTCGGTGTCGGTGTCTTTGGTATCCAGCGTCCCGTTAGTTTTAGCCGTCTGATATACCGATCTCGACGTTTCTGTGACTTTGTTCTCTTGGGCTTTGCATCACTTTTCTCATTTTTGACAGAAGTGTTTTGACGCAGAGCCATGCAAAGCAAACAAAACTTGTGCATACAAAAGTTCATGCTGCTGCTGCCTCGCGCGGGAAATTCAAGTGGGCGAACTCGCCGTGTAGCCCGATAGCGGCAGCGTCGTACAGTTTGGCAGCTTGTATCGGGCAATCTCGGAGACCGAGGTGTTTCACCTTGCCATTTACTCTGATCTGCACTTGATACTTTCCCGCATTCTTGTGCCAAGACACGCCTTTAAAGCCTGACGTGTTGTTGCGGTGCTTTCGCTGATTCTGCGTGTTCTCCGCCTTAGTGCAGACCCGCAGTTCACCCTTTCGGCAATCAAGGTAGTCGTGGTTCTTGTGGTCAACTATCACTTTCGGGTCTGTCACGTTCATGAGGAATCTGTGCAGCAAGATCGTCGTTTGCTTACCGTCAGGCTTGCGAATCATGGTTTGGAAGTACACGTGTCCTTTCTTGTTCTTAAGCACACCCCAAGTGTGCTGACTAACGCGCTCGTAGTCCTCCTGATCAACTAGCGCGCGAAACGTCCCATGCTTGGGACTTACTACGGTGAGCACTGCTGCTCCTGTTTCGATATCAGTCGCGGTCATGCGGTCACCCGATTCCAAACCTCAACGTGTGAGGCGTTCGATAGCGAGCGAGGTTCGTGCGCGCGTTCAAAATGACAGAGACGCCTTTGGTAGGACGGGATACCATCGCTTACGCCATACGGCTGTCTGACAAATTTCGGCTTCGCGAACCTGCGATATAGGTGCTGCTTGAGGCTGTTGACCCTGTTGCTCAATCGTTGGTCACGTTCCTTCAAACGGCGACCGTGAAGCGCAAACGTCACGGCTTCGATGTGTTCGGTTTCGACATATGACATCTTGCTAACTTCGGATGCTGAGTGGTCATAGAGGAGCAGAGCACACTTGTCTGTGAAACAGGCAGGGCACAAAAGGTGCGGAGTGCCTGCAATCTCAAGTCCTGCATACGGGCTGGACTCCGTTAGGTGATCGCACAATTGCGGAAGTGTTTCGGCTGTCATAGTTTTTTGGTCCTCAAATAGAAAGAAAACAAGGGAAACCGAAGTCTCCCCTGTGTTCGTTGTGGTGATGGCTAGGTTTATGCGCTGGCGAGTTTCAACGCCTTAACGCTGTTGGTTACGTTCACGCTGCTCGTTCCCGCTACGCGAGCGAGTCCGATCAAGGCACTTTCGTTAACGTCAGCGAAGCGTTCACGGACGAACTTGAACGCGAGGTCAGAGGTCTGCGAAATCCATGACTCTTTGAACGAGCCATACAAAGCAGCGATTCCGTTCGCAGTTCCCACGTTAGCGAGCAGCGAGGACGGGTAGCAGTCCTTACCGGCAACCTGAAGAACGCCAGCGTCAGAGTAGCCATATAAAGGGCGACCTGTGGAGTCTTCAGTTGCCTCAAGAGCGGAGTACAGACCACTGGACACGATAAAGCTAGCATCTGGATTCGTGCTGTATGCACGGTCGACGCTCGCCTTGAGCGCAGCCAGATTCGCATACGTCACGCCAGCGGCAAGAGACGCAGTGGTGACCGCGACAGCAGCGGACGAGATGAGTCCACCCGTGGTCGAGTTTGGCAACGCGTTCGCCTGTCCATCTTGCGCGATCAGGATTGCAGACTCCAAAGAGCGCGCGTAGCGGACTGCGAAAATCTCCTTGAGAAAAGAGACCAAATCGAAAGCATCGCTGAGGAGTTCGTTGGAGAACTTCACGAACGCAGTAAGCGTGTCCGTCTCTGAAGGCGTGTTCAGCGTCGAAGACAGCGAGGGATCAAGCTGGCTGACCGTGGTCGATTCCGGCGTGTACACGAGTGAGTTGCTAGTGTCCTGCACGATTGGATTCTTGACCGGGCGGCCGTAATTGTCCGTCTTGATGTTCTTGACAAGCTGGCTGACAGGCGAGATTTGCTTCAGAGTCGCGGTCCATTCATCAGAGAACAACTGGGGGATCACAGCGCCAGAGTTCGATGAGATCACGTCCCTAGCCTCACCCGTTCTGAAGAAGTTTCTGTAAGCGCGGTTGAACTTCGCGCGCTCGTCTTTCTCAGACTTGATGATTGCAGCAGTCACGGCTGACGCGGTCTGCTGGACTACGGCGTCGGTCTGCTGCGTGCGGGCCTCGTTCTCTTCCTTCTGCGCAATGGCGATGAACGAAGGATTGGAAATGATGCTGCGAAGTGCCGAAATATCTTGCTCCGCCGTTTCGATAGATGCTTGGAGTGCCTTCGCTGCTGGCGTATTCTCTTTCCCCTCAAGGGTGAGCGTACTGAGCGAGCGGAGCGACTTATTTTTGTCCTCGGTAATTCTTGCGATGGCTGCTTCGGACTGGGCGATACGATTGTTAGACATTGTTTTCCTATAAGTGGGGTCGGCCCACTGATTGTTTTGGTTGTGTACTGCGCTGTGGTTGTAGAGCGCGCGCACGTAGACACACGAATGCGCTGACGCGTAAACATGGACGCGCCCAAGGGAGAGCTTGTTAAAAGGGGATCAGGCAGCTAGCGACTGAAGATGGGACAGAACATGCTTGGCGACGTAAATATCAAGATTGATCAGTTGTCCGACGAGTTTGAGAGAACGAATCAGATACTCGGGCGAGATTTTCGTCTCGCTTAGTGCATCTTGGATTTCCTTATAAAGCTGCGGTCCCATTAGTTCGACCCCGCCAATCTGAGAAGAAGTGCAGCGCGCTGGCGACGACTGCTACCAGACTTGTGACTACGGGTGCAGCGTGATTCGTGGTCTGCACACAGACTGCATTGCTCGCAATCCCGAATCTCGTTTAAGAGATCATCGCTGGCGTTTGGGTCGTAACAGTCGCCGTCCGGGTCTGTAGGGTCGCAGTCTGCATCGACATCGGTTGCACTGCCAGCGTCCCTCTTGAGCTTGGCGCGAATACCAGCGGGAACGTTTCGAAGTGACACTGTATTTTGGCTATAGGCAGCGTCACCGTTACCTAGAATCGAAATTTCGAATACGGTCGCAGCCGTAACGGTCCTGATCACTTCGCCGTTGGCTTCAGACCACGAATCGTCATCTGCCACGAAGCCGAACGAGACCGAGTCCGTTCCATCGAATCCGATGTCTCCTCTTTCGAGAAGCGTCTGAACATCTCTCCCCAAGGTGGTATTCGGAAGCGAAACTGAATAATAGAGACCATCAGCCCTGTCATCGATAGTCATGGTCCCCGAACGAACGGTTCCCAGAATCTGGGAGCTATCGTGTGACCATAGACACTTCATCGAGGGATCAATTGTGAGCGAACCGGGCTGGAACTTCTCACGGAAGCCCATATTCTTGCTGAGGGCGTTATAGGTGATACCTCGGCCAGACACTGTGCGTCCTGTGTCGGTTTTGCGGAGTGTGAGTGATGAAGAGAGAACGCGTCTCTCCTGCTTGTTAGTACTCATGTGGTGGTTTCCTTGTGTTGGTTTTTGGAGTGCTACTGGTACTCAATCAAAGCAACGATGTCTTTCGATACCTGCTCTGACGAGATTGCATATACTGTGCTGCTGTAATTGCGAGGGTTCGTTGCGATCTGCCCATCCGTCGACTGACAGGAGCAAAAGGCGTCAATGCATCCGTCTTCCATACTTGGCAGATGCTTCACCTTAGCCAGCGAGAACGGGTTCCTGTCTGGATTGATTGGCAGGTTAGTTATGGGAAGGTTAGAGTCAGGAGCGTTATGGATGTGCCCGTTGAAAGACTCGCGCCATGTGCGAATAGCTCGCGAGGATACGCCATCTTTGCGGGGTCTGTTCTGAGTGGGGTTCATGCGTACTCGACCGTCCCATTGTGCAAGTCGATACCTTCGGTGACACGGTGTGCTTCTTGCTCTGCACTGTAGTAAATGCGGCGTTGTTCGCGCGCTGCGTAGCTTTGAAGATACTCGTCACGTAGGCGTTTACGTTCGGCGTTCTCCGCTGCTAGCCTGTCTGCGTTATCGCGGCACCAGCGTGCGCGCTCAGTCGCGGCTTCGAGTGAGTCGTGTCGCGAATTATCGGCATCGGCAACGAAGCAGTCGCCAAAGGTGCCGAGATATCGGACACCACGATAAGGATTGTCACTGGGTTCAAAAAACGTAACGCGCTGTTTGTTGCTTCTGTGGTTCATTTCTGTAAGTCTCCTGTGAATTGAAAAGGAAGACGCGCATTCACCTGATGATTCGTGAATGCAGGACGGAGAAAAATCGGGAGCAAGATTTTTGGTTCCTGCTCCCAACCGTCAGCCGTGGGTGATGTTCAGGCTGGCGAAACTTGATTAGTAGGTCGGGGTCAACGCGGGCAGCGTTGATGTGTTCACGCGCTGGCGTTGTTCACGCCGGTCACGCTGGCCGAATGTCAAACCGCACGCATGAGCGCACGTTGTAAGCTGACGTGTGTCGTTGGGATCGAAGTTGATGTACTTCCTAATAGAACCGAACCGTCTAAACGTGAACCTTTGATTGCGTGAGTCGTACATCACGGCTCCGCGACTGCCCTTGATGCATTTCGATGGTGATCGGCTGTCCTCGAATACCGTGTCGAAAGTCACAGCGGTTGTGAAGCATTCAGCGAGTTGTTCAAGATTTGATATGGTCATTTACTTCTACTTCCTGCCTCTCGCTAATCTCGCTAACACACGCTCCGCAGACGCACGGAAGACCTGAGTAAAGCGGTCTGCTGTTCGGCCCTTGACCGCGTCAAAGGTGCGACGCAAAAACGGGTTCCCCGCGAATCCTTTGAAACCGAGTTCGATAAACAGCCCGTAGATACCGGGGTTCGTCGTCTTGTGTTTTCCAACGGGACCGCCGTCCAACGTGGGACCGATCTTTACGTATCCTTTGCCCTTCGACGGACTGACGCGCACCGCGTGACCGATAGAGTCGCGTAGTGCGCCGGGTCTCGCACGCTTGTCCAGCTTTGCCCCGTTGCCGGGGTGCACGGGTGCTTGGGTCTTTGCTTCGTCCTCGAAATCTTGCCCGACTGCGTTTAAGGCGTCGCGCATCGGCTTGGCGGCCAGCAGGGGCGCGATCTGTTGCAACTGCTTCTTGAGGTCGTCGATTCCTGTGATCTTTACGGTAAACATGGGTTCTCCTGTCATCTTTGAGTTCAAATAAAAAAAGGCCGCCAAATGGCAGCCCTGTGTGTGCTAATGGTATGGCGTTTGCGCCAAACCTTTTTTTGTGCTCGGGAACCGCTTGTGTCATTTTTGTCCAAAGCGGTTCGGGAATTGCTTTTGATACTTTTATCTAAAGCACTTTTTGCCGGTGCTCACTAGTTGTGGCGATTTCGCCCACACTAGTAAGCGGTTGCCGGTTTTGTCATTTTTGACAGAACCGGGGCTTCGGAGTGCTTGTGTCATTTTTGTCCAAAGCACTTTTGTCGGGTGATCTCCCGTTTTGATACTTTTATCTAAACGGCGTTTTCGCCACAGGCTTTGGTGCTCGGGAGTGCTTGTGGCGTTTTCGCCTGAAGCGTTCTGCCGGTTCCCCTAGTTGTCTCTTACCCGGCCTCGGTGATCTCCCGTTTGGTCATTTTTGTCCGAACGGGGAGTGCTTTTCTCATTTTTGGGAAAAGCACTTTTTGCCGGTGATCTCCCGAGGTTTGCCGATGATAGGGAACCGGTTCCCTATCATGCCTCCTACCCGATTTCATCAAACCTCGATGACGTTGCCGAATTTGATAACCGGTTAGAACTCGATGACTGCGGCGGCGGGCGCGACGGGTCTTTTGATCCCGAGTCGCTTCTCTGCCTTCATCATTTCTCGGGCCGCCGCTGCCCCGAAGGCTTTAGTGAGCAGGCGAAGGTTTTCAGCAGCGGTCAGTGTTTTTGCGGGTGTCACGCTGCCGTCTCTTTCTTCGGCGTCGGCATGTATGCCTTCTGGCCGATTAGCTCGGTGATCAGGGCTTGCATGCAGGATGCACACGGGCCTTCCTGCTCGTTGTGTCCGCACTGAGAGAACGATAGCTGCTCGGCTGCTGCCTTCACTCTCTGGCCTTCTTTGTTAATCATCCGCATCAGACGGCCAGTTCCGCATGCGAGACAAAACACCATTTGATTGCCGGTCAAAGTTGGTAGCTGCATCATCGGGAGTGATGGGTCTTCATGAAGATGCCAGCAGGCTTTCGAAAAGGTCCTACGCATTTGCTATTTCCTCCGTTATCGTCGTTTCGATTTGTGTCTGTGCTGTCTGTGCTGTCTGTGCTTCGTACCATTCCCGCCACTCTTGTCTAAGTGCAGGTAAACGAGTCTTGATCTCGCGCAGACTGTCACGTGCCGACTTCTTAAAGGACGAATGACATACGGCGTAGTTGGCAAACATATAGGCCATCTTGTATTTGCCGTCAGGTCCGTTCTTGCTTTCTAACGCGTCAAGAATCTGTTGCGCGGCGTGCTCGTTTACCTTGGTCCATGTTCTCGGGCGTTTCTTGGTAACCCCGACTTTCGGCAACAAGACAGCGTGATACTCGGCCGCCAGTTTCTCTGCGTAGGGTGACGGTTTGGAATGTGGCGTCGTTCCGTCCGGCAATGCCTCGATGTTAAGAACAAGCAGCGAAGCGCGCTTAAAGTTCTCTCTGCGTTTCTGCTCCTTGTCGTACGCGTAACGGTCGGAACGGGTAATCCAGCCGAGAGATTGCAGCCGTTTGATTGATTCACCTACCGTTTTTCGGTTGCAATGGAGACGGGTCGCGATTGTGTCCCAACTATCAATGACCTCTCTTTCCTCAGCATGCCGGGATAAGAGGTAAGTGACAATCAGAAGGTCAATGGGTTTGAGGTCCGCGGGTTTGTGGTCGTTAAGCAGTAAATTCCTGATCTGCTTGTCTAGCATTAAATTGTCCTTTCGAAGATGCCCCAGATAGCAGGGACTTTGTTGAGGAGCGAAAACGTTCACGCTCGGGGGATGGAGACTGGGACGCGCGGGGGCGCGAAAGAGAGTGTGTCTCTTAGAGACTTATTTCTGCCTTCTGTGTTTTTGGGTTTGTTTTTTGGGGCGGGTCAATTTAGAAAATGTTAAAGAACAAAAAGACGATCTCCATATTCTCGTTACTGTTCACTGTAAGAGAACGTGATCATCAGTTTTCCAACCAACGTTCTTAGACTCTTTAATATATTAGGTCCGTTTTAGGTACTACTGGGTAGTCCGTTTTTTGGACCACTGGGAAATGTCTAGTAGTCCGTTTTTTGGACCATTGGCGCGCGATCCTGCATAATGTCTCTCGACGTGGCAGGACAGCCGCACTCCCCGTCCGTTCGCCCTGAGACAATGGAACCCCGGCAATGCACCACACTCGGGACACGCTACCGCTCGGGCTTGCTGACGAGATGACCGCATCACGCTGCTACGCTGCTCTGAAATCTTTTGATTTCGGCTTCCGTGATCAGACGACGGCGACCAATCTCCAGTGGCTTGATAACTTCAGACTCAATGGCAGCAAGCAAAAACTTGCGGGTGACTCCTAGGCGCACGGCTGCGTCCTTCAGGGTAAAAATGTTCTTGGGCATGGTGATCTCCTTTTGCGCCGGGTTGCGGACGCGGTTGATGAGTTGAAATGAAAAAGGCCAGCGCGAAGGCTGACCCTGTGGATATGCTTCTAGATAACGCTACGTTGACTTATAGCGCGTCGACGGGCATCGGTTGAGAGGTAAGACGTTTGAGGCAGGAGCGACGCGTCAGAGAGGTTCGAGTACAGCGAAGATGTTTACGCTGGTAACGGGAGAAGGGGATCGAATTATTTTCCCCCTCATAATCATAGTGTCGAAAAACTGACCGATTCGTGACACACGGTCGGATTATTTACTTTCCTACTCTCATAGACGGAATTGCTATACCCAATAGGCCCGAGAAGGTCTGAGTTATTTTCCTCTCCCAACTCATAGACCCTGAAAACTGATCGATTCGTGACGCGCGGTCAGAATTATTTACCCCTCTATACTCATAGACGAAGTAAAACGACCCAAATCCGCGAGGTGGTCGGAATTATTTCCCTCTCTATACTCATAGACGGTTTTCGGAAACCCAAAAGTCGTAAGAGTCGGAATTATTTTCAAAAATCTTTTCCGAGCGTAAACGTGGACGTTCATGCCGACTCGATTTGCGGCGTCGGTATATCGGAACCATATCGACACGTCACCTTGGTGCCAGTGAACGCGCTACAGGGCGATTCTGCCTCATCCTGCCCTATCCTGTACCTGTCCGGGCACCCGGACACGTTCGGTACACCCTGATGCAGAATTCGTCAAGACTTCCGTACGATTTCGCTTTACATTCATGAACAAGTCTGTTACGGTAATTCTTAAGCAGCCTCTCTCCGAGTCGCTTGAGTGTGAATCGACAGACGGGCAATTCCTTTATCATCAGTGAGTTGCCCGTTATCTACAAAAACACATATTCACTATACTGTTTTTGGTATTGGATTTCGTTAAAACGCGGGGATGCGTTGGGAACGGGCCACATGGTCCTCTTGGCCTTGACATCGGCATCTTTTGACCCCCCTATTCCCATGTTCTCAATGACTTACAAGCACACGATATTTGGGTCCCAAGGTTCTCTCAACGCTTATTTGTAACTGTTACCGTGACAACTTGAGGAAGTGTCGTCGACAATATATGGTTTTCTGTATATTGATGCCAGAACCGTGCCGCCGCATCATCCGTCGGCGGGGTCGCCGACGCATCCGAATCTCGGGTGCAGGTAAGCTGGCGGCTGGCCGCTAAGGTTGTCAGTGTACGGCCACCTGTGGTGCCAGCACCACACGTCCAAAACCGGGAGCCTTATCCGATGTCGCATGAATCCAGATAGGTTCGGCGGTGCCGCCGAACCTTGTCCAGTGTGCGGATGCGCGTCGCCAGCGACGGGGAAAACCCAAGAAACTGGACATACTCTTCCTGTTGCCGGTAAAACCGCGATATGTCATCGAAAATGTCATCGAAACTCGAATGGACCTTTGAGCGGTCGACGGCGGATGACTTGCACACGGTTTTCAGGGAACACCATTACATGGGCCGAGAGCATGCGTTCCGATTCATGCAGGATCACTGCTATGCCGCTGTTCACAAGGGCGAGCAGATAGCGTTTGTGGGAACGAGCAGCAATATGCGTGTCGGTCAACGGCTGCTCTGGCTCGTAGTACTGCCGAAGTGGGATGGATACGGGATCGGCCTCAAGATGGCGCGGTTGACCGCATCTCTTGTGCTACAGGCAGGAGCTACCCGCGTGTCCTTTATCACCGAGAAACAAAGTCTCGCTGCACTACTGGCCGCTAACGGATGGATTCGGGATCGTAAGCCATGTCCTCCGTCTCCGAATGCAGGCGAGTCAGAAGCAACGCGAATTGCCAGAATGCAGAAGCTACAATATCGCTTTTATCTGACATCTGCTTCGGAACCCGCACACATCGGTATGCAGGTCACCAGTTATCACGGGATCATATACGGGGATTCTTGCGTCAAGGATGGCGATGTCATCGAAAGTCGCCGACGTGGCAGACCGCGCAAGCATGACAATGATCAGGTCCGATGGAGACTTGCTAAACGTGCCCAGAGGGAACGGGAACGAGGAGACAAAAGTCTCATGATTCGTGAGACTCGCCCTATCGGAGACAAACAAATATTAGCACGGAGCAAAAGATAATAGCTTCCATCTTTTTTCAACTTCGCCCACTATACCTCTCATCCACGGCACATCAGCCGTTAGAAAGAGAGCAAAACAACCATGAGCAGAAATACACGATCCGCAAAGTCAACCGCAGAGATTACAACCTACACACCGACCGCAGAGACCAAGCGCCAGACAGCGGTCATCGAAGAGGCAACCGTTATCCTGAACCGGGCATTCGCGTCTGATCCGAAGGACAACAGTCAGCAAGCTAACATTGGCCGTTCACATCTCAATTGCTTCGCGCTCAACCTCGACTCACAAGTCCGTGACAACCTCGAACCGCAATACGATGAGGCAATCGTCGAGATGACGCGCTGGCTCGAAGGTGATGAGGCAGCCGAGGGAGAGAAACAAGGGCAGGTTGAGGAATTAGCGTTGCAGGACACAAAATTTTAGGATTCGGGCTCTCTCCAAGTGACCGCTTCGGACATCTCGGACGCAAGCATCAGCCATCTTAGTTTGCAGAATAAGGCAGGTTTCACCTCTGTTCAGGGGCGCGCGGGCATGCGCCCCTTTTTTAGGCGCGTTCTCTCCAAAGTGACCGAGTAAACGGGCGCGCTCATGCGAAAACGTGGGCGCGTTATTCTATAATGCCCAAAATGAACGCTAAAGTGCTGGTTGTCGACGATGAACGCGTGATAGCCGATACACTGGTGCTCATCCTTAAACGTCAGGGGTTCGACGCGATTGCGGTCTACGATGGCAAGAGCGCTCTGCACGCTGCCGACGTCTTCCGACCTCACGCACTCATCACCGACGTCATAATGCCGGGGATGAATGGCATCGATGCTGCGATAGAAATCTCCGAACTCATTCCGTTGTGCCAAATCCTATTGCTGTCGGGACAGGCTGAAACTCATGACCTTATGAGTCGAGCGAGGAGCGCAGGATATGACTTCGAACTTTTCGCTAAACCTCTTCCGCCTACAGACATTCTCAAATGGCTGGAGAGATTGGGAGCATAATCAGGACCCACGCAAAAAGAAAACCCCTCAGCAATTTCGCCAAAGGGTTCGGAAAATAGGTTGGCTTTATCGTAGCATCCGGCACGCAATTGCAAGTGACCGATTGGACATCTCAGAGTGCTCTTTCAGCATCTAGCTTTGCAAGAGAGAAAAGTATCGTTCCTATTTGGGGGCGCAGCGAAGCGCCCCTCTTTTTTGCTATCCGATCCGGTTGTATTCGTTTTTCAACGTGTACGAGCCCGGCCCGAATCGACGACAGACCGTCTAACTTCGTGGTAGCGTTGGTGCCGAGTCAAATACGCTGGGGAAGGGGAACATCACCATGGCTATCCCGGAAACTCAAGTCTTGAAAGTGCCCGGGTCACTTGGATCAGATTCAAAGATTACGTCTATTACCGTATCAGACACACAAACAGTAACGTTTACAGGTCAGAACGGGAATTCGTTAGGAACCATTCAGGTTGCAGGAGGCGGAGGTACCTATTCTGCAAAATGCACTCCTGTGGGCGGTACCCCTTTCAACGTGAACTTTACGCTTTCCGACGTTAGCAACAATGGACTGACTGCGACCGGAACATATGACACCACTGCCTTCACATTCCAGCTTTCAGGAACCGGTGAGTTGTTAAGCGGCGCTTTCCCGAAATTGGTGGGCCCGGAGGCGGATTTCTTTCAAGGTTTGGGTCCTTTCAAGATCGATAAATGGCTTCCTACTCGACCTTCACCAACGATTCCGGAGCCCGAACCTATAACTCCAAAAACCGACGCAGAGTTGGCAATAGGCGGGACGGGCCTGCACGGAGGGCCTGGTCCTGTCGAAGAACCGGCATTCAACGGACGCTGTGCGGTGGCTGTTGCGGGGTTCATTATCGCCGCTCTGGCCACGGAGGGGCTCAGTGCATATTTCGGAGCAGCCGTGGTTACCGGTGAGTGTCACAATTGGAGTTTTAAATAGACAATTTCTAATCCCCCATCTGCAATGGGGACCTACCCGCAACGGGCCGTCCCCATCCTTTTGTCTACACGCTTACCACCGCCTGTCCCTCTGCTTCCAGAGAGCAGTTTGCGTGCTTGTTGTAGTCGGGATATCTCGGCGTCAATTGCAGTGATCAATTTGGATGTGTTCATAGGTGTTCCGTTATTGCATGAGGCCGTGAGACTTCAAATACGAAAGAACCAGCTGAGGGATAACCGCCTTACCAACGTCCCATGTCTTCTCTGAAACCTGTTTAAGAAGTTGCAACACTTTGGTTTCATTTCCCTCTTTCGCTGCCTTTTCTGCGCCTGCTATGTATCCCACTGACTCATCAATGTCAACAGAATCGCCTAGGCCCTTAAAAGCTGCCCTAGTCTCAGCCAATGCTGATTGAAGATTGGTGAGTTCATTAATAGTCACTTGCTGAGCGCGCACGTCACCTGTTTGGCTGGCGTTCATCACACCACCATGCTGAGTGATGCTTTGATTGAAGTGGTAAGTGTCACCGGGTTTCTCTTTCGGCGCGGTCATAGCTGCCCTCATTTTCTCGTCTTCGACTCGCTCTCTTTCGATCATGACCCTAATTTGGGTCATGATGTTGAATCGTCTGCCGCTCAATGACGCAGCCAATTGCTGCCGCGCTGATAGCGGAATCGTGATGTTGTCTCCACCCTGCGCTGAAGACTTCATCGCGTGCCCGTATTGAACAACGAGAAGGTCTTCCACGGATTTGAGTAGGCAATCGCATCGTGCCCGCGTTAGCGGAACATCGTAGAGTCGGCACGTGTCGAAGGCGTCCTGCAAATAGCCGATGGCCAGATTGTTCAGAAACTCTTCCTTGCATTTCCAAATCCGCACTTCATGTGGACCTGATCGAATTATTCCCATTGCGGCGACTTGCCCGCGAAGTTCAGCCACCTTTGCGGTGTATTTCGCTTGCTCAGATTCGAGCCGAATGTTTCGCTGGTCGATGTAATGACGTCTTGTGCTTTCAGGTAGGCAGTTACGGATTTCGGTCATTGATGTTCGCATATGGCTCAGTAGCCGCGGACTCGGCGTTGAGATGTCATCGCGTGCAAGCCTGACAGCGGCAATGATTGCAGCAGCGATCACAAGCGTCGAGAGAAAACGATCCTGTGTTCTGCGTTCGTCCTGCTCGCGTGCGATGGCTCGTCGCATCTCGCCCATGTGAACAAGGTAGGCGAATAAGAGGCGAATATCAAGGGCGAATTGTACGCCGTTGAACGGCTTGCACTCTACATATTTTATTGTAAGTGATTGATTATAAAGGTGCTGGCGGAGAGAGGGGGATTCGAACCCCCGATAGAGCTTTTGACCCTATAACGGTTTAGCAAACCGCCGCCTTCAGCCACTCGGCCATCTCTCCGGCTGTCTTCAGCAAGTATATAGGATGGAAGCCTTTTCCAGACCTTTGAATAGCCTCAACTTTGTGGATCGACGCACAATCATCCGCAGAATCTTTAGAAGATGCTCAGCGGCCCTTGTTTCCCGGCCTTGCATCTTAGCTTAGGAGGCCGCGCCGCGAACCCACGTAAGCCGCGCTCCGAGGCCGGGGTAAGCAAATCCAGACACACGAAGGTTCTCCGATGACAAGCAGCGATTGGAACGAAACAAGCGGCACCGTGGTCGCCTACTTCTCGAATGGCGAAGATGCTCAGAACGCAATCAACGAACTTGTGGATGAGGGATTTCCCGTCAGCGAAATCGGCGCCGCATTTCACGGCAGCGCAAACGCGTCCGCGGGCGCCACCGGGTCGCCGAGCCGCCCCGTTCACGACGAAGTCTCCACCATGGGATCCACCGCTTCCGGTGCAGGTGTTTCGGGCGCAGAATCCGACACCAGCGGAGTAACCCCGGCAGGCCTGTCGACCGGCTCCGGAACAGGCTTTTCCGGCGCAAGCCGTCCCGGCCCGATCCCCGGCTCGGAAATCCCCGGCAATCTTCCGCGTGAGGTTCCCAGCACGCTTCGTTCAGCCAGCACCGCGCCTCTTTCCGAGAGCACCGGAATGGGCGTAGCTCACACCCCCGCGACTGACGCCCCCGTGCACCACCAGCACCACTCTCACGAGCACGCATCGTGGTGGGACAAGCTGAAGCATCTGTTCTCGGGAGAATCCGGCGCCGATACTTCGGTCCGGCGCGCGCCGGTCTCCGACGCAAGCAGCAGAAAATTCGGCACCGGCGAAGGCGAACTCGGAATCACTCCGGGGCACGACTATCCATACTCCGGGTCGGCTTTCGAAAGCTCGTTCACAGGAATGGGAATCTCGCAGGAGCGCTCCCGTCGCTTCGCAACGGAAATTCGTCGCGGCGGCGCCATCGTCACCGTCAATGCCAGGGCGAATACTGTCCAGGCCGAAAGGATCCTGCAGCGCAACAACGGTAGGATTCGCTACGAGTCGGCCAGCATCGCGGACGAGGCATGGGAGACAGGGCCCGACGCCGCCCGCGTACAGGTATTCGGCCGCGTGCAGCGCGTTTATCCCGGCTACGTAGGCCCCGGTTCCGTAGGTTCGGACACGCCCTCGCGCCAAGCGTCCTAGCACACTAGGCATCAGGCCCCGTCGAAAGCGGCGGGGCCTTTTTCTGTTCGGCCACGATTTTTTCTGTAGACGTTCCCGAATCACGATAATCTAAAAAACTGGAGATTACTGAGGTCGAACGTCTAACAAAGTCCGCCACAAAAGCCGCGAAGTCGCCGCGCACTTTGCGCCTCCTGCCTCTCGCCGCTGCTACATACTTCATGGTCTCGGGCGGCCCGTACGGAATCGAAGATATATTCGGCGGTGCAGGCTACATCAAGGCTCTTGCCATCCTGCTCTTTCTTCCTTTTGTCTGGAGTTTCCCCACTGCCCTCATGATCGGCGAACTGGCCAGTGCCATCCCCGACGAAGGCGGCTTCTATGTCTGGGTGCGGCGCGCTCTCGGACCGTTCTGGGGATACCAGGAGGCGTGGCTCTCACTCACGGCCAGCATCTTCGACATGGCTATTTATCCCACGATCTTTGTGCTCTATCTGGGCAAGCTGTTTCCAGCATGGACGGCGGGATCGCGCGGCACCTTCTGGGAACTGGCACTCATCGCAATCTGTTGCCTGTGGAACCTGCGCGGAGCACCAGCAGTCGGTGACGGATCGATCGCCTTGTTCGTCATCCTGCTTGCGCCATTCGCCGTTCTGGTGGGCGCCGCAGTGTGGCACGGCTGGCATCTGCACACTAACACGGTTTGGACATCGGCAAAGACTGGCAGTGAAGGGCTCTCGACCGCGATCCTTGTCGCGCTATGGAACTACATGGGTTGGGACAACGCGTCGACAGTCGCCAAGGAAGTCGAGAACCCGCAGAAGAATTACCCCCGCGCCATGCTGCTGAGCGCCGTCGTCGTAGCCCTGAGCTACGTAATCCCGCTGGCAGCCATCGGTTTCGCCGGCGTGGCGATCGCCCAGTTCACTACCGGCTCCTGGACCGATGCGGCGACCGCGCTCGCCGGTCCGTGGCTCGGAATTGCCGTGGTCCTCGGCGGCACCATCACCGGCCTCGGCATGTTTAATGCGCTGATGATGAGCTACGCGCGGGTGCCGATGGTGATGGCTGAGGATGGCCTGCTTCCATCGTTCATGGCCCGCCGCAATCGCCACGGAGTGCCCTGGGTAGCGCTGCTGGTCTGTGCCAGTGCGTGGGCGCTGGCCCTCCAGTTCAGCTTCGAGCGCCTTATCTCCATCGACCTGATGCTCTATGGCGCGAGCCTGATTCTGGAGTTTGTCGCGCTCGTCGTGCTGCGTTTCCGCGAGCCGAATCTCACGCGGCCCTTCCGCGCTGGCAACCTCGCCATGGCCATCGCCATCGGGGTGATGCCCACGGCTCTCATTGTTTATGCGGCTTTTGCGGCGCGCGACGAGCGCATGGCCCACATGCCCGCCTTGCTCTTCGGGTTGATCATCGCTGTCGCCGGGCCCGTCTTCTACAAGGTTTCGCGAAGTGTCTGGTCGGGGCGACGGCTGCAGAAGGAACTGCAGCCGGCTTCATCCGGCGACTGACTTTTTCGCCGCCTTATTCTCCTTGAAATTGTTCGCCGACCACGCAACGCGGTCACGCGCGTAAGCCGCGTCATGCCAGCCGTGGACTTCCACTCGCTTGCCTTCAAGGTCTTTGTAAATCGAGAAGAAGTGCGTGATCTCCTTCAGCATGTGCGGATAGATCTCCGAATAGTTCCACACGTCCGTATATCGCGGATTATTCTTGCCGACGGCCAGCACCTTCTCATCGAGAACACCCTGGTCGAGCATCTCCATCAGGCCGATCGGCCGCACCTGCATCACGCAGCCTGGGAAGCTGGGCGCATCCACCAGCACCAGCACGTCGAGCGGATCGCCGTCGTCGCTCAGTGTCGACGGAATGAATCCATAGTCTCCCGGGTAGTGCACCGGCGAGTAGAGATTCCGATCCAGACGAAAGACGTGCAGTTGCTTGTCGTATTCATACTTGTTGATGCCCTCAAGCGGAATCTCGATGACGGCGTTTACAACTTCGGGCATCTTGTCGCCAATCGGCAACTCCAGATAATTGACCATGTGAATTCCAGTGTACGAAATTTGATGCGAAATTGGCGCAATACCAGCCAGTGGCACAGAAAGCTGCCTGCGCCGAATGGCGCGTAGCGCTGGACGCGAAGTCCTTTATAATCGGGCACGATGAAGGCTCATGTCTACGTAACCCTCAAGCAAACCGTCCTTGATCCCCAGGGACAGGCCATCCACAACGCACTCAAGAAGATGCAATATCAGGGGATTGAAGACATCCGCCAGGGCAAATATTTCGCGATTCAACTCGACAGCCAACTCGATGCCGCCGCAGCGCAGGCCGAGGTCGAGCGCATAGCTCGCGAAGTCCTCACCAATCCCGTCATCGAAGAGTTCACTTTTCACCTCGAAGAGTAGCGCCTTCCGGTGCTCTGTGCCCTGAGCTCTGCGCCCTGAGATAATCACTCCTATGTGTGGAATTGTCGGCTACGTCGGCAGCAAGCAGGTCGTCCCCCTCATCATCGAAGGTCTCCGCCGCCTTGAATACCGCGGCTACGATTCGGCCGGCATCGCCGTAGCCGGCAATGGAGCGGGACTCGAACTGCGCCGCGCTCCCGGCAAACTGCGCAATCTTGAAGAGGTCATTCGCGAACGCCCGCTTAGCGGAACCTACGGCGTAGGCCACACTCGCTGGGCCACGCACGGCCGTCCAACCGAAGAAAACGCTCACCCCCATCGCGACTGCACCGGACGCATCGTCGTCGTCCACAACGGCATCGTCGAGAATTACCTCGCCCTGAAGCACGAGCTTGCCCTCGAAGGTCACAAGTTCGTAACTGAGACAGATACCGAAATCATCGCCCACCTCATCGAGCAGGAGATCGCTTCCGCAGCCGACACTGGCAAGACCATGTCTCTCGAAGAAGCCGTCCGCCGCGCCGCGCGCCGCCTCACCGGCGCCTACGCCATCAGCGTTATCTCCGCCGACGAGCCCGACAAAATTGTTTCCGCCCGCAACGGGCCGCCCGTAGTCATCGGCATCGGAGAAGGCGAATACTTCGTTGCATCGGATGTCCCGGGAATCCTCCATCACACCCGTGACCTCTATTTCCTCGCCGATGGCGATGTCGCCGTGCTCACACCGTCCGGAGTCGAGCTCACCGACCTCGAAGGCAACCGCGTCGAGCGTCCATTACAGCGCATCCTTTGGGATCCGATACAAGCGGAGAAGGGCGGCTGCAAGCACTTCATGCTCAAGGAAATCTTCGAGCAGCCGCGCGCCATCCGCGACACCACCCTCGGACGCATTTCGCTCGATACCGGCAAAGTCTTCCTGAGCGAAATGAAAATCTCCGACGAAGAATTTCGCCGGGCGACGCGCATCAACATTGCTGCTTGCGGAACCAGCTGGCACGCCGCCACAGTAGGGAAATTCATGATCGAGCGCCTTGCTCGCCTGCCGGTCGAGGTCGACTACGCCAGCGAATACCGCTACCGCGACCCCATCGCCGATCCCGCCGCGCTCGGCCTGCTCATCACTCAGTCCGGCGAAACCGCCGATACCATCGCGGCGCAACGCGAGATGATCGCCAAGGGTTCCAAGACCATCGCCATCTGTAACGTAGTCGGTGCCATGATCGCGCGCGAAGCTCATGGAACCATCTACACTCACGCCGGCCCCGAGATTGGCGTCGCTTCTACAAAGGCCTTCACCGCTCAGCTGGTCGCGCTCTTCCTCTTTGCATTGCATCTGGCGCAGAAGCGCGAAACCGTCACCGACGACCAGAGCCGCGTCTTGGTGGAGTCGCTCAGCCTTTTACCCGGCAAAGTTGAAGAATCCCTGCGAATCGCCGACTCCGTCGGCGAGGAGATCGCAAAGCTCTACTCCAACGCCCGCGACTTTCTCTACCTCGGGCGCGGCATCCATTACCCTATTGCGCTTGAAGGCGCGCTCAAGCTCAAGGAGATTTCCTACATTCACGCTGAGGGCTACCCGGCTGGCGAGATGAAGCACGGCCCCAACGCCTTGATCGACGAGACACTCCCCGTCGTCGTGCTCGCCACGAAAGACGAGAGCAACCGCGATTCAGTCCTTCGCTACGAAAAGACGTTATCGAACATCCAGGAAGTCACCGCCCGATCGGGCAAAGTTATCGCCGTGGCCATCGAAGGCGATGATCACATCAAGCAGCTTGTCGATCACGTCCTCTATGTGCCCTCTGCTTCCGAGCTGCTCTTGCCCGTGCTCGACGTGATCCCGCTGCAGCTCCTCGCCTACCACATCGCAGTCCGCCGCGGCTGCGACGTCGATCAGCCGCGCAACCTGGCTAAGTCCGTAACGGTCGAATAACGTTAGCAGGCGCTAGTAAACATCTGTCTGGTAACGTCTCGCCTTCTTCATGTTCGCGAGATACTCCTGCGCTTCGTCCGGAGTACAGTTCTGTCCGTTGGCAATGGCGTCAAGGAGCGCAACTTCCACATCCTTCGCCATGCGATTCGCGTCGCCGCATACATAGACATGCGCCCCGCGCTCGAGCCAACGATGTAACTCGGCGTCATTCTCCCGCATGCGATCCTGCACGTAGATTTTGTGTGCCTGAT
>Ga0206998_1024_pt1 | contig 37966 bp, 26 predicted proteins | sample Alteio_BWMinCont_FD_153309 | JGI IMG/M metagenome (GOLD analysis project Ga0206998, IMG submission 153309) | Enriched cells from forest soil in Barre Woods Harvard Forest LTER site, Petersham, Massachusetts, United States -... | ecosystem: Environmental > Terrestrial > Soil > Temperate forest >... | reverse complement strand
GCGCGGCGGTGACGGCCCAGACGGTCCCATAGAAGTAGCGGCGTTCCCAGCCTTCACCTTGGGTGGAGCGGCGGACGCGCGGGAGGACGCCGAGGGCCCCGAGAACGAGGATCGCGATTAGGAGCGGGGTGTATCCGCGGGCGTAGATCTGCTTCATGTACCAGGTGCCGGTGGCAACGGCGACGGCGAGACCGGTGAGGTTGAGCAGAGCGAAATTGAGCAGGGCGTTCCAGGCGAAGGTGTAGCAGACCCGCCGGTAAAGCGGGTTGGGGCGGTCTTCAGTGAATCGGAGGATGTAGGGGGCGGGCTCGGCGCCGGGAAGTAGTCCGTAGAGGGCGGCGAGGCCGGTGAGCACGAGGACTGCTCCCAGCCAAATGAGATTGCCGACGCTGCCACCCTTCGCGAAGAGATCGAAGGTAAGCGGACCGGGCGCGAGGAAGAAGACCCAGATCCAGATGGGCCAGTGGGCGATGCGGTACCAGGGCTTGTTACGGGTGCGCATCCTGCGCGCGTCGGCGTATTCCACTTTCACGGAGTAAGGCATGGCGTACTTGCTATGTTACGGGCTTAATGCGCCGCCGCAGACGTAGCGATGGCTTCCCGGCTGACAGGCTCAAACTCCAGCTCGACCTGATCGGCAACTATGCGGACCTGCACGTCTTCGAGTGAGCGGACGATCCAGTCGGCAATGGCGAGGCTCTCGAGTGAATGCGAGAAGAGCGTGGCGAGCACCTTGCAGCCCGCGGCGTGGCCGGCTTTGGCTCCGGAGGCTGAGTCTTCGATGACCAGGCAATCTGCGGGGGCAAGGCCGAGGAGTTCAGCACCGCGGCGATAGGGCTCGGGGTCGGGCTTGCCCTTCGTGACCAGGTCGGCGGTGATCATGCGGGCGGGGACGGGGATGCCTCCATAAGCCATGCGGGCGCGGGCGAGGCGGTCGGTGGCGGAGGTCACGACGGTCCAGTGTTTTTGCGGCAGGGATCCGATGATGGGCTTAACGCCGTGGAGGATTTCGAGGCCATCGTTGTCCGCGACCTCCATGTCCTCGAGCCACTGGAGCTCCTGCTCGTCGTTGAGATCGGGACGGAGCAGACGGACGGTCTCGATGGCGCGGCGGCCGTGAGCGGTGCGAATGGCCAGCGCGGGGTCGATCTCGCGGGACTCTGCCCAGGTCTTCCAACTGCGCTCGACAGAGCCGAGGGAGCTAACGAGAACTCCGTCCATGTCGAAGAGGATGCCGCGGACGCGAAGAATCATAGATGAAAGATGTCTGGACTCATGGGTTGGCTGCATCCTTAATTCGGGATGCAGCCTTGTGAAGAAATTCGTTAGAGCTTTGCGAAGAAGGCCTTCATGCGGTTGACGCCCTCTTCGACATCGGGGTGGGTGACGGCGTAGGCGAGCCGCAGATGCTGCTTGGTTCCGAAGGCTTCGCCAGGAACCGTGACGACGTGCGCTTCATGGAGCAGGCGGGAAGCCAGTTCCATGGTGGTCTGGGCACCGGGCTTGCCGAGGTAGGCGCTCACGTTGGGATAGACATAGAAGGCGCCTTCAGGCTTGGTGCACGTAATGCCGGGGATCTCCGCAAGGCGGCCGAGGATGCGGTCGCGCAGAGCAAGATAGTCGGCGCGCATCTCGCAGACGCATTCCTGCGAGCCGTTGAGCGCGGCGACGGCGGCCTTCTGCACGAAGTGCGCTGTCGAGGAGGTAGACTGACTCTGCAGCTTGCTCATAGCGGCGATGATGGGCTTCGGACCGAGGGCGAAGCCGGCACGCCAACCGGTCATGGCGTAGGTCTTCGAGAGCGAACCGGCGACGATAAGGTGTTCCTTGGCTTCGGTGAATGATCCGCCGCTGACAAGAGCTCCGGTGAACTGCAGGTAGACATAGCATTCGTCGAGGATGAGATAGATGCCTCGTTCGTGAGCGAGGCGGACGATGCGCTCGAGATCGGCGGGCGCGACAACGGAGCCGGCCGGGTTCGAAGGCGAGTTGAGGACGATGGCCTTGGTGCGCGGCGTGATCGCCTTTTCGATAGCGTCCGCAGTGATGCGGAAGTTCTCGGCCTCATCGGTTTCTAGATAGACGACCTTGCCGCCGCCGTACTGGATGATGTCCTTGTAGGAGACCCAGTAGGGGACGGGCAGGATGACTTCGTCGCCGTGGTCGACAAGGACCTGGAGCGCGTTGAAGAGCGCGAGCTTGCCGCCGGTGGTGAAAACGGCCTCGTCGGGCGCGTAGTCGGAGCCGAAGTCGCAGGCGTGGCGCTCGACGATGGCCTTGCGCACCTCGGGGATGCCGGAGACGATGGTGTAGCGCGTGAAGTTCTCGTTGATGGCCTCGATGGCTGCGTCCTTGATGTGGCGCGGCGTGGCGAAGTGGGGCTCGCCGGCTCCGAAGTCGACCAGTTTGGCGCCCTGAGCGCGCAGTTTGGCGGCTTCCGCGGTGACGGCCATGGTGGCCGAGACTTCGATGCGTCCGATGCGATCGGCGAAGACTTTGGTGGCAGTGGCTGCTGTCGTCATGGTGATTCTATTTTTTCAGATTTTCGCGGCGCGGTGTGGAGGAATTGCAGAATTCGCAGCCATAGCTGCTTCGCGCGCACCGCGAGGACAACTTCCACCTGATGAGACGTGGCTTCTCCGGCACTGCGCAATCCAATTTCTCTATTGTTTCGCGACGGTCACCGGGATCTCCGTAGAGCCGATGCGCGTGCTGTCGAGATCGTGCACGACGACGCGGAGATAAACCCGGCCCGCGGGCAGGTCGATCTCCTGGTGCATAGGGGCGCCGGTGTGCAGGATTCTTTCATAAACCGTGGGAGGCAGATTGAATGCTGTGCCATGATCGGTGAAATTGAGGCGGCGGCCGTCGGAGTCATACGCGATCACAGCAAACTCCAGACGAGCATGATGCACACCGTCGGGCGTGGCCGTAAACGCGATGGGGCGAACGTCGACGGCGTAGTCGATGAGATAGCGCTTGACCGTTCCCTTGAGGCTGGCGGTCCTGGTTCCGGCCGGATCGGTGGAGACCTTGACGCCCTTGGCGGCGGGGTCGTCTGCTGCCAGCACGCGGACCTTGAAGAGAATCTGCGAAAGGGGTGGCGCGCCGCGCTCGACCGCCTGGTTCATGGTATTGTCAGCTGCCTGTGGTTCGATTGGCGCTTTGACGGGACCGTCTGCGTAATAACCGCGACGGTAGGATGCCTGATAGCCACCGTCCACGGACAGCTTGATGCGGTGAAATGAGCCATCATACTTCTTCAACTGAGGCACGTAGCCGATGGTGTAGTAGCGCGATCCATTGGCGATCGCCTGCGCCACAGCCTGCTTGAGGCCGTTGGTATCCATAAAGGCCTCACCTCCGGTATCTTCGGCGATCTGCTTCATGGTGGCGTGTTCAAGGGTGGTCTGCTGCAGAAATTTCTGGTCTGCCGCAGCTGCAGGCGGCAGATTCGACCCCGGTGCCGACCCGCTGCCTGCGCCCGGCATCCGGCTGCCATGCCCGCCACGCCGACTTCCCCCCCCGCCCAGACCGCCGGAGCCGCCTCCGGAGGTCGAGGAATAGCGGTTCGAAGCGTTGGTGCTGGGCAGCGACATGAGGCCGCGCGCGTCGACGGGATAGACGGCAACTCGCGCCTCGGAGAGCATGTCGTCGGCCTGGCGCACGTCGGCGGCATAGTTGCGCATGGCCTGAAAAGGGCTCTGCAGCGTGGCGTCGGGATCGATGGCGAGGGGGAACGAGCCGGAAAACCAGATGAGATTCTTGCGGCCGGGAATGGGGTTGAGATAGCGCGCCAGCTCCTTCATGGCGTCGAGGGTCATGCGCACGCGCAGATCGGTCTGAAAGGAGGCGAGATCGGCCAGGAATTGCTGCAGGCTGGCGGTGGCGTCCCCAGACGCGCCGATGCTGGTCAAGTCATTCACCAGGTCGGACGACTCCTGGTCAGCATCGTTGTCGAGCAGGACTGACTGCTGAGGGCCTCCTTTGCCGGACAAGGCTTTCGCGATGACGCTGGAGTCGGTGGTGAAACCTTCCACAATGCGTAACCGCGAAGCGAGCGTGAAGACGGCGATGCGCGTTCCTGGCGGAATGTTCTTGAGGTACTGGATCATCTGCTGGCGGACATACTGCTGGTCGGAGAGAGGCGTGTTCAAAGCATCCAGAAGCAGGACGTTGGCCGCGCTGGGAACGGTAAATTCGGGGAAATCGTTGTAAATGTTCGGCTCTTTCGGTGGCACATTCGCGACCTGCAGAGAGTCCTCGAGCTTGTGCTCTTCGAAGACAGAGATGGGCTGCAAATTCCCGTTCTCATAGATGCGGAACTTGTCTTTCGTGAGGCCGCCGACTGCCGCGCCGTTGTTGGTGACGACCACGTCGACGAGAACGAGGTTGGCCTGAACCTGCAACGAGGCGGGAGATGCTTGAGGAGGGACGGCAGCCTGCGCGGGTGGAGCGGCTGCAGATCCGTTTCCTGCAGCAGATTGGGCGGGACAAAGAAGGGGCAGGAGAGAGACCGCGGCAACGGCAGCAACGGAGCGGAGACGAGTCACGGCAGACACCTGAGATGGAGTTCGGAGGCACCTTCATCATGCCTCAAGCAGGAGGCGGATGCTTGAAGTTTTTCGCCGGCGCAGTTTCGGGCTAAAACTGGCTACCGGGCGTGTGCTGCTTCAGGCGATCGATGACCAGCTTCGGAACGAGTCCTTCGACCGATCCGCCCAGCTCGAAGACTTCTTTCACCAGCCGCGAGCTGACAAAGGAGTACTTGGCGTCGGGCATGAGGAAGATGGTTTCGAGCTCAGGGGCGAGGCGACGGTTCATCAGGGCCATCTGAAATTCGTATTCGTAGTCGCTGATGGCGCGGATGCCGCGCATAACGGCCTGCGCGTGCTGGTCACGGGCAAAATCGACGAGCAGGCCGTCAAAGGTGGCGATAGAGACGTTGCCGAAGGGTGCCAAGCCTTCGGTGAGCATTTCGACGCGCTCCTCTACGGTGAAGAGCGGGTTTTTCGCGGAGTTGCGGAGTATGGCGACGACGAGGTGGTCGAAGATCTTGGCTCCGCGCGCAATAAGGTCGAGATGACCGTTGGTCACGGGGTCGAAGCTGCCGGGATAGATGGCCTTTACCGTGTTCACGCCATGGAGATTGTAGTCTGGATAGGCAGGGCGCACAATTTGGGGTGGCAGAAACAGACGGCAGACCTGGAGGCCTGCCGTCTGGTTCGACCTTGTGCTTTGTTACTGCCGCCTTACGGCGGGGCGGACTGCCTCCTGGGCGACAGCAGAGCCGTTGACCGGGACGGGTGGGACTTCGGGACTGGCGGTGGGGATGATGATGCCGAGCTTCTGGCGGAGCTGCGAGTCCATCTTGGCGAAGACGTCCTTGTTGTCCTTGAGGAAACTGCGGACGTTTTCGCGTCCCTGGCCGATGCGCTCTCCGGCGTAGCTGTACCAGGCGCCGGACTTCTCGACGATGTTGTTGGTCACCGCGAGGTCGAGCACGTCGCCTTCGCGCGAGATGCCCTCTCCGTAGAGGATGTCGAACTCAGCTTCGCGAAAGGGCGCGGCAACCTTGTTCTTGACGATCTTGACCTTGGTGCGCGAGCCGACGACGACGTCGCCCTCTTTGACAGCAGCGATGCGGCGGATATCGACGCGGACCGAGGAGTAAAACTTGAGGGCCCGGCCCCCGGTGGTGGTTTCGGGATTGCCGAACATGACACCGATTTTTTCGCGAATCTGATTAATGAAAATCAGGCAAGTGCGCGATTTCGAGACAGTGCCGGTGAGCTTGCGCAGCGCCTGAGACATCAGGCGAGCCTGCAGTCCCATGTGGGAATCTCCCATTTCACCGTCCAGCTCGGCTTTGGGCACGAGCGCGGCGACCGAATCGACGACCAGTACGTCGATTGCGCCCGAGCGGACCAGCGCCTCAGTGATTTCAAGCGCTTGCTCGCCGTAATCGGGCTGCGAGACGAGCAGGTTGTCGACATCCACGCCAAGTTTTTTGGCGTAGGCGGGGTCGAGCGCGTGCTCGGCATCGACAAAGGCGGCCATGCCGCCTGCCTTTTGCGCCTCGGCGATGATCTGTAGCGTGATCGTGGTCTTGCCCGAGGATTCCGGCCCGAAGATTTCGATGACCCGGCCGCGGGGCACGCCGCCCACGCCAAGCGCAGCGTCGAAGGAAATCGAGCCGGTGGAAATGGTGGCAATCGGCACCACGTCCTTGCTGCCGAGGCGCATGATGGAGCCCTTGCCAAACTGCTTTTCAATCTGCGAAAGCGCCAGATCTACGGCGCGGGAACGGTCATCAGCCACGTGTGTTTCTCCAGTCTTCAGAGCATCTTGCGTGTTTCAGATTGGTACAATCCGGGGTTTGGGTTGAATACTAGCACCGAAATCGCCGGGGCGAAGAAAAACCAAAAACCATAGTAACGTTGACAGCCGGGGAAAGTCCAGCTAGCGGCATTCTAGCGGCGGTCGCTGTGCAGAAAGTGGTACGGAATTTTCTTATCTTTTCAGCAAATCCACCGGCTCATTGACATCCGTCACGCGGAAGTATTGCGCGAGTGACGGGTGCTGCTTCCTCACGGCTTCGTACATTTCCCAGGCGATGCGGCGATAGGAGAAGTGTCCCTGGGGTTGGGAGCGGATCTCGGAGATGTAGACGGCTTCGGCGAAGTCCATTTTGAAGAGGGCACGGGTGCGGGTACCGAGCGGGAGCAGGTAATCGGCTGAAGGTTGAAATTCGGGAGCGACGCTTTGGGCCAGCTTTGCGCAGGCCGCGTGGGCATCAAGCATTGCAGACTCGTATCGCTGCTGCAGGCCCGTTTCAGCGAGTCCTTCCGGAAACTCGAAGCCGTGCGCGCTGGTGAAGTTCTGCAGAACCTGAATGCAGCGGCGATGGCGGTGCATGTCACGGAAGCCGCCAATGTCCATGAGGAGGTCGAACTTCAGTGCCTTGCCCGACGCGAATTCGCGCAGTAGTTCGTCGTGCTTGCCGCGATGCCGCGTACCGAGAGCGATGATTTCGCCAACGCGTGCTTCGCTGAGTGCGGCGACATGGCGGCGAATCTGGCGATAGGGGTAGTGGCAGGCTGCGTAGAGCAGCGTGGTGGCGAGTTCGACTTCGATCGATTCCTCTCCGTCGATCAAATCAACAGACGGTGCGGGCTCAATGGGCTGACTGTTGAGCAGTTCGACCGCCGCCTGGCGAAGCTCGCGGCGAGTAGCGATTTCGTATTCGTTCGGAGCGGCATATTTCACCAGCGTGGGAGCGGTGCGGACTTCGCGGGTAAGTAATGCCGCGGCGCGTTCGCCGAGAGCGGGGTCGAGGGCGGAGATTTCCTGTTGCAGCTTCGCCAGCTCGTCGCCGTGGACATTCCATGCGGCTCCGGTGGCCGCGGCGCGCAACTTTTCGCCAAGCTGGCGGATTTCGGCGTAGGGGCTGGAGAGCAGGCGTGAGACCTGGGTTTCAAGGGTGCGGGCATTGACGATCTGGCCGAGCGAGGTGTTGGTGGCGAGCGGAAGCAGGTAGCGGGCGACATCGAAGGCACGGGCGCGGAGGGTGCGCTCGTAGCTCTCTGGCTTCATCTCGGCGGGCCGGGGAACGCTGCTCTTGAGCGATTCGAGCATGCTCTCGGCTACTTCGTGATAGGCGGCGAAGAGGGCCTCGATGCTTTCGCGGAAGAGCGCGGCTGCCTGTTGATCAGGGCCGAGGTCGGGCATGTACCAGCCGCTCTTGCGGAAGTTCTGGTAGCGCGTGGAGCGCTCCTGACCATCCCAGCGCTGCTCGTCGACGAGTACAATCGCGGCAAGCAGCGAGAGCCGCTCAACTGCGAAAGCCAGGTGCGCGAGGTCGGCAATGGAACGATGTCCGTACTGGAAATAGAATGTGTTGAGAAATTGCTCGGCGCGCTGGCTGCTGATCTCTCTCAGAGAGTCCCTCATCGACAGCGCAGAGCGCGAATATTTGGCCATGGCGTAGGCCAGCACTTCAGGATCGGCGCCATGCACTGCGAAGACTTCGGTCTTATTTTGAGACCGCTCGGCGGATGCGGCTGAGGACACAACAGGGGCGGCGGTTTCAATTTCTGCCATGGGCAACAGGATACGGTATCGGACAGAAGCTAATATCGTGCAAGAACGTTTGTTCCTGAGGAAAATATCGTCAGGAACCATGGCTTACAGCAACCCGCTTTTGCTACCGGATTCTGAAAAGGCATGAACGACTTCCCCAATCTCGATCAGGGTCTGCAGCTCGAATCACTTGAATGCCGTCCCGTGGTCATGCACTCCACTCAACCTCATCAGGAGGACTCGAGAGAGATCCTGTCGGCCACCAGTCACAGGCCATGGCCATTACCGAATGCGCAATGGACCATGACGCAGCGGTGGAACGATTTGCTCTTCGCGCACTGGCCGGTGACTCCGGCGCAGATTGCGCCGCTGCTTCCGGCCAACCTGGTGGTGGACACCTTTGACGGTGCGGCGTGGGTGGGTGTCGTTCCCTTCTGGATGGATCAGATCCGGATGCACCGATGGCCGGAGATTCCGGGGGTCAACCGCTTCCCGGAGCTGAATCTGCGCACCTACGTGCGTGAGTCGCATTCGAACCTGGGCGGCGTGTATTTTTTCTCGCTGGACGCCGGGAATCCCTTGGCGGTCGCCGCGGCACGACTGTTCTTCAAGTTGCCGTACTACTGGTCCAAGATGCGGATCGATCATTGCGACAACCGGGAGTTCTGCTATTCGAGCCAGCGCCGGTTCGCGAAAAAGCGAGCAAGGTTTCGGGCGCGGTACCGCAGCCTGGGGCAGGCCTCGGACAAGCAGGGCCTGGAGCAGTTTCTGACCGAGCGATACGCGCTCTATACGGCCGATCCGGGTGGCGCGCTGTTCAAGGGGAACATTCATCATCTACCATGGCCGCTGGAGCGGGCGGAGGCGGAGTTCGAGGTGAACGAACTTCCGGCAGCACATGGGATTCAACTGCCGGATACGGCCCCGCTGCTGCATTACAGCCGGGAGCTGGTGGTGTATATCTGGGCGCTCGAACCGTTGCCCATGCCGAAGCTGAAGACGGCGGCTACTCCGGTGCCGGTCGCAAAACCGTTGTGAGACAGGGAACAGGGTACAGAGATCAGGGAACAGAGCAGCTGAAGGCTATGCCCTATTCCCTGCAGCCTGCCTTTAGTACACTCGCGGCGTGGCGACGCTTTACAACCAGATTGCCAATCAAAATAGCGAGCGGCTGGCGGCGCTGAGTGATGGAGTGTTCGCGGTCGGCATGACGCTGCTGGTGCTCGACCTTCGCGTACCGGCGATGGAGGCGATTCACTCCGAGAGCGATCTTTGGCACGCGCTATTTAAGCTGAGTCCGCGCCTGCTCATGTACTTCATGAGCTTTCTTACGCTGGGGATCTTCTGGAACGGCCAGCAGACGCAGCTCAACTATTTCGAGCGCGTCAATCGCGACCTGAGCTGGATTCATCTTGCATTTCTGGTTTTCATTACCCTGCTGCCGTTCTCGACGCAGCTCTTGGCGGAGTTCATCGGGTATCGCTCTGCCCTGTTGGTTTACTGGTTCAATATTCTGGTTCCGGGCGTGGTCCTGTACATAAGCTGGCGCTATGCAGGCTGGCAGGGACTCATCCGGGAAGACACGCCTCTCGCTATCCGCAAAGCTATCTGCACCCGTGTGGTGATCGCGCAATTGCTTTACGCCTTCGGCGCGCTGCTGTGCGTGATCAACACTTACTGGAGCATCGGATTCATTCTGCTGATTCAGTTGAATTATGCGATTGCTCCGCGGCTGCTGCGGAGAGGCACGGGGCATCGCGAGTAGAAGAGATCGCGGAGGTCAGAGATCAGGCTCTATTGAGGTTCGCGGCTTCTATAATCGACAACGGAGAAATCATCGGCGATTATGTCGTCTTTCGAAGGAAAAACCGCACTCGTTACCGGAGCGTCGCAGGGTATTGGCCGCGCCTGCGCGATCGAACTGGCAAGGGCCGGAGCCAAGGTCGCATTGGCTGCCCGCAATGAACAGAAACTTGCCGAGGTTGCAGCGGAGATTGCTGCCGCTGGCGGAACGGCACATGCGTTCGCCATCGACATTGGCAGCGAAGACTCGATCAAGGCCGGAGCCAAGGCTGCGCTGGCGCATTTCGGCAGCGTGGAGATTCTGGTGAACAATGCCGGCATCACTAAAGATGGGCTGATGCTGCGCATGAAGCGGGCGGACTGGGATGCGGTGCTGTCGACAAATCTCACCGGGACGTTTCTGCTGACGCAGGCGCTGGTGAGTTCGATGCTGAAGGCGCGATGGGGACGGATCATCAACATCTCAAGCGTGGTCGGCGAGACAGGACAGGCCGGACAGGCGAACTACGCCGCAAGCAAGGCGGGGCTGATCGGGCTGACGAAGTCGCTGGCCAGGGAGCTTGCGTCGCGCGGCATAACGGCCAATGCGGTCGCTCCGGGATATATCGAGACGGCGATGACGGCAGTGCTCGAGGAGAAGCAGCGCGAGCATATGCTCACGCAGATTCCGCTGGCGCGCGCGGGAACCGATCAGGATATCGCGCATGCAGTGCACTTTCTTGCCTCGGACGAGGCGGCGTACATCACCGGGCATGTGCTCGACGTGAACGGCGGCATGTACATGGGCTGAGCCGTGTTACTGTGCGGCCGGTAATGGACCTGCGATCGGTTTTTCGTGATGCGGAGGCAATTCGCACATCGCGCCGGTTGCGCGTTGCTTGGCGAGCTCGGCATTGAGCTCCGCGCCAATGAGAATGGCAAGCCCCGTGATGTAGAACCAGAGCATGAGCCCGATTATCGCGCCCATCGATCCGTAGGTGACGTTGTAATTCGTAATATGGCCGAGGTAATAGTTGAGGACCGACGAGCCGAGGAGCCAGATGGTGATGGCGAAGAGGGCTCCGGGAAAAGTGGAAAGAAAGCTATGGCGGCAGTTCGGACCGAGGTAGTAGACGAACTCGAGGCCTGTAACAAAGGTCACGAAGATGAAGACCAGACGGATGGCGGGCCAGAGGTGCTCGATGACAGGCGGTACGGGAAATACTTCGGTTAGAAAGTGTCCGAAGTGCGGGCCGCCGATCAGCAGCAGCACGGAGAGCGATACGAGGCCGCCGCTGGTGAAGGCCAGTTGCAGCGCCTTGAGGCGGTCGCGCCACCAAGGGCGTGCGATCTCGACATCGTACGCGATGTTAAGCGATTCGATCAGTGCAGAGAATCCTCCCGAGGTCGTCCAGATATAGCCGAGGATGCCGAAGGAGAGCAGTTTGCCGCGGTTGGGCGTGAGGATATCGGCGACGATTCTCTCGACAAAGGTCATGGAATCGGGCGGCACGATTCCCGCCATGAGATTGAGCAGCTGCTGGAAGACATCGGGAACGGGAAGAAACTGCAGCAACGACGAGAAGATGACCAGCAGCGGCACCATCGAAAAAAGGAAGTAGAAGGCCAGCGCGGCTGCGATAGTGAAGGCGCGAGTCCGCCATAGCTCGTTGTAAACGGTACAGATAAGGCGCCATGCTCCGCTCCCCCATCGATGCAACCGTCCGGTGGGGCGTGCCGCTTTGAGGTCGATCCCGCTCATGGGTTCTGCAGTTTCCTGTAACTGCATTTTGCGACCTTTCCTCTTCCTAAGAGATGCTGCATACGCCCGGACGACGCCTCCCTTAATGAAATGTTCCGATCCAGTCTGCAATGAGCTGAATAACCTCGGGTGAAACGTGCGCCGGCTGAAAATACTCCTGTCCGGTTGAATCTCCAGCGACAGGCATCATGAGGTGGTTGAGACCTTCGATCTGCTTATTCTCACCGCCTGGCGCGGTATTTGCCCTGGCGAGCGCCTGAAAATCTCCCTCGCTGACCTGTATGTCTTTTGTACCGCGCAATACGAGGGCGGGCAGATGGAACTTCGCCAGCTCGGCAGACGGATCCTGGCTGATCCACGACCTCCAGTAGGTTTCCGGAAGCCTGAGCGGCGGGGTGCCGACCATCTCATCTGCGGGAGTGGTGGGATCGTTGATGGTCTGAAATATCCCCTGCCACTGCTTCTGGATCGCATCGAGCTGGCCCTGGTCTGCACCCTGGCGCTTTGCCTGGGCAAGCAACTGCCTCTGGAGGGTCTCTTCGATTCCGAGTGCGCCTCCAGCGAGGAAGATGATGCCGCGGACCGATCCCGGCACCTGCTGCACCTGGTCGGCAGCGATGACCGGAGCCATGGTTCCACCGAGGCTGTGGCCGAGGAGGAAAACGCGCCCGGGGTCGATCTCACGCTGCGCCGATGCGAAGGCCAGGGCGGCGACGGCGTCGAAGGTCACTTCGTGGTCAAGGTCGGGATGGGGACGGAAGGTCTCGGGCGCAAAGTGGGTCCGCTTTTCATAGCGGAGGGTGGCGATACCGTCGGCGGCGAGTCCCCAGGCGAGGTCGCGGAAGGGCTTGTTCGGGCCGATGGTTTCATCTGCGTCGTGGGGGCCGGAACCCTGCACGAGGACGACGACGGGCACCGGGGCCTTAAGATTTTTGGGAAGGGCAAGGACTGCGGGAATCTTGAGGCCATCGCTGGTGAATGAAATACTGCGCTCTTCGACAGCGTCGGCACCGGGGACAGATTGCGAGGGGACGGCATCGTCTTCTTTCTTCAGTAGGAAGCCCGCACGGCGGTAGGCGAGGGCCTGGATGGGAACATCGAACTCCATCAGGTTATTGTCGGTGTCCGCCCGGATCTCGCCTTCGGTGCCGGAGATCTTGAGGTGCCAGTGCTTCAGGTGAATGGATGTGCCGTTGAGTGTGCCCTCGCCGAGTTCCCTGGCTGTCAGTTCCATCGGTACCTGAACGCCCTTGCCCTGGACGAGAAGAGCCCAGTATTGGTGATCGGGCTGCGGGCGGGCGGTTTCCATGTAGATAAGGCCCTGGACGCCGCTGGGGTCGAAGTTGTTGAAGACGACGGTGCCGGGATGCAGGTCGAAGGTTGAGGACACGGGTTTGCCTGCGGCAGCGCCTTCGAAGGTTAGCCTGGAGGCATGCGGATCGGCGGCGACGGAAACGGTCTGATTTTCGCCGTTCACGCTGACATGAAGTGTGTCGGATCTGAGCTCGTAGTCTGGACCGAGATCGGCGTCTCGCTCGCCGATGATCGACTTTGCATCAACGGTGAAGAAGTAATGCGCCTTTGCGCGAAAGCCGTTTTTGGCGGGCGTGAACTGGTAGTCGGCCTTGCCGATTTGTTTGCCGCCGATCTCCAGCTGGAACCGAGCGGGAGCGTTTTGCGCCATTGCGTACGCGCAGGCTCCTGCCAGGAACAACGACCAGACGATGCGGCGAATCGCCACTTGCGCGCTCCTTACTTAACGCCACAGAGTGTACGTGTCTTTCCTGCCTGAGAGTGTACGTGGATTCCCCACGGATTATTATGAGCGCGATCCTCACACGGAGATAACGATGAATGAGCTACAACGAACGCTGATCAGCAATGGAGTGGGCGCGCCGCCGGCGCACGTTCTCGAGGCCATCGATGATGCGATGGCGCGCCGGAGATATTCGGGTGTGCCTCATTCGATTTACGAGGAGGTATGGCATCTGGCCTTCTGGCAGGACCTTTCGCTCGATTGGATAGCGGGCAAATCGACGCCCTATCCGGAGCATGCATCGGCCGGCTTTCCTACGGCGGAGACGGAGCAGTGGGCGGCGGTGCGGGAGCGGTTTCTACGAGGGGCGGAACAGGCTGGGGCAATCGCTGGCGACGCGACGCAGCTCGAAGCCTCGGTCGTGTGCCTGTCGCGAGAGCCGGACCCGCCACGCACGATGACGGCGCGCGAGCAGATCGAGGGCGTGGCGGCGCACAACGCCTACCATTTGGGCCGGGTGGTGCTGCTGCGCCAGCTTTTTGGGGCATGGCCGCCGCCATCTGGTGGAGATACCTGGTGAGGAATTGCACAGGGTGGCAAAAGGTGACGGATTTGTAGTGAAGATGAACCAAAGGAGTGACGCCGAAGAAATTTCGCGCAAGTTGCTGTTAAATTACGCGCGATCTCGCACATACTGCTAAGAAAGTCCTTGCGCGGGGGAGCATCAGCATGTTAACTATGCAGCCAATACTCCACGAAACCCACCTGAACTCACGAGGGGGAAGTGTAGTTGAAGGCAAGTTTATGAAAATTGGAACGACGATCCGGGGGTTTCGCCTGCAAAAGGGTTTATCTCAAGGCGATATCGAAAAGCGCACCGGACTTTTACGCTGCTATCTGTCTCGGGTTGAGAACGGCCACACCGTTCCATCTCTTGATACCCTGTCCAAGATTGCGCATGCCCTGGACCTTCCGCTGGCACAGTTTTTTGCGGAGGATTCACTTGGCCGGGAACTCAATACGCAGAAGCTTTCAGACGATGAGCTTCGCTTCCTAACCCAGATTCGCCGCTATTCCACGAACCTGAACGACAGCGACCGCAAGTTGCTGCTGGCCATGGTGAAGAAGTTCGCGGCAACGGCTGTCCGGTAGCCCTTCTTTCCCCCACTTTACGGCGTTCCCCCGCCGACTCATCTCCTGACAAGCGCCCGACATCCGGGGCGTGCGCCTACTCGTCTGCAGTCTCTGCTGGAGAACGGCTACGCGGTCGCGAATGCGTGCGATCATTCGCGAGGCTACCCGTGCCAGAAGGAATTTACGCCGAATGCCAGCAGGGTCAACGCGAATGCCATACCCAGAACCGCCAGCCAGCGACGCCGGATGAAGGTCGTCCGGGGCGCGCCGATGCGCGGGACGAGCGGGACACCTAACGCCAGGCCGCTGAGAAATCCACCGAGGTGGGCCATGTTGTCGATCTGCACCGGACTCGGGCCAAAGGCAGTGTAGAGGCCGATGGCGAAGTTGAGCAGGGCGAACTGAATCACGCTCCAGCGGAGCCGCTTGAGCTCGGGCTGCGGGACCGGAAGCAACGGCGACTTAAGCAGCACGATGAGAACGCCGGCGAGCCCGAAGACCGCGCCGGAAGCGCCTGCTCCGACGATCGACGGGTGACCTGCAACCCCGGGATTTTTGGCTATGCTCAGGAGGTTTCCGGCAAAGCCGGTGAGGATGTAGGCGGAGAAAACTCCCATCGGGCCCATGAGAGGCTCGGCGAGCAGGCCGAGGTTCCACAGGCACCACATATTGGTGGCGATGTGGATGATGCCGACATGGACGAACATGGCGGTAATGAGCCTCCACCACTCTCCGTACTGAAGCACCAGCGTGCCGTTATTCGCGCCCCAGAAAAGCAGCTGCCGGACAGTGGGCGAAATGAATGAGACGCCAGTCAGAACCATGCCGACATAGACCAGGCAGTTGATGGCCAGAAGTGTGTAAGTTGCCGGAGCGCTCGCCCAGGTGACGCGCTTCTGCGGCCGGGAGGCGGGAGGCGGTTGGGTCTGGTATTGATTGGGAGGCGGATACCAACCGCTTTCGGCGCTGTCATCCGGCGGCAGAATTTCGGGACGGACGCCGCCGGAGCGGAAACCGGCTGCTCCGGATCCGTCCTCGCGATGTGCGGCGTTTTCCTGCCAGCTTCGGTCCATGTCTCTTCTAACCTATCGTCCCTGTGACCTGCTGACAAATAGGCGCGGATGTGACAACGCGGCGCGCCGGCCCATACAATTTTCTTTCGACTCCCCTATTTCAGGACCTACATGACTTCCAGCAATGTTTTGAGCGGCACCAAGAGCGGCACCGGGATCGGCATCAGGCAGGTGCGGAGAGCCCTTTTGAGCGTCACCGATAAATCCGGCCTGGTTGCTTTTGCAAAGCAGCTTGCAGAGCACGATGTCGAGCTCGTCTCGACGGGAGGCACGGCGAGGGCTCTGCGCGAGGCGGGCCTGACGGTCCGCGATATCTCTGAGCTGACGGGCTTTCCAGAGATGCTCGATGGGCGGGTGAAGACGCTGCATCCTAAGGTACACGGCGGGATTCTTCATATTCGTGACAAAGCCGACCATCGCAAGGCGGTCGAGGAGCATGGGATCGAGCCGATCGACATGGTGGTGGTAAATCTCTACGCCTTTGAGCAGACGGCGGGCAAGCCGGGTGCAACTTTTGCCGAAGTGATCGAGAACATCGATATCGGTGGCCCCTCGATGGTCCGGTCAGCGGCGAAGAACTTCGAGGACGTAGCCATTGTGACCTCGGCAGCGGACTACGAAGCATTGGCCGAGGAGCTGGCGGCAAACGGTGGCGCTCTTTCGCGCGAGACGCGCTGGCGGCTGGCGAAGAAGGCTTTTACCGTAACGGCGGCTTACGATACAGCCATTGCGAATACGCTGGAGCGGATCACAACTGCAAACGAGGCGGAGTCGCCGGCGAAGTTTGCCGATCCGGCGAAGTCTGACCTGCCGTCGACGCTGCGCATTTCGTATCCACTGGCGATGCCGCTGCGCTATGGCGAGAATCCGCACCAGCGGGCGGCCCTTTATTCCGATGGCTCGGGAGCGGGGATTGCGGGCGCAAAGCAGTTGCAGGGCAAAGAGCTGAGCTTCAATAACCTGGTCGATCTCGATGCTTGCTGGGAGTTGGCCCAGGAGTTCGACTCGGGCAGACCGGGTGTGGCGATTATCAAGCACACCAACCCCTGTGGCGCGGCGACCGGGACAACTGTGCTTGAGGCTTATCAGAAGGCGCTGGCGGCCGATCCGATTTCGGCCTTTGGAGGGGTAATCGGGGTCAACCGCGAAGTGGACGGAGCGGCGGCGGAAGAGATCGCCAAGCTGTTTGTGGAAGCCATTGCCGCTCCGAGCTTTTCCGAGGAGGCGCGGGCGCGCTTTGCGGCGAAGAAGAACCTTCGGCTGGTGGAGGTGCGCAATGCCGATTCGGCATTCGTACTCAAGCAGGTTTCGGGCGGGCTACTGCTGCAGGATGCCGACCGCGGCCGTATCACGGCAAGCGAGTTGGAGACGGTGACCGCGCGCAGGCCCACCGAGGACGAATTGGCGGCGCTCCTGTTCGCGTGGCGGGTATGCAAGCACGTCAAGTCGAATGCGATTGTCTATGCGCGGAACGGACAGATGCTCAGCGCGGGGGCAGGACAGACGAGCCGCGTGGATGCGGCAAAATTCGGCGCGATGAAGGCAGTGTTGCCGCTCGATGGCTGCGTGGCTGCGTCGGATGCCTTCTTTCCCTTCCCTGACGGCCTGGAGGTGGTTATAGGAGCGGGGGCGACGGCGGTGATCCAGCCGGGCGGGTCGGTCAAAGACCCGGGAGTGATCGCCGCAGCCGACCGGCTGGGAGTGGCGATGGTCTTCACCCGGATGCGCCATTTCCGCCACTAGGCAGCTTTGCGCGGCATCAAACGTTGAGTGGTCTGTAGCCAGAATGGAGTTACAATCGTCTTATTATTTGCACGGACGTGAAGCCATGGAAGAACGTCCGCAGTTCGTCCTATTGAAGTTACGAGTCAAGTCAAGCCAGGGCATCTGCGAGGTCCGGGCACAGGGGATTCCCACCGATCATGAGCAGCTTGCCTAACAAGAGCACCACTTCCCGCCCTCGAACCTCGTGCCAGATCAGCGCGAGCACGTTGGCGTTCGCTGTTTTTGCCTGCGCGTTGACGGTTCAGGCGCAGAATACGAAACCGGCGCCATCGGCCGCGACCGCACCGGACACCGCGAGCAGTTCGGCCGATCCGGATCGCGCGGGCGCCTATTACCACTACATGCTGGCGCACGAATACGAGGACATGGCCAACACCTATGGCCGTCCTGAGTATGCAACGCGGGCGATCGAAGAATATAAGCTGGCGCTCAACGCGGATCCGACCTCGAAGTATCTCAATAACGGGCTGGCTGAGCTTTACTTTCGCACTGGGCATGTGCGCGATGCGATTATGGCAGCGCAAGAGCAGATCAAGAAGGATCCAAACAACCTGGATGCCCACAAATTGCTCGGCAATATCTATCTACGTTCTCTGGGCGACGGGCAGCAGAACGGCGCGTCGGAGGATGTGCTGAAGCTGGCGATTGGCGAATACACGAAGATTGTCTCACTTGAGCCGAACGACGTTCAGAACCGCCTGCTGCTGGGGCAGTTGTACTCGTTCGCGCATGATTCGGTTCACGCGGAGGAGCAGTTCGCGGCGGCGGAAAAGATCGATCCCGGTTCGGAGGAGACAGCTCTTAACCTGGCTCGTTTATATACGGAGCAGGGCGACCCCACGCGGGCGATCAAGGTTCTGAGCAGCCTGCCCGAAGATGACAAGACCGGCAAGACGGAGTTTGTGCTCGGCGCGAGCTACGACCGGCTAAAGGATACCCAGCACGCCATTGAGGCTTACAAGAAGGCGCTGGAGCTCGAGCCGGACAATCTAGACACGGAACGCGCGCTGGCGCGGGCTTTACTGAGCGACAACCAGTTGACGGCGGCGCTCGCAGCCTACCAGGACATTGCCGCCGGCGACCCGACGGATCCCGATGCCTATCTGCACATATCGGAGATTCAGCGGCGCCAGGGCAATTACGAAGAAGCGCTGACCACGCTGAAGAAGGCGAAGGCGCTGGTCTCGGATTCCCTGGAAATCAACTTCAACGAAGGGCTGATTGACGACGCCCTCGGCCGCTATGACGACGCAGTGCAGATCTTCGAGAAGATGGTCGCGGATTCAGAGCACAGTTCGGGCCAGTACTCTGAATCGGAAAAGAGCAACCGCGCGCTCTTCCTGGAGCGGCTGGCGATTCTGTATCGCGAGCAGAACAAGATCGACCAGGCGATTGCCACTTATCAGAAGATGGCCGAACTGGGCGGTGAATATGTCAGCCATGCGTACGAGTCGGAGGTAGATACCTACCGCGACATTCACGCTTATGACAAGGCCACGCAAGTAGCTCGCGAGGCTACGGAAAAGCTGCCTAAGGATCGCGGCATCAAGCTGATGTATGCCTTGCAGCTTACCGACAACGGACACGTCGAGGAGGGCATCGCGCTGGCGAAGTCGATGCTGACCAAGACCCCGGCTGATCTTGAGGTTTACCGCCAGCTTGCGAACATCTACACGCGGCTGCGGCGCTGGCAGGATGCGGCGAGCGCGATTGACCAGGCGGATCAGCTCTCGTCAAAGAGCGACGATAAGTTCTTTATCGCGTTCCTGCGCGGAACGCTCTACGAGCGGCAGAAGCTCTACGACCAGGCAGAAACGGAGTTTCGCAAGGCGCTGGCTCTTGATCCCAACAACAGCATGACGCTGAATTACCTGGGTTACATGCTGGCGGACCATGGGATAAAGCTCGAAGAAGCCCTGGGCATGATCAAGAAGGCCGTCGAACTCGATCCGCAGAACTATGCTTATCTCGATTCACTGGGGTGGGCCTACTTCAAGCTTGGCCAGTACGGGTTGGCGGAGACTGACCTGCGCAAGGCTGTAGAGCGCAACTCGGCAGACGCCACGGTTCATGACCACCTCGGCGAGGTCTATGAGAAGACAGGCCGCCTGAAGCTGGCGGCGGCGCAGTGGGAAGAGTCTTTGAATGAGTACTCCCACACGATGGCCGCAGACATGGACCCGGGTGATCAGGGCCGGCTGCAGAAGAAGCTCGACAGCGTCAGAGTCCGCATCGCGCGCGAAGGGCCGGTATCTCAGCCTGAGAAGCCTTGATCCAGTCCCTTGACCCGGTCTTTGATCCACGAAGAGCTGATCCGCAAAGCATCGTTGCATATGCCCGCCGGGTGCGCTGTTCCTGACGACGGAGTGCTTGTCGAACGAGAGCATCCTGAAGCGGCCCATCCTTACCGACTCCCTTTTGAACGCGACCGCGCGCGGATTATTCACGCGCGGGCCTTTCGCCGCCTCGCCGGCAAGACACAGGTGTTTACACACCGCTACTCCGATCACTTTCGCAGCCGGCTGACGCACACGATGGAGGTAGCGCAGATAGCGCGAACCGCCGCGGCGGCGCTGGGCTTGAATGAGGGGCTGGCCGAATCGCTGGCGCTGGTTCACGATATTGGGCATCCGCCGTTCGGGCATGTGGGCGAGAGGGCTCTGGATGATGCCTTGCGCGAGCATGGCTTGCGATTCGACCACAATTTACATGCGCTGCGCATTGTCGAACACTTCGAGAGCCGGTACGCGGAGTTTCGCGGGCTCAACCTGACGATGGGAACGCGCGAGGGCATCATCAAACACTCACGCGACTATTCGGTCGCGGAGCATCCGGAGCTGGCGGAGTATTTTCTCGATCAGCGGCCGCCGCTCGAAGCTCAACTGATCGATCTGGTGGATGAAATTGCCTACATTACGGCAGATCTCGATGATGGATTCGAGGCGGAGATCCTGTCACTTGAAGAGACGCGCGGGGGTGTGCGACTGTTGGAGGATTTTTACACTCCGATGCGCGCGAAGTATCCGGACGCGGCGGAGAAGCTGGTCTTTAACGAGGCCCTCAAGCGCGTGCTTAATGCATTGGTAGACGACCTGATTGCCGAGACGCGCCGCCGCGTTGAGCAGGCAGGAGCGACAACTCTGGATGACATTCGGCGGGCTCCCGAACGACTAGCGGGGTTCTCACGGGAAATGGAAGAGCTGCGGCTCGAAGCGAAGCGATATCTCTACGCGCGTCTCTATAACGCGCCAGAGATCACAGGGGACCATGAAGAGGCAGCGCAGGTGATAGCGACGCTTTTTCGGACATGGGTGGAGAAGCCGGCGCTGCTTCCGCCCAGCCATGCGGCGCAGATTGAACGAGAGAGCGCGCCGCGCGTAGTGGCGGATTACATCGCAGGTATGACCGACCAGTACATCCTCAGTCACTATCAGGCCCTGAGAATCGTCTGACTCGCAGAAGGGCGGGCAGTCGGGTTGTCCTGAACAACTTCCGCAATTTCCACCTCCGGCGGTTTGCTCTTAAAGGCGAAGCTCCGTACCATAGATTTATGTCGTCCGTGGCTGCGTTCCACGCGGTTCACGGCATTTTCGGAATTACTGTGTCCCGTGGAAATCGTTCCGGATACACCCATTTCGAAAGTGCTATTGCGCATATATCGGACGCACGAAAAACTATTCCGGACGAGCAGATTTGGAAGGCAACACGTTGAGTTCAACAGAGACGATCGAGACTACCCAACAACCCGAAGAGCACACCCACGAAGGCCACGACCATGTGCACGACCACGAAGGCCATCAGCACGGTCCTACGCTGAACCCGGACCTTACCCGCGAGGTGGAGATCGAAGTACCGGCCGATGAGGTGGCGCGTAACTTCCGCTCCGTAGTCAAGCGCTATCAGAAGCAGGCGCGCATTCCGGGCTTTCGCGCAGGCAAGGTACCGGAATCGCTGATCCGCAGCCGGTTTGCCGATGGCATCCGGCAGGATGTGGTGGAGGCGATTCTGCCGCAGCACTTTCGCACGGCGATTGAGCAGCAGAACGTGAAGCCGATTTCGCAGCCGCAGGTTACGGACATGAACCTTGAAGACGGGCAGCCGCTGAAGTTCAAAGCGGTCTTCGAGGTGTTGCCGGAGTTCTCCGTTGAGGGCTATGAGCAGATCAAGGTCGCGAAGCCCGACACGGCGCTGACCGAAGAGGAGTTCAATGCCGAGCTCGACCGGGTGCGCGATTCGCGCGCCACGATGGAGCCTGTAACCGAGGATCGCCCGCTAGTCATTGGAGACTGGGCGCAGATCAGCTTCCGCGGCGACGTGAAGAACGAGGTGGCGGCAGGCGCGGAACAGCCTGCCGCACAGCCGGAGAGTCATCCGATTGAGGGCCAGGACGTGGTGGTCGAGGTCGGCGGGAAGAATACGCTGCCCGCTTTCAATGATGCGCTGGTCGGCTCGAAGCCAGGGCAGGAGCTTAAGTTTGAGGTGAGTTATCCCGAGGACTTCGGCGAGAAGCGTCTTGCGGGAAAAAGCGTCGCCTATGACGTCGAGGTGAAGTCGATCAAGAAGAAGGTCGAGCCCGAGCTGAGCGATGAGTTCGCCAAGGAGCTTGGCGACTACGAGGGCATCGAGGACTTCAAGAACAAACTGCGCGAGCACCTTGCCAGCGACAAGGAGCGGCGGATGCAGGCGGAAACACGCGAGAAGCTCATCGACGCACTGGTCGCGCATTATCAATTCCCTGTTCCCGAGTCGCTGGTTCAGAACCAGATTGATGTGCGGCTGGATCGGGGTCTGCGCGCACTCGCGGCGCAGGGTATGCGCACCGAAGACATGCGCAAGCTCGACTTTGCCCGCTTGCGTGAGGGGCAGCATCCGGCGGCGGCAGCAGAGGTGAAGGCGAGCCTGATTCTCGACAGAATTGCGGCAGCCGAGAACGTGGAAGTAACCGATGAAGATGTGGAGCGGGAGTTGCAGATCGTCTCTCTGCAAACGCGAGAGCCGATTGAAACGCTGCGCGCGCGTTTGACGAACGAAGGTGCCCTGTCTAGAATTCGTGAACAACTGCGAAGAGAAAAGACGGGAAGTATCCTCTACGAGCGGCTTGCTTGAGAGGGAGTGTCCTGGCCGGTTGAGCTCGATTTTCCGGCTGTAACTTTACCTTGGATGAAGCGATCAGGCTTCGAGGACTGAGAGTTAGACAAGAATGGCACTCGTACCCATGGTGGTTGAGCAGACGAGTCGCGGCGAACGCGCTTACGACATCTATTCACGTCTGCTTCGCGACAACATCATCTTTCTGGGAACGCCGATTGACGATCAGATCGCGAACCTGGTAATTGCGCAAATGCTCTTTCTTTCCGGCGAGGATCCGGAAAAGGATATCCAGCTTTACATCAACTCCCCGGGCGGTTCGATTACCGCGGGACTTGCGATTTACGACACGATGCAGTTCATCAAGAACGACTGTGTGACCTATTGCATAGGCCAGGCGGCCAGCATGGGCGCTTTTCTGCTCATGTCGGGGACGAAGGGGAAGCGCTTTGCGCTTCCCAACTCGCGCATACTGATCCACCAGCCGTCGATGGGAGGCCTTTCGGGGCAGGCCACCGATATTGACATTCACGCGCGCGAGATTCTGCGCATTCGTGAGATCACAAACACTTTGATGTCGAAGCACACGGGACAGTCTCTTGAGAGGATCGAACGCGACGTAGAGCGCGACTTCATTATGAACGCCCCGCAGTCGAAGGAATATGGCATTATCGATGAAATTATCGACCGTCCCCGCACGTGATCCGCGGTTGATCTATTAGGCATCGCGAAGGAGCAGCTGCATGAAAACGCGCACGGGATCGGACGACACGCTACGGTGCTCGTTCTGCCACAAGTCGCAGGACGCCGTGGCCAAGCTTATCTCATCTCCCAGCGACTACCCCCGCGCTTACATCTGCGACGAATGCGTCGCGGTCTGCAATTCCATTCTCGAGGATGACCGCGGCGAGACGCCGCCGGGGGCGGCGCCGGCTCACCTGCCCAAGCCGCTCGAGGTAAAGGCTTTCCTCGACGAGTACGTCATCGGTCAGGAGCAGACAAAGAAGAAGTTGGCGGTTGCAGTCTACAACCATTACAAGCGCATCCAGATGAATCGGACGCGCGGCAACGATGTGGAGCTATCGAAGTCGAACATTCTGCTCGTGGGCCCCACGGGCAGCGGCAAGACACTACTTGCGCATACGCTGGCCAAGATGCTCGACGTTCCCTTCGCGATCGTGGACGCGACAACGCTGACGGAAGCCGGCTATGTAGGCGAGGACGTCGAGAACATTATCCTGAAGCTGCTGCAGGCCGCTGACGGCGACGTGGCGCGCGCGCAGACGGGCATTATCTACATCGACGAGATCGACAAGATCGGACGCAAGGACGAGAATCCTTCGATTACCAGGGATGTTTCCGGCGAAGGCGTGCAGCAGGCGCTGCTGAAGATTCTCGAAGGCACGGTGGCCAATGTTCCACCGCAGGGCGGGCGCAAGCATCCGCACCAGGAGTTCACTCCGGTCGACACGACGAATATCCTGTTCATTTGTGGCGGGGCTTTTGTTGGCCTGGAGCGCGTGATCGGCCGGCGCGTGGGCAAGAAGGCGCTGGGATTCAAGGCGATCGCAGAGAAGGATCAGGGAGAGCCAGGTGCGCCCTATGCGGCGCAGCGGGACTCGGAGCTTCTCCGCAAGGCCGAGCCGCAGGATCTGATCAAGTTCGGACTGATACCGGAGTTCGTGGGCCGGCTGCCCGTGATGGGCGTGCTCGACGAGCTGGACGAGGCAGCGCTGATCGAGATTCTCACCAAGCCGCGCAACGCAATCCTCAAGCAGTACCAGCGGCTCTTTGAGTATGAAAACGTCAAAGTCGCCTTCACCGAAGAGGCTACGAGCGCTGTCGCGCAGGAGGCTTTGCAGCGCAAGGTGGGAGCACGCGGCTTGCGCATGATCCTCGAAGAGTTGATGCTCGACCTGATGTATCACCTGCCCAGCAACAAGAAGATCAAGGAGCTGGAAATTACCGCGGACATGGTGAGAAATCGCGATCTGTCCGTGATGCTGCTCGACAAGGCAGGCTGAAAGACACGTCTTCGCGGTGCGAACGAAATGCGAAGGCGAGCCAACAGGCTCGCCTTCGTGCTTTGCACACAATACGCATTAACGTATGCAATTAAACGTATGCATATGACTGCAACAAATAACCGAAGTTCGCCCGTTATGAGTCTGAATGGGTTAAAGTTCATCTAAAGAGTGACGAAGGGGGTTCTGTGACCCAATCCAGAGAGAGCCGCGATCGAAACGAGCTGCGCAAGCTCCCCATGATGCCCATTCGGGACATGGTGATCTTCCCGCACATGATGACACCCTTCGTGGTGGGACGCGAGTCAAGCGTCCGCGCTCTCGAAGAGGCGCTCAACGGCGATCGCAAAATTTTTCTTGCCACGCAGCACGATGCGCGCGTGGACGAGCCGCAGGCCGAGGACATCTTTCCAGTAGGCACGATCGGCAATATCGTGCAGAGCGTGAAGATGCCGGACGGCAACATCAAAGTCCTGGTTGAGGGCCTGGAGAGGGCGCGCGCCGTCGAGATGAACGATTCCGATGGCTTTTTTGTTGCGACCGTCAGCACGGTAAAGACGGAGTTCGAGATAACTCCACAGACCGAGCAGCTGGTGCAGCGCGTGACTTCCCTCTTTGAGCAGTATGTGAAGCTGCAGCAGTCGCTGAACTACGAAACGATGATCGCCGCGGTTCGGACCGACGAGCCGGCCAAGCTTGCCGATACCATCGCCGCAAATCTGCAGATCGAGATTGCCGAAAAGCAGATGATTCTCGACGTCTTCGATCCCACGGAACGGCTGGGGATGATCGCGGATGTTCTCGATGTGGAGATCGAGAAGCTCAACATGGACCGCAGCGTGCAATCGCGCGTGAAGCGGCAGATGGAGCGCGCGCAAAAAGAGTATTACCTGAACGAAAAAATCAAGGCGATTCAGAAGGAGCTCGGGCGGGGCGAGAAAAGCGAATTCGACGAGCTGAAGCGCAAGATCGAGGCCGCCGGCATGCCCAAGGACGTCTTCGATAAGGCGATCCAGGAGCTGAAGAAGCTCGAAGCCATGCCGCCGATGTCGGCTGAGTCGACCGTCTCGCGCAACTATCTCGATTGGCTGCTGGCGGTGCCGTGGAAGAAGAAGTCGAAGGAGACGCGCAGCATCGATCACGCAGAGAAAGTTCTCAATGCGGATCATTACGGCCTGGAGAAGATCAAGGAGCGCATTCTCGAGTTCCTGGCCGTGCGCCAGCTCGTGAAGAATCCCAAGGGCTCGATTCTATGCTTTGTTGGACCTCCGGGTGTGGGGAAAACTTCGCTGGGCATGTCGATCGCGAAGGCTACCGGCCGGAAATTTGTACGCATGTCGCTGGGCGGCGTACGCGATGAGGCAGAGATCCGCGGACATCGCCGGACCTATATCGGCGCACTGCCGGGACAGATCATCCAGTCGATGAAGAAGGCGGGGACGCGCAACCCGGTGTTCATGCTGGATGAGGTCGACAAGATGGCGTCGGATTTCCGCGGGGATCCGGCATCGGCGCTGCTTGAGGTACTCGATCCGGAGCAGAACGCGAGCTTCCAGGATCACTATCTCGATGTCGAATACGACCTCTCGCAGGTGCTGTTCGTGGCTACTGCAAACGTGCTGCACACAATTCCGCCGGCGCTGCAGGACCGCATGGAGATCCTGCGGCTACATGGTTACACCGAGACAGAGAAGCTTGAGATCGCGAAGCAGTATCTGATCCGGAAACAGCGCGAGAACACAGGGCTCACTGAGAAGAACCTCATTTTCAGCGATGACGCGCTGACTGAGATTATTCGCGGCTACACACGTGAAGCGGGAGTGCGCAATCTTGAGCGCGAGATTGGAAACGTCTGCCGCAAGATAGCGCGGCGTGTGGTTAAGAGCGGGCCGAAGCACAAGGAGGCGATCACTGCGGCGAATCTTCCTGATTTTCTGGGAGTGCCGAAGTTCCGCGATTCGCTGGTGCACGAGAAGAACGAAGTCGGCCTGGTCAACGGGCTGGCGTGGACTGAGGTTGGCGGGAGCATTCTGCAAACCGAGGTGCAGATTCTTGACGGCAAGGGCAAGCTCACCACTACCGGCCAGCTCGGCGATGTGATGCAGGAGTCAGCTCAGGCAGCGCTGTCTTATGTGCGCAGCCGATCGCATCATTTAGGCCTGGCGCGCGATTTCTATCGCAACATCGACATTCACATCCACGTGCCCGAAGGAGCGATTCCCAAAGACGGTCCCTCGGCAGGCATTACGCTGGCGGTTGCGGTTGCGAGCGCGCTGGTGAAGATTCCGGTTCGCCGAGACATCGCCATGACTGGCGAGATTACTCTCCGCGGCAAGGTGCTGGCCATCGGTGGACTCAAGGAGAAGCTGCTCGCGGCGCATCGCGCGGGTATCTTCGAGGCAATTCTGCCGGCCGATAACCAGAAGGATCTGGCGGACTTGCCGGAAAACCTGAAGAGCGCGATGAAGCTGTACTTTGTCGATTCGATGGATGAGGTTCTGAAACTGGCCCTTGAGGCTCCACTGCCTGAACTGAAGGAAGAGACACCTGAAGTGCTGGCTGCGGTGGTGCCGCCTGCAATCGGTCCGGAACAGAGACCGCACCAGTAAAGGTTCAGGGTGAAGCCGCGACGTCGATTTGGCGTTGCGGCTTTTCCTTTTTGCAAATTATGTTGAAGGGAGCGCCGGCCCGGTAGATCGCCTTCCTGCGGCGCGGTCTGGCAGAGCCAGCGGACTTCCCGAGTGATCAGTGAAGCAGGCCGAAGACAGCCACGCCGGTGGTAGTTCCTACAAATACTTTGCCATTGGCAACAACCGGCGTGATGAATTTATTGTCGGTGAAGTTGTCCCGGCCTCCCGCGGCCTGATTGCTGTTGTAGAGTTCGTTGGTAAGGTCCGTCGCGTCGTAGGCATGGAGGACGCCGTTCTTATTGGAGTTTTCAACCGCCCAAACAATTCCGTTCTGGTTGCCATTGGCGCTTACGCTTGGGGTGGTTCCCGGATAGGAGAAAACCCTTGAGGACTGGCTGGAAGGGGTGGTTTGCAGCTGTGCGTTGACGACGCTGAAGGCTTTCAGGACATCGCCCTGACCGCCGTAGTAGACGGTTCCGTTAAACCACGCGGGCATGCCCCACTCCCCGTTCGCGAGTGCGCCGGACAATTGCTGGTAGATGTTGTTGCTGACCGAGTTGAATTTGCCCATGTTGTTTCGATCAGCAACGTAGATGGAGTGATCCTTGCCGGCTCCGACGGCGAGCTGACGCACGTGACCGCTGGAATCGGTCTGATCGGGCAGGAGAAGCACGCCACCCGATCCGAGGTCGGTGTCATCGTTCGACTCGGTGACCGTGTTCGATGTGTTGAAGTAGTCCGCAACAGCAAGTTTGCCGTTTGCGGTGGAGACTTTCATGAAGGCATTTCCATAGTCGCCGTGGATGGGGAAACCGTTGGCGTCAAGCGTCGAGTCGAAGCCGCCGTTCGCGTCGAGGAAATAGATGTTGCTTCCGTCGCCGGCCAGACCGGCTCCGGCCATCCAGATTGAGCCCTCGGCGCCCCCAAAGCCGCTGCCGCCGCTGTTGGGCGTGAGATTGAGCACTGCGGTCTGCTTCAATGTCTGCTCGCTGTAGGCCATCAGCCAGCCAGTGTAGGGAGCCTGGTCGCAATGGGAGGTCCACCCCATGTAAATGGTGCCGTTCATGAGCAGCAGTCCGACGCGCTCGGCGTACTGGCTGGGAAGAAATTCCTGCTGGCCATTGTTGGAGTAAAGTCCAGTGCCCGGATAAGTGGCCTGGATCTCGGTCGGACCGCCGCTCAGTTCGGCACCAGTGGTCAGATCCAGGGCGTGCAAGCGGTGATGGTAGTTGTTGCTCGAATCCATGGTCATGCCAACGACAAAGATCGCACCGTGGGCTCCATAGCTGCGATCAATGACGGGAGTTGCGGTGATACCGATCTCGGGGGAGATCTGGCCGCAGTTGTGATCACCGCTTGTGGTTTCGTTGTTGCCAAGGACTGAGATTTTCCAGAGCTGAGTGCCGCCATCGGCATCGAAGGCGTAGACACTGTCGTGCTCAGATACCACATAGAGCATGTTGCGCGTCTGACCGTTGATGGTCATGCCGGAAAGATAGAGCGGAGCGGCGTCAACCTTGCCGTCGGTCGCGTAGAGCCCGACCTTACCGAAGGCTGTCGAGTTCACATTGGCAGGCGTCAAGGTCGTCTCGCCGGCATTCAGGCCGTCACGGGCGTTGTCATAGTGGTACGTCGTAACGTCCACCCCCGCGGCAGCGGCGGCCTTTACTGTCAGCTTCAGCGTAGCGGTGTGAGTGAGAGTGCCCGAGGTGCCGGTAAGCGTGATGGTCGGGGTCCCGGCGGCGGCATTCGAGGCAGCGGTGAATGTCAGGCTCTGCGCGGTTCCGGGAGTCAGCCTGGGCGCGGATGGGCTCGCGGTTACGCCGGATGACAATCCAGACACAGAGAGGTTTACGTTGCCGGTGAAGCCGTTCAGGGCATTGGCTGTTACCGAGGTCGGCTGTCCCCCGCCTCCAACGGTCAGGGTCAGGCTGGCAGGAGTGACGGACAGTGAGAAATCCGGCGCCGGTGCTGCGGCTGTAATTGTCAGGGCGATGGTTGCTGTGTGGGTCAGGCTGCCGGATGTTCCGGTCAGCGTAATTGTCGCCGTGCCCGCCTTGGCACTCGTCCCGGCGGTCAGAGTCAGGTTCTGAGCGACGCCGGGGCTTAATGTGAGTGCTGACGGGCTCGGTGTTACGCCTGCCGGCAATCCAGTCAGCGAGACGCTCACGCTGCCCGTGAATGCGTTGAGGGCATTAGCTGTGACAGAAACTGACTTCCCGATCGCGCCGGCAGTCAAACTGAGGCTTGCTGGCGCGACGGTGAGCGAGAAATCAGGTGCAGGAGCTGCGGCACTGATGGTTAGAGTGACCGTGGCCGTATGCGTCAGGCTGCCGGATGTTCCGGTCAACGTGATCGTCACTGTGCCAGCTTTGGCACTCGTCCCGGCGGTCAGCGTCAGGTTCTGGGCGACGCCGGGGCTTAGTGCGAGAGATGACGGACTCGGTGTTACGCCAGCCGGCAGTCCGGACAGAGAGACGCTCACGCTGCCTGTGAATCCGCTCAGAGCGTTGGCTGTTACAGAAGTCGATTTTCCGGTGCTTCCGGCAGTCAGACTGAGGCTTGCCGGGGCGACGGCGAGTGAGAAATCCGGTGCAGGAGCCGCGGCATTGATGGTTATCGTGACCGTGGCCATATGCGTCAGGCTGCCGGATGTTCCGGTCAACGTGATCGTCGCTGTGCCAGCTTTGGCATTCGTCCCGGCGGTCAGCGTCAGGTTCTGGGCGACGCCGGGGCTTAGTGTGAGTGCTGACGGGCTCGGTGTTACGCCTACCGGCAATCCGGATAGAGAGACGCTCACGCTGCCGGTGAATTCGCTCAGGGCGTTGGCTGTTACAGAAGTCGATTTTCCGGTGCTTCCGGCAGTCAGACTGAGGCTTGCCGGGGCGACGGCGAGTGAGAAATCCGGTGCAGGAGCCGCGGCATTGATGGTTATCGTGACCGTGGCCATATGCGTCAGGCTGCCGGATGTTCCGGTCAGCGTGATCGTCGCCGTTCCAGCCTTGGCATTCGTTCCGGCAGTCAGCGTCAGGTTCTGAGCGATGCCCGGCGTGAACGTTAGAGTGGATGGGCTGGCGGTTACTCCGGCGGGCAATCCGCTCGCGGACACGCTTATTCTGGAGGTGAATCCATTCAGCGCGTTCGCTGTCACTGCCACTGTGTGACCGGCGGCGCCGACGGTCAGGCCCAGCGTGGCGGGTACAACGGTCAGGGAGAAGTCCGGTGTCGGCGGTGCCGCTGCAATTGTCACAGCAATGGTTGCGGTGTGGGTCAGGCTACCGGATGTGCCAGTCAGTGTTATGGTCGCAGTGCCAGCCTTGGCTGAGGCGCCTGCGGTTAGAGTCAGATTCTGGGCGATTCCGGGAGCAAGTGTTAGAACCGATGGGCTCCCGGTCACTCCAGAAGGCCACCCACTTAGAGAGACGCTCACGCTACTTGTGAATCCATTCAGCGCATTCGCTGTTACAGAAACTGACTTCCCAGCGCTTCCAGCAGTCAGGCTGAGACTTGCGGGTGCGACAATCAGAGAGAAGTCCGGTGTCGGCGCTGCCGCCGCAATCGTTAAAGCAATAATTGCGGTGTGGGTCAGGTTGCCGGATGATCCGGTCAGCGTGATTGTCGCACTGCCCGCCTTGGCACTTGTCCCGGCGGTCAGTGTCAGATTTTTGGCTGTTCCGGGAGTAAGCGTCAGTGTTGAGGGGCTTGCGGTCACGCCGGTTGGCAGTCCGGATAGAGATACGCTGACGCTGCCTGTGAACCCGTTCAAGGCATTTGCTGTTACAGAAACTGACTTCCCGGCGCTTCCAGCAGTCAGGCTGAGACTTGCGGGTGCAACAATCAGAGAGAAGTCCGATGTCGGCGCTGCCGCCGCAATCGTTAAAGCAATAATTGCGGTGTGGGTCAGGTTGCCGGATGATCCGGTCAGCGTGATTGTCGCACTGCCAGCCTTGGCACTCGTCCCGGCGGTCAGTGTCAGGTTCTGAGCGATGCCCGGCGTGAGCGTTAAAGTGGATGGAATGGCAGTCACTCCGGCAGGCAGTCCGGATAGGGAGACGCTCACGCTGCCTGTGAATCCGTTCAGCGCATTTGCTGTTACAGAGAGTGATTTCCCAGCGCTTCCAGCAGTCAGGCTGAGGTTTGTCGGGGCAACAGTCAAAGAGAAGTCGGCGGCCGGAGCGGCGGAGCTGATCGCCAGTGTGATGGGCACCGCATGGGTCAGGCCGCCGGATGTTCCGGTCAGCGTGATCGTCGCCGTGCCAGCCTTGGCTGAGGCGCCTGCGGTCAGAGTCAGGTTCCGGGCTATTCCGGGACTTAGTGTGAGTGCTGAGGGGCTTGCCGTCACGCCGGTCTGCAGTCCGGATAGCGAGACGCTCACGCTGCCTGTGAATCCGTTCAGCGCATTTGCTGTTACAGAGACTGATTTCCCGGTCGCGCCAGCGGTGAGGCTGAGACTCGCCGGCACGACTGCGAGTGAAAAATCAGGCTCCGGGGCGGCGGCACTCACCGTCAGCGCGATGGTTGCCGTATGAGTCAGGCTGCCGGAGGTTCCGGTCAGTGAGATTGTCGCAGTGCCAGCCTTGGCACTGGTCCCCGCAGTCAGTATCAGATTCTGGGCGATTCCGGGAGTCAGCGTGAGCGATGACGGGTTCGGTATTACACCAGCGGGTAGACCGGTCAGTGACACGCTCACGCTGCCTGTGAACCCGTTCAAGGCATTTGCTGTTACAGAAACTGACTTCCCGGCGCTTCCAGCAGTCACGCTGAGGTTTGCCGGGACAATGGTGAGTGAGAAATCAGGTGCAGGAGCGGCGGCGCTGATGGTCAGCGCGATGGATGTTGTATGGGTCAGGCCGCCGGATGTTCCAGTAACTGTAATCGTCGCTGTTCCCGCTTTGGCCGCTGCACCTGCTGTCAGAGTCAGATTCTGGGCTGCTCCGGGAGCCAGTGTCAGCATTGAAGGACTCGCCGTTGCTCCCGACGGCAACCCGCTCACAGACAGATTCACGTCGCCGGTAAATCCGTTCAGCGCATCGGCTGTTATAGAAACTGACTTCCCAGCGCTTCCAGCGGTCAGGCTGAGACTTGCTGGAACAACGGTGAGTGAGAAATCAGGTGCTGGTGCGGCGGCGCTGACGGTCAGCGCAATGGGGGCCGTATGGGTCAGGATGCCGGATGTCCCGGTCACGGTGATCGGCGTCATCTCGCCTGCGGCAGAGGCAGCAGCGGTCAGGATCAGGTTCTGGGGCGCACCAGGGGTGAGTGTGAGGCTCGAAGGATTTGCCGTCACACCCGATGGCAAGCCAGTCACAGACACGCTCACGTTGCCTGTGAACTCATTCAGCGCGTTCGCTGTTACCGCAACCGTCTGGCCAGAAGCTCCTGCGGCCAAGTCGAGGCTCGCGGGGGTAACACTCAAAGAGAAATCGGGGACTGAAGCTGCAGTAATGGTTACCGCGACGGTTGTCGTGTGGGTTTTGGAACCGGATGTCCCGGTCAGCGTGATCGTGGACGCTCCGGCCACTACCGAGGCGCCGGCGGTGAGGGTCAAAGTCTGGGCTGCGCCGGGCGTCAGGGTTAAGGTTGACAGACTCGCGGTCACGCCGGCGGGGAGTCCGGCAAGGGAGACACTCACGCTGCCTGTAAAGCCATTGAGCGCGGTCGCTGTTACAGAAATGGTTTGCCCGGAAGCACCCGCGGTCAGACTGAGGGTCGATGGCGATGCAGTGAGGCTGAAGTCCGCATTGCTGGGGGGGGTCGAAGTCAGGCTGTTGCCCATGTGGGTCCCACAGCCGGAAAGCAATGAAACTCCCGCACCCAGCACCGCACCCAGAAATACTGGAATTATGCGCATGACAGGTCTGACGGGGTCCCGTGAGTTTCGACGTTTCTAAAAATAACCAGCTCCCATCATAGATGGGACAGGCCCGCTTTGCCTTTCAACCTTGTCATGAAGATAAGTGCAACAATTTGTATCTTCAGATGTGATTGAGTGCCTGGTCCAAATCACCGAGCAGGTCGTCCACCTCTTCAATACCAACCGAGATGCGGACGAGACCGTCGGTGATGCCCAGCTTCGCCCGGGCTTCTGCGCCGATGGCAGCGTGAGTCATGGTTGCCGGATGTGAGATAAGCGTCTCGACTCCACCGAGGGACTCTCCCAGCGTGCAGACCTTCACCTGGCGGAGCATGGCGTTGGCGTTTTCGAGCGAACCGGTTTCGAAGGAGATGAGAGCCCCGAAGCCGGACATCTGACGCTTCGCGAGCTCGTGCTGCGGATGAGAGGCAAGGCCGGGATAATGGACCTTCTTTACTTTCGGATGATTGGAGAGATACTCGGCGATCTTGCGACCGCTCGAGTCGTGCTGGCGCATGCGGACGGCAAGGGTTTTGACGCCGCGCAGAACCAGCCAGCATTCGAAGGGCGAAAGAATACCGCCGGTGCACTTCTGCACGAAGGCGAAGTTCTCCTTGTGCTTCGGTTTCGTGCCGACCAGAACGCCACCCAGGCCATCGCTGTGTCCGTTAAGGAACTTGGTCGTCGAGTGCATGACGATATCCGCGCCGAGCTCGATGGGGCGCTGGAAGTACGGCGACATGAAGGTGTTGTCGACAGCTAGTTCGACTCCGCGCTCGTGGCAGACGTCGGCGACGGCGCGGATGTCGGTGAGCGTCATGATGGGATTGGTGGGCGTCTCGATATGGACGAGCTTTGTCGATGGCCGGATGGCGCGACGGACATTTTCGGGGTCGGAGGTGTCGACGTAACTGAACTCGATGCCGTAACGGGTAACGATCTGGTTGAAGAGGCGGGGTGTGCCACCGTAGACGTTTTCACCACAGATCACGTGGTCGCCGCTCCGGAACATGGTGATCATGGCCATGATAGCGGCCATGCCGCTGGCAAAAACGTGGGCGCTGGCGCCTCCTTCGAGAGAGGCGAGATTCGTCTCGAGGGCGTCACGCGTGGGGTTCGACACGCGAGAGTATTCGTAACCCTTGTGGCTACCGATCTCTTGCTGTGCATAAGTCGAGGAGAGATAGATGGGCACGTTGACTGCGCCGGTCAGCGGGTCAGGATGCTGTCCATCGTGGATGGCGCGGGTGGCGAAGCCGTGGGGATGGCTGGTTGAGTCCGTCAAACTAGACCTCACTTTTTGAAATTGGCACAGGGAGCTGCGCTTAGCCTTCGTTGAAGATGTTCTTGGAAAGATAGCGCTCGGCTGAATCGGGGATGATCGTCGCCACGCGTTTGCCGGGGCCGAGGCGTTCGGCTATGGCCAGGGCAGCGTGGACGATGGCGCCTGAACTTGATCCGGCGAGCAGTCCTTCTTCGGCTGCGAGGCGCTTAACCATGGCGAACGACGGTTCATCGTCTACCATGACAATTTCGTCGGCCACCGAGCGGTCGAAGGTCCGGGGCACAAACGAGGCCCCGATCCCCTCTACCTTGTGGGGACCGGGCTCGCCGCCCTGAAGGACAGACCCCTGGGTTTCGACCGCGACGGCGAAGATGTCCGGATTCTGTTCCTTCAAGAACTGAGCAATCCCGGAGAAGGTTCCGCCGGTTCCTACGCCGGCCACGAAGGCGTCGATCCGGCCGTCCATCTGTTCCCAGATCTCGACGGCGGTGGTGTCGTGGTGGAAGCGGGGATTGGCCTGATTATCGAACTGGAGGGCGGCAAAGGCGTTGGGATCGTTCCCGGCCAGGGCCTGCGCCTGGCGGATGGCTCCTTTCATACCTTCTGCCTCCGGGGTGCGCACGACGGTGGCTCCGAAACCACGCATCAGGATGCACTTCTCCTCGGCGAAGCCCTCGGGGACAAAGAGCACCACTCGATAACCGCGGTTCACGCCGACAAGGGCCAACCCCACACCTGTATTGCCGGCGGTCGCCTCGACGATCGTGGAGCCAGGCTTGAGTATCCCCCGCTGCTCGGCGTCGAGGATCATTCCCAGGGCGGCACGGTCTTTGACGCTGCCTCCGGGATTCAGGAACTCAAGCTTCGCGTAGACGGCGGCCCAGCCTGGCCGGGCGACTCTGCGGAGCCGCAGCATGGGGGTCTGGCCGATCAATTCGGTAATGTCTTCGGCGACCCGCAGGGCCATGCCAGTCTGCTGAACCGCGCTTGATCCACTCATAACAAAACTCCTTAGTGTAGCAGGCGGATTGCGCGTTTCGCGGGTTACTTCTGGCATCCCGAGCCTTGTTTTTGCTTGGGTTTCCCATGATGGTCCTGTAATCTTTTGCTAACACGCTCTAACTACGAAGGGATCTCTCGCGGAGATATCCGCTCGAGGAATTACTTTGCCGATAACCCCATCCATATCCGCAGGCAAAAGCCGGGCCGTTTCGATGCTGGTGCTGGCAACAATTGGGGTTTCCATCTGCGTGTGGACAGCGGGATGGCTGCTTTATGGCTCGGCGCGGCGGCTCAACGAATCGCGGGACTGGCTGGAACACTCGCAGGCGGTTATCTCCGAGCTTCAGCAGGAAGTACAGAGACTCGATCGAATCGAGCCCAATCTGCAGCTTTATCTGCTGACTCACGATGAGAGCAACCTTCACAACGGCCAGACCAGCATCGTCGCATTCTACTCGAGCGCGCTGCATCTACAGCAGCTGGTGAGCGATAACCCCGGGCAGGTGACCCGTGCCCAGGTGCTGGAAAAGCAGGCTGCCGACCTGGTCAAAACCTTCGACGTATTCAACACGGACTCGAAACTCCCAAGCCAACAGTTGCTCGCTGCCCGAGAAACCCTGAGCCTCATGCAGGCAAGAGAGCGCGAGCTACTCGCACTCCGGACGGAGGCAGCCAAGCTCAATGCTTCGCGCAGTCTCCTGATCAGTGTGAGTTTCACCATGCTTGCGCTGGTCGTGGTGCTGGTTCTGTTCGGGTTACTGCTGCGCGATGCGCTGCATCGCCGCAAATACGAACAACGCCTGTCAGAGACGAATGATAAGCTCGCCGGGACAATTCGCGCGCTGGAGCGCCAGGCGCGGGAATCGGATCTGCTGACTGGGGCTCGGGATGAATTGCAGCTTTGTATGAACGCCGACCAGGCGCAGCATTCGGCCGTGCGCTATCTTGCGCAGCTGCTTCCGGGAACAACCGGCGGTATTTGCTTTATCAACGAATCCCGGCAAATGGTTGAGGTGGAAGCCACGTGGAACGGGTCAACCACACTCATGGATGGCTTTGCTCCCGATGCCTGTTGCGGGCTGCGCTCGGGGCGGATGCGCTGGCGCCGGGCCGGCCAGTCCGAGGTGCACTGCGCGCATTTCGCCGGCAAGCCGCCGGAGAACTACATCTGTCTGCCGCTTGCGGCGCACGGAGAGACGCTGGGAATGGTCTATGTCGAATGCGGCTCGTCGGGAATCGCTGCGATGGTCGACGCCAACCTGAGGGCCCTGCAGCAGATGGTCGAGCTAGCTTCGATCCGGATCGCCGGCCTCAATCTGCGTACCATCCTTGAGCACCAGTCGATTCGCGACAGCCTGACCAACCTGTTCAATCGACGGTTCATGGAGATCGCTCTCGATCGCGAACTCCGCCGAGCTGTGCGCCACCAAAAGCCTCTTGCCGTGCTGATGCTCGATATCGATCACTTCAAGCAGCTCAACGACACCTACGGCCACGAGGCCGGCGATGTTGTACTGAGGGAGGTCGCCGGGGTGATGCGGCAGGCGGTCCGCAGCGAGGACACGGTGTGCCGCTATGGCGGCGAGGAGTTCGTCGCGATACTCCCCGAGTTGGGAACCGAGGATGCCCTGAGCCGGGCTGAATCCATCCGGCACATGGTCAGCGAGCTGCGCATCTATCACCGCGGCGAGGCTCTGCGCGAAGTGACGATTTCTATCGGGGTCGCGGTGTACCCAAACAATGGCGACTCGCTGGATCAGCTGTTAAGTCTTTCAGATCGTGCTCTTTACGAAGCCAAGCATCTGGGCCGCAACCGCGTGGTACTGGCCGAGCACTCAGCAGCGCTTGCGCCGACGCATCATCCCCATGAAGTTGCCTATTAAGTACCTCACTGAGCCTGAGCAGATTTCGATTCCGGCGCCACCGGTTTGGGGTAGTAGCCGCTTCTCGTTCTGACGAAGAGCTTGCCGTGGCCTTGCCCATGGGCCTCTACTTTCAGGACGCGATATCCGCCCTGCGAGGGCGGCTTGGTGGAGTGGTAGCCGATGGTGTACTGGTTGCGTATATCGCGGGCTACTTCGGCGGCGATCGTGTCGACGTCCGCCAGCGACTTGGGAAAGAACGGGATGCCGCCGGTTTCATCCGAAAGGAGTTTCAGGGCGCGCTTGGCACGCCGCGATTCACGGCCCCCCTCGTCTCCGAACAGCAGGCCGATCGAGTAGACTACGGGCCCCTGCAGATCCTGCACCCGGCGAATGGTCTGCTCGAGGTTGAAGGTAGAGGCGTTGTCCTCGCCATCGGTAATGATCAGCAGGGCCTGTTTGGGGCGCTTGGCGTTTTTCGCAAGCTGGTCGGCCGAGGCAACCACAGCGTCATAAAGTGCCGTGCCACCCTTCGAATCGATGTGAGCGAGGCCCTCGCGAAGCTTGCCGATGTCGGAGGTGAAGTCCTGGTCGATGAAAGCTTCGTCAGAGAAGTTGACGATGAAGGCCTCGTCGTCGCGGTTTGAGGCCTTGACCAGGTCCAGTGCGGCTGAGTTAACGGCGGTACGCTTGTCCCGCATCGAGCCCGAATTATCGATGATGATCCCCATCGATACAGGGATGTCCTGGTGCTGGAAGGACGCGATGGTCTGAGGGACGCCGTCTTCGAATATCTTGAAGTCGTCCTTCTTGAGGTCGGTCACCAGATGGCCGCCTTCGTCGAGTA
>Ga0206998_1029_pt1 | contig 38778 bp, 33 predicted proteins | sample Alteio_BWMinCont_FD_153309 | JGI IMG/M metagenome (GOLD analysis project Ga0206998, IMG submission 153309) | Enriched cells from forest soil in Barre Woods Harvard Forest LTER site, Petersham, Massachusetts, United States -... | ecosystem: Environmental > Terrestrial > Soil > Temperate forest >... | reverse complement strand
CAAAGCTGAAGGAAGGTGACCGCGTGCTGGTGCACGGGGGCGCGGGTGCAGTAGGGATCTTCGCGGTCCAGATTGCGAAGATGCATGGGGCGCATGTGATTGCGACGGCCTCGGGAAGGACTCGCGCGCTGGTGAAAGAGCTGGGAGCGGATGAGGTGATCGATTATCGGGGAGCGCGGTTTGAGGACACGGTTCGCGACATCGATATCGTTTTCGACACGGTGGGCGGCGAGACGCGCGAGCGCTCGTGGAAGGTGCTCAAGGTTGATGGGAAGATGATTTCGATTGCGGCGGATGGTGAGGTGACGACGAATCCCAAGGTGAGAGATGCGTACTTTATCGTGAGGCCGGACCAGCCGCAACTGAATGACATAGCGAAGCTGCTGGATGCAGGAAAGCTGAAGACGCTTGTAAAGGCGGTTGTTCCGTTGAAGGATGCGGCGGCGGCTTTTGCGGGGAAGGTGCCGAGTGCACGTGGCTATGGAAAGACTGTGGTCGCTGTCGTTAGCGAGTGACTCGGATTCACGCCACGGTGATGGCGGCGACCTCGTAGTCTTCGACGCGGGGAATGGTGAAGCGGAGGGTGTCGCCATCGAGGTGGAAAAGGACAGATTGTTCGGAGCGCAGGAGAGCGACGGATTTTACTTTCACGCCTGAGGGCAGTTTCATGCTGACGGTTTGCGGGCCAAGCGGGTATGTGGACTGCATCCAGCTGTGATGGGCGTTGGGATTGGTGTAGTTGAGCAGGTGGATGGCGTAGCCGGGAGTTGTCTCCCATGCAAGCATTTCGACGAAGCCGTCGCCTTCGACGTGAACGATGCGCTCGTCGCGGGTGAGCCAGCGCAGTGTGTTGTGCATGAGGCGGAGCAGGTCGCCGTGGCCAGTGAGCCAGTAGGTGCGCTCGATGTCCCCGGGGAAAAAGGCGATGCGGCTGGAGCCGGTTTCGCGCAGAACGACTGCCGGCTCGTCGGTGTGCGAGACGGGCGGGTAGGCGAGCTCCGGCGGATACTGCACGAATCCGGGAACGACGGTGAGGATGGGATCGGCGACGGGCTTGAGCGGGATGCGGTTCTGGGAGCCGGGCAGCCAGTTGGTGTTGGAAAAACCTTCGAGGATCGGGTGTTGGGCCGACGCATTGGGGTGTTCGATGCGCGCGTAGTAGGCATTACCGTTGGTGCCGATCACGTCTCCGGCTTTGGAGATGCCGAGCAGATCGGCGAGACCGAAGTCGGAGCGGGGTTGGAGGTTTTCATCATAGAGGCTGGTTTCGAAGCTGGCCATCAGAGAGCCGCCGGACTGGACGTAGTCGCGGATCTGCTGGCACTGGCGGTCGCTAAGCATGGCGATGTTGGGCATGAGCAGCGCGCGGTATTTGCTGAGATGTTCGGCGTCGAGTCGGTCTTCGTGCACATAGTCGAAGGTGTAGCGGCCTCGGAGCAGCGTCTCGTACAGGCCGTGGGTGGTTTCGCGCATGTACGTGCGGGATTGGGCAGTGGCGGGGCCTTTGTAGAGGAGCTGCGTGCTCTGTCCCATGACGACGCCGATGTCGGCGATGGAGCGGCGGGCGCGGAGATGGGCATCGTGTTTCGCAGACCACTGGAAGTAAGCTGCGCCGACTTTCTGCCAGCGGCGGTCTTCGCCTAATCCATCCTCCGACCCGATGAAGTGGTAATAGAGCGCCAAGCCGCCGGCGAGCGTTTCGTTCATCCACATCTGCGCTTCGGCGGGATTCTTCGAGGCGTTTCGCCAGCGGACGACTCCCGTGGAGTAGGCGGCGGTGATGTTGGCGGCGAATTTGCCGTCGAGTACGGCGTTGCAGACGCGGGCCTGGAGGGTGGCTCCCCAGACTGCGGGGTCGTCATTGGTGCGGCCCTGGTTGTCTCCCTGAAACCAGACCGCGGTTTTGCCGAGGCGATCGAGGTTGGGGCTGGCGTGGACGTTTCCGCCGAGGTTGGCGAAGTAGAAGCTGTCGGGCTTTTTCTCTTTGGCGATGGCGTCGTACTTGATCCAGAGCTCGAAGAGACGGTCGTTGAAGGCGCGCCAGTAGGCGGGCGTGCCGGGAGGCGGGAGTTTGCTGCAGATGGAGCAGTAGCATTCGGGCAGCATGCCGATGGGCGGCCATCCATTGGTGTAGAAGCAGTCGACATCGTAGAGCGAGTTGACCTCGCGCATGACGGCGGGGACGTAGTCATCCATGAAGGAGGAGAACATGCAGGTTTTGAAAAGGCGAGGATCTTCGGTGTTGTGCTGCACGGAGCCATCTTTGTAGCGCATGGCCCACTCCGGGTGGGCTTCAAGAGCGTCGGGCCAGTTGAGGTCGGGGCTCATCCGAGCGACGACGCGCATGCCGCGCTTTTTCGCGGCGGTGAGACACTCGCCGAAGAAGTCGCGGTTGTTCAGGAATTTTCCGTGGCGGTGGAACTTTACCTTTGAGGGATAAAAGGCGAGGATGCCTGTGACGCTGACGAAGACGACGTCGGTGCCGGCGGAGTGCCAATAGTCAGCCCACTCCTCGATGTTCATGACGGCGGGATCGTGCTCGGTCATGTTGCTCTGGCCGACGCGGCGGACCTTCTGCTGCCAGGAGAGAGCAGCGGGATTTTCGGCGGCGAGGCGCGGCGGCAGAGGGATCAACCCCAGCATTGATGCAGTAGTGGTTTGTCCTGGTGTGAGGGCGAAGGCGGGATCGAGTGAGGCAGCCAGCGGAAGCGCGGCGGCGCCGGTTTTGAGAAACGTTCGGCGGTTGAGCATCGGGTTCCTCGAAATTTGTGGGGCGGTTTTTCTAGCGCTGGAGAACTCCTGCGGACCTGTAGACCTCTCCGTCGATGACGGTCTCGATGACGGGCAGCGTGGGCGTGTCGGTGAGGATTTCGACGGCGTCTTCTGTGACCAGTGCGGTGTCCTCGACCTTGGCTCCGCGGAGGCTGGGGTTATAGGCGAAGGCCTGGGGCAGTGTGACTGTGTCTTGCCCATGGGGCGTGATGAGCCAATCGCGCTCGCCGTATCCGCATGGACCTCCCTGGTGATGGCGCTCGATTTCTTCGGACGCGCCCGCGGACTTGTACGCTTCGCGTGCAACCGCAAAGAGCTGGGCGGAGGTAGCGTCGGGGCGGGTGGCGTGCAGGAGCTGAGAGTGGATGCGGGCGGCGGCGGTGAAGGCGGCGGCGAGATCTTCCGGAAGAGATCCAAAGTGGACGAAGCGAGTGATGGAGACGACGAGTCCCCATTTGCGGGCGCAGAGGTTGATCATGCCGTAGCGCTCGAGGGTGCCGGAGCGCGGGGCAGCGTGTCTGTACTTGCGGATGCGGTCGTCGACGGCCATGAGCAGGACGGTCGGCGTGATGCCGAGTTCGAGCAATGCCGCGGCGGTGCGCGCGGTCATCTCGTCTTCGGTTATACCGGGCTGAAGGGATTCAAGGACCGAGGTAGTCACGTCGGCGGTCTCGCGGGAGAGGGTGGTGAGGCGGTCTATCTCCGGTTGCAGGAGGGGCGCGCGAAGAGCGGTGAGATTGACGTGCGTGGCTCCGGTGGCAGGCGTGTCGGATCCGAGGGCGGCGTCTCCAGCGAGTTCGCGAAGGAGCGGGACGGAGCTCTCGTGCCACGGATAAATAACGGGCTCATAGCCGAGGCCGGCGAACTCTTCGTCGGCGAGGCGCGGGGCTTCATTGGCCGGAGCGAGGTAGTAGTGGAGTCCGCTGCGGGTGATGAGTAGCGAGGTGACCGCCGTTTCAACGCCGAGGGCGACGCGGGCTTCGACCTGGCCGGCAGTGATCCAGGCGATGTTTTCGTGGCGGCTGAGAAGGATCGCATCGAGTTTGTTGCGATCGAGGAAGGCTCCGAGACGCCCGTATTTTTCGTTCAGTTCAAAAGAGCGGAGGGAGATGTCTTGCGCCAGCAGCTCCGATGATGGGTTCACGCGCTTCTTCTCCTTCGATTGGGATTCGGGGATTGGGATTCGGCTGTTCATTCAAGATAAATCGATTTTTGAAAGGTCACGGGCCCGGCGATGTCGAGCACTGTACTTGAGCGTAGCAAGAACGGGCAAGTAATTGGTTGATATGAACTAGGTGCGCGAGCAGATTCCGCCGGTGCAGCCGATGGCAGGCAGGAAGAGACGCGCGGCAAGCACAACAAGCGCGATCCAGAGCAGATCGGCTCCGAGGAGGTGGGCCATCTGCATTGAAGTGGGCGCGAGAAGGGCGACGTCGGCTACGCCAAGAACATATTGGAAAAGCAGCAGAACCGCGACGGTGATTGACAGGCGGCGATGCATGACGGTTCGAGCACCGTGGTAGACGAGCCAGAGCAGGAAGGCTCCGGCGATGAGGCTGACGGCGGGGTGAATCCAGCGCAAGCGAACGAGCCAGGAGGAATTCGAAGAGAAGTCCTGCAGGAACGCGGCGCGCCGGCTGGCGGCGGGAAAAAGGGTGTCGCCGAGGGCGGCGAGTGAGCCGCTGACTCCAACGATGAGGACGGCGGTCAGTCCGATGAGGGCGACGGCGGGGGCCTGGAGCTCAACGCTGCCACGCATAAAGCCAAGTTTCCGGGAGAGGAAGTGCGCGGTCAAAGCGAGAGCGGCGAGGAGGAGCAGCGTGTTGGTGAGATGGAGGGCCAGGTAAACGGCGCGCGATCCGGACTGGTCGTGAGCTACTTTGCCGAGCAAGACAAGAAGAGCCCCGAGGAGAGCTTCGTTGAGGGTGAGGATGAGCGCGGCGATCGCAGCAGCGCGGGCGAGATGGCGGCGAGGCGTGGCGCGAAAGGTCCAGACGAGCAGGCCGATGACAGCGAAGAGAGCAACTCCGCTCGAGGCACGGTGGGCGAATTCGATCAGAGTCGCGGCGGTTGGATAATGCTGGATAACGGTGCCATTACAGAGAGGCCATCGATCTCCGCAGCCTGCGCCGGAGCCGGTGGCGCGAACAGCGGCACCCCAGAGTATGACCAGAACGTTATAGGCGAGAACGATCCAGGCATAGCGGTTCAGCGCCTTAGACTCGGAATACGTACGCGCCGGGATTGCGGAGAAGACAGCGCTGGCGGCGTTCATGCTCGTTCCCATCGTCTTGAGGCTATTCTACCGGGTTTGCCCACACAACCCGTGTCTCCAAAGAGTAATCTGATCGTCAGCGTATGAAAAACTCACGATTTCTTTCCCTACTGCTGGCTTCCACTTTGACGTTCGGAGCCAGTGCGATTGTTTCAGCCCAGGATACGAGCCCAAAGCAGGATGTGAAGGCCGCCGGGACGGACACGAAGGATGCAGCCAAGGATACGGGGCATGCGGTGAGTTCCGGCACCAAGAAGGCTTATCACGGCACAAAGAAGGGCACGACGACAGCGTACGACAAGACCAAGGAAGGCACGACCACGGCCTACGACAAGTCCAAGGAGGGAACGGAAAAGGGATACGACAAGACCAAGGAAGGCACGCAGAAGGTTTTCGATCCCAGCAAGGAGGGGTCGACGAAAGCCAAGGACGATGCGCACCAGGCGTCTGTGAAGGCAAAGGACAAGACGAAAGAAGCGGACCAGAAGGTCAACGACTCGTCGAAGCCGCAGTAGTAACTGCGCGCAGGTGCAATAAGAGCCGGGTGATTTTGCACCCGGCTATTTTGTTGCGGGCAGCCGGCGCCCGCGATTACAAGTTCGCCACAGGCGAGCAGGCTCGTGTGAGACGCGTGAGGCCTTTTCGGGTTGCCTTTCCCGATTCCGAGACAGATGCTTAGAGAGGCTATGATCCCTGATTCGACGGAGAGCAGGACGTTCCCGATTCAATCGAGCCTGACGCAAGCGCCGCTCATGGCCTTCCTGAGTGATAGCTACATCTTTCAGTGGGATAAACAGTCGCTACGGGATGACTGGGTGTTTGTGCTGCCGGTCGCATTTTGTTTGTGCGTCGGGCTGGCGGTGGGTCATCCGACGGCGGGAATGATTGTCGCCGGCGGCGCGGTGAACATCGGCTTCGGCGCCAAGCAGAATATCGACAACTCACAGCTTTTGCCGATGATCTTTGCGACTTTCGGCACGGCAATCTCGATTTTCGTCGGGATGATGGCCGGCCACGGGAATTTTGTGCTCGTGGGAATGGCGGCCCTGTGGGGATTTGGCTACGGCATGCTCACGATTCGCGAAGGAGGCTATGCGTGGGTGGGACAGCAGTGCGTAGTGATGCTGATTGTAGGGTCGGCGTTTCCTGCTTCGGCCCAACCGGCGGCGGAGCGATCCCTGCTGGTGCTCGCGGGTGGCGCGCTCCAGGTATTAACCTCGAGCATCATTCTTCGGCTATTCGGGAAACTGCGGGAGCATCTGTGGGCGCTGACCGGGTATATCCAGGCGGAACAAGTTGCCCTTCGCCTGGCCGTGCACCAGGCGGCGGCATCGTGGAAAGATGGCCGGCTCGAGAATACTGCGTTGCCATATTCGCTTCGCCTGGCGATTACGCTCGCGGTGAGCACGGAGATCTACCGGCAGATGCATTTTGCCAGCGGATACTGGATCCCGATGACGGCGCTGCTGGTGCTTAAGCCCGGGCTGGCCGATACGGTGAGCCGCGCCATCGCACGCACGCTAGGTACGGTGGCGGGGGCGTGGCTGATCAGCATTTTCATCGCGCATTTCACACCGTCACCGCTCACGCTGGTGGTGTTTACGGTGCTGTTCACGTGGTTGTCTTATGGGGTACAGAACGTGAACTACGCGCTGTTCGCGGTGTGTGTGACGGGATATATCGTCTTCCTGCTTGCGCTGGACAAACTGCCGGAAATCGAGATTGCGCATCGGCGGGCGGTGTGCACGGTAATCGGTGGCGGCCTGGCGCTGGCGGTGAGGCTAGTGGTGATCTACCGGTGGAGGAGGCGGCTCCGGGAGAGCAGCGGAGCAGCGGGGCTGACGTAGATTGCGGGAGATTGGCCTCAGGCACGAAAATCCGGGCCCGGGCTGTAAGTCGAAGAGTCGAAGCGCGTCTACTCGACCTGCTGTTTAGCCTTGTAGCCATCGCGGGCGATGATGTCGTACTTCAGCGGCTTGTGCTTTTCGTCCTGCATGCGAAGCGGATGGCCTTCGGCGTCGACCAGCTCGACGCGGAGCTTACGGTAGGTTCCGTCCTGCTTGGTGTTGGTTGGGGTGTAGGAGAGGACGTACTGGTTGCGAATTGATTCATTGATGGCGGCGAAGTCCTCCGGCAGTTCACCCTGGAAACGAGGTTCGAAGTGCATTCCTCCGGTCATACGGGCGAAAGTATTCATCTCGTTATCGGCCTGGAGATAGCTCATGTCCCGGATCTGAGCGCCCATTCCTCCGCGACCTTCAGTCATTGCCCTGACGAAACCACCGGTACTCATCGTGAAGATCGTCACGTTGGGCGTGGCCTTAATCTTAGCGAGGACCTTATCAAGGTTGATCTTGGAGAAGGTGTCGATGCCGGAACCGATGAGGATGATGTATTTGCGGCCGTCGACGCGGGTGAGACGGTCGAGCGTCTGGTAGAGCGCGTCGAACATATTGGTCTCACGCCAGGTAGGGATGGTGAGCTGATTGAGTGAGTTCATGACGACGCGCTTGTCCTGAGTGAAATCAGTCAGGATGTTGGTGTGCATGTCGTAGGTCATCACGGCGATGTAGTCGTCGGGGCGCAACTGCTCGGCAAAGTTGTAGGCGGCGTTGCGCATGTCATAGACAAAGTAATAGCTGGTGGAGGCGAACTCGACGAGCAGTACGGCCGTGATGGGCGCTTTGATCTGCTGGAAGGTTGCGATGTCCTGCTGCTTGCCATCCTCGAAGATACGGAAGTTTTCCTGCTTCAGATTGGGAACGAACTGGTGGGTCTTCTCCAGAAGGACGCCGACATCAACGGTTACGACAGGGACGTCGACGTGGAGAGAGAAGTTCTGCAGGCCAGGAGGGTTTTTGACGCTGGGCTCTGCCGGGGCCACCGGGGCAGGTTCTTCCTTCTCCTTTTTCTTGGGGAGCGCGATGGAGCCGTTATCGCCGGTAGGGCCTCCGGCTTCGGGAGCAGCATCGTCCTGCCCGGATGGCTGCTGCGCGGCGGGCTGCTGCTGTTGCGAGCCCTGCTGGGGGGTGGTGCTTTGCTGCGCGAGAGCGGAGAGGGGAGCCTGAGCAAGGAGCAAAACCACCGTGACGGCTGCTGCGGAGAAACTCTTCATGACATCCTCAATTGTGAAACTGCGACACACTTTGCGGCAAGCGTGGGGAGCGACTACTCTAAAAGACGTGCAAGAACGTCGAAAGGACATGCGCGGGCGATTTCTTCTTTTGGCAATGATATCCGCCTTAGGTCTGTCCTGGACACCTGCCGGGGCGCAAAGCGTGCTAGATGTAGCGTCTGCCGCGGCGGTCCCGCCCCCTTCGACCAACTTCTTCCCTCTCAGTGAAGTGCATCGGGGACTCCGCGGCACCGCGTATACGGTTTTTGAGGGTACGCAACCGGAAGCCATGGATGTGGAGATCCTGGGCCTGCTGCACAATGCGCTCGGGCCGCACCAGGACATGATCTTGGCGCGGCTGCACGGGACCAAGCCGGAATATTCGGGCGTAGTGGCGGGCATGAGCGGCAGCCCTGTCTACATTGACGGCAAGCTCCTGGGCGCGCTCGCATACCGGATCGGGGAGTTCAGCAAGGAGCCCATTGCGGGGATCACTCCCATTGGGCAAATGCTGGAGGTAAGGGATGGGGCTCAGAGTTCGGATCTGAGGGCCCAGGTTGCCAGCGCCGTGCGTCCGGCGAGCAGCAATCAGGACGTGAACGCGGCGGACATTCGGCCGATCGACACGCCGCTGGTCTTCAGCGGATTCAGCACGGAGGCGGTGGCGTTCTGGAAAGATCACACGCCGGGGCTGGGGCTAACGCCGGTGGCGGGCATTGGCGGGGGCGGCGGCGATCTGGGAGAGATGGCGCCTGTAACGCCAGGGTCTGTCCTGCCGGGATCGGCAGTGAGTGCGGTGCTGGTTCGAGGCGACCTGGAGATTTCGGCGACCTGCACGGTGACTTACGTCGACCCGAAGCAGCTGCTGGCCTGCGGGCATCCGATTACCCAATTCGGGCCAGTATCGATGCCGATGGCGAAGGCTGAGGTAGTGGCAACGGTTCCGTCGCCGCTGAATGCCTTCAAGATCATCAATACGACGCAGACGATTGGGTCGTTTACCGAGGATCGCGAGACGGCGATTCAAGGTGTATTCGGCAAGCCCGCGCGTGTGATTCCTCTGACGATGCACCTGCAACAGGATGGAGCGAGCGAGAAGCCGCGGACGCTGCATCTTGAGGTGATTGACCAGCAGCAGATTACTCCGGCGGCGGTGATGGTTTCGCTGTTTCAGAGCCTGGCGCAGACGAATGGTTATGCAGTCGAGACGACGTACCGGGTGAGGGGCCGGGTGAAGCTGACGGGCTATCCCGAGGTGAGGTTTGAGGACCTGGTTGCGCCGACGGACTTTGCCCCGGCAAACCTGGTGGCGGCGCTGGCTCTGGGCGAGCACTTCAATCGGCTGTATGCGAATGCCGCGCGGAGGACGCCGATTGAAAGCGTGGACGTCGATGTGGACGCGATGCCCGGGCGCCGTACGGTACAAATCGAGGGCGCACAGGCGGGCGGGACGGTGGTGCACGCCGGCGACAAGGTTACGATTGAGGCGACACTGCGGCCGTGGCGCGGAGAATTAAAAAATGTGCGCATCCCGGTTACATTGCCCGCGACATTGCCGGATGGACCGATCCGGTTGCTGGTGAGCGATGGCGGAACACTGGACCGGCTGATGCAGCCTCCGCAACTGGCGGGGGGGAATCTGGATGTTTCGGGAACGATTGCGCAATTGAACAGCCAGCATGCGAACGACCGGCTTTATGTGACGCTGCTGTCTCCTGATCCGCAAGCGGCTATCGACGGCCGCACGCTGACGGCGCTTCCTATTTCGATGGCCAATGTGCTGGAGCCGGTACGTGATAACCGCGGAATGACGCTGAATGGCGAGTCGGCAGTCCCGCTGGGGTCGGTTGCACTGGATGCGGTGCTCAGTGGACAACAGGTTGTCACACTGCGGGTAGAATAGCCGAGGCAGGCAGAAATCCCCCCGAGACTCCTGCCGATTTGACTTTCAGGCGATTCGATTACGGACTCCGGAAAAGAAGAGACAGGTTCGAAAGCACCATGACATTCATCAAGGGTTACGCTGTGCATGCGGCCGGGGCGGAACTGCTCCCGTTCAAGTACGATCCGGGCGAGCTCAAGCCGGGCGATGTCGAAGTGAGCGTGACGCACTGTGGCGTCTGCCACTCCGATGCGAGCCTGATCGACAATGACTGGGGGATGAGCCAGTATCCATTTATTCCGGGCCACGAGGTTGTAGGCACGGTTGCGGCGGTGGGAGCGGCGGTTCAGGGCCTCGCGGTGGGGGATCGCGTCGGCATTGGCTGGCAGGCGGACTCCTGCGGGCGCTGCGAATGGTGCCGCAAGGGTGAGGAGAACCTGTGCCCACAGGCGCAGCCGACTTGCGTTCACCGGCACGGCGGCTATGCCGAGTCGCTGCGGGTGAACTGGCGCTTCGCGGTGAAGATTCCGGCGGCGCTGGACAGCGAGACGACGGCTCCGCTGCTGTGCGCGGGAATCACGGTTTACTCGCCGATGCGGACTCTGGGGATCAATCCTGCATCACGTGTAGGCGTGATCGGCGTGGGTGGGCTTGGTCACCTGGCGCTGCAGTTTGCGCGCGTCTTCGGAGCCGAGGTCACGGCATTTTCGAGTTCGGCGAACAAGGAAGAGGAGGCGCTGAAGCTGGGTGCGCATCACTTCGTCAATTCGCGCGAGTCGAAGGCGGTAAATGGGCTAGCAGGAAGCTTCGATTTGATTATCTCCACTATCAATGCCGATCAAGACTGGCCCGGGTATGTGAATACGCTGCGTCCTCATGGAACGCTGTGCTTTGTTGGTGTGGCCCCGAAGCCAATTGCGTTGCCGGTCTTTCCGCTGATCGGGGCCATGCGCTCGATGTGCGGCTCGAATATCGGCAGCCCATCGCGCATTACCGAGATGCTAGACGTGGCGGCGCGCCACGGGGTGAAGGCCAAGGTGGAACGCTTCAAGATGGCCGATGCCAACCAGGCTCTGAAGCGAGTGAGAAAGAGTCAGGTGCGGTACCGGGCGGTGCTGAGTAACTAAGGGCCGCCACTTGTCATCAAAACTTAACGCAGGCCTTAGGGGATCATGCGATGAGGCGGGTGGCTATTGAATCGACGAGCATTGTTTCAATTGGGTATGACCGCAAGAGGCGTGAGCTGGAGATCGAGTTCCGCGAGACTGGAGATGTTTACCGCTTTTTCGAAGTCTCCGCGGCGGAGTATGCCGACTTCATAGCGGCTGAATCAAAGGGATCGCATCTCAACCAGGTATTCAAGCCGCGGCATCACCGCTATTTCGTTATCAAAGAGGGCAAGCGGCTCGCGTCTAATGGTTAGTGACTGCTTCTAGTAGACTCTTTTTCAGCATGATGCGCCGTTCTGGTCTTCCTTTCCTTAGTCTCTGCGTGATGTTTTTTTCTTGCGCCATAGCCTCGGCGCAGGGCACGCGCCAGTGGTCCCAGTCAAAATTTGACGAGCTGGAGAAGGGCAAGCCGGATGGGGTTGCAATCACCAGCGACGGGCACCTGGTTGCAGGTCCCGAGAGCAAGCTGGTCTTCACCACGCCCTCGACGTACGTGTGGTCGGTGGCGGCGGACCGCAATGGGATTGCGTACCTGGCGACGGGCACTCCGGCGACGGTGCTGCGCGTGACTTCGGACGGGAAGTCGACGAAGCTGTTTTCGAGCAAAGACCTGACGGTACAGGCGGTGTGCGTGGGGCCGGATGGTTCGGTCTACGCGGCGACATTGCCGTCGGGGAAGGTCTACAAGCTCGATCCTAATGTGGAGGATCGCACCGAGGAGAATGCGACGGTCGTGTTCGATCCGGCGCAGACGGCGGAGAAGCCGAAATACGTGTGGGATCTGGCGTTCGATGCGGAGGGCCGGCTGTATGTGGCGGCGGGAGGTCCGGCAGGAATATACCGGATCGTTGCGGGCAGCAAGCCGGAACTGTTTTTCAAGAGCGACGAACAGCATATCCGTACCCTTGCTTTCGATGCAGCGGGAAATCTGATTGTGGGGTCGGACGGGACGGGGCTGGTCTATCGGATTGATAAGACGGGCAAAGGCTACGTGATTTTCGACGCGCCGAAGCGGGAGATCACGTCGGTCGCCGTAGGGTCGAATGGGTCGGTGTATGCGGCGTCGGTGGGCGAGAAGGGGCACAGCAACCTGCCTCCGCTACCGGTAACCGGAAACGTGGGTGTGACAGCGACGATTACGATCGTGCAGCCGGGCTCGGTGCAGGCGTTCAACGGAAATACGCTTATTCCGGATGGAACGGAAATCTATGAGATTGCGCCGAATGGCGCGCCGCGCAAGCTGTGGGCGGGGCGCGACGATATTGTGTATGCGTTGAGATGGACCCCGGCTGGATTGCTGGCAGCAACGGGCAATCGCGGGCGCGTGTACCGCATTCAGGAGAGCGGTGAATATGCGGATGTGGCGCATCTGGAGGGTTCGCAGGTGACGGGCTTCGCGGATTCAGCGCGCGGCATTTACCTGGGAACGGCGAACGCTGGGAAGCTTTATCTGATGAGCCACGAGGCGGCCGCGTCGGGAACATATGTGAGCGATGTCTACGATGCTGGGGTTTTTTCGCAATGGGGAAGGGCCGAGGTCGATACCGGGGCGGGCGCTAACGCGCGCAATTTCGATCTATTTGCACGGGTGGGTAATGTCGATAATCCGCAGCGCGCGTGGAGCGACTGGAAGAAGGTGACGCCGAATGTCGGGCCGCTGGGCCTGGATTCGGCACGGTTTGTTCAATGGAAAGCGGAACTGCATGCGGGCGCGGATATTTCGTCGGTGGGCATCAATTATCTGCCAGTGAATGTGGCTCCGATGGTGGATGAGATTGTAGTTGTGCCGGGCGCGCGTGTGAATGCAGCCGGGATGCAGCTTCCGCAGCAGCAAGGAACGACGATCAACTTCCCTGCCCAACAAAACGTGAATGTAATCAGTTTTACGCAGGAACCCGGCCGCGAGCCGCTACCGGCAACGAAGGATAAGACAGCGGTGACGCTGCGCTGGCTGGCGCACGATGACAACGGCGATGACTTGAGCTTCGCAGTGTATTACCGCGGAGACGGCGAGCAGAACTGGCAGTTGCTGAAGGACAAGATTACCGATCGATATTTGAGCTTTGATGGAGGGCTGTTGCCGGATGGGCCTTACCGGTTAAAGGTGGTGGCCAGCGATGCGCCGTCGCATAACCCGGGCGATGCGCTGACCGGAGATCGAATGAGCGATCGGTTCCTGATCGATACGACTCCACCGACGGTTACGGACCTGACGGCGAAGCTGGTGAATGGCAAGATCAACGTTTCGCTTACGGCAACGGATGCGGCGACTCCGATTGCACACGCGGAGTATTCGGTGGATGCGGGGCCCTGGCAGTATGTGGAGCCGGTGGGAAAGATTTCCGATTCGCTGACGGAACGGTTTGACTTCGACGCGCCGCTGAATCCGCCCACGCCTGGTGCTATGGGTTCGGGAGCGGCGGCTCCGGTGAATGCGAACGAGCATGTGATCACGGTGAGAGTCTACGACCGCTATGAGAATGCGGTCGCGGTGAAGGCGGTAGTGAAGTAGGCGGAATGCGTTTTGAACTCTTTGTCGCCGCACGGTATCTGAGGGCGAAGCGCCGCCAGGCGGTGGTAGGGGTGATCACCGTCATCTCGATCGCCGGAGTGGCTGTGGGTGTGGCGTCGCTGATTATCGCGCTGGCCATTACCAACGGCATGCGGCGCGATCTACAGGACAGGCTGCTGAGCTCGACGGCACACGTGGAGCTGATGCGTGTGCAGAATGACGGCATCCGCGACTGGCGTGCGCTTACTGACCGGCTGCGGCACGTGCCTCATGTGACGGCGGCGGCTCCGGGGCTTTATGAGCCGGTGCTTCTTTCGCGGGGATCGCTCTCGGGCGGGGCGATGCTGAAGGGGATCATTCCCAGCGAAGAGCGCACGGTGAGCGATCTGCTGTCGCAGATGACTGCGGGGAGTGCCGCCGCGCTGTCGCAGGACGAGAACTCGACGGACGTGGCGGGTGAGGCGACGCCTCCGATCGTAGTGGGATCGGATCTGGCGAACACGCTCGATGCGAGGGTGGGGTCGACGGTCATGGCGACCAGCCCACAGGGCGAACTGACTCCCTATGGGCTGCTGCCCAAGCTGCAGCGATTTCGCATTGTGGGGATCTTTCACTCCGGCTTTTATCAATACGATTCGAGCTTTGGTTTCATCCGGCTGAAAGATGCGCAGGCTTTGTTCAGCGAGCCGGACGTAGTGTCGATTATTTCGTTTAAGGTAGACGACCTCTATCACGCAGACCGCATCGGAAAAGAGATCGAGGCTGTGGCTGGTCCAGGTTTCCTGACGAACAACTGGATGGAGGAGAACCGCGAGCTCTTTCGGGCCCTGAAGCTGGAGCAGGTGGTGACGTTCATCGTCATCGGGCTGATCGTGTGCGTGGCGGCTCTGAATATCCTGATTGCGCTCACAATGATGGTGATGGAGAAGACCAAGGATATCGCCGTGATGATGTCGTTTGGCGTCGAGCCGGGACAGGTGCGGCGGATATTCCTGATGCAGGGGTTTCTTATCAGCGTGATCGGTACTGCCCTCGGGCTAGTCTTGGGCTATCTGCTGGCCTGGGTGGGCGGCCACTACCGGTTTATCCAGCTTTCGGCGGAGGTTTATTCGATTGATTATCTTCCCTTTGCGCCCCGGGTTATCGATGGCGTGGCGGTGACGCTGGTATCGCTGGGAGTGTCGCTGCTGGCGACGATTTATCCGTCGAGTTCAGCGGCGCGAGTTCTTCCGGCAGAGGCTCTGCGGTACGAATGACCATCCCCACGGACGAAGACCTGTCCGTGGGGACCCCGATTCCTGCTGGTCGTGGCAATTTAAGGATGGTGGCAATCAACAGGTCATCTCTGAAAATGCTTTCCGCGGCATCTCAGCATCCATGGCAGGTGCACGTCGAGTTAGTTCGGTAGTGGTGCTTCTTCTCTTTCTCTCCTGCAGTAAACAGTCCTTCAGTTATGCCGTGTTGACGCACGAGCAGATCGTCGACCTGGCATGGAAAGACTCCATCGTTCCAATGCTGCTCAGTCGCTATCCAACTGCCACACCAGTGGAACTGGAACGAGCGCGCGCATATGCGTATGGTGGCTCTGCGATCCAGGACTCGGGGTACTATCCCTTCGGCCATCCGCTTTTCAGCGACCTGACGCACTACGTTCGCAGCGGCGATTTTGTGGCCAGCCTGATTCGCAATTCCAAGAACATCTATGAGCTGGCATTTGCGCTGGGAGCGCTTTCGCACTACGTGGGGGACAGCATCGGCCATCACGACGCGGTGAATCCCTCGACGGCAGTCGTATTCCCCAACCTTGAAGAGAAGTACGGGCCTGTAGTGACGTACGACGAAAGCCCCCATGGGCATATCCGGACCGAATTTGCTTTCGATATCAACCAACTCAGCAAAAGGCGGCTGGCGCCATCGGCGTATCTGAGTCACGTAGGGTTGGAGGTTTCCCCGCGACTGCTGGAAGTGGCTTTCTTTGAGACGTACGGGCTGCATCTGAGGAGCGTGCATATTGACCGAAGAGCCGCAGTGGACAGCTACCGCGGGGCGGTGCGCTCCTTTATTCCGTCAATTGCGCGCGCCGAGGTTTTACTGCACAGAAAAGACCTTCCCGACGATGTGGAGGGGCCGGAGTTCGACCTGTACGCGCAGAGGGTGAAGGAGGCCGACACGACCAACGGGTGGGAGCAATATCGGAAAGGGAAATTCAGCGTGAAGACCCGCCTGCTGGCTTTTGTGATCGTGATTACTCCGAAGATTGGAGTGCTGTCTGATCTGGCCATTCGTGGACCGAACCGCGAGACCGAAGAGAAGTATGTGGAGAGCGTTAACCGCTCACTCGATCGGTACGAACAGCTGCTGGGATATCTGACGAAGAATTCGAAGGCTGAGCCGGGGATCACGATGAAGCTCGAGAACCGAGATCTGGACACAGGCGCCAAAGTGCGACCGGGCGGGTATCGGCTAACCGACCAGACTTATGCCCAGCTTCTTCAGAAGGTTACGACCCTGGGAGCGCCGATTCCCGTGACTCTGAAGCAAGACCTTTTGGACTACTACGCAGACCCTGCGGTTCCCATTGCAACCAAAAAGCATCCGGCCGCGTGGAAGCGGGTGCAGGAGCAGCTGACCGTGCTGAAGACGATGCCGGTGATCCGGAGAGATTTCGACCCGGAGGAGCCTTCCCAGCCGGGCAATGGAACCGCAAATGGTTCCGAATGAAATCGCGGGGTTGACTCGCAAGCATCGTTTCTTCCTATTTTGTGTCAAAGGATGATAGAGGTAGATATGGAGCTTGTTTCCCCGGAACCGCACGCACCGGCAGGAACTCCGTATCCTCACGTGGGTCTGGCCGGGCAAATGAATCCTTCCGGCGGTCCGGCGCGTCCAATCTTGATACAAGCTGTCGACCTGAGGAAGGAATACACGACTGGCCGGGGACGGCTGGTGTTGTTCGACGGCTTAGGCTTTGAGGTCGCCGAAGGCGAAATGCTGGCGATCGTTGGCGAGTCGGGCGCAGGAAAAAGCACACTTTTGCACATTCTTGGCGCTCTTGATACCCCTTCGGGGGGTGACGTATACTGCGCCTCAATCCAGTTGAGAACGCTATCGAGCAGGCAGGCCGCGTCATTCCGCAATCGCGAGGTGGGATACGTGTGGCAATTCCACTATCTGCTGCCGGAGTTTACGGCGGTTGAGAACGTGGCGATGCCGCTGCTGGCGCGAGGCGAGTCCAAGGGGGCGGCTCTGAAGACCGCGGGGAAATGGCTGGACGAGGTGGAATTGGGCGACCGGGCACAGCATCGCGCGGGAGAGCTTTCCGGCGGCGAGCAGCAGCGCGTTTCTCTGGCGAGAGCCCTGGTGACTGGTCCAAAGGTGTTGCTGGCCGATGAGCCTACGGGGGATTTGGATAGCCGAACAGCGAGCGTAGTGTTTGATCTTATCGAGCGGCTTCACGATTCCCATGGACTAACGTCGGTCATCGTGACACACAATATGGCATTGGCGAGCCGATGTACGAGGATCCTGCGCCTGGAAAAAGGGCGCGTGGAAGAGATTTCTCCGCAGCTGGTTTGAGTGCGGGGTGCTAGGCCGGGCGAAGCGTGAGTGGACCCCGGTGGAAGTGGGATGGATGCAGGTGAGCGCACCCAGCCTCAAAGCCGTATCCAGGGCAAGATACTTACGACCTTCGGTTTTGGGTCTTCTGCTCTGGGAAGCGGCGATACGGACGAAGGCTCCGGTGGCCCAGGATACCCGGCCGGAACGGCAGGGATTGTGGGGCGAGCCGGAACTTTTCCAGGGGGAACATGTTCGAACGCTATACGGAAAAAGCACGTCGCGTCATCTTCTTCGCGCGGTATGAAGCAAGCCAGTTCGGGTCGCCGTACATCGAGACGGAGCACCTGCTGCTGGGTCTGCTACGCGAAGACAAGGCGCTGACCAATCGCTTCCTTCGCTCTCATGCATCGGTTGAATCCATACGGAAACAAATAGAGGGACATACCACGATTCGTGAGAAGGTTTCGACTTCGGTCGATCTGCCTCTTTCAAATGAATGCAAGCGCGTGCTGGCGTATGCGGCAGAAGAAGCCGAGCGGCTGTCACACAAACATATTGGTACGGAACATTTGCTGCTCGGATTGCTGCGCGAAGAGAAGTGCTTCGCGGCGGAGATACTGCACGAACGCGGTCTGAAGCTGCTGGCGATTCGGGAGGAACTAGCAAGAACCACACAGGAGAAGGCGCCGCAGCAGCAGAGGAATCGCGAGTCGAGCCTGCTGGCGGAATTTTCTCGCGATCTGACGCAGGCTGCGATGGATAACCAGCTTGATCCGCTGGTGGGACGTGACGCGGAACTGGAGCGCGTGGTGCAGATTCTGTGCCGCCGCACGAAGAACAATCCGGTCCTGATCGGTGAGCCGGGCGTGGGCAAGACGGCAATCGTCGAGGGACTTGCGCAGCGCATCTCCGACGGCGAAGTGCCGAGCTTTCTCGCCGAAAAGCGGGTGCTGGCGCTGGATCTGTCGTTGATCGTCGCAGGTACCAAGTATCGCGGGCAGTTTGAAGAACGGCTGAAGACGATCATGAAGGAGCTGATGGAGAATCAGAACTCCATCGTGTTCATCGATGAGCTTCACACACTGGTAGGCGCGGGATCGGCCGAGGGATCGCTGGATGCAGCGAACATCCTCAAGCCGGCTCTGTCGCGCGGCGAGATTCAGTGCATCGGCGCAACCACGCCGGCTGAGTATCGCAAGTCGATCGAGAAGGATCGCTCGCTCGAGCGGCGATTCCAGGCGGTCAAGGTGCCTCCTCCGAACGAAGAGGACGCGATCAGGATCATCATGGGTATCAAGGACCGCTATGAGAAGTTTCACGCGGTGAGCTACACGGACGACTCGATCAACTTCGCCGTATCGCACTCGAACCGCTATATTCCGGATCGCTTCCTTCCGGACAAGGCGATCGATCTGATCGACGAGGCTGGGGCACGCGTGAAGCTGCGCCAGACTTCTCTGCCCGAGGAGATCACCGAGGTACAAAAGAGGATCAAGTTTATCGTGCATCGCATGGAAAACGCCATCGCGAATCACGAATTCGAGAAGGCTCGTTTCTACTCGGATGAAGAGCGCAAGGAGCGCGAGAACCTGCGTGCCCTGCGCGACAAATATCATCTCGATGACTCGACGGCCGGTATCGTGAGCCGCGAGGACATCGAGGACGTGGTAAGCCGCTGGACGGGCGTGCCTATCACGTCAATCAAGGAAGAAGAGACGCAGAAGCTTCTGCGAGTGGAAGAAGAGCTGCACAAGCGCGTGATTTCGCAGGATAAGGCGATTTCGGCGCTGGCGCGAGCGATTCGCCGGTCGCGCGCCGGGCTCAAGTCTCCCCACCGCCCGATCGGGTCGTTCCTGTTCCTGGGCCCGACGGGTGTGGGCAAGACAGAAATGGCGCGCACGCTAGCGCAGTTCCTCTTCGGATCGGAGAAGGCCCTGATCCGGTTCGACATGTCGGAGTTCATGGAGAAACATTCGGTCTCGAAGCTGATCGGTTCGCCTCCCGGATATGTAGGTTATGAGGAGGGCGGCCAGCTTACGGAACGGGTGAAGAGGTCGCCGTACTCAGTGGTCCTGATGGATGAGATCGAGAAGGCACATCCGGATGTGTTCAACATTCTGCTGCAGGTCTTTGAAGATGGGCAGCTGACGGACGGGCTTGGCAATACGGTCGACTTCAAGAACACGATCGTCATCATGACCTCGAACATCGGGGCACGGCACCTGCAGCGCAAGCAGGGGCTGGGCTTCCAGAGCGATCGCGAAGACCTGGTGATGGAGAAGATTGAAGACCTGGTGAAGAACGAGGTGAAGCGGACCTTCAATCCCGAGTTCCTAAACCGTATCGACGAGATCATCCTCTTCCAGTCGCTGACGGATGCCGACCTGATCCAGATTGTCGAGTTGCTCATGCAGCAGCTGAACAACAACCTGGCGCAGAAGGCGATCACCATCTCGGTGACCGAGGATGCCAAGAAGTGGATCCTCGACAAGACGCTGATCGACCGCAGCTATGGGGCACGTCCGCTGCGCCGCGCGCTGCAGCGCTACGTGGAAGATCCTCTGTCAGAGGCGCTGATCGCTGGCGGCATCACGGAGCGTCCGGCGTTTCTCGAGGTGTATCTCGAGAACAACCAGCTTTATTACCGGCCTATCAGCAAGGAGGGCGCGGAGAAAATGGAGGGCATCCTGCTCTTCAGCTGAGGTTCCCCCTTTTGCTTGAACGAAAGCCCTGTCCATTATGGACAGGGCTCTTTTCTTAGAAAAGGCTTTTCTCAGTGTCAGGCTTCTTCAGTTGCGCAGATCCGGTGTTGGGAGATCTCCAACAGAGCGGCTAATATCAAGCGCGACGCTGCGAATCTCCGCCCACTCGGCTTCGATTGCGGCCACTTTTTCATCTGGAAAATCCTGAACAAGGTTTCCGACGAGGCCGGAATTTCGCCTGCCCGGAGGTGTGGCGATATGGGCAACGGCCAGCTGCCGCCGTTGCTCAAACCAGTCGTCTATCTCTCCCTGCATCGCCTCAATGCGCTGCCAGCTCCGACACAGAATAGAGAGATCGTTCTGGAATCCGCTCATGCCGTTGGCCGCATGATTATCGTCTGCGTGGGTGAAGGGTATGCCAGCCGGCGATGACAGTTCGGGCTCGGGAGGCACGATGGAATCAGGCTCACGTTCTGCGGGAATGACAGGAATTGGCGCTACAGGGATCACAGCTACAGGTTCTAGAGTAGCGACAGTGATCGGTTCTGAAGGCTGAATGGTGTTGGGCTCTGCGAGTATCGCAGCAATAGGCGCTTGAGGCATCACCTCAGGCTCCGAAGGAATCGCGACAACGGGCGCTGCTGGCATGACGGCGATTGGCTCTGAGCCCACGATAGCGATGGAGGCCGAGGGTGTCACTTCGACGGGCTTTGCTGGCGCGACAGCAACGGGTGCCGGAAGTTGAGCTGAAATGGGCTCTGCGAGTATCGCAGCAATAGGCGCCAGAGGCGTCATCGCGACGGGTTCTGCGGGCTTAGCAGCTACGGGCCCTGCGGCGCCTTCAATGGGCGGCTTGGCGGCCACTTTCGCATGTTCATCCGGGTGAAAGGTCTGATCCGGGGGAAACAGATCGATTGCCCCTATATCGGGCTTCACGTCTGGTCTGTTGTCCAGTCGAGAGAAGCTCTGGATCGGCACATTCGACAGATCGTCTCCCAATCCGAGCCTGGCGAGAGATCGGGCGGAGAGATCGCCCGATTCCCGCAGGAGCTCCGCCTCAATCTCTTCTTCGTGGCGGCGGTGAATCCGGGTCCAGGTAATTACTGGAAGCGCGAGCATGAATGCGACCCCGAACGTGTCCGAGACGGGCACGAGTGCGGGAATGCGCAGCGGCACGATGCCCTTTGTGCCCAGCCCATACAGTGCTGCGGCAGCGAAGATCAGCAGACTGATCCCTCCGATCCACAGTGCTTCCTGCCGATTGAAGGCGAGTCCCCAGCCGCGTCTCCCAAAATGCATCCAGAGGAGGCAGGCAAGCCAGACGGCAGCAAAAACGCCGACGAAGAGCCATGTGGTATGCATTCGGTCACGGAAGTAAAGCGCCGCGATTTGGATGGTGGCAAATGCCTGGCGAGCGTGCAGCGCTTGTCCGGGAGATGATCCCGTAACAAACCTCTCCGGGCTTGCCCAGTGCGGCGGATGCGCCACGAAGGCAACGTGGGCATAGATCAGAAATGAAGCGGCAAGCGACGCGAGAAGCGCATAACAACCTGCCAGGGACGAAAAACCTCTCTCAATCCGTTCCACAGAACTGTACCCGATTCGAAGACAAGAAAGAATCGACAACGCGACTCATGCTAGCAGCCGAACGTAGGAGTCCAAATGTTACTAAAGTGGTACTCATGTAACTAAAAATTGGTGTTACCGCAGTTGAACTAAATCGAGGGCTTGCGAACGGGAGTTTGTTACCTCATGGTTGCGGCACCCCCACATTTAAACGTTCGGTGTCACGCAGATCTAGATAACTTTCTTCGCAGCACTCAAAGCACTGGATGCCGTGTCGATGCATTGCCGATAACGTTCCCGTCATGGACAGGGTTTTTTGTTGCCTGCCGACCTGTCTCAACGGCCGAAGACAACGTGGATGAAGGAACGCACGTAGCCGGCGACGTCCTGAGGGCGCTGTTTCTTCTTTGAGCCGGCGTCGAAATTTGCGAGGCTCGGCGCAGCCCTCGGTGGAGTCGCAGCCGGACCCGGGGAGGCGGCTACCGGCGGCTGCGGAATAGTGGCGGGTGAGGCACCGGGCGCCACCGCAGGTGTTTCGCTGGCAGAGGACGCGCCCTCGCAGGAGCATCCGGCAGGGTAACTCTCCATCGAGCCGTTTGCGATTCTGACGCTGCCCTGAGCCGGGAAATTGAAGGCAGCGTCACCGATGAGCTGGCTGATGTGGAAGTATGCGCCGCTCTGAACGGCTCCCGAGAGACAAAGATCTCCGCGCCGGGTGGTGGATAGTTGCAATTCGCCCAGGTCTCCCGGGTGCCCATCGCCGATCATCTGGATGCGCCAGTCGGGTGTCATGATGACGTCATTCGGGTGCACAGGAAAGGGCTCCTCGGAGCCTCCTTCAGCAAAAGCGAGCATCACTCCGGTGTTCTGACCGACAGCGAGGACCTGGACCTGCGAATGGGGACAGAGGACGAGTGAGCCTCCGCTGGCAAAGTTTACGGCAAGGTTGCTTTGGTTGGAGCGGAAACGATCTCCACTGAAGAAAACCAGCCGGTTGCCGGTCAGACGGACCGTTCCGGAGACGATGCCGTCGGAAGAGGCGACATCTCCAATGGGCGTGCTGGGTTCGTCGAAGGAAGCCGATGCGTGGCGCACGGCGGAGAGGCCAGCCAGAGCCACCATTCCTGCGGTCGCCGCAATTCTGAGGCGAAGGCCGGGGCGGCCCTGTCGGCCGCCGCCGCCGGGTGGAAGCTCGCTTACTGGATCTGCCCCGCTCAATGGTTGGGTTCCGGTGCCGGCGCGTCTCCGAACCAGCGGCTGATCTCAAGCGCGGCCCTGCGAATTTCGGCCCACTCGGCGTCTACTGCGGAGAGTTTGTCGTTCGGAAAATCATTCAACAAATTCCGAGCGAGGGTGGATCTGCGCATTCCGGGATGCGTGTCGAGTTGGGCAATCGCCTGCTGCCGCCGTTGTTCGAACCAGTCGTCGATCTCTTCGCGAATACTTTCGATGTTCTGCCAGCTGCTGTTCATGGAGGAGAGATGACGTCGGAATCCGTTGATGCCTTTAGTCGCGGTCCTTCGTCGGGGGCATGTCGGCAGTACTGGAGACAAGAGGCACCGCGACGGGGAGAGGCGCCACGGCAACCGCAGGGAGGGGTTCCGAGACCTCTGCGATCACGGGTAACTCGGCGCTCTCAATCAGCCGGTCTGCCGCCGCCCTGGCATGTTCACCGGGGCGCTCGTGAAAGATTTGAACGGCAGGGAGGAGATCGACGGGCCTGACCTCGGGTCTGACTTCGCGCAGAGAAAAGTCTTCGGCCAGCCGGGTGTTCGATTCATCATCGTCAAGGCCAAGAAATCCGGAACTCCTGCGCGACAACAAGGACTCGCCGGAGTCATCAAGGACCTCCTGTTGCCGGCGATGCAACCGGGACCAGGCGATGAGGGGAAGGGCGAGGATAAGACCCACGGCGGCGATATCCGACGCGGTTACAAGCTGAGGAAGGCGCTGCGGAAATACGCCGTTCGTGCCCAGTCCATACAACACGGCAGCGGAAAAGACCGCCAAACTCATCCATGCCGTCCAGATTGCCTCCTGCCGGTTGAAGCTGAGTTGGCGGCGGCTTCTCATGACCTGCATCCAGAGGAGACAGGCAAACCAGACCGCAGCAAAGACGCCAAAGAACAGCCACGTGGTGTGCATCCGCTCGCGGAAAACGGACACGGCGTCGCGCGCAAAATCAAGCCACAGGTGCCAACGCGGAGCATGATCGGAAAGCGGCCTGAAGATCAAGCTCGACAAATCAGGCGCGTCCGACAGGAAAGCCACGCGGATGTAGAGAAGAAACAACACAACAAGCGATGCGAGCAGTGCATAGCAACCTGCCAGGGACGAGTACTCTCTCTCCAACCGATGCAAATGACCAGTATCCAATTCGACTACGCCAAAATGACTATTACTCAGCTCATGCTAGCAGCGAAGGCAGGGGAATTGACGATCAAATTGGGAGGTGTTACAGCTTTGCTAGAGGAACTTTTCCCTGGTAACGAAGACCGGTCTCCAGCGTAACGAGATAGGAGATTACCTCAGTTTGATAAGACAAGCCGCACCAGATTGTCGCAGGCGCGGCCTCGCGGAACACCACAATCAGATCTGGACAACTTTCTTCGCGGCGGTCACGGCGTTTGAGGCTGAGTCGACGACGTCCTCCACAGCGCTACGTCCGCGCTTGACGTACTCTTCGGCATGATCGCTGACAGTATCGGCGGCGTCCTTGATATAGTCGCCTGCGTCTTCAAGGTTTCGGCGGAGCTGGCGGCGGGTCTTTTCTCCTGTTTGAGGAGCATAGAGCAGAGCAACGGCGGCGCCTGCGGCGACTCCTACCATGAAAGCTGCCCAGACTTTAACTGCATTCATAATGACGTCCTTTCACGATCGTATTCAGGGTACACCCCCTGTGAGATTGCTGCGCGAGGCAGTGGGTTGCCGGTCTTCTGCCGGATTCCGCGGGAGGCCCAGGAATATCGATTCAGCAGGAGTTGGGCAAGCGGATCAAGGAGAGGTATAGGTTAGCGAAGCAAACGGGTCCTTCGACTTCGTTTGGCGCGCAGCGCCAACTCTCGCTCCGGATGACATCTCAAAGAAAGGATCGGCCCTTAAACCTTCGCCGCCAGCTGCTGTGCCTGCAGGACGACCAGTTCGCTGAGGTCTTTCTTTTCGAGGCCATGGACCTGCTTGTTGAACTCGTCGACCTTGCTTGACCAGTTCATGGAGCAGAATTTCGGACCACACATGGAGCAGAAGGCAGCTTCCTTGTAGTAGTCGTCGGGCAGCGTCTCGTCGTGCATGGAGCGGGCGGTTTCGGGATCGAGGGAAAGCGCGAACTGCTTCTCCCAGTCGAAGGTGTAGCGGGCGTAACTGATGGCGTCGTCGCGGTCCTGTGCGCCGGGGCGGTGGCGGGCGATGTCGGCTGCGTGGGCGGCGATCTTATAGGCGATCATGCCGTCCTTCACATCCTTTTCGTTGGGCAGGCCGAGGTGCTCTTTTGGCGTGACGTAGCAGAGCATCGAAGCGCCATGCCAGCCGATCATGGCCGCGCCGATGGCCGAGGTGATGTGGTCATAGCCGGGGGCGATGTCGGTGACGAGCGGGCCGAGAGTGTAGAAAGGCGCGCCGAAGCAGTATTCGACTTCCTTGTCGACCTGCTCCTTGATTTTGTCGAGCGGGACGTGGCCGGGACCTTCGATCATGACCTGCACGTCGCTCTGCCAGGCTTTAGAAGTGAGTTCGCCGAGGGTCTTGAGCTCGGAAAACTGCGCGTCGTCGCTGGCGTCGGCGATAGAGCCCGGGCGGAGTCCGTCGCCGAGCGAAAAGCTGACATCGTATTTCGCCATGATCTTTACGATGCGGTCGAAGTGCTCGTAGAGGAAGTTCTGCTTGTGGTGGTGGGTCATCCACTGTGCGAGGATTGCGCCGCCGCGGCTGACGATGCCGGTGATGCGTTTTGCGACCATTGGCACGTACTGAATGAGCACGCCGGCGTGGACGGTGAAGTAGTCGACTCCCTGCTGTGCCTGCTCTTCGATAACCTCAAGATAGAGGTCGATGTTGAGGTCTTCGAGGCGTTTGACGCGCTGGAGAGCCTCGTAGATGGGCACGGTGCCGATCGGGACGGGAGAATGGCGCAGAATCGTTTCGCGGATCTCGGGAATGTTGCCCCCGGTAGAGAGATCCATGACGGTATCGGCGCCGTGCTGGATTGCCATGTGCAGCTTGCGCAGTTCCTCGTCGATGTTCGAGGTCACAGCAGAGTTGCCGATGTTGGCGTTCACCTTGCACTTGGTGGCGATGCCGATGCCCATCGGCTCGAGCTCGGGGTGGTTGACGTTTGCGGGGATGATCAGGCGTCCGGCGGCGATCTCGTCGCGGACGAGTTCGGGTGAGATGTTTTCGCGGCGGGCGACGTAGTCCATCTCCTCGGTTATCTTGCCGAGGCGGGCGAAATGCATCTGCGACATGTTGGAGTCGCCGGTGCGTGCGGCCTCAGCTTTGCGTTTCACGATCCACTCGGCGCGGGGCTGGAGAATCTCAAGCGTTGCATTGGGTGTAAGGCCGCTGGTTGTCATAGTTCCCCCTGGGAGAAAGATCGGTGATGGTCTGCTCGATGCGTCCGATGTTGCGGAAACTGATTGGGATTATAAATTGATGCGGCTGGGCGCACACGAAAGCTGGTTTAGTTGCCATGCGAGTTTTCACGTCATAGACTTGAATGTGATGCAGCGCAAGAGTCAAAGTATCCGGATTGGCGCGGCCGTGGTGATTATTCTCGGCGTGATTGCTTTTCTCGCGGTCAGCGGGGTGCGGGCCAACAAGAGCTATTACGTGACCATCCAGGAATTAAACGGGATGGGATCGAAGGCGTACACGCGCAACCTGCGGGTTGCAGGCAATGTGCTGCCGGGTTCGATTCGCCACAACGGGACAAATGCCGAGTTTGTGCTGGTGGAGAACGCTAACCAGCTGCGCGTGTCGTACCAGGGCGAAGAGCCTCCGCCGGATACGTTCAAGGACAATTCGCAGGCGCTGGCGGTCGGCACTTACGGACGGGATGGCGTCTTTCACGCGACTCAGCTGCAGGCGAAGTGCGCGTCAAAGTATGCTCCCGCACCGGGCGCGAAGCCCGGTACGACTGCGGCGACGGGCACGGCGGCTGCAATGACTCCTGCACCGGCGGGCCAGCGCTGACCTCAGCTGCTTCTGGGGCTGTCTGCCTCCCTGCGGACGGCTGTTTATACTCCCAACAGCATGACGCCGGTGGTTGAGCTCGAATCCGTTTCCAAGCTGTATGGTTCGTTTGTCGCGCTGCGCAAGATTTCTCTGAGCATTGAACAGGGGCGGTGCTACGTGCTTCTCGGCGAGAACGGCGCTGGCAAATCGACTCTGCTGCGCTTGATCGCCGGGCTGCTGCGACCAACGTACGGCAGCGTGAAGGTGTTCGGCGAAAAGCCGGCCGACGCGCGGGATCGCATCGGATATATGAGCCACGCGTCGATGCTGTACGACGAATTTTCCGGTGCGGAAAATCTTCGATATTTTGCGGGGCTGTATAAGGAGCGGGAATGTATGGCTCCGGAAGCGGCGCTGCGGTCGGTGGGGCTGGACGCATCGCTGGCGCGGCCTGTGGGGCAGTACTCGCAGGGAATGCGGCAGCGGGCATCGCTGGCACGCGTGCTGCTCGCACAACCGGAGCTGCTGCTGCTTGATGAGCCCTTCTCAAATATGGACGCAGTGAGCGCCCAGCAGATGCTGGACCTGCTCGTGCAGCTGCGGGCACAGGGCAAGACCATCGTGCTGACAACGCATCAGCGTGAGCTGGCAGAGCCGGTCGCTGATTTTCTGTTGACGCTGCAGGCGGGGAGTGTGGCTTCGCTCGCGGAGACGGCGGGGGCTCAGCGATGAAGACGAATGCGGCACGGTATCTCGATTCGCTGGGGATCAGGTATGAGCTGCGCGAGTATGCGGTCGATCCGGAGGAGTTTTCGGCCGTCATGGTGGCCGAGAAGATCGGGATGCCGCCGGAGCAGGTCTTCAAGACCCTGCTGTGTGTGACCAGCGAGCGCGAGCATGTGTTCGCGGTCATTCCCGGCAGTGAGGAGCTGGACTTCAAGAAACTGGCGCGAGCGGCAGGTGCGCGGAAGGTGGAGATGGTTTCGCTGAAGGAGGTCGAGCCGCTTACGGGGTATGTTCGCGGCGGCGTGACGGTATTTGGGGCGAAGAAGGGCTTCCCTGCTTTTGTGGACGAGACGATTGAGTTGTTTGATCTGATTTCGGTTTCGGCGGGTACGCGTGGGGCCCAGCTGGTGATGTCGCCGGCGGATTATCTTCGGGCGTCTGGTGCGACGATCGCTGCGCTAACCAAGGACGCACATTCATGAGGCGGTCCTACTTTTGAAAACACCCTACTTTTTAATCCATCTGGCGAAAGATCTCCGCATTGAGTGGCGCTCGCGGGATGCGATCAACTCCATGTTGTTTTTTGCGCTGCTGGTGGTGGTGATCTTCAGCCTGGCGTTCGATCCAACCCGGGCGGTGTCGCGGCAGATTGCAGGACCAATTCTGTGCGTGGCGATTTTGTTTGCAGCCATCAGCGCGCTGAACCAGGCATGGGCGCGTGAGCTTCGTAACAGCGTTTTGGACGCGCAACGGATGACACCAGCGCCAGCAGCTTCATTGTTTCTGGGCAAGGTGGTAGCGAATTTCATCTTTGTGAGCGCGGTTGAGTTGGTCTTGGCTCCGGTATTCGCGATCTTCTACAACCTGCATCCGTTGGGGAATGTCTGGCTACTCCTGCTGGCCGTGCCGCTGGGAACGTGGGCGATTCTGGTGAATGGGACGTTTTTTGCTGCGTTGTCGATCCGGTCGCGCAATCGCGAACTGCTGCTCCCTCTGATCCTGTTTCCGATTTTCATGCCAGCGCTGCTGGGAATGGCGCTGGCGACGTCGGCGATTCTTTCAGGCGAGACAGACCCGACGTGGTGGATCGAGCTGCTGCTAGGCTACGACGTGATTTTCACCACGGTGAGCATGCTGCTGTTCGATCTGGTGCTGCACGCGGAGGACTGATTCTAGATGCGACCCACCCCCTCCCCCTTAGATTTCTATGGTTTGCAAGTCATTCATTCCATGTGCATTACCGATTATGCATTGCAATTGATTCATTTCATTGGAAATGGCTGTACCGTTTGTTTTTGAATGGCTTATTTCGGCTGGAGCTAGAGCCAGATGTAACCGTTTCATTCCATGGACCTTGGCTGTAATCGTATGTTGGCGCTGAAGTTAGCCCACCGGATTAATCTCTTTATTCGAGCGAACTGCCTTCGCAAGCGTGGCAATGAAAAAGGCCCGCCGGAGCGGGCCTTTTGGATCTCTATTTCTATTCTACCGGGTACGGAGAAATCGTCGGCCAGATTTTTAAAGTGGCCGATGCTCCAGTTCAAGAGCCAACTCCAAGCCAACCCCCTCGAAATCTCCCTGTACCTCTCTTGCACGCGCCAATGCTGCCTGAACATGAGGCAGGACGTTCTCAGGTCCAACACGCTCCAGAAAATCGGAGCCTGAGATAAGTCGCGATGGTTGATCCCGCGCCCCGCACAGAAGAAGTCTTTTGCCTGCCTTACGGAGTCGATCGGAGAATTGCTCCAACGCGTGTATGCCGGTTGCGTCGAGAGCAGTCATATTCCGAAGGCGAAGGATCACGATGTCTGCAAACGGCTTCAGATCTTTGGTCGCCTCTGCAAGCTTCTCGGTTGTCCCAAAGAGAAACGGTCCATGGATGCGGAGAATGGTTACGTTGGCGGGAATGTCCTTGCCTTGCAGAATGTGCGCCTGCCCATCTTTGAGGTATTCGCGCGTCACCGGCGCAACTGTTGTCGTCTCCGCGACACGGTAGATATAAAGGAGCGCTGCCAGCGTCATCCCGACTCCCACGGCGACCGTCAGATCGGCGAAAACGGTCAGGGCAAAGGTCGTAAACCAAACGGCAATATCGGTCTTTGACAGGCGAAGGATAGTTCCGATCTCCCGCCATTCCCCCATGTTGTAGGCCACCACGAACAGCACCGCAGCCAGCGTTGCCAACGGAATAAAACGAGCCACTGGGGCAGCAACGATAAGAATGGTAAGCAAGGTAAGCGCGTGGACCATGCCTGCCACCGGTGTGAGTGCTCCAGACCGGATGTTAGTTGCTGTGCGAGCAATTGCTCCGGTTGCAGGAATGCCTCCAAAAAGCGGAGAGGCAATATTGGCAACGCCCTGCGCGACTAACTCCACGTTCGAGTTGTGGTGATCTCCGCTCATGCCATCGGCAACGACGGCAGAGAGCAAACTTTCTACTGCAGCAAGCAGTGCGACGGTGAAGGCTGACGGAAGCAAGGGCAGGATGTGTTCCGCACGAAAATTGGGTAAGACGAAATGCGGGAAGCCTTGTGGAATACCACCGAACCTGCTGCCGATCGTTTCGATAGGGAGGTGGAAGACAGCTACCAGAACCGTTGATAGCAGGAGCGCGACGATCGAACCTGGGAGCCGTTTCGTTAATCGCGCCCATAACAAAATGACAACCAGCGAGCTGGCTGCAACCGCTGCGGCTTGCCATCGTGTCGTTCCGGCATAGTGGATGAGCGTCCTGATCCCGGCCAGGAACTCGCTGGGAACCGGCGGCGTCTTCATGCCAAAGAAGTCTTTGATCTGGGTGGAAGCGATCAGCAGAGCGATGCCGTTGGTAAAGCCGATCGTGACCGGGCGCGGGATGTATTTGACAGCTGCGCCCAGGCCCGTGAAGCCCATGAAAAGCAGCATGACTCCGGCCATGATCCCGACCAGCGCCAAGCCGCCCAGGCCGAACTTGACGACGATTCCGGCGACGATCACGACGAAGGCGCCTGTGGGTCCACCAATCTGGGTACGTGATCCGCCCAACGCTGAGATCAGGAAGCCTGCGACCACTGCGGTATACAGGCCAGCTTGCGGGGGCACCCCGGATGCGATCGCAAAGGCCATTGCCAAGGGAAGCGCAACCAGACCGACCGTCAGCCCGGCGACTAGATCCTGCGAAAATTGCCGAGCCGTATAACCGCGTAGACACTCGATGGAACGAGGAACCCATCCTTGCGCCGAACTCACCGGACAGTCTCCAGCGGCTTCTCCATCTCATCCAACATTCCGAGTGCCTCTTTGAGATGGGCATGAAAGTAAGTACGCATCAGACTCAGAACCTCAATGATGATGGGGTCTCGAACCGAATAGAAGACCTGATTGCCAGCCTTGCGATTAGAAACAAGTTGCTTCGCCCTCAGCACCGCAAGATGCTGCGAGACGTTGGCCTGCTCCATGCCAAGCTTCTCGATTAGCGCTCCGGCAGAGAGTTCTCCCGGGCTAAGGAGTTCCAGAATGGCGATTCTGGTCGGATGAGCAAGCGCCTGAAAGATGTCAGCCTTGAATCGTCGCAATGAGTCCTGCATATATGAATATTACAATATTCATATATACGTTTGGAATCCGCGCTTGATTTCGGGCATCTTTTTTTGCAGCAAAATAGAAAGAGTGTCAGCTTGTGAAACAGACTAATGCGCTCATCGAACACGCCGGCCGATCTGTTCGTTTCGCCTTAAACGTTAGATTCGGCTGCGCCCGCGCTCAGACCTCCGACCCCCAGCTGGAAACACCCGGTGTGACGACGGTTCCAGCCGTACACACACAGAGCCTCGCGTTGAGAGTCAGATTCACGGACGCGACGCGGCAGGACTTCAACCACAACCGCAGAGAAATGATCTTCGGTTATTCAAGGACGGGCGCGCGCAGGCCTGGGTGTACTACCAATGCCCCGTGGTTTTGAAGTGCAGGAGACGTGCCGCAACAAAGGCGACGACCCAGAGACCGACAACGACCGACCCGATGGTGAAGACCAGCTTCCCGAAGCGCCTGTCTTCGGGATGGGACGACTTGCTCTTCCTGATGCCGAAGATTTGTCCAAGGAGACCGACGATGAGAATAATGCCGCCGAAGATAACCGTAAACCAAGCCATGGTTATCCTTTTTACTCCACGGCGGTAATAATTGGGAAGAGGTGTGCATTGCGGGACAAGCGAAGGCGTGCGCGTGAAGACAGAGGCGAAACGGCCGGGTAGAAGAGGGCAGATAGCGGCTATAGTTTTGCTTTTCCTGCAACATCAAGACGGATCAGACCACCAGGAATTATCAGGATGAGTAGAAATCATCTGGTCCAGTAAACTGAGAAGTACCTAAAGGAAGAATGATGAAGTTGTTTCGCTGGCTCTGGCTCGCATTGACACTCGCGCTGCTGGCAAATGGGTTTCGCGTGGCCATGTTCGTGGTGCCGATCGACCAGGAACAGGGGGAGATTTCGCGGATCCTTTACTACCATGTGCCGTCGTGGTGCGGGATGGCAGTATTCTTTGCCGTCAATCTGATCTGCTCTCTTGTCTATCTTGCGCTTCGGAACAAAAACCTGGAGCGCGCATTGAAGGCCGACGCGCTGGCGCTGGCCTCGGCAGAGATGGGCGTGGTGTACTGCCTGATCGGGATGACTACCGGATCGCTCTGGGGCCGCGCGGCCTGGGGCATCTGGTGGACGTGGGACGCACGGCTGACGACGACGCTGGTTCTGTGGCTGATCTATGTTGCTTACCTGCTGGTGCGGCGATTTGTTACGGGGCCGGAGATGCGGACACTGGCGGCGGTGGTGGCCATCTTCGGCTATCTCGACGTGCCGATCGTTTATATGTCGACACGGTGGTGGCGGACGCAACATCCTGCCCCGGTGTTTTTTGGCGGACCGAACTCAGGCGTAGATCCCAGCATGCTACCAGCATTGTGGTGGAATATGGCGGGATGGCTGGCGTGGGGCATTTTCGTGGTTATGCTGCGATACGCGGCTGAATATCGCCAGCAACAGGCCGACCTGAAGGCCGCGCACTCGGCACTGGAGGCCGCATGAATCCGATGTTTCACCGCCATCTTGTGCTGGCTTATGCCGTGACCTGGGTTATCCACCTGGGATATCTCGCCTATGTAGCGCTGAAGTGGAAGGCGGCGGGCAAGACGGAAGATAAGCACTCTTAAATTTCCTCGGGCGAAATGCTGTCGTGATCAGGTGGATCGTCAGCCTGGCGACACTTCATCTCCTATGGCATGTGGCCCAAAGCGAAGATTTTTCGTCTAACCACTGCGCTCTGCCATCGAAGCGCCTGGATATCGAATGACGAATAAGACTTTCCTCCCGCGCATCGGGATGCGCACGTTCCCTGAGATCACGACAACCTTCAAGCGTTGCAATTTTCTCTCGACAGGACTCCTTTGCCTGACGGTTGCATCTTCTGCCAGCGCCAGCGGGCAGAACGCTCCGAGCACCACGCCCACCGCTCCTACAACCGTGCAGGTAAATGTCAAAGTGGTGACCATGGCAGTGACTGTGCGCGACAAGCACGGCGCCATCGTGCCGAACCTGACCAAAGCCGATTTCACTCTCACAGAAGACGGGCGACCACAGACGATCAAATACTTCAACCCCGACAAGGATGTGCCGCTCAACCTGGGGCTGCTGGTTGATACGAGCATGAGTCAGCGCAAAGTCCTGGACGATGAGCGCACGGGAAGCCAGCACTTTCTGGATGCGATGCTGACCGACCCCAAGGACAAGGCTTTTGTGATTCAGTTCGATCGCGAGGTGGACTTGCTGGAGGACCTGACGCCGGACAAGGGAAAGCTGCGCGCGGCAATCGATCAGATCGGAGCGCCGCAGTTCCAGCAAGCAATCAGTGACGACTCGGGACAGGGTTCGGGTGGTCATCACTACGGTGGCGGCGGAACGATGCTGTACGACTCGATCTATCTGGCCGCTAACGAAGTATTGATGAAGCAGCAGGGACGCAAAGCGGTGGTGGTGCTGACGGATGGAGTCGACCGCGGCAGCAAGGAAACACTGAACGGCGCGATCGAAGCCGCGCAGCGCGCAGACAGCGTGGTTTACGCCATTTACTACAAGGGCGAAGAGTCGCACAGCTCTGGCGGCGGCTTTCCCGGTGGCGGGCATCATGGCGGCATGGGATATCCAGGCGGGGGCTATCCGGGTGGCGGCGGGGGATATCCGGGCGGAGGACGCGGTGGACAGCGGCCGCAATCGCAGGAGCCGCATGTAGACGGGAAGAAGATCCTGGAGCAGATTTGTGGGCAGACGGGCGGAAGAATGTTTGAGGTCACCAAAAAAGAGACAGCCGATCAGATCTACAACACGATTGCCGAAGAGATGCGCGGCCAGTACATGCTTGGCTACACGCCGGATAAGCAAAGCACTGACAGCGGTTATCACAAGATCGTGCTGACAGCGACCAAGAAGGATTTGACGGCACAGACGCGCGACGGATACTACGCAGACCGTTAATGGCGTGTGGCCGAGGCTGCGAAGCCGGGCTACAATGAGGCAGTGCGGCGCGCGCTAGCCATATCGTTGATGTTGCTGTTCAGCCTGCCTCTTGTGTCTTCCCTCTTGGGGGCAGGAGCAGCGGAAGCGACCGTGCCCGTGTGCTGCCGGAGAGCTGGCCGCCACCATTGCGCGATGCCATCCGACGAGTCCAACCAGGGCTCCGGCGCGCATGCGGTAGGAGAGAAGTGCCGGTATACTCCGGCGGCTCCTGCTGTAGTGCTGCTGCCTTCTTTTACGCCGGAGACGGCGGCGGCAATCTTTGCCGGTGTCATCCGCCATCCTGCCGTATCACCACAGACCGACGCGCAGCTTCGCGTCTCGTTCGACCGCGGCCGCCAGAAGCGCGGCCCTCCCGCTCTCCTCGCCTGATTCAGCTCTCCTGAAGCTGGTCCAAGCCGGGTCATCTCTTGATGACGGCGGCTGACCCGCTTATTCGTAACAGTTTTGAATACGATTCGTCGCCGTCCCCAAGTTGCGACGAGGAGGCTTTGAATGCGGAAGAGCGCATGGTTTGCACTATTTTTGATTTTGTTGCCGGCAACGTTTGCCCGAGCCACGGTATTCGGAAAAGTTGGCGGAGTCGTTCACGATCCACATCATCGTCCGATTGGGGGCGCCCGAGTGACGCTGCACGCGGCGCATTCTGATTTTGTTGAAACGCAACAGACAAACCAGAACGGCGAATTCCAGTTTCAGACCGTCCCTTTAGGGGAATACACCATCTCGATCGCGCAGCCGGGTTTCGCTACTCTCGATCAGCCGATTACGGTCGCGTCAGACTCAGGAGCCAACCTGCATTTTCAACTTTCGCTGGCTATGGTGCACCAGACTGCACAGGTGACGGAAGAGGCTTTGGCTACTAATCCGGATTCGGCCACGCCGACGACGCTGATCAGCCGCGAGGATATCGCGTCGACACCGGGAGCCGACCGGACAAACAGCCTGGCGATGATCACCGACTTCGTGCCGGGCGCTTATGTGACCCACGACATGTTGCATATGCGGGGTGGCCACCAGGTGAGCTATCTGATTGACGGCGTCGATATACCGAACACAAACATTGCGAGCAACATTGCTCCGCAGATCGATCCCAAGGATATCGATTATCTGCAAGCGGATCGCGGCAGCTATACGGCCGATCTCGGCGACCGCACTTACGGCGTCTTCGACATTGCCCCTCGCACCGGTTTTGAACGCAACCGTGACGGCGAACTAGTGATGACGCTGGGGAACTTCTACCAGACGAACGACCAGCTCAGCCTGGGCGATCACACGGAGAAGTTCGCCTGGTACACCAGTGTTAACGGCAACCGCAGCAATTACGGATTACAGCCGGCAATCGAGCAGCCGGTTCACGATGCCTCAAACGGCTACGGAGGCTTCGCGTCGTTGATCTACAACCCCAATCCGGTGAACCAGCTTCGCCTGGTGACGCAGGCGCGCACAGACTACTACCAGATCCCGTACGATCCTGATCCCACCAGCTGGCAGAACCAGTTGTATAACTCGAGCGGCCTGCGCGACGGCGAGCACGAGACCGACGCGTACACGGCGCTCACCTGGCTACACAACTTTAACGCAGCTACGTTGCTGCAGCTCTCGCCTTTCTACCACTACAACAGCGCGAAGTATGAGCCGCACACATACAGTTCCCCGACGGCAACAACATCGGATCAGACGGGCAACTACGGAGGCTTGCAGGGCTCAATTTCGACGGTGATCGCAAAGAACTCGATCTCCGGTGGGGTTTACGGCTACGGCCAGCACGAGAACGATCTCTTCGGGGTTATCTTCAACGACGGCAGTTATCCGAACTTCTCACAACAGCAGAGCCTCGGCGGGGGCGTGGAAGAGACTTTCGTCGAGGACAACTACCGCCCAACTACGTGGCTTGCCCTGATAGGCGGCCTGCGGCAGAGTCACTTTCAGGGCGCGGTAACCGATAATGCGGTGTATCCGCGCATCGGCGTTGCCGTACAGATTCCGAAACTGAACTGGGTCTTCCGCGGATTCTACGGGCACTACTATCAGCCGCCGCCGCTGACCAGCGTCTCAGGCCCTGCGCTGCAATATGCCAACGGCAACAACACCAGCTTTGTCGCCCTGCATGGCGAACGAGACGAGGAGCACCAGTTCGGCGTACAGATTCCCTTCCGCGGATGGCTGCTGGACGCGGACACGTTCCAGACACGCGCGAACAATTTTCTCGACCACAGCAATATCGGCGAATCGAGCATCTTTATCCCGGTTACTGTCGACGGAGCGCTCATTCAGGCCTGGGAACTTACGCTGCGCTCTCCGCAAACGTGGCGCTATGGGCAGTTCCATCTGGCGTATTCGAATCAAATTGCGCAACAGCGGGGGGCTATCACCGGCGGATTGATTTGCTACCCGCCGGAATCAGAAGCGTGTGCTGTTGCGCCGGGTTATTCACCGCTCGATCACGACCAGCGCAACACGCTGAACGTAGGCTTCAACGGCAAGCTCCCGTATCACGCATATGGCTCGTTCAATGTGTACTATGGCTCGGGGTTCTCGAATGGGTATACCGATCCGCCGTCACCGTACAGCGGCAATTATCTTCCGGGACACACGACAGCCGACCTTTCGGTTGGCAAATCGTTCGGAGATAAATTCACCGTTTCGGCGACTGCGACAAATGTTGCAAATACGCGCGTACTACTCGACAACAGCCTGACCTTTGGAGGATTTCACTACAACGATCCCCGGGAGATCTACGGAGAGGTGCGCTACCGGTTCCACTTTTAGGACAGGGTCAGGCGGGAGACAGTACCAGGCTGTCTTTCGCCCACTCGTAGGTGAGGCGTATGCCATCCTCAAGGCTGGTGCGGGCGTGCCAGCCGAGAGCATTGATGCGGGAGCTGTCCATCAGCTTCTGGGGCGTGCCGTCGGGCTTGGTGGTGTCGAATTCGAGTGAGCCTTCGAAACCGACGACGCGGCACACGAGTTCGGCAAGTTCGCGGATGCTGAGGTCGTGTCCGGTGCCGATGTTGATGAGGGGCGGCTGATCGGAGTTCAGCAGCGTGTTGAATTTTGCGTCCGGCAGGCTCATCAGGAAAACGCAGGCCTCGGCCAGGTCGTCACTGTAAAGGAGCTCGCGGCGCGGCGTGCCTGTTCCCCAGACAACGATCTTCTTTTCTCCAGCGGCCTTCGCCTCGGCAGCTTTGCGGATAAGCGCGGGCAACACGTGCGACTTGTTGAGGTCGAAGTTGTCTCCCGGGCCGTAGAGGTTGGTGGGCATCGCTGAGAGAAACTGCGTTCCATACTGGCGGTTATAGGACCAGCACATCTCGATTCCTGCGATCTTGGCCAGAGCGTAGGCGCGGTTGGTGGGCTCGAGCGGGCCGGTGAGCAGGTACTCTTCCTTGATCGGCTGCGGGCAGAGCTTGGGGTAGATGCAGCTGGAGCCGAGAAAGAGCAGGCGCTTGACGCCGGAGCGATACGCCGCGTCGATCACATTCGTCTGAATTTCAAGGTTGTCGCGGATGAAATCAGCCGGATAGGTGTTGTTGGCGAGGATTCCGCCGACCTTAGCGGCTGCGAGAAAAACATATTCCGGCTGTTCTTCAGTGAAGAATTTCTCGACGGCAGGGCCATTCATGAGATCGAGCTTGGCGCGAGTCGTCAGCAGCAGGTTGGTGTAGCCCTGCCGTTCCAACTCGCGCCGGATGGCGCTGCCGACCAGGCCGCGATGCCCGGCGACAAAAATCCTGCTGCTGTTTTCCATTCCCTGGTCTCCGCCGCTTACAGCTCGTGGTAGTTGTAGGTGGTGAAGCCGTGCTTCTTGACGAGAGCGTCACGCTCGGCAGCGGAGAAGTCTTCGGTGACCATCTCCTTCACCAATTCTTCGAAGGTAATGCGAGGCGTCCATCCGAGTTCCCTCCGAGCTTTCGAGGGATCGCCGAGCAGAGTTTCGACTTCGGTAGGACGGAAGTAGCGCGGATCCACGCAGACTACGACGTTGCCCTTTGCGTCATAGGCCTTTTCGTCAACGTCAATGCCTTCCCAGCGCAGGGGCATGTCGAGGAATTCCGCGCTCAGCTTTACGAAGTCGCGAACACTGTGCTGCTCGCCGGTGGCGATGACGTAGTCGCGCGGCTCTTCCTGCTGAAGCATGAGCCACTGCATCTCGATGTAGTCGCGGGCGTGACCCCAGTCGCGCAAGGCATCCATGTTGCCGAGGTAGAGGGTGTCCTGCAGCCCCGCCTTGATGCGGGCCAGGGCGCGCGTGATCTTGCGGGTTACGAAGGTCTCGCCGCGCAGGGGCGATTCGTGGTTGAACAGGATTCCGTTGCAGCCGTAGATGCCGTAGGCCTCGCGGTAGTTCACGGTGATCCAGTATGCGTAGAGCTTGGCGACAGCGTAAGGCGAACGCGGGTAGAAGGGTGTTGTTTCGGTCTGCGGGATCTGCTGGACGAGACCGTAGAGCTCGGATGTGGAGGCCTGGTAGAAACGGGTCTTTTTCTCAAGCCCGAGAATGCGAATGGCTTCCAGAAGCCGCAGGGTGCCGAGAGCATCGGCATTCGCCGTGTATTCGGGCTCCTCGAATGATACCTGCACGTGGCTCTGGGCAGCGAGGTTGTAGATCTCGTCGGGCTGGACTTTCTGCACGATGTGAGTGAGAACGCTGGAGTCGGTCAGATCACCGTAGTGCAGTATGAAATGGCGGCGGGCGACATGCGGATCCTCGTAAAGATGATCAATGCGATTCGTATTGAATAGCGAAGACCGGCGTTTGACGCCGTGCACTTCGTAGCCTTTTTT
>Ga0206998_1027_pt2 | contig 39641 bp, 29 predicted proteins | sample Alteio_BWMinCont_FD_153309 | JGI IMG/M metagenome (GOLD analysis project Ga0206998, IMG submission 153309) | Enriched cells from forest soil in Barre Woods Harvard Forest LTER site, Petersham, Massachusetts, United States -... | ecosystem: Environmental > Terrestrial > Soil > Temperate forest >... | reverse complement strand
CCTGCTGGAAAGATTGGCGGCTAAACATGACCCCTCAGCTCCCGAGTGGGGAAGTTGGACAGATCATTCAATTCGTGCTCGAAATCGAAAAGCTGAAGGGGGTCCTCCGAAAGGTCCGGCCCATTGGGAAAGCTCGATACGAAAACACGGCGGAGCACAGCTGGCAGATCGCCCTGTTCGCGATATCCCTGGCCGACGGCCTGAATCTGAAGATCGATGTCAACCGGGTGGTAGCCATGTTGCTCGTTCACGATCTCGGCGAGATTGACGCAGGGGACAAGTTCGTCTTTGCTCACGAAGGCTGGGAAAAAAGGAAAGCTGAGGAGTTGAAAGCGATGGAACGGATCTGCGGGCTGACTCCCGAAAAGACGCGCAACTTTCTCGTCAGTCTCTGGAAGGAGTTCGATGCGGGCGAGTCGGACGAGGCCCGTTTCGCGAAAGCTGTCGATCGCTGCATGCCCGTTCTGCTGAATCTCAACAACAATGGTGGAAGCTGGATCGAGAATGGCGTGAGCTATGAGCAGGTCGTCAACCGAGTGCGGCCGGAGATCGAGGGCGGCTGTCCTGAACTCTGGGAACATATGAAGCCTCAGTTGGAAGCGGGACGCCACAAAGGTTTCTTCGCAGCGTCCGCGTTGTAGCAAGCAGACTAGCTGATGAATGTGGTCCAGGCTATTCCTTGAAGAGATGTGAGGCGTGCGTTATGGCTCCGCCGGCTCGCATCGCTGCAGCAATGATCGCCGCTTCGGTGAGCATTGCGTCGGTCGCACCTTCCTTACGAGCGGCTTGAACGTGCAACTCGATACAGTATGGACACTGCGTCGTCAGGGCCACGGCGACTGCGATGAGCTGCTTATGGATTCCGTCGATCGCGCCGGATGCAAACGTCGCTTTATCGAAAGCCCAAAACGCTTTCATGGCGTCAGGAGCGTTCTCATCAAGGCGCTTCAGTTTCGTGAGATTCGAGATGTTATACATTGCTCTCTCCGGGAAGAATTGGAAGCCTTCGAGTCAGGTCGCTTGCTTGCGACGGAAAATCGACTCTTGGTTGAGGTCTGACGAACCAGCCCGGACGAGGTTACAGCTGAGGGAAACTGTTCGGAGACAATCTCCCTCAGCGTACGCGAACGTGTGTGAATTGAGTGGTATCAGCGTCTCAGCGCCGAAAGCGCCCATTGGAAGTCCGTGCAGCTGGCCACCGCCCTCAGATGCCCATTCGAGTGCTGACGTGTGAGACGCTGCGTACTCTGAGTACTAGACCTTTTCAGCGAGGATATTCACGGGCTTAATCTCAGGGTGAGTGATGAACAATTCGTCGGCCTTCGCGAAGAGCGCCTTGGCAATCTCCCCGTTCACGTGCGCATTTCTTCCGTCCTCGTCCTGGAACGTATCGAATATCCCGAACGTGGCGGGGCCGATTCTGAAAGCGAACCACGCTGTCGTTCCAATTTCTGCCTCGACAAGCGGACCGGCAGAGCGCAGAAAATCTTCTACCTCCGCTTCTTTTCCGGGTCGAGCCTGCAACGTTGCTAATATTCCAACTTGGTTCACGCGATCTCTCCTTAGTGGGATGTGCAAATAGAATTTTGATTCCAGTGGTGCTCGAATGGATGGTGTCCCTGAGCCGATTTGAGCGCAGGGAGAACTGTCCCCGCAAGCGAGGCTGAGCATTAGAAGCGGACCTATGAAGAAAGTTACATTAACGTCCAGTAAGCAGAGTTGCTTGGAGGACTGCCTAATTCCCTTTCGCTGCAATGCAGCTGGGAGTCCTAGTATCCGCGGGTAGCCGATCTCAATCCACCCGCTGGTGCGACCCAAGTTGATTCTCAGGGAAGATCGCTAGAACCGAAATCAGCAGACCTCCGGTGAATGCAATGTTGTTCTGAAGACCGCCTCGCGTGTCTACGCCGTACTGAGGTTGACCGGAGTAGAAGTCAGAACCACTTCGGGGGCAGCATTGGCTGCCCCCGGGACCAATGGAGTCGATGGACATGCAGGAATTCAGACCGATTACTCGAACATCGGTCCCCGCAGCGGGTTCGCGTACTCGGTGCTGCCCCAAACCGTTCTGCACAGTGGCTTCGGCATCAGCTACTTCCCCGGCAACTACACCTCCAACACCGACCTGAAGAACGTACCTTTTCTCTCCAACTTCCAGCCCAACTGCCAGTCTTCTGTATGTAGCGGTCCAGATCGAGGGCAACGTCACCGGCAAGCCGGGGACGACGGGCAATCCCCAATGTGCCGCGGCCTATGCATCCTTCGAAGGCCTTCCGTTGCTTTCGCAGGCGAAATATTTCGAACCTGCGAACCCTTAACCCGCTCTCGTCCGGTTCCGAAGCCAGCAACTTCAAGTCCTATACCTATCAGTACTGTCTCACAAGAACAGCGGCCGAGGGCAGAGCCTCATTAGACTCTGGATATATTGCAAATGAAAGCGCCCACTGCGAAAAAATTATGGACTTTTTGGCGACAAAACTTTTTCACCGATCGTTGTAACCTTCACCGACTCCGCCATTCATACAATCGCGCATCCTTAGGGTCATCTTGTGCATTGCTGATTCATCAATGCATGGAGGCTCCTGCGCAAAAGGGGTCTGCCCCCAAAAAGAGGAGTAAGCAGCATGATGAAGTCCGTTCCTGGTCTTTTGGCCGTCACGCTTTGTATCGGAGCATCCGCATCGTCTGTGCTCGCACAAGCCGGCGGAGGCAACACATCCGTTTTCGTTATGACGAACGATAAGGTCAAAAACGAAGTCCTGACCTATCAGCGCGGTTACGACGGACAGTTTGTCCTGAGAGAGCGCGCTGCAACCGGCGGCCGCGGCAGCGGCGGCGAAACCGATCCTCTTCAGTCTCAGGGCTCGCTGACCATCAGCGGAGATCACACTCTCTTGTTTGCTGTGAACTCGGCAAGCGGGTCAGTCTCAAGCTTCCACATTCTCAACGGCATCCCGGTTCTGGTCGACAAGGAACCTTCCGAGGGCGCCTTTCCAGTCGCGGTGACGGAGCACAACGGCACGGTTTACGTGCTGAACGCAGGCGGAAGTGGCGCGATTGTTGCGTTCAAGGCAGATGGCTTCGGACGGCTCCGCGAAATTCAGAACTCATCTGCTTTCCTCACTGGCACGAACTCCGGCGCTTCCTCCATCTCGGTGAGCCCGAACGGCAAGTGGCTGATCGTGATAGAGAAGGCTTCGAATAGCATCGATGTGTTCCCGATCCTTGCGGATGGCACACTCGGCCCTGTTGTCGCCAACAAGAGTGTCACTGCAGGAGTATTCGCAACTGTATTTACTCCTAGTGGTCAACTCATCGTTTCCGAGAATCAGCCAAACAGCGGAACTGACACATCCTCAATTTCCTCGTATACGATCAACGCCAACGGCACGCTTACTGCGATCACCCAAAGCATTCCAACCTTTGGCAACGGCAACTGCTGGAATGCCATTACTCCCAACGCAAAATGGGTATTTGTCGATAACTCTGCTACATCCTCGGTGGCAGGATTCTCGATTAGCTCGGCTGGCACCTTGAGCCCCATTGCCAACACTGTCGTTAGCACCCTTCCTGAAGGCTCGACCAACCTCGACATGGCTATCAGCGCTGATGGAAAGTACCTGTTCAACGTACTGTCCGGCGCCGGTGAAATTGGTGTGTTCACCATCAATGCCGACGGCACCGTCAACCAACTCGGCAGCATCGAGGGTCTTCCCCAGACTGTCGGTTTCAACGGCATCGCTGCTCTCTAACCCAAACAAAGCGATCGCCCGCGCCAATGAGTGATCCAGGCGCGGGCGACATAATCTCTCCAATTGGCGGCTCATCGGGATTGTTGCGGCTGCGATGGCCTGAAGTCGCCGGACCTGCGCAAGGGGCGCATCATCATCGAAGTCAATTCCGTTCGGCCCGGTTCGAACGCCCAAATCCCCCCAGAGTTGATCTAAATTCACATTCTCTGGCGTATTTTTCCAGCGCTGGTACAAATCACTCAGCACCGTTGTCCCTGTGGCCTGATCTCCAATGTGAAGAATGGGAGGCAGGGCGGAGTCGGTGTTGATAGTAGCCCTGCCGCAACGATGGCACGAAGGGCATCCTGTAGGCCCTTGCGATTACCGGTCGCTTGCCGGATCTCCACATCCGCGACCAGGCAGAGCAGAGCATTGCGTTTCCCCATACGTCCGGCCCCAAGTGTGCGTCCCGTCGAAGCCTCGGTCGCCTCGTTGAGGCCCTCCCTGCGGCATGCCCGAAACCACAGCTCTCCAAACCTTTTCCGCAGTTAGTTGGCCAGGGGATTCGCGAAGGAGCTCAAGGCAGCTGCTATTAATACTATTAATAAAGGAGCGAACATCTCTGCCCCTGAGACCGCCGAAGCCGGGTTATGGTTACAGGGTGCGACCACACCTCAAGCGCCGAAGTTTTGTCTGTATCCTTATGCGGACTTAACCGTCAAATGCAAGTGGCTATCGAGCGCGCATTGAGCACCCGTCCTGAAAGTTCTGAAGGTAAGGTACTTCCGCTTTCGAATGATCGCGGAGTCCGCCGTTGGGCCGTCGGTATAACCAGTTTGTTTTTCATCGTACTCCAAAGCGCCTGCACCGTGATTATGGCGCTCAGCGGTTTGAGGCTCGCCGTGGGATTAGGAGCCCTCACCGCAGCCACGGTGGGAGTGAAGGGTCCCGCAACTGGTTTTCATCAGGATGCGATCCGCATTCCGATGATGATTCTTGCTGTTGTGGGGTCAGTCATCAATCTTTACATGATCTGGAAAATTCGCTCACTCCGGAAAAGGGCATCTTCTCAGTGGAGAAGTCAGCCGATTTCACCGCGTCGCTTGTGGGGAGAACGATTGCAACTCATACTCGCGGTCGTGACTTTAGTTCTCGTCCTGGCCGAATTTCTCTCTCATTACTATGTCTTCCGTCTGGTCGGATAGAGCACAGACTAATGTCTCGATCTGTGAGACTGGATGCCATCTCGCCTCCAAGAACTGTTAACAGAAGTCTGTTTTAATGCAAGCCAAGTCTACTTCCCGTCGTGACTTCCCGAAGTTCGTCGCTCTGCTTTCGGGCCCGGCATCTCCGGCTTTGTGCATTCCTTTATCCAGCGCTCTTTTGCGATCGAACCCACGCCGGGAACAAGCTTCGTGGTCGCGGAACACATCTCTCACTACAACTGCCGAGCACCGCCGACAACGGCAACTTCGCAAACCATCGGGGCTTGCTCTACCACATACAAAACCCATAGCTCCCGCCAAGGGCGGCTTCCTTCAAGTCGCTGTATCCGAAGCGCCCCATTGTGGGCCTATCCCGCCATGACCTGCTGGTCGCGGGCGCTCCAGATACAGCTCTAAGACTTTTCGGCCATCTGACGTGAATTGGCGATTTAGCCTCAAGCGAGGATCATTTCAGGCGACATTGGCGTCCCAGCAGACCATCAAACGTCTTATTATTCCTACCGATGCTGCCAACACGTTGTTTTCCTTGTCTCGACCGACGCAGCGTTTATTACAGGGTGGCTCTTGCATGTGGATGGTGGCTTCAGCAGAAATGGGGCGTGAGACTCCGCCGGCTTATATGAACGCGAAGACTTCAATCTATACAGGGATTCAAAGATGAGGACGACGATCTACTTAGCTACTGCTTGTGGTCTCGCGGTGATTCGGGGCTGCGATGAAAGCTGGGTCGGGGAGGTCTGCTTGAACGATAAGCAGATCCAATGCGTTGCCGCTGACCGAACTCGAAAAGGCATTGTTTTCTGCGGAACGTTCGGGAATGGAATGTTTAGAACCGGCGATTGGGGAGCGACTTGGAATGCATTGCGGAGTTTCACTGAGCCTAACGTAACAGCTCTTGCATCCTCTCAAACTGGCGCGTTCTACGCGGGAACCGAACTGAGTGCGATGTATCGATCCGAGGATGGTGGCGAATCCTGGTGTGAACTGGAGACGTTGATGACGCTGTCGTCGGCGAAGTCCTGGAGTTTTCCGCCACGCCCGGAAACCCATCACGTCCAGTCCATCCTTCCAGATTTGGCACACCCGGCCCGTTTGCATGTAGCTATAGAGGCGGGAGCGCTGGTACACAGCGATGATTCGGGACGGACATGGTGTGACCGGGTTTCGAGCGCTCCGCGAGACACACATTGCCTCGCGGTTCATCCGCTTGATCCCGCCCGACTGCACTCAGCCGCCGGCGATGGTTATTTCGAAAGTCTCGAAACCGGTACGAAAGGGCCTCCCCAATCCGCAAGGCTTGCGAATTCCCGTAGTGGCTGCGAGTTCGTTCGAGCCCGGAGTTTTCTATTGTTCAACCGAGGGAACGGTCTACCGATCCGAGGACGATGGCTTGCAATGGCAGAAGCTCGCTATTCAATGGAACAGCAAAGCTACGGTTGAACATTCGACAGGGATGGCAATTGTCGAAGAGGGTTAGCTGTCCACAATCTCCCATAGGATCTCCGCAAGTGTGATCGGACGCCAATCCCGCGGTGAGACTGCAGTGTGGGTGGCCAACGCCTCAGTAGATGCGGCCGACTCTTACTTCGCTAGCACCGCGTCCCGGGACAATACGCTTCCCAGATACAACGTCAACACCTTTTTGAATTCAGCCACGACCAGGACTTTGCCTTTGGAATCTGCTTCGCCATAGAGCGTCATCATGCCCCGGACTATCTGGAGAGAGACGTTTGCAGCAAGTAGAGAGTGTTCCTTCGAAAGCGAGGGATTCTTTGCCTGAAAGGCGTTTGCGATTGCGATTCGTGAAGCCTTCCGGGCGGCAGGGTCGCGGCGAAAGCGGATTGGCGCGGCCAGCAGGCTCAGATAAGCGGGACGCTCCTGGACGAATCGGGTGATGCGCTCGATGAACCGATCGGCGAACTCGGCATGCGTCAGTGTCTCTGCCTGTTCCATCAACGGCTTCCAATGCGCCTCGATCTCTTGGGCATATTGATTCACCAGCGTGAACGCGATGGACTGTTTATCCGGAAAATAGTTGTAGAGCGCGCCGATCGAAGACCCGTTTCGCTCCGCGACCGCCGTCATAGTCGCTGCTTCGTAGCCGACTTCGACAAAGAGTTCCGCGGCTGCGTCCAGAAAACCGGACAGCCGGCGCATCGATCGTTCCTGCTGCGGTGCGACGCGAACGGGATTTGACGAAACCGAGGGCATCCTCGTATTCTAAATCCAGAGAAACCGAGGATGTCCTCGATTTGTAGCATTTCTGAAAAAGAGGAATCATGGCAGAACTCCAGCTCGACCCTAAAAAGACCGCACTCGTCCTCATCGACCTGCAGAATGCCGTCGTCGGCATGAACCCCGCGCCGCATAGCTCTGCACAGGTCGTCGAAAACTCAAGGAAACTTGCCGACGCCTTCCGCGTTCACGGCGCTCCTGTCGTCTATGTCCGCGTCGATCTCAACGACTTCGTGAACCTTCCTGTCGACCAGCCGCACAACCGGGGAGACAAGCCACTGCCCGCCGCAGCATCGGAGATCACTCCTTCCGCTGGCTTCCAGCATGGCGACATCCTCGTCACTAAGCGCCATTGGGGCGCCTTCGCCGGAACCGACCTCGAGCAGCAGCTTAAATCCCGCGGCATCGACACGGTCGTCCTCACAGGCATCTCCACCAATGTAGGCGTCGAGTCCACCGCGCGTCAGGGTACTGGCCTCGGCTTTGCCTTTGTGCTCGTCGAAGACGCTTGCTCCGCCCAAAGCGCCGAACACCATCGCTTCGCCTTTGAAAATATCTTCCCGCGTCTCACACGCGTTCGCTCCACCGATGACGTCCTCGCCTCCCTTGCCTAAGATCTCTGCCGAATCCGGCGGACTCGGCCCATTGGTCTGGAAGATCACGGCCGTCGCGGTGCTCGGCTCTTTTCTCTCGCAGCTCGACGCGACCATCGTCAACGTATCGCTCTCCAGTCTCGCCGTGGATCTGCACAGCAGCCTCACGGCGATTCAATGGGTCACCAGCGGCTATCTTCTGGCACTCGCTCTTATGCTCCCGCTCAACGGTTGGCTGGTGGAGCGCATTGGAGCCAAATCTCTCTACCTCTGGTGCTTCTCAGTCTTCACGCTCTCCTCAGCTTTATGCGGACTGGCCTGGTCAGCGAACTCCCTGATCGCATTTCGCATCCTCCAAGGCATGAGCGGCGGACTGATGGCTCCGATGACGCAGATGATGATGGCGCGTGCTGCCGGAAAGCATATGGCGCGCCTCATGGGCTACGCGGCTGTGCCAATCCTGATGGGGCCGATCCTTGGCCCGGTCATCGCCGGTGCCATTCTGCAACACGCCTCTTGGCGCTGGCTCTTCCTGGTCAATCTGCCGGTCGGTGTATTGGCAATCGTCCTGGCGGTTCTCTTTCTGCCCAATGATCGCGAAGAGACCAGGTCAAGAGAACTCGATCTTCCTGGCTTCGCTTTGCTCTCTCCTGGACTCGTGCTCTTCCTGTACGGATCGGATCATCTGGGCAAGCGCACCGGTCTTACGACTCTTCTGATTTCCATCGTTCTGCTTGCGGCCTTCTTCAGGATGGCCATTCGAAAAGGGGACAAGGCGCTCATCGATCTTCAGCTATTCAAGAGAAAACCCTTCTCTGCGTCCTCCACCACGCAGTTCATGTCGAACGGAATCTCGTTCGCGGGCCAGATGCTGATTCCGATCTATCTCATCCGCGCCTGTGGCCAATCGCCGAGTGCGACGGGTTGGTTGCTGGCTCCGCTTGGACTAGGGATGATCTGTTCCTATCCATGGATAGGAGCCCTGACGCAGCGGTTCGGGATACGAAAGGTATCGGCGGGAGGCGCATTTCTGGCCTTCGCAGCCACGCTGCCATTTATCTGGCTGGCCAGTCACGGACTTGTACTCACCGTGCTCGCGTGTGCTCTCTTCGTGCGTGGGATAGGCCTCAGCGCGGTCGGCATTCCCTCCATCTCGGCTGCATACGCTTCTGTGAGGAAACAGGACCTACCAATGGCGACCACATCGCTCAACATTGTGCAACGTCTCGGCGGGCCGACTCTGACTACCCTTTGCGCAACCTTTCTGGGATGGAGGTTGGGGATGGCACAGTCCAGCGCTGGCCTCTCCGGCGCATTTACCGCGGCCTTTGTTCTTCTCTGCGGACTACAAGCTCTCCTGTTTGCCGCCGCGTTGAGACTCCCGATTTCCATCGACAAAGCGATGGAACAACCCGTTGCCGAGGAACCGTCTGCCCTTCTGGAACTTGTGTCCGAGTGATTGTCCGCCTCCATCTCGACGATGAAGCCATCACTCTCCAAACGAAATGCATCCATGCGATGTCGAAGCTTAACTACAGCAAAGCTCGCTACTCATGTGGTATACGTGACATCCGCAGTCACACCTTTATTGTCGATGTGCTTGTACGTTACCGACCCACCGTTGTAATTGGAGTGGGCTCCGTTGTAGTACTCACTCGTTCCGCGCCTGCGCTTGTCGGTCGGGCGTCGGCTCCGCCAGCAGTAAGGGATTGCCTCGCTCGATCCTACCGACCGAGGACGTTTTCTGTACATTTGCACAGCGGGCGTCCTGAATCAGGCTAGATCTGCGCCATACCACCGTCGACACAAAGTTCACTGCCGTTCACGAAGCTGGAGTCATCTGAGGCGAGAAACAGCGCCGCGGTCGCGATCTCTTCCGAACGGCCCAGTTCCTTGCGAGGAATTCCTGACAGGAAGTATTCTTTTGCTTCCGCGGGAAGGCCCGCCATCGCATTGGTGTCGATTGGCCCGGGACTGAGTACGTTGACCCGAATCCTGCGTTCCGCCAGTTCCACTGCCCAGGACCGCGCGAACGAACGAAGCGCCGCCTTGCTTCCGCCATAAACCCCCAACCCTGGCATGCCTTTGAGATGAGCTATCGATCCATTCATGATGATCGATCCTCCGTCTCGCATCATGGGCAGCGCCTTCTGCACCGTGAAGAGAGTGCCGCGTGTATTCAAAGAGAAGAGGCTGTCGAATTGCTCTTCTGTGATCTCCCCTAACGTAGCCCGGCCGCCATGACCCGCGCTGGCAAATACCAGGTCGACATACCCCTTCTCCTGCTTGACAGCCTCGTAGAGGCGGTCAAGATCAGCAAGCTTCGCCGAGTCGGCCTGCACTCCGGTCATATTCAGCCCAATCTCCTTGACCGCTTCATCCAGGTTCTCCTGCCTCCGGCCTGTGATGAACACGTACGCCCCTTCCTCGACAAACAGCTTCGCCGACGCCAGCGCCATACCGGACGTTGCCCCGGTGATCACTGCCACTTTACCGTCCAACTTTCCCATGAAATCTCTCCCTTTTGCCCGCTTAAGACCAATTACATGTTGACTCTCTCATCGACCGAGAGGTCACCAAGATGCTCGTTGCGTACACGACAAATCGCAGGAGTCAGACGACGGCGATACGGGAAAAGTTACAAGCTCTTTCAACATCTCAATGACCGAACTCAATGCTGTCGTCCGATCCTCCGTCACAGGTCGATGTTGATGGCATGGAGTTGTGATTGGTCGGAGTTCGCGAGCTTTAAGAGCGATCGCAGTGCCATAACTGCGGGCCTTGAAGCTGTTCTGCCGGTCTTCAGTTCCCCAATGGTAAAGGTCTGTTCTTCCTCAGACTCAGCGTGAATTCCGTCCCTTCTCGATTCGATTCCTCGAGCCAGACGCTGCCACCGTGCTCTTCAGCTATTCGACGAGCCAGGGTGAGCCCCAGGCCTGTTCCGTTGGTTTTTCCTGCGGTCACGAAAGGATCGAACAACGTGCTCCGGACCGAGACCGGTATACCGGGACCATTGTCCAGGATTGTGACGTAGATCCGTTCATCGACTTCCGTTAGGTGAACCTTCACCTCAGGCAAGTGAGTTGAGCGTGTCGCCGCCTGGCAGGCATTGAGCAGCAAGTTATAAACGGCACTTTCAAGACTTCTCGCATCCATGTCCGCTTCCGCCAAGGGGAACTTGCTGACTGTGATGGACACGTTCCGCCCGTCTGGGTGAAGCTTTACGGCCGCCACGGCCTTTTCAACAACCACGGAAACAGGCTCGCGAACAAGGGAATTATTCTGTCCGCCACTACCGAATTGCAGTAGTAAATCAATGCGCTCCGTAATCGCGAGCACGGCTTCTTGAATTTCGACCAGCAGATCAGCCCGAAAGTCCGCCCATATCTCGTGGCGTTCGAGGAACTCCGCATTCGCATAGATCGCCGTGAGTGAGTGGCGCAAATCATGGGATATAAAGCATGCCATCATCCCAATTGCTGCCATCCTCTCTGCCTCCATCAGCCGGCCTTGTTTATGCCGCTGCAATTCGTTTCGCAGAAATGGAGCACTACGCTTATCAGATGTGAGGATTTTGCCGCCGTCTGAAATATGTGGTTTCGCAAGGTGTGTTCTCACAGTTCCTCCTACGGTATCGTGGTGTGTCGATGCATAACGGTTGATTTCCTCCCTACAGAGTGCCGGGGTCGTGGTTCGCTTAATCCTTTTCTCTGGCTATCCACTCGCGGACATACGCCGGACAGTTCTCGATCTTCATGCCATACGCCTCACAGGCTTTTAGAAACCTCACTGCGCCGCGATCGGCCAGCCGCACTTCACCCAAATCCAGAATGATGTTTTGGTAGTCGCAGTCAAAAAGCTCAATCAGCTCCGCGACATGGTCCGCCTCCATACGGCCAATTAGAGTGAACATTCTGAATCCCTGCCGCTCTGATCTCTCGATTCTCAAGGTCATTGGTATTGTCGCTATGTTCTGCATTGCTGCTGTCCCAGCCACTGATGCAATTGAGAGTGCAACACGAAGGCCACCTGCAATCCATTGAAAACAGGCGGCTAGAGGCAACGCTCGGATGACGAGACTTCGACAAGTGCCGAATTTTCGGGAATTGAAATGGGAGTCTTGCCACTACTCGGAGATAAACTTGTGTTTCTTGATCTTTAGCTGCTTTATTTTCGAGTCCAGCGTCGATCGCGGAATTCCGAGTTTCGCGGCTGCACCGTTTGGGCCAGCGACTTTCCCATTGCATTCAGCCAATGCGGCCTCAATAAGTTCCCTTTCCTGATTCTGGAGAGTGTCTGGAAGAGGGCCTGGCAATTCTTGCCGGGCGGGTTCCGGGCTGGCGAGCCAAGCCTTTTCGATCGTAAAGGTATCGTCGCTGCTCAGGATCACCGATCTCTCGACGATGTTTTGCAGCTCACGGATATTTCCAGGCCAGGGATACGATTGGCACAAGTCAAGCGTATTCATGTCGATTGTGCGAATTTGCTTGCCGGCTTTCTCTGCATATCGCTTGACGAAGTACTCAACCAGCATCGGAATATCCTCCTTCCGCTTGCGCAGAGGAGGCACCTCAATCGGGAAAACGTTGAGCCGGTAAAACAAGTCGGCCCGAAACTTTCCCGCGGCAATCGCCGCCGCCAAATCACGGTTGGTTGCAGCTATGACGCGAACGTCAGTGGTAAGAATTCGGTTGCCTCCCACACGTTCGAACTGCCGCTCCTGCAGTACTCGGAGCAATGTAACTTGGGTTTCTGCGGGAAGATCGCCGACCTCGTCTAGAAAAATCGTACCGGAATGTGCCAGCTCAAAGCGCCCTTGGCGGCGCTGCACCGCGCCGGTGAAGGCGCCTTTCTCGTGGCCAAACAGCTCCGACGCAATCAAGGAGGAAGGAATCGACGCACAGTTTACGCTGATGAACGCGTGGCCGGAACGTTGCGAGTGCTTGTGTATGGCGCGAGCAATCAGTTCTTTTCCTGTGCCCGTTTCGCCTGTGACTAGAACTGTGGAGTCGGTGGGAGCGACCTTGGATACACGAGAAAGCACTGCTTGCAGTGCGGGAGAAGTTCCGACGATGTCCTCGAACATGGATACCTTGTCGATTTCTTCGCGCAGAGCAATGTTCTCTTTGTAGAGCTGATCCTTGAGGGTCTTGATTTCCTCGAAGGCCCCTTCGAGAGCTTTCCTCGAGTTCCGCTGTTCCGTAACGTCGATAACGGTGCCGACAAATTCAATCACTTGACCCAAGTCGTTGGCGACGGCGTGGGCAATGGTGCGAACATATCTTATGGAATTATCTGGAAGAACAATGCGATAGCTGTATTCTGCATCGTTCCCCTTGTAGAGCTCACTTATCGCGGCGTCGATAGGGGCACGGTCGTCCGGATGTATGCTCTGCAAGAAGTTCTCCAGGGCGGGGGTTGTGGTTTTTGGGTCGAAGCCGAAAATGTTAAACATTTCGGCCGACCAGAAAATCCGCTTGCTGGCACCATCCCAATTCCAACTTCCTGTATGACTAAGCCTTTGGGCCTCCGCGAGATTAGCTTCGCTTTTGCGCAAGTTCTCATAAAAAGTCTGTAATCTCCCGGCCGTAGCGTTGAAAACCTGACCAAGTTGAGATAGCTCATCCTGGCCGATCAGGGAAACTTGATGTTGAAATTCCCCTCGTGCCAACGCTTTGGACCCCTGTACTAACCGCCCGAGTGGCTCCGTGATACTGCGAGTGATTGCTACCCCGAGGCCAGCGGCAATCAGGAGCGTGACGAATCCTGTGATTGGCACGGCTAGAACGATTCGACGTTCCGCACGCGAAATGTTTAAAGTGGCTTGCGCGCGCTGCTCTTCAACCTCGCGGGCGACATCTTTGACCAGCTCGGAGCTCAGGGACTCTAGCGGCTGGACTTGTACCTCGATCCGGTTACGCACAGCCTCCCACTCTCCCGATGCGGCCAACGCTCTGATTGCAACCAGGTGTGACGGCAGCGCACGCTCAATTGATTCGAGAGTTGGCAGCACTGTCTGGTCTACATTCACTTTGGGGGGCAAGTGGCTGAAGGCTGCCTGCGTGCGCTGAGCGTCCACAACAAGGCCCGCCCGAAGTGTCTCGCACTCCTTCAGCAGCCGGCCAGAGTCTTCGGACCGTGCCGCAGCACCGAGCCTCTCATAAGCTGACAGGAGACCGGTGTGTACGCGCAGCACCTCGATCAGCTCTTCGTTCACACCGTTCAATCGTTCCACTTGGGCGCTGATCAGTTGCAACTGCCAGAGGAGGACGCCATTGCCAGTTAACATCAGCACAATGATGAAGATAAAGCAGAGCGTCAGGCGGCGATGAATGTTGAGACGGTTGAGGAATGGACGGCTCGCTGTCGCATGCCTCAGCCATCCAGTCGGACTGTTGGTACGAGTCATGCATTACCTCTAGCCGAAATGCACACGGCACGGACTCCCTTCATCGAAGGGATTGCCGGTTGCGCGCTAGCGAACTTATCCCGCGCTCTTAATCCTTGGGGCCATGAATCCGGCTTGGCGGTCCTGTCTTGAAGCTAGTGATCCCAACGAGTTCTTTTTCCAACCCCGCCGCAGCTTGCGGCGCGCTGGTTTTGCCCATCAAAACCGAATGCACGGCTCGTATATAAGCGTGAGCCACGTCTACATATTTCTGTCCGGAAACTGTAGAGGGTCGACTCACCAGGCTGCTCCCAAGTTGGTGCTGCCCAATGTCAGCAGAATCAGAGGTCGGCTTTAAAAAGGCAGGCCACTCCAACTGCTCGAGCGGTGATTCGGAATGCGCGCGAACCGCCTCGGACTGCATCTCTCTGCGGACAAGGAATCGGACCAGTTCCAACGCCTCAGCGGGATGGGTTGCCGATCGGGAAACTCCGAGACCAAATCCTCCCAAGGCAGAGACCTGTGCAGCCTTACCATCGGGAACACTGCTGATACCAATCCTGTCTCGAACCGCCGGCCCGCAGATTCGCCTGCTCGTTGAGGCAGGCCCGCATTGATCCTCGACGCTCAGAAAGTAAGACCGAGCCCACCCACGATAAAAAGCTGCCTTTCCTAAGTAAAAGGCGTTGATGGCGTCCCATTCCTCATAGGAGATCACGCTGGGAGATGATATCCGACCGATCCAGTGCGCAGCCCGTTGCCAGCTGCGGATGGCGTCAGGATTGTTCACGCTGATCGTTCTGTCATCTTCTATGATACGCCCGCCACCCTCCGAGACCTGCCATTCGAGCGCATTGCAGGTCAAACCCTCGCCCGCCGCACCTGGCCATACAAAACCCCAAAAATCCTTTTGTCCTTTGGCGCGCTCTCCCTGCTGGATCCTGGCGGCCATTTTCTCAAGTTGGTCCCACGTCCTGGGTGGTGTCCCATACCCATACTCTCGAAGAAGATCTTTTCGATAAAACAAGACTCCTATATCGGCAACGTATGGCACGGCGACTAGCTTCCCCTTGACCGTGTAGCTCGCGACCACATCAGGGTCTAACGAAGAGAGTTCTTTCGCGAAATATGGTTTGAGGTCGATCAAGTCCTCACTCAGGGTTCCGGGCCAGATCACATCGACGCCAGACACATCCGGACTGGAGGATCCTTTTCGTAATAGCTCCTGGGCCATGCCCAGCTGGTCAAGTGCGGTCTCCGGAGCCGGCAGGTGCTTGACCCTAATTCCTGTTTGCCGCGTGAACTCTTGCAATCTTTCGTCTGGGAGCACATTGCGTTCTGTCAGGTCGTGCGACCACTCTGGATCGAGGAAAGTCAGCGTCACGGGTTCTTGTGCAGGATGCCGGCATCCGCCAAGTGACAAAACAATCAGAAAAATGCTGATCATCTTCGTTAGGCGTCCCAGCTGATCTTTCAGTGGCTTGTGCAGGAATAACCAACGATATTCCCCGTCAAATCTAAGGAGCCGTGCTTGGATCTCAAGCGGAAATCCGCTTAAAAGTGCTTGCTTCCTTTCGCATGCTACACGTTCCACATCAGCCGAACGCTCACGGATATCGCGATTCTGCCACTCTTCAAGCGTAAGACCGAGGAAGTCGAGGCTAGATTGGTTGATATACAGATGGCTTCCGTCGCTCCTTAGCACTGACAAATGTTGAGGCGCGGCGTCCAGAATCTGACGGAGCTCTGCTTCCTGTTCCCAGATTTTATCTTCGGCCTGCTTGCGCTCAGTGATATCCATGGCGGTCCAGACAAATTCTACGAGCTCCCCGACTCGTGCAAAACAGGATGCCCGACGGCATAGATGTGCCTGAAGCTCTTCAAAATCATGATTATCCATCCTCGCAATTTCAACCGACTCGCTTTCTGAGCGAGTCGACGTTTTTGGACGACGACCTAGTAGATGAGCTTCAGCGAGAACTGAATCTGCCGGGAGTTGCCGGCGGTCTTGCTGATGATTCCAAATCCCGACCCTTCTATCGTGTTCGCCGGCAGCCCCATGTCCACGATGTTGAAGAGGTTGAAGAACTCTGCCCTGAACTGCAGATCGAACAACTCGATCCCGCTCTTGCGCTGCCCCACCGGCGTGTCCTTGATGAACGCAAAGTCGTAGTCATAGAAGGCTGGTCCGCGAAACGAGTTCCGGCCAACCGATCCGAAGTAGCCGCTGTTCGGGCCTGTGCCTCCCGGAAGGTTGATCGGAATTGAAAAGAACGATGCATTGGCCGCCCCACGACCGAAATAATCCTCGCGCCGCGTCCGCGCCGCCGAAAGATCTGGTGTACCAATCTGATTTGGACGGTCCACACCGTTCGATCCGGCGCCGGTCTGCTGTACACCCGAGTAGACCGTGAACGGCGACCCGCTGGTGATAGTCGAGATCACCAGCATCTCCCACCCCGCGGTGATCTTCTTGGTCACTCCCTCAAGAAAGCCGACGCTGTCCAGATGCAGATCCTGCGCCGCGCTGAGCGTGAACGCATTCGTCACATCGAAGTTCGACGGCCCTTTCTCTGGATGGGTGTTGTACGGATCCTGCGGAAACGGGATAGCAGTGGCCCCCGTACTTCCCGTGCCTCCGCTGACCTGGCTCGTATCGTCGATAGACTTGCTCCACGTGTAGCTCGCCTGCACCCCCGGGCCGCCGTGCGGAAATGTGCCTGTCAGGGATGTCTGCAGCGCGTTATAGCTTGAATGCGCCGTCCCCGTAATCACATTCTCTACGCCGAACCCACCGATTATGTTGCCCGAGCTATCGAACTGCGTGTGAGGCGCGAACTGCGCGTTCGCTCCCGGATAAGCATTCGGAAAGCTCGTGCGCGGCAGATGGGCAGCGGTCGTCCCCACATAGCTGATGTCCGCCGTCAGCTTGCCAAACTCGCGCTCGAGACCCATGGACCACGTATACAACCAGGCGTTGCCGAACGTTGGATCGATCGCGCTCAGATTCAGCGGACTGAGCGCTCTGCTTGGCGTCAGGGCCGCCACATCCTTCTGATACCGGTCCACATCCATCACGGTGTTTGCCGATACGTCCTTCGTATTGTGGGCTGGAAAAATCTCCGCTCCCGACGGCGTGTATACATTCGGCAGTTGCGCCGGAGTGATCTGGAACCCATATTGAATGGGTGCACCTTTTGCCGCGGTCAACCGTGGATACACCACAAAAGGTGTCGAGCCGGTGAGGAAGTTGTCCTGCCAGATGTTCGGCGGAATGACCGTGAGACCGCCGCCCGCATGCGCCCGCAGCTTGTCTGTCACTTTCCACGTAAGCTGCACGCGCGGCATGAACCCATCGAGATTCGTCTTGTATCCCGGCTGCGGATTGATCGCAAACTCCTGATCCGGCCCGTAGTTCAGAAAGCCCGAAGTGCGCTTCGCCCGCTCTGAAATGGGCGTGTAGATCTCCCACCGCAGCCCGTAATCGAGCACCCACCGGTCGGAAATCTTCCATGTATCCTGTGCATACACGGCACCCATGTTGCGATTGATTGCCGCGGCCCCGATATGCGGTCCATTGGAGAAATACGGTGGAGCAATTCCCCGCGTGTAAACGAATGGGCTCCCCGATAAAAAGCTCGAAAGCGTATCAGGCAAAGGATCGCCCGCAGTGATATTGTGCATGCCGCTCTGCGAAGGAATATTAGTAAGTGCATACGAAGTCCCGCCACCGAAGTCGTATTCGCCGTTTGGACTGGTTCCAAAAAAAGTCGAGTCGCGGTTCAGCCTCACTTCTCCCCCCGCAGCAATCGTGTGGCTTCCCTTGTTGATGGCAAAGCTCTGCTGCAGCTGAAAGAGATTTCCATAGGCGCTCATCACCGAGCCGCCCGCCGTGTTGAAACCCTCAAACAGCGCATCATTGAATTTCACCGCAGGATCCGTGTAGTCCTGTGTGGGAAATGAAGGAGTGCTTCTGGTGATGCTGAACTCCGTCTGCATCGAGAGGCCTGGCGACTGCGTGCGGGTAAACGTGAAGGCGACATTGCGCTGCCGGTCGATGTAGGTTACGCCGAAAAGCGGATCGATCGTCGTCTGGTCAGGGTTTGTCGTAGGCCCGGTGATGTTGTTGAAATTGAACTGCCCAAAGAACTGGTTCTTGTCCGAAAGCTTGTGATCCAGCCGGATAGAAAACTGGTCGGCATCCGTGTCCACCTTCGAATACGTCGCGTACGTGTGCACGCCATACGATCCTGTGGGAAAATTCGGCAGCGGATATCGCGCCAGAATCGCCGCAATCGAAGGATCAACCGGTACATACAGCAGGTCACCGGGATACGCCGTCGCATCCACACCCTTGCGCTCCTCCGCGGTCGGCATCGGGAGCACCTGCGTCGTGCCCAGCACCTGCCTGAATCCCTGATACTGCCCGAAGTAGAACGTCCTCCCACGCCCGTCATAGAGATGCGGAAGCACTACCGGCCCGCCATTCGTAAATCCAAACTCGTTTCGACGGAACGGCGGAATGCGCCCGGGAGTTTCCGGAGTCGAGTAGTCGAAATAGTTCCGTGCATCCAGCGCCGAGTTGCGCAGAAATTCGAAGAACGAGCCGTGAAACCCGCTGTCCCCCGATCTCGTGATGATGTTCGTGAATCCCGCCGCGCCCTGTCCGACCTTCGCGGGCATCCAGCCCGACATTGACTGAATATCCTGCACCGCATCCACGTTGAAATTCGAGAAAGTGGAGCCGCCCATCTCCGGATCGCTGATATCGGCACCATTCATCGCAAACACCGCTTCCACACCGCGCTGCCCGTTGATGGCGAACTGCGCCGTGAAGTTCGTCGCGCCGTTCGCGTCCGTCATCGTACCTGCTGCCATGAGCAACAGTGCGCTGAAGTCCCGTTTGTTCAGCGGAAGCTCATTCACTTTCTCGCTCGTCAGCTTTTCACCGCCTTCGGTATTGGACTGATCCTGAGGCGCCGCGCTAAGCGCTAGCCCCTCGTCGCTAATCGTCAACACCACCGGTTGCATCGCTCCTTTCAAATCGATCGTCGTGTCACAATTGATGCGTTTCCCGTTGACCACCGCAGAGAGATGGTATTGCCCCTCCGATAACGAACTGAAGAGGAACTCTCCGTCCAAACCAGTCGTCGCCGTCTTATTGACCGCTCCCACAAGCTGCACCTTGGCGCGTGCAATTGGTGCACCTGACCTATTTCGCAGCCAACCACGCCACACAGCGCCGGTTTGCTCCTGCGCGAGGAGTGGTGCTGCGAATAATGCAAAGACCGCGAATTGGCTCGCAAAGCGTACGAGTCTCTTAAATGTCGACTTCATCACTGTTTCCATGAGGGAGGACCCTGTGATTTACCTCAGACTGCTTGACTGCGGGCAAGGAACATCAACGCACCTGAAGGCTACTTGTGAGCGGTGTATTGTTCGAGGAGGGTCCGACGAGGATTTCATAATTGCCTGGCGCGAGGCTCCAGCTTTCGGTAGCGTCATTAAAGGTCTGCAGAACGCGGGGATCTATCGCAACCGTGACGGTTTGCGATTCGCCGGGTGCGAGTGAAACACGGCGCCATCCAGACAGCCGTTTGAACGACTCATCCAACCCCCTGGGGAGCCGTGCGTATACCTCCGCGACCTCAGTACCGGCTCGCTTCCCGGTGTTCTTGACCGTGAAACGGACACTTTTTGCCTCGGAATCGACCGTTAAGCCGGAATATTCGTAGGAGGTGTAGGACAGCCCGAAGCCAAACGCAAACAGAGGCTGCTTGTGCTCGAGTTCAAACCACTTGTAACCGACTGCGGCGCCTTCATCGTAATGAACAGTGTAGTTTGCGACGGCACTACTCATGTTGACAGCATTCGCTTGCGGCTGAGTAACAGGCGGCGGGGGTTGAATGATCGGCCTCGGAAGATCGTTGTCGCCCTTTGGGAAGGTGAGGGGAAGCTTGCCGTCCGGGTTGACATTACCAACAAGCACGTTGGCGAGTGCCTGATGGCCGGAGCTCCCCGCATACCATGCCTCGACAACACCGGCGACCTTATCCACCCAAGGCATGGTGACTGCGGTGCCAGTTTCAAGCACAACGATGGTGCGGGGATTCGCCGTCGCCACCTGCTCGATCAACGCGTTCTGATTGTCCGGAAGCGACAGGCTCGGCACATCCATGTCCTCGGACAGCCACTGATACGCAAAGACAATCGTGAGATCGGCCCGCCTCGCAAGATCTGCGGCCGAATTCGGATCAGTTCCAGAATCGAAGTCGATCTTAGTGTTTGGCAGAGCCGCGCGTAGCGCCTTCAATGGTGAGGTCGGGAACCAGATGTGATCCTGCCATTTCGTAGCGCCTTTGCCGGGAGGCATAATGGCATTTCCGACCGGCGGATCTACCTGCGCCGATCCTCCGCCTGAGATCATGCCGATGTCGGCATGACCGCCTATGATCGCTATTGTGTGAACTTTCGATGGATCAATCGGGAGAACAGTCGGGCTGTTCTTCAGCAGAACAATGCTGTTTTCTTCTACCCGTTGGGCGACTTCAAGCCCCTTTTCGACATTCGGGACGCTCTTTTGCGGTGGGTCATCAACGATACCTGAAAGAAATTCGGCGTATAAAATTCTACGCGTGTGGTCGTCAATTTCTGAGATGGACACCCTTCCGGCATCGACGGCCTCCTTCAGCTTCGGACCGAAATAGTCAGCCATTGGCTGTTCCTGATCGAGTCCCGCCGCGGATGCTTTCTCGGTGCTATGCGTACCACCCCAGTCTGAGATCACGAAGCCCTTAAAGCCCCACTGCTTTTCGAGTACATCGCGGAGTGTGTATGAATTCTCACAACCGAAATCCCCATTGATCCGGTTGTAGGCACACATCACAGCGCCTGGATTCGCAATGGAAATTGCGATGTGAAAGGCGAGCATGTCGGACTCCTGCATCGCGCGCTTCGAAATGATGGAGTTGACAAAAAAGCGTCCAGTTTCCTGGTCATTCATCACGTAATGCTTTATGTCGCCGACGACATGTTGCGCCTGTTCGCACTTCATCATGTTTCCGTCCATCGTTCCGGCCAGAAGCGGATCTTCCCCCGTGTATTCGAAGGTGCGTCCGTTCCTGGGTTCGCGGACGAGGTCCACCCCACCCCCAAGCGTCATATCGAAACCCTGCGCCCTCAGCTCCTGGCCAATCACTGTGCCGTATGCGCAGGCTGATTCCGGGTCCCAGCTCGATGCCGCTCCGAGATTCGAAGGCATCGCCGTCGAATAGCGTCCGTTTGCTCCGCTGTCTCTTACTCCGTAACCGGCATCCGAGATCAGAAGAGGCGGTATGCCAAGGCGCTCGACACCCTCGACATAACCTGCGCCGCCGTTCGTCCGATCCGTCAGCGGCATGGTCCACAGCGGATTACGTGCCATCCCATTCCCGTGCAGCAGGGCGAGCTTCTCATCGAGGGTGAGCTGCTTGAGAACCATGTCGGCACGTTCTTCTGGGGAGAGTTTGGGATTCATCCACGGCCCGTCTACCACCTGAGCGGCGGCTAGGGACGTTGCGATGATCGTTCCCAAGGCTGCGATGACGGTGCAAAGGAGGTAAAAACCAAACTTGCGATTCTGCACTTGTCTCCCGACGGGACTCATTTGGACCCTTCGATCCCGTTTTGAAGTATGAATTTGGCATTGCTAGTGTGGATCTCCTGCAGGTACAAAACTCCGTTCACGACGGATGTGACCACACCGGGTCGGCCCTGCTTTCCCTCAATCACGCGCGAGAGAATCTTGAATGTCTTTTCGTCTTCCGTCTTGATGGTCAACGTCACTCGCGATTTCGAGGGGGCGCTCCAGGTGACCTCGTATATTCCACGAGGAAGCTGAATGTTTCCTGCTCGGGCGTCGGTAGCAAGGTAGAACGTCTGAGAGTTCTGGGCAGCCATCACAGTGGCGGAAAACAGAATCGACAAGAGGGTGAATCCCAAGGTGCGTCTCATACAAAGTCCCCTTCAATTCGTCGAGGGATCCCGCCGGATCCTCCGGGAGAACTCTGGAAAGTCCTTAGATTAAGAAGAGCCGAGTGTTTTTATAAGCTGCATCGTGCATTAGACGGTGCACGAGCATGTATAAGTGTTGTATTTGCAATATGATGAGGAAGGAATGCGGTGGTTATGAGTGATGTTTGAGGGATGCATGATACAGCTTTTTCGGTATGGAACGTCTTACCACGTCTCCACAGCAACCACCGTTGGCGGTCCGGGGTGGCCTTCAATCACATTCGCTTCTATGACGGCCTCTAGATTCAGTTGGTCCCAGTTCTTCGGAGCCTTCTGCAAGATTGCGTCCAGATACGCAGGATTCGACACGACCTCGCTTGCCGCCTCAGTTCCTTCGCCCAGAATACCTGCCAGGACGATCACCGGCTGTCCCGATACCTGGTCATGAATACGGGCGACAACGGCGTAGTCCCGCGCAAGACTTTTCATCGGAACCTGCCATTGAAGCGTCCAGATTCTTCTGGGGATACTCTTGCGATCTACCACCTGGCGAACGTGATTGTCATATTCGAAGCCAATCGGCAAATCCTGGGTTATGCGCATCGTCCAGGGATTGTCAAAAGCGCCAATCATGACCGACGGGCCTTCCCGCAATTGAGCGAAGCCCGTCTCCGAACCCGCTAAAACGCGAAATTTGCCGTTTTTCGGTACAAGGGGCGCAATCGAACGCGCAAGCGTGATGACATCGTAAACATTCAAACTGCCACCCTCTCCAGCCGGGAACGCGGAGATCGTTCTGCTTTGGAGATCGACAGAGTCAGTCGGCACGGCCAGGCAGTACGTAACTCGGCTGGAAGTGGCGGTGATTGGCTCCCAAAAGCGGTCCATATTTGAGGAACCACTGAGACTTGAGGGGCCGCTGGGACGCGCGGCCTGTTCCGAGAATCTTACACGCCCTATACCGAACCCCAAGAGCCCAGCAACAAGCAGAGCAATCGCAATCGGTATCCAGGCATAAACGGGACGACCTGCAGATCCTTCAGGGGAATCTGCTAGGCGAGCGTCCGACTCTACCCGACCTTGAGGGAATGCCTTAGGCGACTCATAGACCACCTGAGTATCGGTTTTAACGGCGGCATGTAGCGAAGGCTCTCGAAATAGCGGAACATACGAGCCGACTGGCAACTCGATGATCAGCTCACCCGCATGATCGGGGCTGTAATAGTACTGAATAAGCCTCTTTCGAACCTCAGCCGCGGTCGTCCGAACTACAGGGTCGAGATTCACATCGTAGTTTGGTTCACGTCCGAAGGCCTCGACGCCGATTGTTCTCTCTTTTAATTCCCCGGCATTGCCCAGCAACGCTTGTTCTACCGTATACGCAAGCAAGACCGGGTATCGCTTGCTATTTGTAAACAAGGGGTGCGCGAGGAGGCGGTTCAGTTGTTCGCGGACCAGAGCGGCATTTGGAATGATCTTCGTCTCGTTGGCACCGGGCATTCAGAGTGTTCCTTGGGTTCAAGTGAGCTTGCGTTGAGCGAATAGAGCTTACTTCGAGTGTAGGCACTCATAAGCCTACGCTTGCAAACTTCCTATCCTAAACGGCAGTACTTCTCCATCTCAGCAGACCTTCTTAGTGATTGAAAGTCTTCGAAAATGAAATCCGCCCCCACATCGAGCATCCATGGGCTGCGAAGGTTCGAGTCAGGGCCGAAGGGCAGCATCCTGCATGCTTGGCAGAGATGACTCCTGTCAGAGAGTCTTCCACCATAAGGCATTGGGACGGCTAAAGCGCAAGACGCGAAGTAGCGGTTAAGTAGATCTCCGGGAGGGTTTGGGCTCAGAAACATCTCCTAGCTAAGGTCGGTTGGTCTCTCACAACTCACGCAAAGTAATGGATCAGCTCGCTGCGAAACGATATGCTCAAAAATTGTCTATTCGGTACGCATCGGACCCCCGCAACCCATTTGAATAAAGGCAATTTGAAAATCTGTACTTTGCTGCCCGAGCCAACGGGTATAGTTCTGCGCGTATAGCCAGTCGGTAAGTCCATACTCTCCCTTGCTTTGCACCTCAATCACAGAAAATGCGAGATTTTCGTAGGTGGGGCTGAAAAGGGGTTAGAATCCCTCCGCCCGACTGGGTTAAATCAAAAGACTTCATTCACCCTTTCCCTGGCCGCTCGGTTATGACTGCAGGTACTCTGTCCGTTAGGTGGACGTAGATCTCGAAAGCAGGCATGACCGACGACTGTGGCAGGGTCAAGGTTGGCCGCGGATTCCGTGCGACATAGAAGATGTGTCCGTGGAAATGGCAATTGCCAGTTCGTTCCCCGAAGGGCATACTCGGCTCCCCCTGATACTTCAATCCCTTGACCCAGACCGTAACCCTTGGCGACCGGTTGACCAGCGTATGATCGAGCAGGCAATTGATCAACACATTCGCTGATGTTTTGGAATCGCTTTGGTCTTTCCGATGGCGCGTCCAGAAGAAGACTCAATAGGCCTTTCATCGTGCAAAATCGTGCGATGTGCCAAAGCGGCCACAGCATCCGTGGCAATCCTAGCGATTTAGAATCTGCAACCTGCGTCCCGTCAATGCGGACCTCTGGTTCGACTCCCGCCGCCTCCACCAATCTATGTCATTCGTGAAGCCCGTTCCCGATGCACATTCAGATCCAGACCTTGGACTCGAGCTGGCGATCTGCTTCGCCCTCGCTGGGATATGCGGGGGGTGGTCCGACACGGTTCATCCGCGCGAAATTCGGAATCGCTGACATTGGAGAGCCGTCCCGCCATTTGCCGGCAATCACCATAACCCCGCCCAGCAGGTCCGGACGCCATTCGGCCCGGAGCGGCGAGTCACTCAACTTTTGGTTAATGCTCTCGTTATCTGTGCGCTCTACGTTATAGATGAGCGCACCATACCTCAAAGCGATGAGGTCAACGTCGGCCTGGATGCGATAATCCGCGACCACCCGCTGAGGCTCCATCGGCATCTCCAGTTCAATGGTGTCGCCGGCTTTCCACTCGCGCCTAACCGCCGCGTATCCCCTTTGAATCGACGGCTCATGCTCTTCTCCATTGACGGAAAACCGCTTCACACCTCTGACTGTTGGCGATTCCTTATAGAGCTTGCTGGTCGTCCGGTCCGGGACTCGCACGAAGACCGTGAACGTCCTCGGCTCTTCCGGATTCAGGGTGATTGAAACGGACCCGTGCCACGGGTAATCGGTCTTCTGTACAACTTCGACATTGGTGCCCGCGACCTGGCCAACATGAATACGGCTTCCCACAAACATATTCACGTAGAGCCCGTCTTTGCTCTTCACATAACTCCATGTCGGAATCATCAGCAGGGTGCGCGATAGATTGCCGACGCAGCACGGGCACACATGCCATTGGGCACGCTCCGTATTGATCAGGGGATTGGTATAACAGTAACTTTTGCCGTCGAGAGCTACTCCGCCGAGCAAAGCGTTGTACATCGTCTGCTCATACAGATCTGCGTACTTCGCGTCGTGATAAGCCAGGTTGAGCTTGTACTGGAAGAAAACGAGTCCGCAGCTCGAGCAAGTTTCACAATAGGCTTCGTTGCGAAGCGAATAATTCGGTCCGAAGCCTTCCGAAGTTTCGCCACTTCCGATACCGCCGGTCAGGTAGTACTTTTTGTTGACCATGTTGTCCCAAAGCGAAATGACCGCGCTCTGGTAATCCGAGTCGTGTGTCTCCGCGGCGATATCCGCCATGCCGGAATAGAAGTAGGTGGCACGCACTGCATGACCGACAGCCTCATACTGCTGCCCTGGCGGCAGGTGGCTCTGGTCGTACTCCGATCCGCCGCGCCGCGAGTCGAGAAGAAATTTCGCAAGCGCGTTGTACGCATCTCCGCGATGGTTTCCTTCCTGGTCGTTAACGAAACGTCCGAAACGTACAAGCGCCTGCTCCATCTCCTGATGGCCGTCAAACCACTCCCTCTTCCCCGGTCCTATGTTGACAACCCAGCAGTCTGCGAGCTTCTTCGCTCCGTTATAAAGGCGAAGATCCTTGCCGTCGGTCAGTGTGTAGTGGTTGATGGCAGATTCAATGAAGTAACCGGAGACGTATCCTTCGTGGTTGCCGCGGTGATCGGGCGACCAGCGCTCCGGCCAGTCCTTGCGGTCTGCCAGGATGTACGCGGTTTGCAGGTAGCCATCCGGCATCTGCGCTGCCAGAATGACCGGAATCCAGCGGTCCAGCGTCGCGCGCATTAGCTCGTGTGCCTGGATGATCTCGAGATCACCCTGCGGGTCCACCATGAGTGCGATGCACATCGACTCCACGGTCTGGTGTACCCACGCGTTCGAAAACACATAACCCTTGTGTCGACCGTGCGCTTCGCCGCGATTTGCCTTGCCCGCTTCGATAAAGTTGTCGATTCCGCCATCCCCTCGCATGGGCGCGATGTCGGTGCGCTCGCACATGCGAATGCAATGTGGAATCCAATCCACGATCAGCACCTTCGCACGCTGGCTCCAGAATTGGTCATCTATCGAGTATCTGCGGGTATAAACCACGTCGAGACGATCAGCGGGCGGCGCGGGCTCCACGTGCACATTGATCGGCTTCGGCTTGTCGTTGCTTCCCGACGCTTCAAGCGCAAGAACATAGTCACCTGGTTGGGAAAACGTCGCAGTAGTCACCGGAGCAGCCGCAACCGCAAACGCGACAGCACCAGGACCCGCGATTTTCACCCACCGCGTTTTGTTGCGCTCCGAATCCTCCAGCCAAATCACCTTTCCGGAGAGATAGGTTCGGCCATCGCTCACCACAGAACGATCTACGCCAGCATCCACTAGCGGCGGAAGGGCTGGAACTGGACCATAGTTAAAGACCTTCCACTCGAGAATCCCTGCCACCGCTCCTGACTGAGGAACAACCTCGAGGCGCAGCTTACTTGTCTTCACAGGCTCAAAAGTCGTCGCGTTGAATCTGTCCGGCTCCGCGCGAAGACCCTGCGGCTGAGCGACCGGAACAAACTCACTTTCATTCCAATAAAAAAGCTGATAACTCTCGGGCACTCGCATCCTCTGCAAGCTACTGCTGCCGGGAATTGCGCCCGATTTTGGATGGTCTACAGCCCAATAGACCTCGACTTTGTTGATGCTGACCTGTTCGGTCCACTCATACTGCACCCAGCTCGAGGTGCTCGCATTCGACTCTTCCTGCCGCAGTGCGTAGATTCCATGAGAGCGATCCGATGACTTTTCGGGGGTGAAGCCATCGTTCAGCGCAGAAATCTTGTTTTCGCTCAGAGTGGTAAGGCTCGAAGGAACAGCCACCCTGGCGATATTAAGAGCGTGGCTGGCATCCTGCGCCATCCCTTTCGGTCCTTCAAGGGCGGTCAGGGCAACGATACCCGTCAATCCGGCCAGGAACTCCCTTCGATTAGGTTCGGCTTGCGGTTGATTTTCAGTTGGGTGAGGGGCCGAAACTGGTTTCAAAAGATACTTCTTGTAATTCATCAAATAATGCTCCAGTTCAATTCCGGGGATCCCGGCGCCGCGTTGGAGTGCCTGTGTCGAGTGCTCTACTTCTATGGAGCCAGGGTGGCGCTGCGATTTTGATCCGCATCGTGTTGTTAGACGCTCTCAGTGTCCATTTAATTCGTTGTATTCCAGGAGTCCCATCAGCGCACCCCAATGATAGAAGGCATCGCTGTTCTCTACTGTGTCACTGTCGTCCATCGTGGCACTGTAGTTTTCGTGTACGTGACCCTTAGATTTCCATTCCACAAGAAATAGATCGAGCGACTTGCGTGCCAGTTCCTGACGCGCCCGAATCGCGGTGGGGGTGGAGTAATTCCGGAGCCCCAAGTAAACAAGGTAGTTCATTGGACCCCAGATACGCCCACGCCAATAGTTCTGATCCTTGAAGGCAGGATCGTTTCGCGCAATCGAAGGAAGGATCCGGTCTCCACCAAATTCATCGGGATTGAAAAAATGCTTGTTCGGCATTTCGTCAACTTGGTCAGGTGTTGCAGTTTTGGAAAGCATTGGATAGAAACTCGTCGGAGTAAGGCGTTGATCGAATTTTCCCGTGTGCAGATTTTGTCGAGAAAGATGCCTGCGGCGGGATTCCAGAGTGTCGCGAGCTTTTCGCTATATTTTTGAGCGCTTCCGCGCAACCATTCGGCATCCTGCTTTCGGTCAAGGATGTCAGCCATTTCCGCCAAGGCATTGGCGTCAGCGATATACATACCGATCAGGCCCGTATCCGCGAGTTCCATCTGATGTGTCTGCTCGTTGAAATACGCATCGTCAAATACTGGACCATTGTCGATGCCGGATTCCCATTTCGCGGCCAGTTTTGTGCCGCCAAGGGCTTCCGGATTGACGGGCTTATTTTTTCGTCGCTTCCCGATACAAGGTATCCCTGCATATCGCGGTGTTCGGTTGATATCAACATAGTCTCGACATGTCAATGCCTGCAGTCCCTCCGTATGAAACCACGCTGCTGGTCCCCGCCTCCTCCTTGGCTCCCCCATTTGGGGGACGTCTGGCTATTCATCAAAGAGTCGGATCACACGCTCTGAGTCATCGCTCACTCGGAAAACCGAAATGAGCAATACGACCCCTCTACACTCGGATAAAATCGAGCTAATAACCGAACGCCCTAAAACTATGACTGAAAAGTCGAGCGGGAGCCGAAGCAAAAAAGTGCCCATCAGCTTTCCGGCGCGCTACAATCCTATCCACAGCTAGAAGTTACGCTCCCTTAGCGCATTGATGCTGTCCCAGCGTGACTGAGCGGGGTGTCAATGTGCCCTAAAGACCGGTCAATCCACGGCCGGCGTTCGGAGCTCAGATTTTGATACTGATGGCCGAAAAATCCGAATGAGGAGAGTGCGAGTCGCGGCGGCCTCTGATTGCTCCCAGTGGTTTAGCGTCAGGGGGTTCCGCCCCTGCATGTGGGTTTCGATTATTGGCATTCTCTTGTGCATTGCCAGCGATCCCACTGTCGCCGCCGAACCAGATGCGAAGAACGTCCTCATTTTCTTTCACGTTCCGGTGCCCGTTAACGATCCCGCATACGTCTATCAAATTGAATCCTTAGTACGAGCTCGCGTTCGAGGGCCGGTCAACTTCTATATAGAGTTCATGGATGCGAGGCGAGCCGAAGACAGGGACTACCAGCGAAACCTGACAGATTCTCTTCGAGATACCTATGGTGGCCGCAAGCTGGATCTCGTAATGTTGTCGGGTTATCCGACGCTCGATCTGGTCCTGAAACATCGCATCGAATTGTTTCGTGGCGTACCTATCGTCTACTTTTCCATGGAGACTCGCAACATAGCGGAACGGACCTGGCCCGGAATCACCGGGGTGACTGAGACTCAGGATGTAAAGGCCGTGATTAACCTCGCGCTTCGCCTTGATCCGGACACCAGCACTGTAGCGATCATTACTGGTAAATCGGAAATAGAAACGTTCTGGCTGACAGAACTCCATTCCGAACTTCTCCACTATCAAAATAAGGTAAAGGAAATCGATCGGGTTGATCTTCCGACAGATCAGATACTGCAGAGAGCAGATCAGCTTCCGCCAAAGACCATCGTCTTTTTTGAACTTGAGCCACAGGAATCAATTCAACCTGCGATTGGAGTGCGGGATGTCCTTGCGCAGATCGGTCAACGTTTCCCGACTTATTGCATTTTTCCCTATGCATGTGTGGGCCACGGCGCAGTTGCGGGCATCGAATCGAGCGGTAGAGACGAAGTCATCACATTAGCCGCTACAACTGCGGCTCGGATTCTCTCCGGTGAGCAGGTAGATAACATTCCCGTTGTTCACCCCTGGGGAACCCAAACCCTGGCGGACTGGCGACAGCTACGCCGGTGGCATATTCCAGAGTCAGCTCTGCCGTCGGGCAGTGTGATCCTTTATCGCGAGCCCACTTTCTGGGAGCGTGATCAGAAATACATCATTGCTGCCCTCATCCTGATTGTCACTCAGACATTGTTGATTGCCGGGCTGTTGTGGCAACGGGCGCGGAAGCGGAAGGCGGAAGCCGTCCTCCGCGAGAGTGAAAAGCGTTTCAGGGTGATGACGGATACCACTCCTTCCCTGGTCTGGATGTGCGATGCGAAGGGCAGGATTACATATCTGAATGAGCGTCGGCTCGCGTTTACGGGTCCGGACCCAAACGCAGGATACGGTGATACCTGGTCTGCCTATATCCATCCGGATGATGTGAAGAATGTATTGGATACTGTGGCGCAGGCCTTGAAGGCACGCGAGCCGTTTTCAAAGGAGTACCGTCTTCGCCGGTGCGATGGGGTGTATCGTTGGATGTTCGATTTGGCATCTCCAAGGGTAAATGGAGATGGATCCTTCGCCGGGTTTATCGGCTCGGCCATTGATGTCACAGACCAGAAGCTTGCTCAACAAGCGCTTGAAAAAGTGAGCGGTCAGCTGATCGAGGCGCAGGAGAAAGAACGCAGCCGCATCGCTAGAGAACTGCACGATGACATTTGCCAGAGGTTGGCGCTCTTGTCGATGGAGCTTGAGCAGGCGGATCGAGCATCCTACCAGTCACCCCTGGAAGTGAAGACGAACCTGGAGGAGATCCGGACCCATTGCTCTGAAATTGCGGGCGATGTTCAATCCCTGTCGCACCAGCTGCACTCGTTGAAGCTCGAATATCTGGGCGCCGCAGCCGCCATCCGAGGATTCTGCCATGAGTTTTCCAAACAACACGAAGTCAGCATCGATTTCACAGAAAACGACGTGCCCCGCCATTTACCCAAAGACATTTCACTTTGTCTGTTTCGAGTTACGCAGGAAGCGCTGCATAATGCCGTGAAGTACAGTGGGGTAAGCGAGTTTGCAGTGGAATTGACTGCAACAGCAGGTGAGATTCAACTCATGGTGAGAGACGAGGGCCAGGGCTTTGACGTAGAAGAGGCGAAGAAAACTCGTGGATTGGGACTTGTGAGCATGCAGGAACGAGTGCATCTGGTACACGGAAGTCTTGGGGTCGAATCGGAACCGGGAGCGGGCACAAGCGTCCTCGTAGTCGTTCCTTTAGCTCGTGAGAATCAGACACCTTCCGAAGACAGAACGGTTGAGGACACCGTAAGTACCACGGGGATGGTATGAAACGAACGAGGATCTTGCTGGCTGACGACCACACGATGATTTGCGCCGCTCTCCAGAAGCTCCTGGAGCCTGAATACGAGGTAATCGGCTGCGTTGGAGACGGCCGTGCTTTAGTCAAGACAGCCGTGGACCTCAAGCCAGACCTAGTGCTTGTTGACGTGGGGATGCCGTTGTTGAATGGGCTGGATGCAGGTCGGGACTTAAAAAAGCAAATGCCTAAGGTGAAGATTATCTTTCTTACGATGAATCCAGATCCGGAAATAGCGAGCGAAGCATTGCGGATGGGAGCCTCGGGTTATCTGCTAAAGAATTCGCAAGGCGACGAGCTGTTACAGGCAATCCGTAATGCGGTAAGCGGGATGTCATACGTTACTCCGCAAATCCGTCACGCAATGGAAGAGAGCTTCATCCGTGACCCACAATCACTGAATCGCCCTAAACACCTGAGTGATCGGCAGCGCGAGGTCCTGCAAATGCTCGCCGAGGGCCGGTCAATGAAGGAAGTGGCATACATTCTCCACATTTCCGAAAGAACAGTGCGCTTCCACAAATACCGCATCATGGATGAACTGGGTATCACCACCAATTCCGGGCTAGTACAGTACGCAATCAAGCATTCGATCATTCCCTCACCCCTGAGCAGGTAGCATCCACGTCAGGATCGACACGTTTACCTCGGGTCGCTTACTGTCACTTCGGACAGTAGGCAGCACTCCACGGACAGGAAAGAATGGCTCCTTAGTCTTGCGACTAGGACAGGCGAAGTGTATGACCCGGATCCGAGTGTTGCTTGCGGATGATCATCAAACAATTCTGGACCGGGTGCGTGGAATACTCGCCACGGACTTTGACGTTGTGGGCGCCGTAAATAATGGACGAGATGCTGTCGTAGAAGCAGAACGTCTCGATCCTGATGTGCTCGTAATTGATATATCGATGCCAATTCTCGATGGATTGCAAGCGGCCGACCGCCTGCGCGCCAAAAACCGCCGGGCCAAGATCATCTTTTTGACGGTACATAAAGACCGAGACTTTGTTGCCGCTGCCCTCTCGGCCGGCGCCTCTGGGTATGTCACTAAGGCAGACGTTACGACCGATCTGATTCCAGCTATCCGCGAGGCTCTCGTGGGGCGAATATACATCTCAAGATCGATAACGCCGTAGTTCAACTGTTTCTCCCGCATAGACACCCCAAAAATCGGAGACGGCCCGCTTCTACCCCTTCCCCCGATCCGTCCTGGGCGGCGATCGCCTGATAGACGAATCTAGACGATCTGCATCTGGCGACACGCGATGTACAGGTCTGGAAAGCATCGCCCGTTAGCTCGAACACCATGAAACGATGCGACCACGGATCACTGAGTTTCCATCCGCAACAGCATCAAGGATGAAGCGGATCTGCTCCACGATCTCATTTAGAAGCTCATCATTGTAATGAGCTCTTGCTCGGCCAGCGTCTCAACTCCTAATCGTGCGACTTCCTCCGTGGGGATGGCCCGAAAGGCGGCAGGAATTTCCATCCTGTTGACGATCTCTTTGAACGAGGTGCGACCGTCGCACATTCTCAACAACTGCGCTGCCAGGGGAGGCAGTTGCAATAGGTCGGCACGCCTGTCAGGCCGTAGGCGCACCGCCAGAGAGCACGGGCCCCATGGCATCTGGGCTGGCAATTCACGGCGGCGTAAAGCTTCACGAATTGCTATTACGTCCACATCCAAGTCAATGAGGTAGACATTTTCGGCGATGTTGGGAAGAGAGGTTAGCTGTGCGGCTCCGCTTCCTGGGACACCGTGCGCCAGGAAGTCTGGACTCCGCTCCGTAGTTGTCCTCAACGCGATCTGGTAGCGCAGCATTCCCGCCGTGGCAACGCTGGCGGGATTGATCTTCGTCAGATAATGCTCGCCTACAAAAGTGAGCAGATCGTCGGCAAAAGAAATATCGGAATAATAAACGGGGGGACGCTCAGTTCTTCCCTGCTCAATATTCCATCGGAGCCACTGATCGAATAGGCCGAGGAAATCGCCCCGGCATTCTGCCTGCAAGGCGACTATCATCCAGCGGCACCGTTTAAGTCCGAAGAGCACGAAATTCCTCAGTTCCTGCAGATAATCGCGATCCTCACTTAAAGGAAGAACGTAGAAGTTAGGAAACAACTCGGGATGATCGGCGATCAGTTGTCGGCTCTCGCTATCGTGGGTCCACGCTTCGCCATAAAAATCCGACCAGACTGGATCCAGGACGAGTTTGTCGCGGTACCGGGAATGCAGCGGCGTTTCGGCCAATGCGGCCAGCATGTGGATCTGCGGCTTTATTGGGTCGTGGCGGCATGAGTCAATCAGAAACCCGACGGTCGCCTCGACGTCGCCGCGTTCCTCCTCGGGGAAGCCGATAATCATCGAGGTGGTCGTCGACATGTTGTGGCGGGCGGTGGAGTCGACGACCGCGGCGGCCTTGCCCACGTCCAGATGCTTGTCGATGACTTTCTGCAGGCGTGGAGATCCGGTCTCAATTCCGAAGAAGATTCCATCGCATCCAGCGGCGGACATGAGCGCAATCAAGTCGTCGTCGACGCTGTCGGTACGGGCGCTGCAGTACCATGTGTAGTTGGTTTTCGACTCGATCATAGCGTGGCAAAAAGCCGCAACCTTTCTACGATCGACGGTGAACATGTCATGGATGAGATCGAACTTTACGGCGCCATAGGCGGCATTAGCGAAGTGCATCTGCTCGATAACCCGCACGGGCGACTTCAGCCGAAAATTGCGCCGAAAGAAGTCGTTCGTCGAGCAGAATTTGCAAGCAAATGGACAACCTCTGCCGAGTTCCAGCGCCAGGGTCGGACAACCTCGTTTTTCCCCGGGATAGAGATGGAAAGCGGGAATGGGAAGAGCATCCAGATCGACGGTGACCGAAGCATTCGGATTACGCATCACGCGATTGCCGCAACGATAGGTGACGCCAGGAACTGAATCGAGCGCCCGCTGACCTGAAAGGGCCCGGAGGAGTGCCGGTAGCGACTCCTCCGCTTCGCCGCGAACAATGACATCAATGAACTGAAAGGCCTCCAATGTAGGCACGTCAACCACGGAGGCCTGGGGCCCTCCGAGAACTATCGCGGCGTCAGGGCGCAGTCGTTTGAGTTCACGCGCGATGCGAACGGTCAGCGGATAGCTGCTGGAGATCGTTCCCATGGCGTAAAGATCATCACCCAATCGGGCCAGACGGGCCGCCGCATAGGCGCACAGATCCTCTTCTGCATGACCAGCGGCTCGCGCGAGCAGATGGTCATAGTAGAAGCGATTGAGGTCAACGATGCGTGGAACCAGTCCATGCTGCTCGAGTACGGCGGCCAGCGTGAGGATGCCTATCGGGGCCATCTCCGCTAGCCCGGCGATTTCGTCTCGGTAGCCGACGGAAGGCTCCGCTGGCTCGGTCAGCGACGGCGGACCTACAAAGCAAATCTTCATCTTCTATCGCTCAGGAATGGAGCTAGCTTTCGTTGCTGCTCTTCCAGTGCAGCGAGACCGTCGCTTGCTTGGATTTGGTGACCGCGTTCTGGTTTAGTACGCCTTGCAATGCCGCCTCAAATTCCTTCTTGAGCTCCGTCTTTGTCTTGTCATCCAATCCCAGACTTGAAGGAAGGTTGACTTCAGCTTTAATCTCGTTTTTTGACATTTATTAGCTCCCTTCGACCATCACAAGGTTATTGAGTGGCCTTCCATTCCAAGGCAACGCCGACATTTTTACCGTGGGTGGCTGCATGCTTATCGAGCACTCCGCGTATTGCGGCAGTAAATTCCTTCTTCAGGTTTTCCTTGTCTGGCTCACCTATGCCGAGATCGTGGGGAATTGCCACTTCGACCTTCATGTCACTCATGTGAAGCTCCTTGCTTGAGAAAGCAAGATAAATCTAGTTCACTTCATACCTGGAATCAACACATTTGCTCGACCGCTCACTTTTGAGTCGCGGAAGTGCGTTACTCGGGAACGGAGGTCGCCCAGATGTTCGCTTTGGAGCTGGCAATATTCAACACCATGAGATTGCGGCCGACAGAGAGGTTGAAAGCCCCACGGGAGACCTCTTTTAAAGAGAACTCCGGATCGTGCAGGTGCAAAACCGCCAGCGGCCCATCAATAGGCCGAAGCCCGCTGGGATCGAGCCGTTGCCGCCAGATACACTGGAAACCATCGGTTGTGGAATAAAAGTAGATAAATCGGCCATCGGCAGACCATCGCGGTTTATCATTCCAGCCGGGACTGGCTACAACTGTTATCCATTCGCTCAGCGGGGCTGCCAGCCCATTCTGCAAGGGAGCGACGACTATTTGCGATTGATCGGCCGACATCCGCACCACAAAGGCGACGGCTCGACCATTTGGCGAGATCTGCGCCTGGTCGAGTTGATAACTCGGCTTGCTCAGAAAAAGCGATTTGCTTCCACTGGCCACATCGAGTGCGTAAATGGCCGCTGGATGTCCCGCGAGATAGAGTATTTTGACGCCATCCGGTGACCAGCTAACGGCGCTGCCGCAATCCTCGCAAACGCGATGTGGTGAACCGCCGTCGAGATCGACGACATAGATGGGGTTCTGGTTGTTCTCCCAAACGGAATAGGCGATCTTGCGGCCATCGGGACTGATGAGTGGACTCGCTTCGGCCAATGAGGTCAGATTCACTTCACTGCCTGTCTCCAGGTTGCGGACCCACACATTGCGCAGATCGCCAATGCGGCGCGCAAACGCCATCAATTTCCCATCGGCGGAAAGTGATGGTCGGGTATCCAGCGCTGCCGTCGTAGTCACCTGCTTTGGTTTCCCCGCGGCCGCCCCGGTGGCCGGATTCAACGGAAGACTCCAGATGTTGAGCGACGCTACGGCGCTTGTAAAAGCCACTTCTCCATCGGGCAGCACCCATGGCGCCGCTTCAAGAGCGGCACCGAAAGTGACTGGCTGTGGGTCCCCTGCGGCCTTGTAGTCGCCGGGGAAGAATGGCATTCTCCAGATGTTTGTGCTGTTGCCCTTGCTGGCAGAGAAAACGATCTGGCTTTTCAATAAGCATGGAGGACTGAAATACAACCTGAGGCCCTGCTTGCGCAAATAGTCGAACGCGCCCGTCTTCACCAACTCCGTTCCGTCAAGATCGGTGACCCACCAGTCGCTCGCTGCTTCGGAAGATCCCTCGCCCGGCCGAAACCCCTGGAACATGACGTGATGTCCATCGGCCATCCAGATCGGATAACGAGCGTCGGCGAACTCCGGACGCAGCTGCCTCGGCACCCCTCCCGTCGCCGGCACAATAAACATCTTTCCTGTAGGAAGCACGAAATGGCCCCACTCGCCTGTCCAGTACCCGATGAACTTTCCATCGGGCGAGTAACGAGGATTTTGCCCGCTTTTCACCAAAAGCCGTTCGTTTCCTCCCAGCGCCGCGTTGATGTATATAGCGCCGCCCTCGGCCTCGGAGCGGTACGCAATCGCGCTCCCGTCAGGTGCGAGTGCTGGATAGTCCTGGTCTACCTTCGTATCCCTGGTGATGCGGACCGGCGGACCACCTTGATATTGCGCCCAGATGTCGAGATGGCCTTCGCCGCTCCGGTCTGAGGAATAGGCCATCAGCTTGCCGTCTGCCGAAAAGGTGACATTGTTGTCGAAGCCGCTATCCAGCGTGAGTTGGGTAACGACACCGCGGTTGTTTTCTGACTTCGAAGGCCCGAGCGGCCTTTTTGTCCATAGATAGAAGCCGCCACCTGTAACGAGCAGCAAACCGAGAAGGATTGCTGAAGGCAATAACCATCTGCGCTGGACACGCGGGGGCGGGACTGGCAATGTCGCCGGGATGGGAAGAGCACGCGTGGCCGTAGTCAGGAAGTCCGAGACTTGAATGCTGGCGACCTTTTCATCTGAACCAGCGCCTGAGAAACCGAGCCACAGATGGATTTGCTGTACCGAAGAGAACCGCAATCCCGGATCGGGTTGCAAACAACGGAGGATTACCGCCTCCCAGCGCGGCTCAATCTGTTCCATCCACAGCTTGGGCGACGGAGGCGGCTCGTTCAGCCGTTTCATCAGAGAGGAGATGCCGGCGCCCTCGAATGGCCTGCGTCGGGTAACGAGCTCGAAGATAACAATCCCTAACGCATAGATATCCGAAGAAGCACTGGCGTCTTCCCCCCGGAGTTGCTCCGGCGAGATGTAAGCCAGGGTGCCGAGTATCTGACCGCTCTCGGTCATACTCTGATTGCTGTCCATTGCACGCGCTAAGCCGAAATCGGTGATGACAACGCGCGTGCCGCCGTCTTGCTCCGGAACAAGGTAGACATTTCCCGGCTTGAAATCGCGGTGAATCACGCCCGCGCGATGCGCGGCACCCAGACCGTCGATCATCTGCAGCACCCAATCGCTGGCGTCGTTTAGGGAGATGGTCTTTGGATCGCGCAGGCGATCTGCCAAAGTCCCGCCGCTGAGCAGTTCCATTGTGATGAAGGCCACATCGCCATCGTGCGAAAAGTCGAAAATCCGGCAGACATTCGGATGGGTGACCTTGCGGGCCAGATAAGTTTCCTTGCGCAGCCGGTTCAGCGCCTGGCTATGCTCCGCAATCTCCGGGCGGATTGTCTTGAGAGCGATCGCCGCGCCGAGTTCCAGATCTTCGGCCTCGTAGACCTCGCCCATGCCGCCCCGGCCCAGAAAGCGTACGATGCGGAAGCGTCCGGCAACCACGTAGTTTTCGGAAAAGACATGTCGCCCCATGCCACTGGCCGGCAGGGCTCTAGTAACGGTATCGGGTGGGTCCCCCGCGCGTTCCGCCAATACCTCATGCAATGCGCTGTCGCTGACGGAAATCCTGGCGAGATACTCCTCCCGCTCCGCTGGGGGAAGCCTAAGGGCGGCATCGATAATCTCGCGAATCTGACTCGAGCGTGCCTCAGCCATAAGATCTCAGCCTTGATCTGTGGCCGGTTTTTGGTGAAATCCTGGAGCCTTCGGAACACATCGCAACACCGGCTTGCCTACCGTCCAGAGGCGGTCCGGAACGCTGTAATTCGTCCTTGAGACCCTTGCACTGTCCCCGATGTGGTCGAGTATAACAAATCATATTCGTTGAGGTTCAAAGCCTCTTCGCATATGATCGTGCGGTCTTTATGTCCAGCACTCTCTCCCTGAGAAGGACCGATTGACCTTGCGATTAACCAGGTTCGTGGAGTGGCCCGCGGCCGATAACTCTTCCGCGGGTCTCGGTCTGAATATCTCGTCTTGCCCGCGTGAGACTGCGATCTATCTGCTGCATATCGCCGCTGAGGTGGAGCATGCGCTCATGGCTCAATACCTCTACGCCGCCTACTCCCTCGGCGGAGGCCATCTCTCCACCGAACACCAGCAAATCGCGGACCAGTGGAAGAAAACCGTCGCACAGATCGCGCGCGAGGAGATGGCCCACCTGGCCACAGTCGAGAACCTGCTCACGCTGATCGGTGGACCGATCTGCTTCGATCGTGAGGATTACCCTGCGCCGGCAGACCTCTATCCCTTTCCGCTTGAGTTGGAGCCGCTATCCAGGCGTTCGTTGGGCAAATACGTTTTGGCCGAGAGTCCCAGCGATGAGGTTATTAAGCAACTCGGGTTGACACAGGAGATCGAGGATATCAAGCGCGTGGTTGACAATCCAGTCGATAAGGACAAAGTGCATCGGGTCGGACTGGTCTACGATACGCTGATCAAGCTCTTCACCGTACCCCCACAGGCCAAAGATCCCGAAGCTAAACCGACCCCCTTTGTCGCTCAATGCGACATTTCAGCTGATTCCATCCGGCATCAGGTCCGGGCCCAGGAATGGGGCCTCGGATACAGCGACCTGCTGATCAAAACCGCACAGAACCGCGACGATGCGGTGGCCGCGATTCAGGCAATCGCCAAGGAGGGAGAAGGCTCTGATGTCAGCGACTTCGAAAAATCGCACTTCGGCAGGTTTCTGAACATCTATCGCAAATTTCCGGAGAGCGAATGGAGTCCAAGCCGAAACGTCGCTCGCAATCCCTCGACTCAAAGTACAGGCAAAGGACAGTACATCGGAAACCCTGTAGCGCTCACCTGGGCCCAACTCTTCAATCTGCGCTACCGGATGCTGTTGATGTACCTCGCGCACTCCTTCGGAATCGAAGCACCGGCCGCCAGTGCGGCGCGGACACCGCGCGGCTTGCTCATATCGTGGTCATTCGGCGAAATGTATAATTTGCGCTCGATTGCCGAAATCCTCATGACGCAGCCATTGAACACACCGGACGACGGCACGTGCGCCGGACCGCCATTCGAGATGCCATACTCGCTCGAACTCTCACCC
>Ga0206998_1021_pt1 | contig 43449 bp, 41 predicted proteins | sample Alteio_BWMinCont_FD_153309 | JGI IMG/M metagenome (GOLD analysis project Ga0206998, IMG submission 153309) | Enriched cells from forest soil in Barre Woods Harvard Forest LTER site, Petersham, Massachusetts, United States -... | ecosystem: Environmental > Terrestrial > Soil > Temperate forest >... | reverse complement strand
GAATATTGTTTGGACGATCCAAAAGTAATAGAAGTTTTTGAGAAGATTTGTGCGGATAATAAACTGATAGAGTATCACTTACTAGAAGGTTCAGGCAGCTTTTTGCTTCTAAATGCTTCCGGTGCTCCCAGTTGGTTTATTATAAAAAGTCAGTTTGAATTAGATATGTATTACGATTTTGCAGTGGATTGTGGGGTCCCTAATTCGATATGTGAAAAGATAAAAGCAGGGGAGAAAGTTCCCTATTTTCCATCGTTTAATCATTGTCATCAGGCTACAAGTGAGAATTGGTCTTCTTACTTATATGATGCTCAGAAAATTGAGGGAACGAAAGGAATCTATTACTATGCGTTTTTGAAGAAGCCTGAAGGATCTAATCTAATTCAAACAAAGATCTATGCCTATGAGGATTATCTCTCTACGCTTTATCCCGTTAATCTTAGTTTTTTAAGAAGCATTGCTTAAAGCTAAGCTTAAACCAGTACCATTAAATTAACTTAAGCGCAATATTGGCTAAACGTTTTCCGAGTGCAATACAGAGCGTTTTTTCATCTTCATCTACGGGTAATTTACTTTCTGTTCCTGCCACATGCGTGGGTCCATAGGGGGTTCCCCCTGAACGGGTTGTGAGTAAGGTGGTTTCAGTATAGGGTAAACCGACAATGAGGGCCCCGTGATGAATTAACGGAAACATCATACTAATAAGGGTTGTTTCTTGTCCGCCGTGTAAGCTTGCTGAAGAACTGAAAACTGAAGCGGGTTTCCCTGCGAGCGCTCCTGAAAGCCAAAGACCACTGGTGGTGTCAATAAAATATTTTAAAGGAGCCGCCATATTTCCAAAACGGGTTGGGCTGCCCATGGCTAAGCCCGCACAATTTTTTAATTCATCAAGTGTAACATAAGGTGCGCCTTCGGGTGGAACGGGCGGTTCTGCAATTTCTGTCACAGGAGAAATGGGGGGGACAGTTCTGACAACTGCTTCAATTCCCGCCAGGCTATTAATACCTCTTGCAATATAATTAGCCATTTTGGCGGTAGCCCCATAACGACTGTAATAGAAAACAAGAATATAAGGCATACTGTAACTCCCCTGTTTTAAGTTTGAAGAAACAGTTACACTGTATCAGAGGTTTTAATATGACTGCAATTTGTTTACAGTGTAAGCATTACTTTTAATGCCGTGATTCATGTAGGTATCGACCCCAACCTAGTGTCTTCTTTTGTGCCGCCGCTTGTGTTGTCTGCCCTTGTGGTCTCCGTCCACTTTTGGTCTACCTCCAGCGCCTGGGTCTGCTGGTGCTCCACCTGCTCCAGCCATTCCTGGTCTACCTCCAGCGCCTGGATCTGCTGGTGCTCCACCTGCTCCAGCCATTCCTGGTCTACCTCCAGCGCCTGGGTCTGCTGGTGCTCCACCTGCTCCAGCCATTCCTGGTCTACCTCCAGCGCCCGGGTCTCCAGCGTTTGCTTCAGCAGCCCTTGCAAACGGCGCTGCACCATCATAAATCAAACATCTGTCTCTATCCGCTCCTATAATTACATTCCAACGGTCCCTGATTTCTTTATTGGTGCGGAGCTCTCCAGGTAAATGCATTCTATAAATCGCATTAGGATTTGCTTCTAACATTTTAATAATATTTTCAGCCAGAATTTTTTGGGAAAAATTTTGTTCACCCCCCAACATGAGTATAGACTCTTGATATGCATCCCTTGATTTACTTAAAATTTCAAATAAAGTCTTGATATGTGCATCAGATAAATTACAATCCATAAAATTTAAATATTCTCTAATGTATTTTGAAGGTACGTAGGAGCGGTATGCTGTACGATCCATTCCGGAGACGACGGTAGTGTAACGTTCTTTAATTCCTTTAGGGTCAACACTAGGGTCAGGGCAACAATCACTCATTTTACGTAGCTGTTGAATTAATGACTGAACTTCTGCACTCAGGTTTATTTCATGACTAGGGTCAGGGTAACAATGACTCATTTTACCTAGCCGTTGTTGAAGTAATGATAGCTGTTGATTTAATGACTGACTCATCAGACTCATCAGGTTTATTTCTCTTTCATGCTTAGACATTTTAATATTCTCCTAATAAATTAAACTCTACTGTTAGTATGTATCGGAGTATATCACATCGCATATGGTCAAAGCAAATGATTTTTAGGCTAGGCGTGCGAGCGGGGATGTGCACAAAACGACAGGAAAGCCGTTTTTTGACGCGCCACTGCTCGCACGTAGTGGCGAAGCGCAGGATTGGGGCGAGTCAGCTTTCAATGCCTAAAATTCATTCGCAAAGAATTTTTGAGCTCCCCTGTTTTAAGCCTGAAGAAACAGTTACACTCTATCAGAGGTTTTAATATGGTTGCAATTTGTTTACACTGTTTCGTATCTGGTCGTGTGCAAGGCGTGTTTTATCGCCGAGAAGCTTGTGAGCAGGCGAAAAAAAGAGGGTTAACGGGTTATGCTAAAAATTGTCTGGATGGGCGAGTTGAAGTCATGCTCTGTGGTGAAAAAGAAGCGGTAAAAAAAATGTCTGAGTGGTTATGGGAAGGTTCGCCTTCCTCGAAGGTAACGAAGGTTGAAATCAAAGAAGCGCCTTTACAAATATTTTCGGGCTTTGAGGTAAAATAGGAATGCTTGACTGGTTCCAGGTTTTAGTTTTAGCCATCGTCCAGGGGTTAACTGAATTTCTTCCGGTTTCAAGTTCCGCCCATCTTATTTTAGTCCCCCGGTTGTTAGGCTGGCAGGATCAAGGACTCGCTTTCGATGTCGCAGTTCATATGGGCACTCTATTTGCAGTCGTAACTTATTTTCGCCGAGATATTAATCAAATGTTGGTAGGGGCTTTGAAGTCTCTTTTTGGGCATAAACAAAGTACGCATGCAAAATTGTTTTGGTTTATTGGGATTGCGACTATCCCTGCAGGACTCACGGGTTTATTGGGTAAAGAGATTGTAGAAACAACATTACGTTCTCCCATGGTGATAGGCGTTTCAACGCTATTTTTTGGCTTATTATTATTGGTGATGGATAAACTCGCAAAACATGAACGTTTTGAAAATAATTTAAATTGGAAAGATGTAATGACCATTGGATGCGGGCAAGCTCTTGCTTTAATCCCCGGAACCTCTCGTTCGGGTATTACATTAACCACCGGATTAGCTTTAGGATTAACACGACAAACGGCGGCTCGTTTTTCTTTTTTATTGTCTATTCCTGTTATTTTATTAGCGGCAGGATATCAATCTCTTCATTTAATTAAGTCAGATTTACCCGTTGATTGGAAGGCATTGAGTGGTGGCTTATTTTTCTCAGCACTCAGTGGTTATTTCTGCATACATTATTTCCTAAAGTGCCTAGATAAAATAGGCGTTACGCCTTTTGTTATCTATCGTTTCATCTTAGGCACTTTTATCCTAATCTACTTTTTTTAAAAGTAATATCAGCTCAGCGGCGAGAGGGACTTGCTGGTCTACCACTAGCAGGAGTAGAAGGATCATCAGCGGGAGCAGCTGCAGCTCCCGCTCCACCCCCAGCGCCTGGGCGGTCTGCTACTCTAGCTGCTCCTGGTCCACCTCCAGCGTCTGGATCTGCTCTACCAGAAATAATATTTTCGTTTACTGACGGGTCAGCCGCCGCCCTCGCTGCTGGAAGAATAGGTACGCCAGCAGCACCTGCACCAGCCCTTGCTCCTGCTGCTGGGGCATCACCAAAAATCAAACCTCTGTCTGGATCCTTCCCTCTTGCTCTAAATTCACTCCAAAGCTCCTGGATTCTTCTATTGCTGCGGAGTTCTTCGGGTAAATGCATGTTATAAATAGCATTAGGGCTTATTTCTAACATTTTAATAATATTTTCAGCTAGAAATGTAGGGGAGAAATTTTGTTCGCCAGTCAACAGGAGTATATTATTTTGATATTGATTTTTTGCTATCCTTAAAATTTCAAATAAAATTATGATATGCGCATCAGATAGATGACAATCTGTAAAATTCAAATCTTCTTGTAAAAATTTTGAAGGTACCCTCTCCATTGCACTCGTCATTCGGGAGACTGCATCGGCGTAGCGCGCTTGAATCTCAAGGCTTTTAGGGCAACAAAAACTCATTTGACTTAGCGTTTTAAGTAATGATGTAACTACATTCACTTCATTTTCTTTGATGTTTCCAGATCTAGCCATGTTTTTTACTCCATTGTTTAAAAGATTATATTTCAAATATAGACCAAGGGGGGTAAAAAACTATTTGTTTTCTTGAAAGAGTGTGTTAGAATAAAATCTAATTTATACACTTGACTTAATAGAGAGAACCTAAAATGTACTTAGTTATCCTTTTATATGCACTATTCGGTAGTATTTTTCCCTTAAGTAAAGGTGCCCTTAATTTTAGTGAGCCCTTTTTTATGATTGGTTCCCGTATGTTTCTCGCAGGGCTTCTACTATTAGCCCATCAATTTATATGGAACCGTAAAGCCTTTAATTTCAAATTTTCACATCTTAAGTACTTATTTTTATTAGGTTTTTTAAATATATACCTGACTAATATTGCTGAAATTTGGGGGCTACAGCACATGGTTTCCTCCAAAGCTTGCCTTATTTATAGTCTCTCTCCTTTCCTTGGAGCAGGGATTGCCTATTTAGTTTTAAAAGAAACCTTAAGTGCCAAAAAATGGCTAGGTTTTTGTGTAGGGTTTATTGGACTGATTCCTATTTTAATGTTCAAAACTCAATCCGAAAGTTCAACCGGAAATATTGCCTTCATCTCCTTCGCAGAAATAGCCCTTCTGATTGCGGTTTTCTGTAGTGTCTATGGCTGGACTTTACTGAAAAAAGTGATCAGCGAATTCAAATATAGCTTTCTAATGGCAAATGGCATTAGTATGTTATTTGGCGGTGCACTTGCACTCATCCATTCTTATGTAGCGGGAGAATCTTGGAACCCTCTTCCTGTTAACGATTTCTCCGGCTTTATCCCAAATACACTATTAATTTGTTTAATTTCAAACATCGTTTGCTATAATCTCTACGGTTACCTCTTGAAGAGATATACCGCTACTTTCATGTCTTTTGCAGGCCTAGTCACCCCGTTCTTTGCTTCACTGTTTGGTTGGTTATTCCTTGAAGAAACGGTCACCTGGCACTTCTTTCTTTCAGTCGCTATCTGCTCTATCGGGTTAACCATCTTCTATTTAGAAGAACTAAAACGAGAAAAGATTTACGTTAAACCAGTAGCTCAAGCTGAAACACCACAGTTACAAGAAGCAAATTGATTTAGTATCTAGTCGCTGGCGCGAAAAATTGAATTTCGCGCCAGCGACTATTTAAGGAAGATGATATTCATCAAATAAGAAATAATTTCCTTTCTGGGGAGATTTTGAGGCGTTGCATCTCTTCTTCCTTTATATTCAAGCGTATCTGAATCTACACCCTTTTCACTAATCACTAAGCGATGAGGTATTCCAATGAGTTCAGCATCATTGAACATAACGCCAGGGCGTTCTTCACGATCATCTAATAGAGTATCGATTCCTGCAGCTTGTAATTCCTCATAGAGCTTCAGAGTAGCGTCCTCCACAACCTTTGATTTATACATATTGATAGGGATGAGCACCACTTGAAACGGTGCCATTGTATTAGGCCAAATGATTCCTCGTTCGTCGTAATTTTGTTCAATGGCAGCGGCAACAATTCGAGAAACCCCAATACCATAACACCCCATCATTAAGACTTGGGGTTTGCCCGATTCATCCAATACAGTGGCTTTCATTGCTTCACTGTATCTACTGCCGAGTTGAAAGATATGTCCGACTTCTATTCCTCGAGTAAATTTCAAAGTGCCTTGACCATCGGGACTAGGGTCTTCTTCTTGGACTTGTCGTAAATCTGTAATGCGAGGGAGAGGGCAATCTCGTTCCCAATTAAAACCAGCATAGTGCGTATCTTCTTTATTAGCGCCACAAATAAAGTTGGCCATTGTAGAGACAAAATGATCGGCAATTAAAGGAATGTTAACGCCTTGCGGACCCACAAAACCAGGACCACAGTGAACGAGAGACTGCACTTCTTCGACGGGTATCATTGTTAAAGGGCTTGCCACCTCAGGGCATTTTTCAGCTTTGGTCGGGTTTAAAGTGTGATCTCCCCGAACTAATAAAGCGACAACCGGATGGTCGGGATTGCTTCCTCGCACCAACAAGGTTTTTAGTATTTTTTTGGGTTCAACCTTTAAATGAGCCGCTTGGCCTTCTACCGATTTAATCCCCGGTGTCGTCACGAAGGATAAAGGCGTATGGGCTGTTTCCCTATTTTCGGTGGGAAGGAGGGTAGCGGCTAATTCTAGGTTAGCGGCATAATCACTTCGTGTACTATAGACAATAATATCTTCACCTGCATCTGCCAATACATGGAATTCATGTGAAGCACTGCCACCAATATTCCCCGTATCTGCGAGTACAGCACGAAATTTCAGACCCAAACGTGTAAAAATTTGAGTATAGGCGTCATACATTATTTGATAGGTTTTCTCGAGAGAGGCTTGATCAAGGTGAAAAGAATAGGCGTCTTTCATAATAAATTCTCGGGCGCGCATCACCCCAAATCGAGGACGAATTTCATCTCTGAACTTAATCTGAATTTGATAGAGATTTAAGGGGAGTTGTTTATAGCTTTTAAGTTCACGTCGAATGAGATCAGTGACGACTTCTTCATGGGTTGGACCAAAACAAAATGCGCGTTTATGGCGATCCTGCATCTTTAATAACTGGGGGCCAAATTTCTCCCAACGATCGGTTTCCTGCCAAAGTTCAGCAGGTTGTATGGCCGGCATTAAAATCTCTTGGGCACCCGCTCGATTCATTTCTTCTCTAATAATATTTTCGACTTTACGCAGTACTCGTAGGCCTAGCGGCAACCAGGTATATAGGCCGGAAGCCAATTTACGGATCATCCCCGCTCGTAGCATAAGTTTATGACTTAAAATTTCTGCATCATTAGGAGATTCTTTAAGCGTGGCCATAAATAAGTTAGTTGATCGCATAATTTTTCCAAAGCCTTCAAAGTGTCTGTCTGTAATATGAAAATTCTATGAGATTGTATAGGGTCTTGTCTATAACTTCCTGGGGTGTCATCCCGAGTTCAATCCCGAGTTCAAGTGGGCTACTCGCAATGGGAGTGAATTTTGCCTAAAATCATATAAGTAAGCTAGTTTTTTAATTGGAATGGATAATATGACCGAATATTTTACCGCAGCACGCTATCAACGTTGGTTAAGGCAATATCAAGTCAATATGAATATTTATATTGACCAGCTAAATGATTTGAGGGTTCGAGTGGATGCTTTGAATGATAGAGGCTTGCGTCAAAGACTCGAAAAGAAAATTGATGAAATTGATGAACATTTGGATAAGGCTAGCCCTAGAAATTTTGGAGTCGATGCCAAACCCCTGACACGAGAAGAACAATTTTTGGAGAATGGCAAGGTCTTTATTAATTTGATTTTAAATTTGTTTAAAAAACCGGTTTATTTTTCAGGGGTGTATCAAGCCGAAAAAGATAGAATTCAAAAAGAGCACCAGGTATTTAAATTTAAAGAAAAATTGAAAGAATTAAATGATATGATTGATGAGGCGGAAAATGCGGATTACCAAATGGAGAGAATCGCCCAAGCGAGTTCGAGTTAAATAATGGGAATTCTATGGAAGTACTTATGTATGGTTGGGAATTTCCACCTTATATCAACGGAGGATTGGGTGTTGCGTGTGAAGGCATTGTCAAGGGTTTACTCTCTAAACAAGTCGATATTACGTTAGTATTACCCATTCCTGATGAGGATAAAGCACCTCAATTTAATGTATTGGGTGAAAAACTTAAAATAAAATATATAAAATCAATTCTTACCCCTTATATGTCGCCTTCTACTTATACAGAAATAGTAGGCAAATACACAAATACAGAAAAAGAGAATGAATTAGGCGTGGATTTAATTTCCGAAGTAAAACGTTATGCAGATAAGGCTGGGGAAATGGCTGTTGAAATTCCTCATGATATCATTCATGTTCACGATTGGTTGACTGTATTAGCGGGTGTTGAAGCAAAGAAAATCAGTAAAAAACCGCTTATTTTTCATGTGCATGCATTAGAAATCGATCGGAGTTATGAACATCCCAACCCTACTATTTTTGAAATCGAAAAAAGAGGGTTTATGGAATCTGATTACATTATTGCCGTAAGCCATTACACAAAAAATCTTATTATTGATAATTATAAGATTAATCCTGAAAAGATAACGGTGGTACATAATGGTTTATCACCTTATTTGGATGCTTCATTTCAATCCAACCATTCGAAAAAATTAAATATTATTTTATTTTTAGGGAGAATCACGAGTCAAAAAGGTCCTTATTTTTTTATTGAAGCAGCCCATAAAATTTTAAGTACCAGAAAAAATGTTTGCTTTGTCATGGCGGGAGAGGGTGACTTGTTACAAAGCATGATAGAACACGTAGCAAAATTAAGGATTGGCAAATATTTTTATTTCACAGGGTTTTTGAGTAGAAAAGAGGTGGAAAAAATATATGGGATGAGTAAAGTTTATGTGATGCCCAGTCTTTCAGAACCCTTCGGTATTTCTTGTCTCGAAGCACTGTCTAAAAATGTTCCCATCATTATTTCTAAACGATCGGGGGCTGCTGAGGTGTTACATCATGTCATTAAAGTAGATTTTTGGGATACGAATGAAATGGCATCCAAAATTCTTGCTATATTGGATTATACGGCCCTTGGGAATGAAATGCTCAAAAACTCTAAGGCTGATCTTAAAAAATGTGTGTGGGACAATTCTGCTCAGAAAATATTAGAAACGTACCAGTTATTTATGGAAAATCTCCCCTACCCCCCTTTTTCAAAGGGGGGGAATATTAAGGAAATACATAATGCCTAAAATTTGTTTCTATTTTCAAGTGCATCAACCCAAACGATTACGTAAATATACTTTTTTTGATGTGGGGCAAAATCACCATTATGAAGATGAATATAAAAATGGTGAAATCCTGCGTAAAGTGGCTAATAAGTGTTATTTGCCCAGCAATCATTTACTGCTCAAACTCATCAAAAAGTATAGGGGTGAATTTAAAGTGGCTTTTTCTTTGTCGGGTTGTGTCATTGAACAATTTAAACAATTTAGCCCAGAAACTTTGGATTCATTTAAGGTGTTGAGCGATACGGGTTGTGTTGAAATATTAAATGAAACCTATCACCACAGTTTAAGTGCTACATTCTCAAAAAACCTTTTTTTAGAAGAAGTGGCACTGCATCGCAGTTTGATTCAAACTGAGTTTGGTCAACGTTCAACCACGTTTCGAAATACCGAATTAATCTATAATAACGAATTAGCTTCTTGGGTAGAAGGTTTAGGGTACAAAACTATTTTAGCGGAAGGTGCCGATAAAATATTACACTGGCGAAGCCCAAATTATGTGTATCGACCAGAAGGATGCCATCATCTAAAATTATTATTAAGAAATTATCCCTTGTCGGATGATATTGCTTTTCGATTTGGAAATCGCGCTTGGCATGAACATCCATTGACGGCCAATAAATTTGCACACTGGGTTCACGCATTGAATGGCAGTGGGGATATTATTAATTTGTTTATGGATTATGAAACCTTTGGTGAACATCAATGGGATGATTCCGGTATATTTTCATTTCTTGAAGCGTTGCCGGGGAAAATATTAAAACATCCGGATTTTGAATTTTGTACCCCCAGTGAAGCGTCAACTCAGTTAAATGCGGTTTCAGCTCTCGATGCACCGCATTTTTATTCTTGGGCGGATACGGAGCGAGATCTTACAGCCTGGCGAGGCAATGATTTGCAAGAAGATGCTTTGCACAATATTATGTCATTAGAAGAAAAAATAAACGCTTTGGGGAATCCAGCACTTAAGAAAAAATTTCTCTCATTCTTAACCTCTGATCATTTTTATTATATGTGTACAAAATGGCATTCCGATGGAGAGGTGCATAAATATTTTAATCCCTACAATGATCCTTATGAAGCCTATATCAATTTTCAGAATATCATTAAAGATTTTTCGTTGGTCGTTGAAGAGAATATCCACCCTTCCTCTCAATCTGTTAAATAAAGTTATTTAACTTAAGTATGACAACACGTTATCGAGGGACTTGCATATACATTTTCGGTAAGGCTCAATACTATGAAGCCAGGCATCCTAGTTGGTGCAGGGTATATTTCATAGCTTGCTCCAAGCTATGAAATTACCCATGAAGCATTGACATTATTTTGGTGCAGGGTATAATTCATAGTAGAGAGGTTGAGTGCTAGGAAGAAGTAGGAATGCAAAGTACCGATTTATTGGAACTATTAAAGAGACCAGAGGGCAAAACTTTAGAATTTAAAAAAGACTTATCTTCTAAGTCCCACGACAGCCTTGCTCGCACGATATGTGCATTTGCAAATACAGCAGGTGGACATATTGTATTTGGCATTGAAGATAAAACAAAATATATAAAAGGCGTTCCAAATATACAAGTTTTAGAAGAAACAATAGTAAACATTATTGATACCTATATTTCTCCCAAGATCATTCCAGATATAGATTTTCTGCCTTTCGAGGAAAAATTAATATTAGCCGTTCGTATCTACCCTAATTCACCGCTGCGACCTTATTATCTTACCGGTAAAGGGAAAGGTTTAAAAAATGGCACGTATATACGTATAGGCTCTAGTAATAGAGTTGCCGACCCAAAAAGTATTGAAGAACTACAAAAAATGGGAAAGCATTTGAGTTTTGAAGAAGAACCCCTAATTGAATTAGATGCCAAAGTTATAGATTTTGATGCCATGACTCGTTGTTTTTCTTCGGTACGAAAACTTAAATATGAAGATTTATTCTCTTTTAAATTGCTTACCAAGATCCAAGGCAAAATTGTTCCTACCAATGCAGGTATGATTTTATTTGGTAAAAATAGAACAGAGTATTTCCCAAAAGCACAAATAAAGGCGGTTAGATTTTCTGGTATTGTTAGAGATCCTAATCATAAAGTTATTGATCAAAAAACCATTGATTCATATCCTATCATTGCAGTGCAGGAGGCTGTAGATTTCGTGCAAAAACATGCAAATTATGAATCAGAAGTTAACAAGGGACAACATGCTGAAAGTTGGAATATTCAGAGGGTGGAGCGATGGAATATACCTATGACGGCAATACGTGAGGCAATTACAAATGCAGTTGTGCATTCAGATTACTCACAAAATTTTTCAGAAGTTCACCTATTTATGTACCAAGACAGGATAGAAATACAAAGTCCAGGATTGTTACTTTTTGGCCTAACAGTAGAGGATATAGTAAGAGGAATTTCGAAATTAAGAAATCCCATTATGGGTAATATTTTTAATAAGTTGGGATTAATTGAACAATATGGGAGCGGTATCAATGAAATCATTCGAGAATGCCAGAAATATGGTTTGAAAGAACCAAAATTTGAAGAGATTGATACTCAGTTTAGAGTGACAATATATACAAGTCCTGAACAAACTCCTTCTCTAGATGAACAGGATAATGAGATTGTGGATATTTTGAGATATCAATTCTTTTCTAATAAAGAAGAGGGTCTTTCAACGAAAGAAATTACAGAAAGAGCAAACTTGTCTCAAAGAACTGTGCGTAAGCATCTCTTAGCTTTAGTTCAATCTGGATTTGTGATTGAAATAGCAAAAAATGCAACTGATCCTAAAAAGAAATATTTTTTAAGAGAAGAGTATGCTAAAATTCCTGTGTTCATAGCAAATAACAAGGTAAGAGAAGCGTTAGAAGATTTAACAAAATCAGGGTTATTAGAGGATAAAGAAAGAATTAAACGTATAGAAGCCATTCTTAAATATCCTGCTGAACCCATTCCGCCCGAATGGCATTGGAAAAAAGATGGTTGGAGTGGAAATGTTAACTGTTTTGCTTTTGCAAGTGGTTTGGCTAAACTTAAATCATATCGAGATAAATTGATACATGCTTATAATGATTACCATAAATTTGCTAGCTCTCTTTTCTTAAAAGATTATTTAATAAATAGAGACATAAAAGAGTTGGATTATCCTGGCGAAAATTGTATCGTTTTATATTTAGACCAAAATGAAAATATAAACCATGCCGGTATAGTAAAAGAAACTCTGTCTATTACCGTTGAGTCAAAGTGGGGAAATTGGCCAGTCATTTTTAAACATAAATTAAGGAATATACCTTCTTCGTATGGTTCTATTGTAAAATTTTATCCTCCGATAGATGCTCAGGATGCATACGCCTTTTTTGAAAGTTGGTCGAAATAAAAAGTTGATAGTTAACAACTATGGTCAAGTGTTTATTGGTCGATTAGACAAGATGGTTTTCAAACTAAACACTGCACCCACTCATCTTCTACTCTTGTTGGGTAAGTAGGCACATCGACAAAGGCGGGAGAGGCTTTGGCCTCTCCTGTTTTGATTGAAAATTTAGCGCCATGAAGAGGGCACATGAGAATATCGTCTTCCAATTCGCCTTCAAGCAGCGGGAAATCTTGGTGGGTACAGCGATTTTGAATAGCATAATAATCCCCCTCTAAGTTAAAGATTAGGATAGGGATACTATTAATAACTACGGCTTTCCGCGTATCGGGGGGAAGTTCATTTGCTTTACAAATGGAATGCCACTGAGTCATAAAATTTTAAAACATATCGAGTTGTAGTTTTGCAATTTCGGACATTCTATCTTTAGTCCAAGGAGGTTCCCACACCAATTCAACGGTGACAGTTTCAATATCCCTGACTTCTAAAACCTTATCTTGAACGGTTTGAGGGAAAGTTTCGGCAACCGGGCAACCGGGTGAGGTTAAGGTCATTTCTATTCGAGCCGATTTTTTTTCTTCATCAATCTCTAAAGTATAAATAAGACCTAAATCATAAATATTAACAGGGATTTCCGGGTCAAAAATCGTTTTTAACGCTTCTTCGACGCGCTCATATAGGGTAAGGGTTTCAGTAATCATAAAGTTGCGTCCTCTAAAGATTCTGTCGAAATTATTTGGGTTTCTTTTTTTAGGGCGGCGAGTAATGTATGCCAGGCGAGGGTTGCGCACTTGACTCGGACGGGGAAGGCATTCACGCCTGAAAGCGCTAAGAGTTTTCCAAGTAAAGGGTTATCATTGGATGTTCCGTTCATTAAATGTTTAAAGGCCTCAAAAAGATTCATGACTTCTTCTAGTGTTTTGCCTACTAAGGATTCGGTCATTAAAGAAGCCGAAGCCATAGAAATAGCGCATCCTTTACCTTCAAAGGTGGCCCTCTGTATTTTATTATTTTCTACTTTTAAGTACACTTTTACTTTATCCCCACAAAGAGGATTAAACCCTTCTGCATCACAACTGGCATTGGGAAGGGCACAGCAATTTCTAGGACAGGTACCATGTTCTACAATGAGTTCTTGGTATAAATCTTGAATCGGCATAAATCCCGTTTCCTTATCGTTTAAAAAGCCGTTTAACTTCATATAAGGCTTTAACTAATTGTTCAATATCTTCTTCGGTATTATAGAGGCCAAATGACGCTCTGGCAGTGGCGGTAATTCCTAAAAAATCCATTAAGGGCATCGCGCAATGATGTCCTGTTCGGATGGCCACGCCCGATTGATCGACAATCGTGCCGATGTCGTGAGGATGAATGCCTTCCATGATAAAGGAGATAACGCCAATTTTATCTTTTGTAGGACCAATGAGACGGATTCCGGGAATTTCTGAAAGCGCTTGCGTTGCAATGGTCAGAAGATGATTTTCATGTTGCGTAATTAAAGGGAACCCAATATTTTCTAAATAGTGCAAGGCTGTGCCCAAAGCGATGACTTCGGCAATGGCAGGCGTTCCGGCTTCGAATTTATAAGGGATATCATTATAAATGGTTTTTTCAATGGTGACGTTTAGAATCATATCTCCCCCGCCTTGATAAGGGGGCATATTTTCTAACCACTGTGATTTTCCATAAAGGACGCCAATTCCTGTTGGTCCATAGACTTTGTGTCCAGAAAAAGTAAAAAAATCGCAATCCAAGGCTTGCACATCTATTTTGAGATGGGGAGCAGATTGAGCACCATCAATTAAAACAGGAATGTCTTTTTGATGCGCTAAGTGGATAATCTCTTGAATGGGATTTAAAGTCCCTAAGGCATTTGAAGCATGAGAAAGCGCAAGTAATTTAGTTCTATGTGTTAAGAGACTAGGCAGCGCGTTAAGATCGAGTTCCCCCTGAGCATTAAGAGGGATAATTTTTAAATGGGCTTTGGCCCTTTGGCATAACATTTGCCAAGGGACAATATTGGAATGATGTTCCATTAAAGAGATTAAGATTTCATCTCCTTCTTTGACATAGGCTTTTCCAAAACTGTCAGCGACTAAATTAATGGCTTCTGTGGTACTTCGAACGAACACGCATTCGCGCGTGTCTCTGGCATTAATAAACTGTTTTACAGTTTGCCGAGTCTGTTCGTATTGAAAGGTTGCTTGTTCACTTAAATAATGCACACCGCGATGAGTATTGGCGTTTATTTCACTATAATAGCGAGTTAGAGAATCAATAACGCTCTTTGGTTTTTGAGTGGTTGCCGCATTATCTAAATACGCCAAACGTTTACCCCGAATGGGTTTATTTAAAATAGGGAATTGGGTGTGTATGTCTTTAAGCGTCATAAATTAAGGTTTCAATGTGGTTAAGCAGTTCAGGGGGTTGAATATTTTGCAGACCGGGAGAAATGAAAGCAGAGATTAACATTTGACGTGCTTCTTGTTCAGGAATACCACGACTTTTCAAGTAAAAGAGGGCATCCCTTTCTAAATGTCCTACCGTTGCACCATGTGAACATTGTACATCTTCATTATAAATTTCTAGTTGAGGGCAAGTTTTGGCTTCTGCTTCAAAAGAGAGGAGTAGATTTTTATTTTCAAGTGCGGCCTTGGATTTAATTGCATTTTTGTGGACAATAATTTTCCCGGTAAAATTACTTTTGGAATGATCATTCGCGACAGAGCGGGCCACCGTTTTACTTTCGCAATGGGATGTGTGATGGTTTATGGTAAGATTAATGTTTTGATGTTGTTGACATTTTGTATATTCTAAAATGCCAAAAGACGAGTTTGCTTGAGGTTGGTTTAAATTTGATACGAAGTCGAGTTGATTTAACTTGCCGCCTAAAAGAATAGCCGTTCCACAATATCGAGAAAAAGCCGCTTGTTCAAGCTGCATTTCTGAAATATGTTGGCATTCTTCGTTCATTTTCTGCAAAACGAGATGCGTTAATTCGGCTTTAGGATGAAGTTCTATCGTTGTTGTAGCGTGTATAATGGAGTGAGTCGCCTTAAGGTTAATGTAATATTCAACAATGGTAGCCCGGCTTTGTTCTTGTAAAATTAATTTTTTTTGGCGAGGGGTTGGAGATGCTTCATCAAGATCTTGGACGTAAATGAGATAGATAGGGTCTTCTATGTGAGTGTTTTTAGGAATGGTCCATTCTTCATTATCTTTTGAAAAAAGTGCAGGACTGCCCTTGGCAAGCTTTCCATTCAAAAATAAAAAGGAATGTTTGGCATGGGTGGCAATAAGAAAACGTTCCATCCCTATTGCCCCTCCAACCAGGCATATCCTTTATCTTCTAATTCGAGGGCAAGAGATTTATCACCTGATTTTACCATTTTTCCTTGGGAGAGTACATGGACAAAATCAGGTTTAATATAATCCAATAGTCGTTGATAATGGGTAATGAGTAAAATGGCACCATCGATACGCCTTTCTTTATTAATACCATTGGCAACGGCTTTTAAGGCGTCAATATCCAGACCTGAATCCGTTTCATCTAAAATAGCTAAGAGGGGGTTTAAAAGCGCCATCTGTAAAATTTCATTGCGTTTCTTCTCTCCGCCTGAAAACCCATCATTTACAGAACGGTATAATAATTCTTCCGACATTTCTAATAATTGCATTTTGTCTTTAACTAACTTTAAAAAATCAAACGCATCAAGCGGGGGTTCTCCTTTCGATTTTCGAACTGCATTTAAAGCCGATTTCAAAAATTGAATGTTAGTCACCCCTGGAATAGCCACGGGATATTGAAACCCTAAGAATAACCCTAACCAGGCACTTTCTTCGGGTGAAAGGGCTAAGAGATCGTGCTCTAAATAACGAATGTGTCCTTGATGAACCGTATAATTTTCTTTTCGGGCCAATAGATTGGCAAAGGTACTCTTTCCAGAACCATTGGGTCCCATAATAACGTGGACTTCTCCTGCTCGAATGGTTAGGTTTAATCCCTGTAGAATAACAGTGTCATTAATACCAGCATGTAGATTTTTAACGTCCAAGATGATTTGATTCATTATCCAATTGCCCCTTCTAAACTCACTGACAACAATTTTTGCGCTTCTACCGCAAATTCCATGGGTAACTCTTTGAATACTTGTTTACAAAAGCCATTGACAATCAGTGTGATGGCTTCTTCTTGATTTAAACCGCGCTGACGACAATAAAAGAGTTGTTCTTCACTTATTTTACCGGTTGTGGCTTCGTGTTCAATTTTTGCTGTGGGATTTTTAACCTCAATAAAGGGGAAAGTATGCGCACCGGACTTATCGCTTAGCATTAAAGAATCACATTGAGTATAATTTTGAACATTTTGGGCTTTAGGATACACTTTGACTAAGCCTCGATAGGTATTTTGACCCTGACCCGCCGCAATCCCTTTAGACAAAATCGTACTTTTTGTATTAGATCCAATGTGGATCATTTTCGTTCCCGTATCGGCTTGTTGGAAATGATTGGTGAGTGCAACCGAATAAAATTCTCCGACACTGCCTTCACCCAATAAAATAACGCTTGGGTATTTCCAGGTAATGGCGGACCCTGTTTCTATTTGTGTCCAAGAAATGCGGGAGGCTTTCCCTCGACAGAGACCTCGTTTGGTCACAAAGTTATAAATACCGCCTCGACCTGTCTCATCCCCTGGGTACCAGTTTTGCACGGTTGAATATTTAATATGCGCCCGATCTAGCGCGATGAGTTCGACTACAGCTGCATGAAGTTGATTTTCATCTCGCCTAGGTGCAGTACAACCTTCAAGGTAACTTACGTAGCTATCCTCTTCTGCAATAATTAATGTGCGTTCAAACTGACCGGTGGAAGCCGCATTGATTCTAAAATAGGTTGATAATTCCATAGGGCAACGCACGCCTTTAGGGATATAACAGAAGGATCCATCACTGAACACAGCGGCATTCAGACTCGCAAAAAAATTATCAGTATAAGAAACGACCGTCCCTAAATATTTTTTAATGAGTTCAGGGTGTTCACGAACGGCTTCAGAAAAAGAGCAGAAAATGATACCCAATTCCATCAGTTTTGCTTTAAAGGTTGTGGCGACTGAAACGCTGTCAAACACCGCATCAATGGCAATGCCGCTTAATCTTTCTTGTTCCTTTAGAGAAATACCCAATTTTTCATAGGTTTCTAATAATATAGGATCAACCTCATCTAAGCTCTTAGGGGCTATTTTAATTTTAGGGGCAGAATAATAGACCATCGCTTGATAATCGATAGCAGGATAGTGGATTTTCGCCCAAGTGGGTTCTTTTAGCGTTAACCAATGTCGATAGGCTTTTAAGCGCCATTCTAACATAAAGTCGGGCTCGTTCTTTTTTGCTGAAATGAGGCGAATGACTTCCTCATTTAACCCTGCAGGGAGCGCATCTGTTTCAATATCCGTGACAAAACCGGCTTTATATTCCCGGTTTAGAAAAGGATCAAGCTCGTTTAAGGAGGTTGCCATACTTTTCTCCGACGCCAACAATAAATGTTTGCTTTACTAAATCCGATAATTTGATAGATTCCAGGGCTGAAATAATCACCGTATTAATTCGTAACCAGGGAATTCGTATTGCGCAGGAACGTTGAGTGGGGCAATGATCATGCCCTAGGTTACACTCTGTCAGGGCAATGGGGCCTTCCAGAACCTTAATGAGTTGGGCTACCGTTATTTCATTGGGGGTTAAAGCAAGTTGGTAGCCCCCCGTGGTCCCGCGATGAGAGAGGAGTAATTTGCTTTTTGTGAGTGTTTTTAAGAGCTTAGAAACAGTAGGGGGTGCAATAAAGGTGTGTTCCGCAATTTCTCTTGTTTGAAAAATACGGTGAGGATCACTTGCCATAAAGGCCATAATAACCATACCATAGTCGGTCAGTTTTGTGATTCGCACCTGAATATACCTCCAGTAAATGGTCTTAATTTAGACTAAATTAGTCCAGATTTAACCGAAATAATGGGTAGTATAATCAATCTAAAGTTTGTGTGAAAGGGTAAAAGTGATTTATTATTCCAATTATGTAAGTTATAATTTTAGTTAGTTGGTTGACGCCATTTAAAACTAAATGGCCGATTGGTAGAAAGACTGTATAGAAAATCAAGGAATTGTAGCAATGACGACAGAGCAACGTTTTGTACCCCCGGGTTCATTTTTAAATAAAATGAAAGGCTTGGTTGAGCAGAAAAAGCAAGAACAAGCCGTACGTGAGAATCCCCCTAAGCAAATGCCCATTGTTTTAGGGCCTAGGCCAGGTCGTAATGAACCCTGCCCTTGTGGGAGTGGCAAAAAATATAAAAAATGCTGTTTGGCTAAACAAGCGGCGTAAACCCATTATCCCGTTTTACTCGTTTATTCCCGCGAAAGCGGGGATCCAGGTAAAATTCATAAATTAAGCCTATCTTTAATTAAGCAGATAGTGAAAGTTGCCAATAGAAAAGGGGTTGAAATATGACGTGGCTAGTGATTGCTAATACAAATAATTGTCGGATTTATGGTTTCGAAAAGAATGCTAAGAAATTAACACTCATTAAAGAATTTAATGATCCGGATGCTAAATTGAAAAATTTGGATTTAAGCTCCGATAAAGAAGGCCATTATCAGACAAGCAACGCTAGGCGTGGCGCTTATTCTCCGGCAGAATCCCCAAAGGATGTGGAAGTTGAACATTTTGCGCGAGAAATTGCAAAAGAACTCGATGCCCAACGAAGACTCAATAGTTATGATAATTTGATTATTGTCGCAGCCCCTCATATGAATGGACTTATCAGTCAACATTTAAATGAACAGGTGAAGAAAATGATTATCGAAAATATTCTAAAAGATTATAACAGTTTACCTGATCATGAACTCATTAAGGTATTAAACCATTATCATGAGGAAAAATATAATTCAAAAAAACAGGGTTTATAGTTAAATGACCGGCTGCTTTGAGTATCATAACTTTCATTGATCCTAAAATAATTTTTTTATTTCATTACCTCTTTTTTAAAAAAGTTCCAAGATCAATGATATGAGAAAAATATTGGGTATCTTGTAAAGCTTCAGTTGCCCCATTCACATGAATCAGAACTGTTCTATAAGAAAACTGACGGGGAATAATTAACTGAGGATGAGCCACAGATTGCTAACGGTATGCTGTGCTACATCCCAAAATAAATCATGCCAATTTTCTTTATTAGAAGGTATATTGTTAAATTGTTTTATAAATTGACTGGCAAACTCCTCTCTCTGAGATTGTGCTGTCGTTTGTTCAGTTGGTGCTAATCCAGAAAAAGTAAAAGCTGTACCTATGCGCGTGGGGTGTCCTTGGGATTCGGTTTTCCAATTGTATTCGAGCTCACTGGTGGTGAAGTCCATGATTGTAAAGCAGCGCCAGAATTAATTGAAAAACTTCCCGTTTCAGATTTTCTAATTGCAGATAAAGGCAGTTTTATGTGGTTACCCATGTAATTGATCTTCCCCCGTTTCTAATCAATAGTTTAAAGTCAAATGTCAGAGAACAATCGGGATAACTTACACTATCGTTTTGCGGAAGACAAAACCGGGGGACGAAGGATTGCACAACCTCGGGACAATGACCGATATAATAGCGCGCGTAGCGCCTCAACGAGGGTGAAAGTTTACCAACAAAATTAGATGTGGATCAAATGTCAACAGCCCCTAGTATTTTTCAATTCTGCCACAGCTATGGCAGAATTGAAAACTTATACTTTACCTTTTCTAATACCGTCGATTGGGCCCCGTGATGAAAGTAATCCCCAATTGATTTAAAAATTGTACGCCGACAATTTTCCACATCTGCTGCTGCATACCACTATCCGCCACGAATACAAATGACTGCTCCAGATATAGTTTTTTTCCAATGATTCATTTATATAGGGAATCTAATCCTTGCAAAGGCTGCCTCAAGTGCTTGAGGACTATAATCTATGGCTGGTCCCGGTCTTTCCATAGGTGTTTGATTCATCCTCGTAAAATGAGGTAGTAAAGGTATAATGGAGGTGCGTAAGGCACTGCTATTGTTTGATCTTACAAAAGCGATTAGAGGGGCTATATGAGACCAAAGTCCAGTCATCCTCGCTTGAAGCTGTTTATTTCTTTTTAATCGTTCACGGATTTCTTTATTTTCTAATCCCACATCATCAAGACTCGTGAGCGTGTTATTATGTCGTATTCCACCTGCAAATGATTCTTCAATGGCACCTTGAGAATCATCATTGCGGTATCCACAGGATAAAGATGTCAAACTTGAATTGCAAGACAACATATGTGCTAATGCCTCGAACCCTTCTTTACCAATCTCATTGCCTGAAAGGACAAGGGATTGAAGGGTAGAATTGCGAGATCCCATGGTTTGATGTGAACCAGTTTGATGTGAACGGTTTGACGTCTGATGTGAACAAGCTTCAGCCAGTGCTTTAGCACCCTCAGAATTGATGCTATTATCTCGGAGTTCAAGCATAGTAAGGGTCCGATTAGTTCTTAAAGCATCTGCTAATAGTTTACATTGATTGTCAGCTATTTCTACATGAATAAGAGACAGTCGTGTGATATGCAAACAACGTTCTCCTGCCACCACGTCTAATAGAGGGGAAAGTAATAAAGCGTTATTATTTAAAGGGGTAGGTGTTTGATGACTCAAATTAAGAGCAGTGAGTGAAGGGTTGTCCTGAAGCATTGTTCTTATGCCGGAACTAAAGCCTTCTAGATCTAATTTGCACTTAGCATCATTCCCTACTGAAATAAGAGCTCTTTCGCTAGATGCCTCTGTGGAGGCTTTTCTCTTACTGTTCATGTCTGAATAATCGGGTTGAGTCCTAAATCCTGGAAAAAAATGTAGTGATAGGGATACGCCGCGGTTTATCGAATTATCCAAATCGCCCAAAACAGTAAACTGGTCGATACTATCGTGACTATTTTGATTCAAAGCTTGTCTAATATTTTGAGTATTTTCAATACTGACGCGGCTTTGGGAAAAAATAATATCGGGAGGATTAGGGTTATCGTGTAGTAAGGTCTTTAATAATATTTCAACCGTTTCATTATTTAGCTCAGTCCCATTGAATACAACAAGCATTTGCTGTTGACTTTGTCGGATGGCTACAAAAAATTCTCTGTATGCTCTAGGTGTTAGTGTATTATGATTAAAGACAAGTTTTGGCACTCGGGATGTGCTTAATAATTTGGCGATAACCCGTAACTCTTCATTATTATAAAGTCGTCTATAGATGTCAAGCGCACCTCGTTGGTCAATTTCATTTAAAAAATTATTAATCATAGTAGCAGTGGCGGTTGCCTCGTTCGTTGTACCTACATTGTCGTCGTATAGTTTTTTTAATCCTGCTATAATTTCGGTTCTTTCCTGACCATTCTTAGCGTTTAGAAGCCGAACGTATAGTTCATTGTTGCTAGGTAAAGGGCTTGGGGTACTCATATTATTTCTCCTAAATTTATATAATAAAAAACTGAGAGTATTCTAACATATATTTTTAATCAGTCAACCAATTTTGTGAAAATTTTGTGAAAATGATTATTTATCATCATGTATATGCACTAGGAATATTGTTTGTGAGGTCGATCTTGGGAGAGCACACATAAACATTTCCATAAATAGGCGCACCTTCATGTTCTCTTAATATGATATTTTCTTCAATTGAGTTTACCTTAATAATAGAAACGCACAATTTTGTTACTAGATTTATCAGTTAATGCCAGATACACTTTCTTGATATGCTTACTTACTATTAATTGTTCTAAGGGAATCAGCTTATCCATAAAGGGGTTTTTTATTTTATCATTCACCAATCTTGCAAGTATAACCCCATCATCGAAATGATCTTCATATGGTGCTACCTCATTATAAAATTCTGTTTCAGGGATGTAATGATAAAAGATGCTCATAATAGCGAATAGAAAGGCATCATTTGCAGGACTTCTTTTACCAAAATCATACTCTAAACTAGTGTTTTCATAAGCATCTTGTTTACCTATTACCACATAATAACACTCTGCTATAATAGCTATTGAATCACCGTTCAATATAACCCATGGCTCATCCATGAAATGCCGAAATCCTTTAATAGTTTTACTTTGTGAATTACATATTTTTTCAGTTAAATCATAGATATCTTGAAATGCAAGTTGAAAGAGTTTTTCAAAATCTTCAGATGTTTTAGTTAATTTTACTTTAAATAAGTTTGTCATTTTTGAATAACCCCCTTTGGTTCCAAACAGTAATCTCTAAGAGCATACCTTATCTTTTTAAAAAGTAAATACTGAAAAATATTGGATAAAGCATTGACTTGTCATTTTTGGGCATTATTTCAATGCCTTTTAATTTTTATTTCCCAATAAAACTATATTTTTTGTCCCAATAACAATTTTTTAAGTTTTATACAGAGTTTATTGATATTTCATAAAAAGATAAGTCTGAAATTAGAATAATGTAATCAACATTTCTTTTTTTATTTTAAGAGAATGAAAAAAAAGACCGAAAGGGACTAGAAAACACTGTGTAGTGGAAAACCCTCCTTTAGCAAAGGAGGGTCGCAGGCTCCGCCTGCGGGGTGGATTTTAATCAAAGTATGGGTGGTGGGGTGCTATTGGTATATCTTTTATTAATTAAAAGTACATAAACATTTCCATAAATAGGCGTGCCTTCATGTTCTCTTAATATGATATTTTCTTCAATTGAAATGGTAAAGTCATTACGTTTGGTTAATTCAGTAATATAATTTTTAGAATGGGCAAATCGCCCGGTGGGTTGTAATTGATAGATATCCGATTCTGTGTTTAAGCATTCAACGGTAAAGGCAAAGCGGCCTTCTGCTGTTAACTTTTCGGAAACCAGTTTAAAGAGATCTGTTAAATCACCCGCATACACAAATACATCGCCTGCGATGATAAGATCAAATTTCTCGAGAGTAGAATCACTGAGATATTCTTTTAAATCTGAAACCAAAAGCTGTTCGTAGGCACCTAAGGCTTTTGCTTTTTCAATCATATTGGGGGAGAGATCAATGCCAATCAATTCAAAGGCGAGATCTCGAAAATAAATGCCGCAAAGGCCAGTGCCACACCCCATATCGAGGACGCGGCCTGTCTTTAAATTATTTCCTAAGCTCCGTCCCACAGCATTTCTAAGATGTCCTGGTGCCTGATAGTTTAACTGAGTTTTAACATGGGTATCATAATAATCGGCATATTGATCGAATAACTGCGTGATGTAGGGGAGAGGAGCACTTTGCACCTGTTCAGATGCGGTTAAAGCAGACACCATATGTTTAGCCGTAGCATTGCCGGGATTAAGACTTAAGGCTTCTTTAAAACGGCTTAGGGCTTTCTGTTTTTCTTGATTGCGTAGATGTAAAATCGCGAGATTGTGGTGGGCTTCTTCCAATGTGGGAACCAGCACGAGGGCTTGTTCAAAAGCCGCCGCTGCATCGAAGGCTTTGCCCAAATTGACATACACATTGCCTAATTGATAAATCGCTTCACTATTGGTGGGGTCAAGCTCAAAGGCTCGTTTAAGATGCAGTGCCGCGGTTTCAAATTTGGTTTCTTCTATGCAGGCAAGTCCTAAATTAAAATGCGCATTGGGATGTTCGGGGTTAAGTCTCACCACCTCCCCATAATGCGTAATGGCCCGATTCAGTTGATTTTTTTTGGCAAAACAATGCGCGAGATTGTAATGGGCTTCCCAATAATCTGGATTCATCCTAAGGGCTCTTTCGAAAAACGGCATCGCTTCATCAATAAGCATTTGCTTATAATATAAACGGCCTAAATTATTATAGGGTTCAGGTTGAAAAGGGTTTAATCGTAGCGCTTCATGAAGATGTTGTTTTGCTTTTTCTATGTCGTTTAAAACAATATACACATTGCTAATATTGAGATGATAACGGGGTTCAGTGGGATTTTCTTGAATAGCCTGTTTAAAGTATTCTAAGGCTTTGGAATATTCTTGATTTGAAAGTAATTTTTGAACATATCGAGTATCGAATTCGGTAGAGATCATATAATTCGAGTATCAATTAAATCTAAAATGCGTTCCCCACAATGTTCAGCGAGGTAAGATCGCGCTTCTGTATGCAAGCGCATGACTTCCACCCATTCTTTCGATGTGGGGATAAGAGGGGTGCCTATTCTAATATCAATCGGGTGCCGGCTAAAAACAAGCGTATCGCCTCGCATAAAATCACGCGTCCCTTTAATCGCAATAGGGCAAATGGGGGTTACAGTATCCACGCCAATTTTAAAGCCACCGAGTTTAAAAGGGCGCAACCCTGATGCATACGTAAAAGTCCCTTCTGGAAAGATGAGGATAGATCGCTTATTTTTAAGTGTTTCTGCAATCTGATTAGAATCTTCTAAACTTTTAGAGAAATCCATTCTATCCACCGTTAAAAATTTTAATTTTTGAATGGCTGTTTTTATAATAGGCCAAGCTTTAAGTTCTTTTTTGGTCACAAACGCAACGTTTTCCGGCAGGATCGCAAAAAGCAATAAAGAATCAATATAACTGGAATGATTAGAGATATAGATCATCGGTGATCGTTGCGTCAAATTTTCTTGGCCTTCAATGTGAATTGGACAAAGGGATAATTTCAGAAAAACTTTAGTTAAAAAATGTGCCGTTTTTGATGCTTTGTTTTGAGAAAAAAGTAATACACTCAGCCAGGCAAGCGGTATAAAAAAAGCAAGTAAAGCAAAAATATAGGCCGTATAAACAAAACGGGAAGCCTTAGACAAATAACGGGTTAAGGTGATCATCATCCCTTTAACATAGAGTTTAGAGAGTTGTAGCCAAGCCGGTAATCCCCGGCGGGTTAATTTACCCTCTTGATACATTTGTTTGCAAAGAGAGCGCTGCAACTTTCCACTGGACGTTTTAGGGATGGTTCTGGGTGACACTAAAACGACTTCATCGGGTTGGACACCTGCGATAACAGACACTTTTTCTGTAATTTTTTGGATTAATTGACTGCGAGCCTCCCGTCCAGTTTCTGTGGTTTCTGCCACCACGATCAATTTTTCGGTGCCCCATTTGGGGTCGTTCGTCCCAAAGGCGATCACACATCCTTTTCGAACGCCGGGCACTTGTCCTGAAATTTCCTCAATTTCTTGAGGATATAGATTGCGTCCTGCTTTAATAATAACGTCTTTTTTACGGCCTGTAATATAAACTTCGCCTTCAACGAGATAGGCATAATCGCCAGAATCCCACCAGCCTTGATGATAAATGGCTTTGGTCGCATCGAGATTTCGATAATAGCCCTGCATGGCAGAAGGGCCTGTAAACTGCAGACTGCCCACCACGCGTTCAGGAAGTTCTATGCCTTTTTCATCTACTATGCGAATTTCGTGGTCAGGAATCGGGGAACCACAGGAAACAAATTGTAACGTTTGCATTTTTTCTGATTCTGCTAAGGTTGCCTTTTGCTCTTTTTCAAATATTTCCCGAGAAATCGTATCAATTTTTGGTATGCGATTTAAAGGTGGTAAAGTAAGTGCCACTGAATTTTCAGCTAAGCCATAAACAGGGTACATGGATTCTGCGTTAAAACCATACGGTTTAAATTTTTGAATGAAACGATCTAACGTTTTAGGGTTAACCGCTTCTGCCCCATTAAAAGCTAAACGCCAGGTGCTGAGATCTAAGCCTTGAATGTCTTTTTCGTCAATTTTCCGCACACACAATTCATACGCAAAATTAGGACCCGCTGATAGTGTCCCACGGTGGTAATGAATGGCCCAAAGCCAACGTTCGGGTCGATTGAGAAAGGAAAGCGGGGAGAGGATGGTTAAAGGGAAAGCGTGATACACACTGCCTAACCAAGCGCCAATAAGACCCATATCATGATAAAGGGGTAGCCAACTTACCCCAACATCTCGGGGGCTTATGTTCATTGCCGCACCGAAAGATCGGATATTTGACAAAAGATTATGATGGGTTAAAAGAACACCTTTAGGCGCACTGGTACTTCCTGAAGTATATTGGATGAGTGCGGGATCCTCTGATCTAATAATGAACTGGGTTTCAAGAGGCGTGGAGGCCATTAAGGCCTGAACCGTTGTGACAGCATATAAACTTTTTATGAAAACACGAAGTAGTTTGCTTAAAGTTTCCACTTTTTGAAAAGTGATAAGAATTCGAACTTCAGCATTATTTAAAATATTCGCTTCCCGAACGGCATATTCTTCTATACGATCGGCACGAAGCGGCGGATAAATGGGGACAGGAACGCCTCCTGCCAAAAGAATACCAAAAAAAGTGTAAAAAAATTCTGCGCTGGTCGGCAGCATGATGGCGACCATTTCACCTTGTTTTAAGCCTAAGATATTGAGACCTTTTGCTATTTTTCGAGCGGCGTCTAATAACTGGCCGTAACGGATGATTTCTTCTGCCCCTTGTTCGTCTTGTAAATAGAGATGAGGGCGATTGGGTTCAGCTTCTGCACGTCGTACTAATACTTCAATTAACGTTTTAAAGGCGCTCGGATTAATCTCTGTGCCACCCAAAGCATGGGTTACACTTTTTTCTGTCATCTTAATAGGTTTTAAATCTGCTTTTTCTAACGCTTCTAAAATATCATTCAATGTTTCAGATTCTGCCATTAAACTGTCTGGAAACTGAATATTAAACGCTTTTTCAATCCTTAGAAAAAGTTCAACTCTTCCCAGACTATCAATCCCTAAATCGTTTTCAAGAATCGATGAAAGCGCGACATTAAGTGCTGCGCGCTCAGATTTGAATTCTGAAACAAATTGTCGAACAATGGAAAGGAGGATTTCTTTATGATTTTCTTTTTCCATCGTATTCGCCCTTTATGACACTGGATTCCCGCTTCGCGGGAATAACGTGAATTTTGATGACAATTAACCTGGATCTTCAAATTCATCCGTTGAGCTGTCTGGATTATCATCTAACGAAGGTTTAACAGAAATGAGTTGTATTTCAAAAATTAACGCTGTGTTGGGCCCAATTAATTTTCCGGAGCCTTTTGTACCATAACCCAATTCTGGCGGGATATATAAAATCCATTTAGCACCGGGCTTCATTAATTGCAGTGCTTCAGTCCAACCGGGGATGACGGCATTAACAGCGAAAGTAGGTGGATTTTTGTCATTTAAGGAACTATCAAATTCAGTTCCATTTAATAAAGTGCCTTTATAATGAACTGTCACAAAATCGGTCGGTCCAGGGGGCGTACCGCTTCCCTCATTCACGATTTTATACTGTAGTCCACTGGAGAGAGTGACCACTTCTGGTTTATTTTTATTTTCTGCAAAAAAGTGTTGGCTTTCTGTTAAGTTCTTTTCAGAAAGTTGGATTTCTGTATTTTGGGTGTCTCCGGTAGCGTGAAGCGGAACGAGAGAAAGACCTAATAACCCTAAAAATCCTAAGAGTGCATGCCGCATAGAGGGTTTCCTTAATGTTAATCGTTGAGGGTAACCAATGATACCAATTATCTATTAATTTTTCACATTAAGAAGAGACTTGCAAGAATTAAAATTTTTACACCCCCTCACCCTAACCCTCTCCCCCCAAGGGGAGAGGGAATTTTTAAAAGGAATAAAGGGCATTTAACATGGCCCCATCTGATTTGGGGGTTACACTAAATTGAAATGGCGGCCTTCTTTCTGAGTCAGAAACATAAACACTGTGGGTGGAAAGAAGGGCTAACGTCCATCCCAGTAAGACTTGGGAAAAATAATGACTTTGTGTGTCAATTCTGGATAAGCCGGGTAAAAATGCAAAAGCATATAGGGCAAAGCGAGGGAGGTCTAGATCCGTCATTTGTGCGGCGGTTATGAAAGGAATGGCACCATAGAAGGCATGTCCACTTACCCCATTATTGTAACGAAAAGGTTGCCATTTAGAATCTTCATGGCGAATAGGCCGTCCGCTACCGAGGGCATGAGTTAAAAATACTTGTTGTATGCCACCTAGGAAACTGGCTCTTAATCCCCGATAGGCCCAGGTATACATCACATTTCCGAGTAAAGTATGCTCTCTCATATGTCCTACCCCCATTAAAATGAGATAGAGCGGCGGATAGGCATATGAAAAATCGCCAAAGGCTTTAGGAATACTGAGCGTACTAGTTCCTGAGGAGTTCGAATGAATGTCTTCTTGCCAATGCCGATTAATAGAGCGATCGAGTCCGGTATTGGCAAAGATGCCTGCGGCAACCAGACTTTCCACAAACATACTGAAATTATCTTTTCGGAAATAGACAGAGAAATCACGTTTAACATCATCAATGACATTGTGAGACCAGTTTTCTTCATATTTAGTAGGATGACAATGTTCTGGAATAGAAAGAGAGCTTGCCATTGCGAAAGGGGAACTCAACAGCCATAGAATTAGGAAGACAGGAATTAAGACTAATTTTCTGCAAAATGCCCTATTGATGCTGGAACTAACTTTTAGGTTCATTTAATAACTCATCTATGAATTCCGTTGAAATGTCCGTTTTCTTCTCTCAGCATGGACCAGTCTTTGCAGATCGTCAAAAAAGAAATGATATGAACGTGCGTTCTACTTACGCCATATCAATACTCACTAACACTGGATATTCGTCTTTCCCCCCATTAGAAGGCATAGGAAATGGCAAATTATTTTCTGCCATGGTTAATAAAACACCATCCAAAGCTTCTTAAGCATTATGTAATGCTTCTTCCAAAGTTTCTCCTTCAGAAAATACATTTTCTAAATCCCTAAAACTTATTAAAAAATATCCATCTTCTTTTTTTACGTTTGCATAATAGGTTAAATTTAATTCTTTACGCATCTGCGATACCTCCTAATAACCACTGCCAAACGGGTACAATTTTGATAGCAAACTTCTCTGAATTTAGCACGATGGATTCTTCGCCTTCTTCCATGTAGGTTAATATTACCCCTCGATTTAATCGATAGCTTTGCATGGCTTCTAGTAAACCGTTCATTTCACGTTTTTTTGTTTCTGGATCTTCTAGGTTAACACACACCTGAATTGCCTGGGTAATACAAAGTTCTTGCTTGATAATGAAATCACATTCATGGTTTTGCTTATGAAAATAGATCTCATGCCGACGTCGTCTTAATTCACAATAAACAATATTTTCAAGGATTCGCCCTTTATCCTCTGAAAACCTAAAAGACACACAGGCTGCCAATCCTGTATCTAGACAATAAATTTTTTTATCATGAGATAATTTTTTTGTTAAAGAAAAGTCATGTTTATGCAATTCTTCAAATAAAAAAGCTTCTTTGAAATAGCTTAAATAATCGCTTACGGTATTGAGATGGCATTGCAGTATCATAGCAATTTTTCGATAACTAAATAATTTTGCTGAATTGGTTGCCAAATAGATGGCTAATTCTTTTACTTTAAGCGCATTTACATTATGCCGTGCTACAATGTCTTTGTAAATAAAATCTTCAAAATAAGCCAGTAAGATCTCTTTTTTAAATGTATCGCGATTAACAACCGCCGGGAAAGCGCCATATTCCATATATTCAGTAAAAAAACCAATTATTTTAGCTTGCTCTTTTTTAGAAACGGGCAAAGACTCAATGAGGATTGATTTGAAAGTTAAGAATTCGTGAAAAGAAAGTGGAAAAATATGAATGGGTAAATTTCTCCCGGTTAATAGGGTGGCGTATTCTGCTTTGATCAGCGAAGCATTTGAACCACTTACCCATATTTGTTTAATTTCTTTTCTATCGTACATTTTTCGAATGAATTGAACCCAGTCAATGCAACTTTGGATTTCATCGACAAACAAATAATCGATATTTGCATGCTCCAAATGTTCATAGATGATCTCAGACAATGAATATTTTTTTAAAATTTCATCCTCAAAATTAACATACAGAAGATTTTTATGGTTCTTAAGAACGTGATGTATTACTTCATACAATAATGTGCTTTTGCCCACTCGACGAGCGCCTTCAATAATTTTGATTTCAGGTGCTTGGAGATAGGGCGTTAAATCATAGTCACGATTCAATCCCAATAAGTTCATCGGGAACTCACCTTTATCCCAAGGATTCCAATCGGATAAGGCTTGTCGGATTTCTGGATTCATACAAAACTCCATTGTGCTATATTAGACTATAGCATAATTTATACATTTGTTACACTGGAGTGTAGCATTGTTTAATTCCACCCGCTGTTAAAGTCTTAGGATTAAGGAGTTCGATTAATTCTTTTTCGGATAGATTAGTCATTTCTTTTGCCACCTCTAAAATGGGACGACCTTCTTTATACGCACGTTTTGCAAGTTCTGCGCCTTTCTCATAACCAATCACGGGGTTTAAAGCGGTGACTAAAATAGGGTTAAGCGCTAATTTTTGAGCGACATTATCTTCTTTGACGACGAACGTTGCAATGGCATTATCTGCGAGCGCTCTCGCGCTATTGGTGATGAGTTTAATATTTTGCAAAATATTATAAGCGATAACCGGTAACATAGTATTTAGCTGAAAATTGCCTGAAAGTCCGCCAAGGTTAATGGCGGTATCGTTGCCAATGACTTGTACACAAGCCATTAAAACAGCTTCTGGAATCACGGGATTCACTTTTCCGGGCATAATACTACTGCCCGGTTGAAGGGTAGGAAGGGCAATTTCATTGAACCCTGCCAAAGGACCGCTATTCATCCAACGTAAATCATTTGAAATTTTAGTTAAGGTAACCGCGAGCGTGCGAATTTGTCCCGATAGTTCAACAATACTGTCTTGTGAACTTAAAGCCATAAAATAATTAGGATGCGGTGTAAACGGAATCGTCGTTGTATTGGAAAGTTCAACCACCACTCTGTTTGCAAATTCAGGATGGGCATTTAAGCCCGTGCCAATGGCCGTTCCGCCTAAAGCAAGCATATGAATATGCGCGCCACTTGATTCTATCCGTTGAATACCCTGTAAAATTTGAGCGGCCCATCCTGATAATTCTTGCCCAAATGTGAGAGGTAAGGCATCCATTAAATGCGTACGGCCTGTTTTTACAACGTGTTCCAGTTCTTTAGCCCGTTTTAAAATAATATTATGAAGATGATGTAAGGCAGGCAATAATTTTTCATGAATTTCAATACTGGTGCTAATATGAATTGCACTGGGAATAACATCATTACTGCTTTGACACATATTGACATGATCATTCGGATGAATAGTTTGATTGCTTCGAAACATGGCTAAATGGGCGATGACTTCATTGGCATTCATATTAGAACTGGTGCCTGATCCGGTTTGGAAAACATCCAAGGGAAAATGCGCATCATATTGGCCCGACGCCACATCCTCTGCGGCATCTATAATGGCTTTGGCGATTTCGAGGGGTAACAATTTAAGATCGGCATTTACTTTTGCACTGGCGGCTTTAATCAAACCTAAAGCGCGAATAAAAGGACGAGGCAATGTTAAACCACTGATAGGGAAGTTATCAATGGCTCTTTGCGTTTGAGCACCCCAGAGCGCATCAGTTGGTACTTCAAGTTCACCTAAACTATCTTTTTCAATTCTCATTTTTGGCATGTTTATTTCCTAACGTTCGCATGACGATCTGGATTGCTTCGCTACGCTCGCAATGACGAGGGAGTTACTAACTGTCGCAATACATAATGTAATATTCCTCCATGTTGGTAATACTCCAATTCCTTGGGGGTATCGATGCGAACGCGGGCTGAAAATTGTTGAGTATTTTGATTTTCCGATTTTGCTGTAACGGTAATTTTACTTTTTGCCTTAAGGCCTTGGAGTTCTATTGAATAAATTTCCTTCCCTGTTAATTTTAAAGACTGCGCATTTTCGCCTGGCAAAAATTCAAGCGGCAGTACGCCCATACCGATAAGATTCGATCGATGAATACGTTCAAAACTTTCGGCAATCACCGCTCGTACACCGAGAAGTCGCGTTCCTTTTGCAGCCCAATCGCGCGAAGAACCCGTTCCATATTCTTTCCCTGCTAAGATAATAAGGGGACAATGGTCTTTTTGATAACGCATCGCCGCATCATAAATTGACATTTTTTCACCCGTGGGTAAATAGAGCGTAACATTGCCTTCAAGACCTGCAACTAAGGCATTTTTTAATCGAATATTCGCAAAGGTTCCCCGCATCATGACTTCATGATTACCTCGACGAGAACCATAAGAATTAAAATCTTTAGGTTCTACGCCTAAACTTTGTAGATAGAGTGCTGCAGGACTCGTTTTACTGATATTCCCTGCAGGAGAGATATGATCCGTTGTCACAGAATCTCCCAAAAGCGCTAATACTCGAGCATTTTGAATATCAGTAATGGCATCGGGCGTTTTTTGCATCCCTTCAAAAAAAGGCGGTAACTTAATATACGTTGAATCCTCGCTCCATTCAAAAAGTTCTCCTTTGGGTATTTTTAAGTTTTGCCATTGTTGATCTCCTTTAAAAACATGACTGTAGCGCGAAGTAAATTGACTTGCGTTAACAGACTCTTTTATTAAAGTGCGTATTTCTTCGTGGGTTGGCCAAATATCCTTTAAATAAACGGCTTCGCCTTCTTTATTGTGTCCAAGGGGGTCTTGATAAAAATCGATATCCATGGTGCCGGCTAAGGCATAAGCCACCACCAAGGGCGGAGAAGCCAGATAAGCAAAACTCACTTCTGGATGAATGCGACCTTCAAAGTTTCGATTGCCTGAAAGAACGGCTGCCACAGCCAAATTACCCTCTTTAATACCTTCGCTTATCGGTTCAAGAAGCGGCCCTGAATTTCCAATACAGGTGGTGCAGCCATATCCGACTAAATCAAATCCTAAAGCATCCAAGGGTTCCATTAATCCTGCTTTTTCAAGGTAATCGGTTACCACTTGGGAACCAGGTGCAAGACTGGTTTTCACCCAGGGTTTTACGGATAACCCGCGTTCAATCGCTTTTTTAGCCAGCAAACCGCTGCCTATCATCACATCAGGATTGGAGGTATTCGTGCAACTGGTGATGGCGGCAATCACCACGGAACCTTGTCGCAGAGGAAATTCCTGATCATTAAGGGTAATGGTTTGTTCCTTTGTTTTGGTTTCTTGCAATGCCAGCATATCATTGAAACTTTGTTTAACGTCTTTTAGAGGGACACGATCTTGAGGACGTTTTGGACCTGCAATGCAGGGTGAAACCGTGCTTAAGTCTAGCGTTAAAGTGTCGCTGTATTCTGCTTCACGACACCCTGTGGTTCGAAACATGCCTTGTGCTTTATAGTAGGCTTCTACAAATTGGATGAGATGTTCATCGCGCCCTGAAAGACGGAGATAAGTTAAAGTTTCGGCATCGACTGGGAATAGGCCGCAAGTCGCACCATACTCAGGGGCCATATTGCCGATGGTGGCTCGATCGGCAAGCGGTAAATGATCTAAACCATCGCCATAGAATTCGATGAATTTACCGACCACATTTTTTTTGCGGAGCGTTTCGGTCACCGTTAAAACTAAATCGGTTGCGGTTGTGCCTTCTTTTAGTTTTCCGATTAATTTAAAGCCCACGACTTCTGGGATCAACATGGTAATAGGTTGCCCTAACATGGCGGCTTCTGCTTCAATGCCGCCCACCCCCCAGCCTAACACACCGAGCCCGTTGATCATGGTGGTATGGGAATCGGTTCCGACCAGGGTATCAGGATAGGCGATCGTATCCCCATTTTTTTGTTGACTGAACGCAACGCGGGCTAAATATTCAAGATTCACTTGGTGAACAATCCCGGTACCGGGCGGGACGACTTTAAAATTTTGAAAGGCAGTCTGACCCCAACGAAGAAAGGCATAGCGTTCTTCATTTCGTCCGTATTCCATTTCAACGTTTTTCTCAAAGGCCTCAGCATTCCCAAAAAAATCGACCATCACGGAGTGATCGATAACGAGCTCAACGGGAGAAAGGGGGTTAATTTGCGCGGGCTTGCCCCCTAATTGAGTAACGGCCTCTCGCATGGCAGCGAGATCGACAATGGCCGGGACTCCCGTAAAATCTTGTAAAATAACGCGGGCGGGGGTAAAGGCAATTTCGTCTTCAGAAGCAACCTTCGGTGACCAGTTTAAAAGAGCCTTGATGTCCTTTGAAGAAACAGCAACCCCATCTTCAAAACGTAATAAGTTTTCAAGCAAGATTTTTAATGAATAGGGAAGCCGCCCGACCTCTAATTCTTTTGGAAGTCGATTAACATCAAAGAAAGTGTATTTTTTGCCATCGACTGTAAAAGTTGACCTAGTATTAAAACTATTTGTGGTCATAGTATTCTCCTCATCCCTGTTAACAACAATTTCATTTAGTGTAGTCTTAAATGGACTGGTGTCAGGAGTCAAGTAATTAAACTTATCTTTGTCGTAAACTTATCTTGAAAAGAGCCGAAATAAGAATAGTAAAGTACCCGTTCGTCATCCCCGCGTAAGCGGGGGCCAGAAGCAGTCTTTTGGTTACAGTTGGTTTATGTGAAATTATGAAATATAGAGTTTTAAAATATGGCAACAACACCAACCCCTCCTAAAAGCACCTCAGAAGGAATTCTGGAGCGTGGTTTTGAAAAATTAGAAGAAATTAAGGATAGTAATCGTACAGAAATAAGGGATCGTCGATCAGCTCATTTAAAGATGTTAAAAGGGCTTGCAGAATTAGCAGATCTTGCTGAAACTGTAAAGGAAATTGAAGCCCTCAGTGAGAGAAATCAATTTAAAACATTTACCTCAGACGAAGCTCCCGCCATTAAAAAAATGCAATCAAGCATAAGCAAAAAAATTAAAGAAAAAATAGATAATCTTTTAACAATAAAAGTTAAACGAGATGTGACAAAAGAGGCAGATGATATTAGAAAAAAAGTAGGAGATCTTAATTCAATTGTATATAACAATTTATTAAATCCAGATATAAAAAAAGCAGCTGAAGAGTATATAGAAGCTATTAAAACTCAGGTTACTAAGGCACAAGATAGATTGAGAATTCAAGAAGAACCAAAGAAAGAGGAAGTAAAGGCGACACCACCAGTAGTTGCTACAGTTGGTGTGGCCCCAGACAGTAGGGATTCAAAGAGAGCTGCGGGCAAATTAGCTGCAGCAATGCCTTCTGCAACAGCTAACACAACGGTAGGTTCGACAGCAACACCAAATCTTGCACCTTTAGCAGGAGCGGTGAATGCACCTGGTGTAGTGGGAGTCACGAGAGCAGTTGGAGCATCTGGAGTAGCTGCGGCTGCTGGGGTAACACCGAATGCAACTAAAATAGGGGGAGCAGTACCTGTACCATCCTCAACTGGTAACGCCATAAGTGAAATGACTGCAGCAACAATGGCGAGTCCAGTAACGATGGTGGGAGAAGGGCCTGCACCTGCACCATCTTCAGTTGGGACGGCTGCGACAGTAGTACCCCCCCTAACTGCAAGGACAGGAACAATTACACCTGCAGCAGATGCTGGTGCAACTGTTGTAAAACAAGGAGAAGCGGTAGCTACCTCAGCAATCACTGCTGAGAAGAAAGATGCAACTGGAACAGCTACACGTATAGCAATAGCTGCGAATAGAGTAGTAATGGGGGGAGCAGGAACACCACCTGTTACAGATAAAACAATTGAGAAAGGAACGATACCTACCACATCAGTAGCAATTGGAACTACGAATGAAGCTTCTAAAGCTGATTCAGCTAAGCTAGACGGAACGGAAGTGGATACATCAATAAAAATGTCAGATATGACAGTAGCAGAGGAAACAATCAAGGATCCTTCTCAAAAAGTGTTTGTTAAAGAAGAACAGCCAACAGAACTTAAATCAGCAACAGGATTACAAGTTACAGCATATAAGGAGTTTGTAAAGAAAACAGTAAGAGAAAAATTGAGTACAGTACCAACTGTTGATGTTAAATTTGAAAATGAAGCAGCATTTCCGGAGTATAGAATAAAAACAATAGGTGCAATAAAGGAAGCATATGGTGAAGAGGTTGCTAAATCTACTCAATTAACACGTAATGAAGCTACAAAGACAGTGAGCATTGCTGCTACAGGATGGGAAACAGATCTAGATCGTGCTCTACATGCTGCGGTTATTGCAGCCAAATTGTCTGGTGATTCAAGACCACAAATTAAAAATTGCGAAAATAATCCGGAGGCAGCGCTTAAATTATATTTATTTGCAAGGGCTGAAGGTTTAGAGCCATATATGGATCCCGAAACCAGAAAAAAAGTAGAAGGGGCAAGAGACCAAAATATTCATATTGGTATAGAGAAAACTACTTATACAGAGGTGCTGAGAAAAGCTGATGAAGAAAAAGATCCTAAAAAATTAGTTGAATATATTGAGTCGCTGCGAAAAAAAGGACCCTCCTCGCACTAAGGTAGAGAAACGCATAACGTTACCCCAACTCCTTCTGCCAATGGTAGATGAGTTAATATAAGTTTAACAATAAATTTATAAAAAGCCAAATTATTTTTAATTACCCTGTAATTCAGACATAAAGGCGATAGTGCACCCTCTAGCAAAAATAAGCTGTTGTTATTAACAGCTCTATTCAAATTGAATCCATCGATTTCAGAGTTGAATCAATATTGTTCAGGATATAGACTCTAGAAATTAGCTATACAACTTAGCTATGTGCGGTACGCGATGAGTGTTAACGGGACGGTCTTGAATCTGACACTACAGGATTACCCAGCACCCTGTCTGATTGTGTCTTTAATTTCTGTATTGTCTCTGGTTTTTGAAGATCGTCATAAAGTTTTTTTAATGCTTCATTTTCTGGTTTTGCTAAATCGGTTTTATTTTTTCCAGATAGATTAACTTCCATCCCCACTATTTTTGCGGCTTCATAAAGCCTCATGGCAAAATGTAGGCTATCGCAAGTTTCTATGTCTAGTGGTGCAAATCCTTTATTCAGAATGAGTGCAGCAAAAATTTGCTCATCTGTTGATTTATCTGAGAGTGCGATTTCAACTTCGTTGTTTCTATACTGTGTTGACATGATTCTTTCTGGACTTTGTGAATTTGCCAGGTTCATAAGTTCTATATTCCCTGTGCTTTCATCATGAATCACTTTGGTGTTTGTAATTTTTTTATTTTCAAAAGCAGCAACAGCGGCTTTCGTAGTTGCTTGATAATTTTCGAGTGTGTCACAGTTTCCCTTAAGAAGATTAGGATCCTGTGCCCATTCAACATATTTTGTATAAGCGGGTAAATATCTATCATTAGAACCACTCGGCATAGATGCTGCTGTTTTTGCTGAAGCAGGAGATGCAGCCACTACTGGAGTAGCAGATGCCGCTGCTGAAGTAGCAGATGTTGCTGTTCTTGCTGAAGCATCAGAGGTAGCCGCTGCTCGAGTAGCAGGAGGTGCTGCATCCACTCTTGTTGAAGAAGCAGGTGTCGCTGAAACAGCAGTGGTCGCCGGTGCAGTGGTCGCTGGAACAGCAGACGTGGTCGTCGCAGTAGATCTTGTTGGACTATGGGGAGCGACAGACATTCTTGAGTCAGATTGACGATGAGGTGGTCGTCTTACTGAAGCAGTAGTAAATGGTGCCGCCGTTAAAGGGGCTGTAGCTGCATTTGCAGCAATTGAATGCTTGAAATCTCGTGTTAAATGCTTTGGAGTGTGATGCATGCTTACTTCGCCTGCTTTATTTTTCAATTTATCTGTTAAGTCAAGGATTTCACGGTGCGTTTTTGCTTCCGCTAAACCAGGAAAGCGATCAGCTAACAGTATGATTTTAAATTCCTCTCGTGCAGATCGTTCGACACAGCCAGGGAACGCTTCTTCAAGGATACTTATGTATGTTTTTATTAGTTCTTCATCCGGTAGTGTTGGGAGTTCGAGTGAAATTAATCTGCCCGTTGTTTCATCATAGCATTCTTTCCAATTCATCTCGTATTCTTTTGAAAATGCTTCAAAAACTCTAAGGAAAGCGCCTTGTAGACAACCTGCTTTAAATTTTTCTAGTTCTGGAGCTTGCTTTGAAATGGGTATTGGTGTGGTGAGAATGGGTGGTGCAGAGACTGCAGCTACTACAGGAACCGTTCGAGGTTCTGCTGCCGTTGTAACATCACGACGATTGCGTGGTAGTGCGAGAAATGCCGCTACGGTAGTAGTAGGGGTTGTTCTATCAAGAGTGCTTTTTGTAATGACGCGGTTATCGTCACGATATTGATGAAGATCACCCCTCAATCTCAAGGTATTCGCTAATTCCAAGCTAAAACCTGTTCTAACCCTTACACTCTGATGAGTTGTTAATTCTTGTCTTAAAGTTTCCCTTACTCGCATCCAGGCTTTACCCAGGGCATTGAGTCCTGGATAGGGTCTGCCTGTTGGTCGACCATCTCCCCAAAAATTATCGTCGTAATTTGCTCTTGAAGTTCTTTCAGTAATATATTCATTCTGTGTATTAAGAAGTGCTTTCAATATTTCTGGGTTCTGAGTTGCTTTAGCCAGTAATATCTCATACATAACCTGTTCTTTAACTTTTAGATCAGTAATCCCTGTTACTGGGAAGGGGGTATCATAAAGTTGGTTGAAATTGTTATAAACGCCTCCTTCTGCTATTGGTTTCCCTCCTTTTTTCTGCAAACGTCCACCAGGAGGATTAGTATCGTTCACTAATTTTATACCTTCAGCTTGATCATGTTTATCCTGAGAAGTTATTCCTTTCATTCCCTGAAAAATTGCCTCAGATGAGAGCGCATTATACTCATGCCCATTAATCCATATCTTAACTGGAATAGAAGTCACATTGGATAAAATATCATAAGGTTGTCCGGTATCGTAAAAATCAATAGGCATATCTATTATTTCTCCTAACTATTATTCTAAGGATAGATTATTAACCCGAATTTTGTGGTAAAAAAGCTGCAATTACACTATTCGTTCTTTTAATGTTTTTTCCACATTTTTTGATCAAAAGAGAAAGAAGAAGGTTTTCCAATTTTAATTTTTTTAAAATCTGGGTGTTCTGGATTGATTAGATAATTGAATTCAGATGGAATTATCACTGAGGGTACCTTTAAAATAAGCGTTTCCAAATTGGTTAGCCAAATTGTTCCTAAATTTTTGGTAATATGATTAGCAGGATAAGTATTCCAATTTTCAGGTAATTCTTTAGCTTGAATCGTTTTTATAGACAATTCTGGAGGTATTAAAGCAGGAATTGAAACGAGTTCGGCAGAGGGAGGACTATCTATTTGCACAAATATTTCTAAGACAGCTAAAGCCAAACTTTCTGAAGTATAAACGACTGAAGATCCTTTTTGATTCCACCGACCGCCAAAAATTTTTGGTCCTTCCCCCTCGAAAGCGGTAGAGGCATGAGGTGGTTTAACGATTCGCCAAATTTGGATCACACATACACGCTATATTCAATACATCCAAAACAGGTTTATTTTATATCTTATTGATTTTTATGTGTTTTATTTTTTTGATCACGTTTTATCAACGTAAAATGTGATTTTGATCACGTTTTACCAACATAAAAATGGAAAATAATCACGTTTTGGTAACATAATTGTTGAAAAAGGTGAACCAACACCTTATAATGTTCCCATGAAAAGAGATTTGTATGGTGAATTACTTTCTTGGAAAGCCTCCAAAAGTCGCAAGCCTTTAATATTAAGGGGCGCGCGACAAGTGGGGAAAACCCATTTGCTCAAAAAATTTGGTAAGCAAGAATACGACACTTGCATTTATCTCAATTTTGAAGAGGATCCTAAACTTGCGGAATTTTTTTCAGAAGCATTGAGTCCTTCCAGTATTTTGGAAAAAATTGGGATATATCTTGAACGCGAGATAAAGCCAGAGGGTACTTTATTAATCTTTGATGAAATTCAAGAATGCCCTGCAGCACTCAATAGTTTAAAATATTTTCAAGAGGATGCCAACGAATTTCACATTATCGCCGCAGGTTCTCTTCTTGGGGTTAAACTTGCCCATAGCAAAGGGTTTCCTGTGGGGAAAGTTAATTTTTTGGATCTTTACCCTTTGACTTTTTTTGAATTTCTGGATGCGATTGGGAAAAATAAATTACGGTCATTTTTAGAAGAAATAAAAAAGTGTGAGCCTATCCCTGAGCCTATCCCTGAGCCTTTTCATAATGAATTATTAGCCTTGTTAAAAAAGTATATGTACATTGGGGGAATGCCAGAAGTGGTGGCAGCGTACGCGAGTACAGAAAATTTATTATCCATCAGAGATATTCAAAAAGAAATTCTGAAAGCCTATGATCTGGACTTTGCAAAACATGCGCCTAAGGAAGAAATAATGAAAATCAGCTTGGTTTGGGAATCTATTCCAAGCCAGCTTGCAAAAGAAAATAAAAAATTTGTGTTTTCAATGATTAAACAGAGTGCTCGAGGAAGAGAATATGAAGTGGCGATCCAATGGTTAAATGAAGCAGGTTTAATTCTTAAAGCGTATAATATTTCTTCCCCCAAGCTCCCTTTACGTAATTATGGAAACAATAACGTTTTTAAAGTCTATTTTTTAGATGTCGGTTTGCTTTCCGCTATGTGCAATATTCCTGCTAAATATGTCATTGAAAAAAATAATTTGTTTTCAGAATTTAATGGGGCTTTCACAGAAAATTTTATTGCACAAGAATTAACAGCACAACATTTGCCATTATATTATTGGACAAGTGAAGGGATAGCAGAGGTTGATTTTATCATAGAACAGGATTTTAATGTTTATCCGCTTGAGGTTAAATCAGGCGTCTCACGTCGAAAGAAAAGTTTATTAGTCTATGGGGAGAAATATAAACCCACTTTGCTATTGAGAACTTCAGCCATGAATTTAAGACAAGATGGGAATATTTGCAATATCCCACTTTATTTAATTAAAAATTTTCTTAATTTGCTTTAGGTTTAGGGTAACATGCGTTTTAGCACGACATCTCGGTCGATAAAGTGGTGTTTTAATGCTGCTAAAATGTGTAAAGCAATTAAAGCTAACAGTAGATAAGCAGTATATTTATGTAGAGTAAAAAAAGTTTCAGCCATCTTCATGTTTTTTTCAATAAAGTTCGGGAATTGAAATAATCCAAAGAAATCGGGTGGAGTACCATTAGCGGTGGACATGATAGTTCCCGTAAATGCCATGATCAGTACTAATAAATACAAAAGCGCATGAGTCAAGCGAGCAATAATTTTTTCCCAAAGCGGCATTGTATTTGGAAAAGTGGGATGTTGATTTATTAATTTCCAAAGAATAGCGAGTATGGCTAATCCACAAACCAATATACCAAGTGGTTTATGTAGTCCATCAATATAAAAATGTGCCGTTGGTGATTTTTGAGGGAGCATCCATACAGTCCAAAGTCCCAAATAAAACTGAAAAAGCACGAGTAAAGCGATACTCCAATGAAAAAATTTACTTAAAATCCCATATTGATTTGAAGAATTTTTCAATTGCATGTTAACCCCGATCATTCAAATATTATTTATTTTTAAATAGTTTTTTCAACTCTTCAGGGTTTACAAAAATGGTGTCTCTAGGACCCATTCCTTCATCTTGAATAATAGTCTCGCCCGTACTCCATACATAATGATGTACCCGTCCTGAAACTAGAGCAAAATCTCCTGCATTTAAAACTTTTGCTTCAGATTTATTTATATTATCTCCGATGCCCATATTGAATGTGCCTGAGATGACCGTTGTTTCTTCATCGTTCGTATGCCAATGAGAGGGGATGACATAACCATCAGGAAGCTTTAGTCGAAAGATATAACGTTCTGGTTTGCTGAGATCTCCCGTTATAAGGGCTATTTGAGCACCTTCAGGCATCCCTGGGAGGGGTTTCCACTTTAGGTCAGACTCAGTAATATAGATAACACCTTTTTTAACCGCTTCAGGTGACGCATGTGAAATAGGTGCTGAAACTAAACAAGTGGTTAACATAGAAAGAAGTAAAAAGTTTCTAGAAAATTGTTTCATAGATAAAGCATCCTTTGCTGATTCAAAATAGTTAGGGCCCGTCAAAAAATAAGGTTCCCTTTTTTCGCTCGCTAAACTCGCTGCGCTCACACAACTCTCGCTCAATTGTTGCAAGTTATTTTTTGACAGGCCCTTAGAGTCACTTATAGGGTATAAATTGATTTAATTCAAGACAGACCCAATTAACAGACTCAATTAACTTGAATTAAATGGATTCATCATCTACTTTCAAAGTAGGCTAGTCGGTAGATGTAGATCTTTGATGTTAAAAAGGGGAGGAATTTAAATGCGTCTTATTATAGGTTTGTTTTTTATTATATATTCAAGTATCACTTTCGCTTTCCCTTCCGATCCCGCGAATGATGCTAATCCTAAATATAAACAAGCTGAAGATTATATTAATCAAAAGGATTATAACCAAGCAATACCATTATTAACAGAAGTTGTTGCTGCGGATCCTCAAAATGCAGATGCCTATAATTATTTGGGTTATAGCTATCGACAACTTGGAAAATTGGATGATGCGCTTAAATATTACCAAATGGCCTTAAAAATTGATCCCAATCATAAAGGTGCAAATTCCTATCTAGGGGAACTTTATTTAATGAAAGGGGATCTTCCCAAAGCAGAGGAACGTCTTCAAATCATAAAAAATGCTTGCCCTTCTGGATGTGTTGAATACACCGCGCTTAAAGACCAGATTGACATCTTTAAAAAGAATGGCAATAAATCTAATGCAGCTGGATATTAACATTACTAGCAATATCCCACTTTACTTAATTAAAAATTTTCTCAATTTGTTTTAAAATTTATGTTAAAAGCCTTTATCTGGGTGGTGCGGTAGAGGAGACAGAAGGTGTAGCTAAAGCTGCAGTTTGGGGTGTGGGTGAACTGGTTTCTCTTCTTGTTCTTTCTTGATGAACTGCAAATAATACCCCAAAAGTAGTTACAACGAAACCTGCTATTCCTAGGCTTCTATCGATTTTTTTTGCGAGCTTTTCGTAAGCAGAGTCGATACTCTCCCGCATTTCCTTAGTATTAGAGTTGATGCCCTCCCGCATTTCCTTGGCATTAGCGTCTATTTTTTGAGTTAACGATTCAAATTTTTGATTTACTCCATCAAATCTATCCCTCATTTCCTTGGCATTAGCGTCTATTT